>Ga0335085_10003615_pt1 | contig 26538 bp, 21 predicted proteins | sample Lox_Sample_45_FD_206712 | JGI IMG/M metagenome (GOLD analysis project Ga0335085, IMG submission 206712) | Soil microbial communities from Loxahatchee National Wildlife Refuge, Florida, United States - Lox_Sample_4.5 | ecosystem: Environmental > Terrestrial > Soil > Wetlands | place: USA...
TCCGCCGTCGGGCTGGGTCGAGCGAGGATCGAGTTTGCGAAACGTTGAAGGGGATCATTGCCACGTCTCCGCGCTTACACTGCGAAAGAGAATCTCGGGCGGCGCGAGTTCTCACACAAACTCTGAAGCCCCGCCCTTTTCGAATCCTCGTGAGAAATGCAGGCTAATGCCCCGCGGGCCCGCGCTCACTTGCCGTCACTTCTTGGGCGAATCTGTAAGAAGGCCGGATAAGGAAAGGCCGCAGGGCCAAAAGCCCTTCGACGACGCTCAGGGCCGAGGCGAGGCCTGCTCTACGCTCGCTTCCGTCGCCGCCAGAGTCCCAGGCCCAGCGACCCCAGTGCCAGAAGACCCAGTGTGCCGGGCTCGGAGGTCTGGCCCTGGCCGGCCGTGAGCGATTGGCCCGCGACGGTATCGTAGGCGTAGCCGGTAAGGGTGGCGGTGACGAACGGCGACCCTGGAAACCCGGGCGTCACACCCGTCGTCACCGTCAGCTCCGCCCAGCCAAAGTGTTCCTGCCCGCTGACGTCGAACATGAGACCCAGAAAGCGCTCTCCGTTGTTCGCCCATGGGCCAAAGGGATAGGCGCTCTTGCGCCCCTGCCCCGTGCCCGTAGAGTATGCGATGACGTACACCTCCCCTGCCATCGCACGGGGACTCCCGAAATTGGCGCCGGGCCCAATCAGAGCTCCACGCTCCAGCGCCGCGGCGCTGCTACCCTGTAACATGACCTGATTACCGGGATTGCCTAGGCCATTCACGTTGAGCGTCCGAAAGAAGACCGACTGGCCGCCATCGAGGCGCTTCACGCAACACGGCAGGCTGCCGCCGAAATTGGTGAACTGGAAGTCGCTGACGGCGTCATGGTTAAGATCAATGATTAGCGTCCCGTTGGTCAGAGTCTGATTGGCGGGCGTATAGATAACATCGGCCCGCGCCGGTGCCGCTGCGAGAAGCCCGACTCCTGCAGCTCCTGCTGCTAGCGCGTACGCTGCTAGCCTTTGTTCGAGCCTTTCAGAAATTCTTGTAGCCTTGGCTGCAGGGCCGTTGTTGTTCCTATCGAACGCCTTCATCCTTCCTCCTGGAGATCGCGACGTTAGGGATGGGAATGTCGCCGTTGACTCTCAAACCCAGCTCCGTCATCTGAAGTAAACAAAAATCGTAGTGCAAGGCTCGCCTTCAGCTTTGCGGTGTTGAAGCATTGCGCTCCTTCGCTGATTCTGGACCGGTTGGCGCAGAGCACCTAGCTCTGCGATTCATGGTTCGCACTTATCGATGCGCACGCCGCCTCGAAATCCGTGCGATTTTGGGGCGACCGAGCCACGCGAATCGCAGATCTTCGATCTGCGCCAGCCCGGCCTGCCGCCACCCATGGGCGGCGGAGAAGTTTCGCTTGACGGCGCAGAGGCCGCTACACTTGCTTCCATCGCCGCCAGAGCCGCAGGGCGACCGACGACGCATGGCCTGACAAACAGGCCCTGCGCTACGCCCGTTATTTCTTCGCTTTTATGGCATTCACTACTTGCACTATGTCAACACCGACGCCAATGCGAAAGTAATCTTGGTCCGCTGGCAAGGTCGACTGCAAAACGACCGAAGAGTCAGTCACACTCACCGGACTTGTTACAGGGGTCATGTTGAGGGTCACGTTATTCTTGTTGCCAGAGAGGCGCAGATGAACCGACCCAAAGACCCGGATGGAGCTCGAAACCGGGTACTCCGAGTTCAGTGCCATTACCACGCCTCGAAGCATTCCGGCCGTCACTGTCTCGTCCTGCCCGAATGTTAGGTCGGTAATTCCGGGGAAGGAGCTGGAATCGAAGGGGTTGGGGGTCTTCAAACGAAGCCCCCCACCCCACGAACGGTAGAAGCGCGTTCGGCTGGGAAGAATAAACGCCACGTATTGCGCGGAACCTGATGGACAGTTTGGTGACGCTGGGGACGTCGCGGTGACGGTACATTTTTGCAGGGCCGACCAGAGCTGAGGATACGCCTGCTGCACCGTCTTGTTATCGGAGACAATCGGGTTCTGTTGGAACTGCGTGAGGAGCTGAGAACCAAGGTTGTACTCCTGCGCCCCCGTTATTCCGTTTAGGGGTGACGTGGCGCCAACCTCCAGCAGCACAGACAACTTCGGCAGCCCGGACGGCGATTTTTTGGGAAGCCCAATTGTGATGCCACCTCGAAACCCGAAAGATTGGGAGATGTCCCCTATGGTCTGAATTCCTGAGCTCGTCACTGCGGTGGACGTGGAGGTCAACGAACTCAGGGCAGACGTCTTTTGAGTAGGAATACTTCCGATATTGACATTGAGCCAGCTCCACCATTGCTTACCACTCCAAAGCGACTGCATGAGATTGGCCGCTGCGAACCACTGCTGTTGAGGGCTGGTTCCGGTTGAGGTCACGTCCAAGCCGGCCATGCCAAGCCAGTACCGGGTCTTAGGAGGCGCGACGTCGAGATCGAAGCCAACTTTGTAAGAGGTCTGGTTCTTATCTTTGATCTCAATTACATACCAATATGTGTCGGCAGCAGCCTCCGGAACATCGATGTTCTCGGTAAGGGTACAATTGTTGTTGTCGAGCGACGAGCTACTTACTTTCAGTTTCGGTCCCTGGGAGGGCGAGGTGGAATCGATTTCTTGCCCGTCGTTCTTCTGAAGTGTCAAGCCACACTTTTCCTTTGGCTGCGGACCTTTTGGCTGCACAACAAGTCTTATTGATCCTCCGCTTTTGGCAACTCATAATCTGTCTGGACTAGCCTCGAAGGTGACACCCTGTGCTTTCGTCGCGCGTGGCACGGCGAACAGAGTTCCCCAAACCGCGATGGTTACCACGAACCATAAACCCTTGCCTTTGGAAATGGTCATCTTCCCTCCTACTGTTAAAGGCGAAATTTCGAGCCGAAACCTGCCATCGAGTTATCCAGGCATTTTTCGACAATCGCGCCTCGCCAGGGACACTTCACCCCGGACGCAGATACACGGGCATCCGCGTTGTTTAATCTGCCTGGCGTTTCAAGGACGCCAACGCTGACGTATTAGAAAAGGTGACTTTATGAATAAGCGAGGGACACGAGCCATACAGTTGCCCCCCCTCGGGCTCTCTGCTCTAAGGATGTCTTGCCAGACTATGACCACCGTACCGGCCGCCCGGGACTAATCAGTTGGCCAGTAAGTTAAAGGGTATGGTTTTACGCGGGATTAAATAGGATGTCAAGCATTTTTTGAGGCTGACAGACGGGTTTAATTACTTTGATAAGGGGGGTGCCAACAAGTGGATTCCCGCCTTCGCGGGAATGACGACGCTCCGGAGCACGTGGTAATGACGGGACCTGGCGGGGGAATTACAGGGTCGGGCGGGCGGCAGGACCCGCAAGATCATGACTGCTTCTCGTTCAGCTTGAATCCCAGATAGGTACCGCCGCTGATTCCCAGCAATGTGAGTTGAGTTCCGTCAAAGTCCATCATGGTGAGCTTCGCGAAAAGCGACGACAGGAACAAAGCCGCCAGAACCAGAGTCCAGGCCGCGATTTGCAGGCGATGGTAACTGAGGCCGTTGATATCCGTCAAAATATCCTTGATGAGGCCTTCGGAAGCGGCGACCTGCGGTGATCCCGTCTGCGCCAATTGAGCGTTGACGAGTTGAAGGCGCTGCGTGGTTGCCTGCTGCTGCACCTGGAGAACCGCCAGATTGGGGTCACCCGGCTGCACCGCCGCCACCTGTTGTGCCAAGGCCTGGGTCTGAGATTGCAGGGTGGCCTGTTCGGCGGCCAGTTGGACGCGGGCAGTGCTGGAAGCGGTCTGGTTATTTTGATCGATCGCGGACGCGCCGAGTGCCGTCCCGGACCCGATCCCCAGCAAGGCCAGCGCGCCCTGGGTGATGGGTGTTATGGCTCCGGTCAACGCGTAAATGAATAGAAACGCGAAGACAATGGCCACAAACCAAAGAGCCATCTGGGTGCGGCCCAGGCTGTAAGTGCCTAGCTTCCCATCGGTGCAAGGAGCCCCGGAATCGCGCAACAAGGAACTGCGGCGGGCCAGCAGCACAATCACAACCGCCAGTGCAAGGGCGAGCCCAAACACGAACTTTGCCCACAGACTCGGAAAGAACTTCAGCGTAAGCATCTCTGCGGACTCTTTCGCCACCAAGCTTCCGTCTTTGAATCCCACGGTAACGACAACGCCACAATTTCTTCCGAAATTCACCATCTTGCACCTGAACAACTGGCTCCAGGCGTCTCGGTTTGCCGTGGTGTACTGGAGCTGAAACTGAAAAGAGTTGGGCGCATTAGGCACCGGTGCAGCATTAATGCCGTCCATGAATAACCCGTTGAGGAAAAGCCCGAAGACTCCGCTTCCCTTTTTGAGGGGCCGGGAATCATTCAGCGTGACCACGAGCGTCTCCCCAAGCGCGAACTGTCCGGCCGGGGTGGCGACATGGTTCGGCGCGTCCAGCACCTGCAGACTCACAACCTGGACGGTCGCGGCCTGTTCCGGCGGTTGGGCCACTACCATAGCCGCCGCGGGCACGGCTTCGGCGGCAAGCGTGCCGCCCTTTGGGTCAGTACCCGCAAAGGTCAGGGTGTCGCCGGCAGCGAGCGGCGGATCGACGGGAATCGTGAATTTCCCGGTGGCGTCGGCGGCAGCACTTGCATTCCTCGCTTTTCCGTTGGTGGTTATGGTCGCGGTGATTGTGCCTCCACCCGCAACAAGACCGGTGATGGTTTTCGCACCGTCGTAAGCAGGGTTGATGCACGGTGGCGCGCTGCACGCGGTTTGACAGCGGGCGCGGCAAGGAAGAAGAATCATCGCAGCCAGCGCCACAGCCGTAAGCCAACCGTAATTTGGAGACCCTGAACTGGTTTTCACACTCCCTCTGAAGATTCGATGGCTGTTCCCCTTTTCATTCCCTTAAGCTCCCGCCTCCGGCGCGCCGCCGGCAACATGCCGTTCACTGCTAAGCGCGAAACTCAGGGCCGAAGAGTGCCGCAAAAAATGATTCCGTCGCCGCTTTCACCAGCCAAGACGTAGAGACGGGTGCAGATCGTCCTAAGCTCACTGGAACGAGTGAGTTGGTCGCTACGTGAAACGCTATGTTTTTATGCCGGATCAAGCAGCGTGTCAAGAACTTTTCGCCGCTTTGAGACCGCTCACTGAGTTTGACAAGGTGGAGCTGCAAGCGTGGACGACTTGCTTGTTGGCAGGCCGCCCGAGCAGGTTTCCGAGCCATGCCACTCCGACACGGAACTCTACGAGGCGGTGGAATCCTGCGGCAGCTTCAGGCTGCCCACAAGCTGGTGCAGGTCGATCTCCTTGCGGCGGCAATAAGCTGCAATCCCGTCGGCCACGCGGAGCGCGGTGTCAGGCGCGTAGAAATTGGCCGTGCCCACCTGAACCGCCTGCGCGCCGACGATGAGAAATTCAATCGCGTCCTCGGCGCTGGCGATGCCGCCGATCCCGATGATGGGAATGCGCACAGCGCGTGCGGCTTGATGCACCAGGCGCAGCGCCAACGGCTTGATGGCAGGCCCGGAAAGGCCGGCGGTGACGTTGGAAATGCGCGGCGCTCGCGTCTCCACGTCAATGCACATGCCCACGAAGGTGTTGACGAGCGTGAGAGCGTCAGCGCCCGCGGCCTCGGCGGCACGCGCGAAGACTGCGATATCCGTGACGTTCGGAGAGAGCTTCACAAACAAGGGAAAGCGCGCCACCCGCTTTGAAGCCGCTACCACCTCTTCGGTCAGCTTCGGGTCGCTGCCGTAGACCATGCCGCCGCAGCGAGTGTTGGGACAGGAAATATTCAGCTCGTAGGCGTCGATACCCTCGCCGGCATTCAAGATGTCAAGGCAGCGGACGTAATCCTCGGTTGAGTACCCGAAAACGTTCACCACGCAGCGCGCTCGCAGCGTTCGCAGAAAAGGCAGCTTCTCCTCCAAAAACCGCTTGGCGCCCACGTTCTGCAACCCGATCGCATTAAGCATGCCGGATTCAGTTTCGTAGATGCGCGGCGGAGGATTCCCGGGCATGGGGTCCGCCGAAATACCCTTGACGCAGATTCCACCCAACCGATTGAGGTCAATGAGCTGGGCGAACTCCTGGCCATACCCAAAGGTGCCGCTGGCAGTAAGCACGGGATTCTGGAACTCAACGCCGGCAATGTTGACTTGCATTTTGGGCGCGAAGGCCGGCGCTCGGGATTCGGCGTTCGGGGTTCGGGGTTCGGGTCTAGAGACTAGGAGTTCGGAATTCCGATTCTGTGAAGACATAGACGTGTGAGAGCTAGCCAGAAATTGCGCATCATTCGCAACGGACAACCGGCGACCGGTAACCGACCACCGCAAACCGACTACCGATAACCGGGTCTAGGTTTTGGGCAGCGAGTCCGCACCCCACACGACGTGGTCAGCCCAGAACACCGGGCCTTCGGTGCAGACACGCTCGTAAGCGCCGTGGCCCTCCCCGTGAACGCGGATGCAGCAGCCCAGGCACACGCCAAGCGCGCAGCCCATACGGTTCTCCATTGATACCAGGCAGCGCTGGCCGTAGCGCTCGGCAAGCTTCACCGTGGCTTCCAGCATAGCCCAAGGGCCGCAGGCAAGAATCAGCAAGCGCTTTCCGGCGCGGCCGCTCAGATACTCCTCGAACGCGGCGGTCACGTAGCCACGATGACCGGACGACCCGTCCTCCGTGGCGAGCGCCGTCTCGGTAACGTAGGGCGCAAACTCATCCACGCCCACCAGGTCAGCGCGGGCGCGTCCTCCAAAGAAGAGCCGTTGCCGGACGCCGGCCTGCGCAAGCTCTCGCGCAGGCAACAATAGCGCCGCGATCCCAATGCCGCCGGCCACATGCAGCACTTCGTCCGATTGGTGAGCCTCCGCCAGGTAGTCCTCAGCGAAGAAGCCGTGCCCCAGGGGACCCAGCAGTCCCACCTCGTCGCCCTCCCTCAGGGTGGCCATCAGCTCGGTGCCGCGTCCCACAGCCTTGTAGAGAAACTCAAGCAAGGCCAGGGGTCCGAGGCCAGCGGTTGAGGCCGCCGGCTGAACGCTGCCGCCGGTCTCACTCGGGTCCGGTTTGACGTCGTAGATGCTCATGGGGCGGCGGAGCAGCACGTCAGAGTGCCCGAGAAGGCGGATCATGGCGAACTGGCCGGGGCGCGCAGCCTGAGCTTGGCGTGAGGAGCGCACACTAAGGATAAAATGGCCGCCGGTGAGAGCGCGGTTTCCTGCTACCATCGCGATTTCGTCGTACATCGGTTCGATGATAACAGACCGCGGCGAAATGGCGGAGGCTGTGGTGTCACCCCATGATGGGGGCTAGCAGGAATACAGACGGTAGGCAGCGCGGCTCGGGTTGCCCGGTTGTGCGCCAACCGGCGGGCGACGGACCCCGGCCTCTATTGGAAGCCGTGAGACCATCACCCGCGCGGTTCACCTCCTCCGGCGCAACCCTTAGAGCTTTCAAAAACGACGACCGCACGCTTAAGGGCAGCACGGGCCGTCCCCTTGACCCAACCTGCAACGAATCCCTTGGATTCTAGTTCGGGCCGAAGCGGAGCGCTAGACGTAAACAAGTGTAATGGCGTTCGCGGTATAGACTCATATCTACCGGACGTGTCAATTGCCCGATGGCACCCTTGAGTACTGGTGTCGTTTGAACACGCCGGACGCAGTCATTCCCGCGAAGGCGGGAATCCATTGCAGAAGTCCTCGGAAAGAGAAGCTATCAAGGAAGTGGATTCCCGCCTTCGCGGGAATGACTGCGCCTCGGAAGGTTCGGTCCAGCAAATGACACCAGTACGCTTGCGCATGAGCGCATTCCCCATCAAACTGAACCATGATGAACGTTTCCACGCGCTTCTCGCTAGCCACGCTTGAGTTCGACTCCGTGTTGGGGATGGTCGCCGCGTTTCTCTCCGGACCGATTAGCCGCGAGCGCTTGAGTGAGCTCGCACCCACCACGGATGTGGAGCGGATCCGGCAAGACCTTGCTCGGGTGAGCGAGGCGAGGCGCTACGCTGCCGAGGATTCCCGGCCGGCGCTTGGAGCGCTAACAGATCCGCATGCCATCTTCGACAAGCTTTCCATCGCCGGCCTTTCCTGCGAAAGCCTCGAAATTCTGGCCCTGACGGAAATGGCGGCTGCCTCGCAGACGTTGGGCCATGCGTTCGAGTCCTATCCGCTGCTTGATCGCCTAGCCTCGGGCCTTCCTGACTTTCGCGACCTGCTTCGAGAGCTCGAAGGCAAGATCGCGCCGGACGGCTCCGTGGACTCATCGGCAAGTGCTGAACTCGCCCGGGTGCGCCGGGCGATCGAGCGGCTGCGGCACGAGATCCAGGTGACCATCCAGCGCCTGCTCGACCGTCTCACCCGCGCCGGCGTCTTACAGGACGCGCTGGTGACCGTTCGCAACGAGCGTCTCGTGATTCCGGTTCGTGCCGAGGAAAAGCGCCGGGTGGAGGGCGTGGTCCATGGCACGAGCGCGTCAGGTGCCACGCTGTATCTGGAGCCGCTTGAAACCGTGCCACTCAATAACGAGCTGGTGGAAATGGAGGACCGCGAGCTTGCCGAGGTGCGTCGTGTTCTAGGGGAAATGACGGATCGCTTGCGTGCGCGCCTTCCGGACCTGAAGACGACGGCCACAATCCTGGCTGAGATCGACCTTATCTTTGCCAAGGCCGCTTTCGCGCGGGAGTACGACTGCTGCCTGCCGGAGCTGGCGCCGGGCGGCGGCCTGGAACTCGGTGACGCCCGCCATCCGCTGCTCGAAAAGGCGCTGCGTGCCCAGAGCCGCAAGCCGGTGCCGTTAACTCTGGCTCTAGACGCCTCACAAAAAGTGCTGGTGATCAGCGGCCCGAACACCGGTGGCAAGACCGTCGTGTTGAAAACCATCGGCATATCAGCGCTAATGGCACAGGCCGGTTTGCCAGTGCCTGCTGTGGTGGCGCGCTTGCCAGTTTTCGGCCGCGTACTGGCGGATATTGGGGATCTGCAATCGATCGAGCAGAGCCTGAGCACGTTCTCTGCCCACGTCGCGAATCTCCGCCTCATGGCTGAAGCGGCGGGACCAGGCGACTTGGTATTGGCGGACGAACTCGGCGGCAGCACTGATCCGGAGGAGGGAGCGGCGCTCGCTATCGCGGTGCTCGAACACTTTCGCGCCCGCGGCGCCACGGCGGTGGTCACCACCCACCAGTCGCGTCTAAAGGCGTATGCTGCCGAGACGCCCGGCGCTCTCAACGCGGCCATGGAGTTTGACGACCATACGCTCCAGTCCACCTATCGACTCCTGGTGGGCTTGCCCGGAAAGTCGAGCGGTCTGGCTGTGGCCGAGCGTCTGGGATTACCGCTCTCAATCATCCAGCGCGCGCGGGAGCTGGTTGCGCCGGAGGAGCGCGAGATGTCAGCGCTGGTGGAGACGCTCCATCGCGAACGCGGTGAGGTGGAACGAAAGCTGGAACAATCGGAACGCGCCCGGCAGGAGCTTGAGGCTCGGCGGCAGCAGCTCGAGCAGCAGTACCAGGCGGAGCGCAAGTCTCGCCTGCAGGAGCTTGGCCGGCGACTCGATGAGTCCCTGAAACGGGAGGGAAAGCGGTGGGAGGCGGCGCTGGAGGAGATTCGCGCCGAAGTTCGGACGCAGATGGCGCGGAACCTGTCGCAAAGCCAGTCCGGAAAGGCTCTGCGCCGGCTCGAGCAGAAACTGGAGCGCCTTCCCGGCGCTCTGGTAGAAGAAGCGCGGCAGGACTGGAAGGCAGAGGCAGAGCAACTCGTGGGTCCTGTGGAGACGCCTGCCGGGAGTGAAGCAATCGTTGATGGCGCTCCGCAGGTGGGTGACACCGTCCAAGTAGAAGGGATGCCGTCGCCGGGCGTCGTAACCGCCATCTCCGGAGGGCAGATCGAGGTGGTGGTTGGGAGGATGCGCATGCACGCCGATCCGGGTCGCGTGCGGGTTATGGTTCGTAAGGCGGCTACGCCTGCGGCGCGCCAGGAAATGGGCACGCCGGGACCGGCCGCTTCAGGCCCTGAAGTGCCGCCGGAGATCAACGTGATCGGGCAGACCGCAGAAGAGGCGCGGGAGCACGTGGACGAATACCTGGATCAGGCGTACGTGGGCCGAAGATTTCGGCTGCGCGTGATCCACGGACACGGCAAGGGAATTCTGCGCCGCACGCTGCATGAGATGCTCGGGGCGCACCCGCACGTGGAGCGCTTCTATCCGGCCGCGGCTCAAGAGGGCGGGACGGGCGCGACGATTGTTGAGCTGAAGCGATGAGGAAGGGGACCGCTCTGAGATGAAAAGCTACCGAATCGCGCTTATCCCAGGTGACGGAATTGGAAAAGAGGTTGTCCCGGCCGCCGTCGAAGTCCTGAAGGCGGCCGCGCGCGACTTTACGCTTTCTTTCCAGGACTTCGACTGGGGCTGCGACTACTACATTCGAACCGGCCGAATGATGGACCCCGACGGTCTCGACCGGCTTCGTCCGTTTGACGCCATTTTGCTGGGCGCTATCGGGATTGGCGCCACTTCTTCACCAACAGGTCCACCGGCCACAGTGCCTGACCACGTGTCGCTGCGTGATCTTCTATTGCGTATGCGGTTTGGCTTCGACCTCTACATCAACTTACGCCCTGTTGAGATTCTGCCGGGTCTTGAACCTCCGCTGCGTGGCAAGACGTCTCGCGACATCAACATGATTTTCGTGCGCGAAAACACCGAGGGTGAATACTGCGGCCTCGGCGGACGCTTCAAGCGCGGAACTACGGATGAGGTTGCGATCCAGCAATCCGTCTTTACCCGGAAAGGTGTGGAACGGGTGTTGCGCTACGCCTTCGAGCTTGCCCGCCGGCGCGAGCGAAAGAGGCTGGCGAGCGCCACCAAGTCGAACGCGATGCAGTATACGATGGTGCTCTGGGACGATGTCTTGCGCGAGCTAGCGGAGGAATACCCGGACGTTGCCGTCTCCAACTACCACGTGGATGCACTCGCGGCGCGCATGGTAACACACCCGGAGGGTCTGGACGTAGTCGTAGCCTCCAACCTCTTCGCCGACATTCTCACCGATCTCGGTGGCGCCCTTCAGGGCAGCCTGGGCCTTGCCGCCAGCGCGAACTTGAATCCCGCAAGTGTTGCCAATCCTGCTGCTCGGCTTGGCCCACCTCTATTCGAGCCCGTTCACGGAAGCGCGCCGGACATCGCCGGCCGCGGCATTGCTAATCCTATCGCGGCCATCTGGGCCGCAGCGATGATGATGGAACATTTGGACGAAACCGCCGCCGCCGGACAGATCATGACGGCACTGAAGGCTGTTACGGGCGAGGGGCGCGTCCGCACGCCCGATCTGGGAGGCAGAAGCACCACGGAGCAGTTCGCACGCGCAGTCATCGATAGCTTCGGGCAACCATCATCGACGACTGGAACACGACAGGGTTCGTAACCGATCACTCGATCAGATACTGAGCGAACTTGCCATCATCGACCGAAAACGTGCTCACGGCGAGAGACTTCCCGGAAGCAAACTGCAGCCTGAACCGCCGGTACGTCATCCCGCCGCGCAGTCCGAATGATGTCTGCTCGAAACTCTGCGGCGCTCCCAGCGGCTTAAGGCTGGCGGCGGCGTCCGCCAGCACTTGGGCGGTGAAATATGCGTCTGCGTCAGACGTCAGAACTGAGCGGTCGATCTTGCCATCCTGCAATTCGCCAAATACTCGGCGCGCCTGCTCAAGTTGCTGGGCCGCTTGCGGGTCCTGTTTCTCAGATAGCAGCAGCGGCCCGATTTGACTGGCGATGGAGTGAGCGGCGCTCGAACCATCCAGGTTCGTGAACACAGCTATCGCAGCGCCTTGACCGAGCCAGACCACGTTGTCGCTCACGAAACCGGAAACCGCGCCGCCGTGTTCGAGTTTCGGATGGTCAGCAGAATCCGCCACACCCTGGCCGAGGCCGTAGTTCGTAGTGGTGCCGTTTTTCAGGCGCGCCGGCGTAATCATTTCGTTGAGGGAAGACGGCGCCAGCAGCTTGCCGTCAAGCAAAGACACGTCCCACAGGGCGAGATCGTGCGCTGTCATCGCGAGCTCACCGGCTGCAAATAGCCAGCCCTTCGCCTCAGGCTGAACCTGGCGGACTGGTCCGAGGGCAAACCGAGTATAGCCTGCTGCATCCGAATCGCTCAGCGGCTGCGCGTCCAGATTGATGGCGCTCTCCATGCCGAGAGGATGCAGGATTCGTTTTTCGACGAACGAGAACGCTGGCATCCCGGACACGATTTCTACGATGCGCCCAGCTACTACATAATTCGTGTTGCTATACTGCCACCGCGTGCCGGGGTCGAAATCGAGGGGCTTCTTGGCCCAGCGGTCCAGGATTCCGTCTGCGGTGACCGGCTGAAGCATGAAAGGAGCCACGTAGTCCAGCGGGTAGTAGTCCTGGTATCCCGATGTGTGAGAAAGGAGCTCACGGATGGTGACGTCATGGGCGCGCGTAAGCGAGGGCAGGAAGCGCGAGACGGGATCATCCAAAGAAAGCTTGCCGTCTTGCTGCAGCAACAGAATGGCACACGCCATGAATTGTTTGCTGACCGAGCCAACGGCGTAGCGCATGTCGCTGCGGGCGGGAGTGGCCGGGTCCAAGCGTGCGTTGCCGTAAGCCTTCACGTAAGCGATCTTGCCGTCCTTCACAACCGCAAGGGAGGTGCTGGGCGTTCCAGTATTGGCCAGCGCCTTGGCCGCGATGGAATCGACACGGTCAGCGACTGAAACCGGCAACTGCGCTTGCAGCTCAATCGAACTAACGAAAGCTACGATGATGATCAGAACGACGGAACGATAACCGCGAAGCATAGGCTTGTCCTCTTGAAGTCCGCGATCATAGCACATGCAGAGCTGGACCGAGACGACGTGCGTTCAGGCGGCACCAGAACTGGAGGCAATCATGAGCTATTATGGCCTTCGGGGAAGGCAGCTTCCAACGGCGTCTCTCCAAAGGTTCAGGCCTAACTTTGCCAAGCGATAAGACAATCGAGCCATCGGAAGCCGTTCGCGAGCCCTTGGGTAAGCGGATGAAGCGGACGGGGTTTGCGCTTCTGTTTTCTGCGATTCTCCTGATCCCGCGCGTTCGCCGTTTGCGAAGAAGCGTGCTCATGTGGACGCTTGTTCGTGCCCTTGCATTCGTCGCGGCCGCCTGGCTTGTTTGGCGCTTCGTTCACGAAACCACCGGCGTCCCGTCTCTGTTGTGTGCAATCGGCCTCGCTCTTTTCGGGCTGCTCGTCAAAGCGCGCCCGGAGCGAAAATCGATAGACGACGTGGCTCGCACGCTCAACGCGCTGGTGGTGCTAAATGGCGGCTCTTGGATCAACGAACGCGACTCAAAGGCAGTACCCGATACAAGCATATTCGTTGTGTCCGATCGCCTGGTCGTGCTGACAGCCAAGTTCCTCGAGATCGCTGAGATTCCCCTGGCCGGTGTCCGCGAGGTCCACATTCACGCGGTATCACGGTCACCAAGAACGAACGGCCACGCAGCCGCGGAGGCGTGGCAGATGGAAATCAACTGGGCCTCAGCCAACGGAGCTCGCAGCGCCGCGTTTCGCTTCGACGGTTTCTTTGCCGAACACCTCGCTCGAGTGGCCGAGCAGACGGTCACCAGCGTATGGAAGAAGCAACTGCCGGTGTTGAAATCGTAAGAGAACAGCTTTCAGCTCTCAGCCTTCAGCAATCAGCATTCACCACCCAATCTTTCTGCGCCTCACCTGATCGTGTCCCCGGCGAGCCCCCAGAAATCCTTCACGTAATAGGAAGAGATCACGTTGCCGAAGAGGTGGCAAATCGCCTTGCACTGCGGAATCTCGCCGTAGAGCTTGCGGCCTCGCGCAAACACCTTCTTGAACGAACCCTCACGCAGCAAATTGCCACCAATTTTCCTCAAGGGCTCGCAAGGGTAGAACACGTCGCCATTCGGGTACACGCGCGGAAACATGGTGGGGAAGCACTGGAAGTCGCCAAATTCCAGCACGGTACGTAAGAGCTTCGGCGTGCCGTTAATCGGCTGCGCCTTGGTGCGGCGCCGCTCGATGATTTTCTCTACCAAAGCTTTATAACGAGCGTTCTGCAGCAAGCGCAAGTTCGGCATTTTCTCTTGCAGCGCGCTTTGGGTGGAAAAGACAAAGCCCTGCTCGGCGCAGTAGTCGAGAATGCGGTCGATTTCGCCGATATTCCATTCCTCGATGACCGAGCTGATGGTGATGTCGCCGGGCCGTGGCATTTGCGACCGAGCAAGCTGCAGGTTTTCGAGCACCCGAGCCACGTTGCCCGGCTTCGAGAGCGGTTCGTCGGGCCAGGTCACCAGGGAGTCGAGACTGACGATCAGTCCGTTCAGGGAACGGAACAGACCTTGGCGCTTGTGCAACAGCGTGCCGTTGGTCACCAGGAGGACGGAACGGAACTTCAAGTCATGCCGGGCTGCCGCAACCAACTCCTCGACGTCTGCGCGAAGCAGCGGCTCCCCGCCCGTAAAAAGAATCGAATCCGTTTCCCGGCGGATGATGCGCAGGATCTGCAGGGTCTCTCGCGTGGAAAGCTCGTCGCTGAAAACGTCGGGCTCCCTTTGAGTGCAGTAAGTGCAGTCGAGATTGCATTTGTGCGTGGTGTAAAAGACGGCGGCGTAGGGCGCCACCACGTCCGTTCCCAGAATCTCACGCCGGTAGAGATTCTGAAAATAGTGTTTGAAGTTCTTTAGGACAAATGGAGAGTGGCGCACCAACCCGCGCAAGAGTTGGAGGCCGGAAGACGGTTTGGGGCTCTCGTTCATATCCCAAAGGGTCCCGGGCGGTACCTAGATTTAGAAGCACCGGGGGCAGTTAACACCAAGGCGCCAAGTCACAAAGGAGGCTAGAGGCAGGCGAGCGCTCGCTCTGATTCACATCACTCCACTCCTTCGTGTCTTTGTGCCTTGGTGTTAAGTTCCTCGCAGCAGTCCCTTCAGCTATGCCTTCGCAGTTTTCGATTCGCCGTGCTCAAGCACCTGCAGAAACTTCGCCAGCCACGCCGGATGCGCAGGCCAGGCTGGGCCCGTAACGAGGTTCCCATCCACGTGCGCTTCGGTCATGCCGACGCCAACGTAGGTGCCTCCGGCCGCGGTCACTTCGGGACCGACGGCGGGATAGGCGCTAATTGACCTGCCTTTGGCTACGCCCGCGGCGGTCAGCAGTTGGGCTCCGTGACACAGGGCGGCTACCGGCTTTCTGTTCTGGAAGAAATGGCGCACCAGTTCGAGGACCTTCTCGTTCAACCTCAAATACTCGGGTGCGCGGCCTCCGGGAATCACCAGCCCATCGTAAGAGGCCGGATTCACTTCGTCAAAAGTTGCATTCAGAGAGAAGTTATGACCGCGTTTCTCGCTGTAGGTCTGGTCACCTTCGAAGTCGTGAATGGCGGTGCGAACGGTGTCGCCGGCTTTCTTGCCGGGACACACGGCGTCCACCGTGTGACCCACCACTTGCAGAGCCTGAAACGGCACCATCGCTTCGTAATCCTCAACGTAGTCGCCCACAATCATCAGGAGGTTTTTGCCTGCCATTTTCATTCTCCTTTCCAGTCTCTGATTATAGGCACAAACCGCTTGGTTTCGGTCGGAGCTCGCACGGAACTCGGGTAGGATGCTCACGCAGCTATTGCGGCGGCCGGCGCTTGACGCTGCGGGGTACCGCCCCTAAAATTGAATCTTAGGTAGCGCTCGCAAATGTCAAACCCATGAGGTGCTATGCTGGATGGCCCCGTTCTTGAAGCCCTGACCTTCGATGACGTTCTGTTGCGCCCTGCGCGCTCGAGCGTCCTGCCCAATGAAGTCGACACCCGCACAAAATTCACCCGCAACATCGCCCTGAATATCCCCGTGGTGAGCTCCGCCATGGATACGGTGACGGAGTCGCGCCTCGCCATCGCGCTCGCCCAGCAAGGCGGCATCGGGATCATTCACCGCACCATGCCGATTGACCGGCAGGCCTCCGAAATCGACAAGGTGAAGCGCTCGGAGAGCGGCATGATCGTGGATCCGGTCACCGTCCGGCCTGACAGTCTGGTGGCTGAGGCGCTCGAGATCATGCGGCACTACAAGATTTCCGGAGTGCCCGTAACCTCGGCGGACGGCAAGCTGGTGGGCATTCTCACCAATCGCGACCTGCGCTTCGTGCCGCGCACGGACGTTTACGTCTCCGACGTGATGACCAAGGAAAACCTCATTACCGTCGCGGTGGGCACCACGCTGGAGGAGGCGGAGCGCATCCTTCACCAGCATCGCGTGGAGAAGCTCCTCATTGTGGATGACGCCTTCAACTTGAAGGGCCTGATCACGGTGAAGGACATCCAGAAGAAGATCAATTACCCGAGCGCTGCCAAGGACGAGCAAGGCCGCCTGCGAGTGGGCGCCGCCGTGGGCGTGACCGGCGACTACTTCGAGCGCGCGCAGGAACTTGTGAAAGCGCAGGTGGACGCTCTGGTCATCGACACCGCCCATGGGCACTCCGAACGCGTCCTTGATTCCGCGCGCAGGCTGCGCGAGGCGTTTCCGGACGTGGACCTGGTGGCCGGAAACGTGGCCACTTTTGAGGGAGCGTGTGACCTGGTGCAACTGGGTCTCGATGGAATCAAGGTGGGCATCGGTCCGGGTTCCATCTGTACCACGCGGGTGGTGACCGGCGCCGGCGTGCCCCAGATCACCGCTATTTCCGAGTGCGCAAGGGCCGCGCGCAGCGCGGGCATTCCGCTGGTGGCCGACGGGGGTGTGAAGTTTTCCGGGGACGTTACCAAGGCCATTGCGGCGGGCGCCAGCACGGTAATGATCGGAAGCCTGTTTGCCGGCACCGAGGAGAGCCCCGGCGAGACGATCCTGTATCAAGGCCGCAGCTTCAAGAGCTATCGGGGAATGGGTTCCATTGGCGCCATGACCGCCGGGTCTGACCGCTACTCGCAGGAGCGCGAGGTTTCTAAAATGGTGGCCGAGGGTATCGAGGGCCGTGTGCCTTACAAGGGGTCTCTGGCAGATATGGTGACGCAACTGGTGGGCGGCTTGCGCTCCGGCATGGGCTACTGCGGCTGCGAAAATATTCAGGCGCTGCAACAGCGAGGCCGGTTCGTGCGTATTACCAGCGCCGGTCTGCGCGAAAGCCATGTTCATGATGTGATTATTACGAAAGAAGCGCCTAATTATCGTCTTGAATAATCCCAACAACATGATTGCGGTGGAGGGCGCTGCTCCCCTTCCGATGCGCACAACCGGCCTGCGCCTCAGCCACCCCAAGTTTCGCTGGTTCATGGTAGCGGCCTGGGCCGGGCTTATCTTTTATCTCTCAACCTCGGGTTTCGGAGTTGGCTTTACCGAGTGGCTCCTGCTCCAAATTCTGAGTCTGCTTCACGCCACCGTCTCACCCCACACTTTCGAGGTGCTCCACCACTTGATGCGCAAGGCCGCTCACATGACGGAGTACGCCGTCTTCTGCCTGCTGATTTACGCAGCCTTTCTGGACGCCGACGACTTCGAGTGGCGTCCCCGCCTGGCACTACGCTGCGTAGTCATTGCCGGGCTCTACTCGCTCACCGACGAGTACCACCAATCCTTTGTTCCAGGCCGGACGCCGTCGATCATCGATTGCGGAATTGACACCGCCGGGGCGACCCTCTCCACCCTGATCGTATGGGCCTGGCACCGAAGAAAAGTAGTCGTTACCGGTTAGTGGTTGGTGCCCTGTCGCACCGTTCCCGAATTGCCTACCCTCGCCCCGCGCTTCGCGGTCGCCCTCTCCCACCACTAGTGGCCTTGCGCCTGCTTTCGGTACACCCCGCTCCTCCAATAAGCCCGATGACCGATGTAATCGTCGTCGGCTAGATTGGCGATAATCAGCCGGCGCAGTTCCAGCGCGTCGATGGGTCCCTGTTCCTTGTAGAGCACGCTGCCGTCGGCGCCGATCAGCATCGTGTAAGGCACCGCGCTCTTCCAAGTTGGATCGAAGGCGGCTTCGAGACCGTAGATATCGGTGCCGCCAAAGAGCAAGTTCGGGCTACTGGCGTGCTGCGCGTTGAGCGCGCGCAGCACCCCGGCCTGCTCGTCCGGGTAGTTGGTGCTCACCGTCACCAGTTCAAAGGGCCGATGACGGTACATGCGGTACATCGTTTCAAGCTCAGGAAATTCTTCCACACAAGGTGCGCACCAGGTGGCCCAGAAGTCCACCAGCAGCAGCTTGCCGGTGTTGTTCTTTCGAAGAGCCTTCAGATCATCGGCGCTTGCGAGTTTCACCGTCACCGGCTCCGCTTCGATCTTCGCCATTTCCTCTTCGCGTCCCTCGGACTTGTACATCCATTTCGTTGAGCAGCCCACCGAAGGAGTGGACGCCTCCGCTACCGGTTTGCCCGCCAGCAGCGCATCAATGGCGTCGCGAGCGTCCTGTCTGGTCACGTACTGCTCGCGGGGGCTATTGTCCACCCGGCCCTCGTACCGGAGCTTGCGCTCCGAATCAAAGATGAATACATGGGGCGTGGCCGTGGGCCCGTACTCGCGGGACACCTTCTGCGTCTCGCCGTCGTACAAATAGGGAAAATTGAAATGCCGAAACTGGGCGCGAATCTTCATCTCAGCCAGCGAGTCGCTGACATCGGTGTAACCCAACTCATCCAGGCGAATGGCATTCGCGTTGTTGGGCTCGATGGCCACGAAGGCGACGCCACGGTCCTGATAGTCTGATACCAGCTTTTTGATACGCGTCTCGTAAAGCTGCGCCGTGGGGCAGTGGTTGCAGGTGAAGATCACCACCAAAACCCTGGCCGATGCGTAGTCCTTCAGGCAGTGCGTCTTGTCGTCTATGCCCGGGAGGCAGAAGTCAGGCGCCGCCGATCCGATGGGCAGCACCGGCGGCTCGTCACCGGCACCAAACAGGCGAACCGGAGCCACCGACAGCAGCAGGAAAGCCAGGATACGAGTGGTCATAACGCTCACCTCTTGCAGGGACTCATCGATACCGCCCAGAACGCCCTTGGGGAACTCCCCTTCTACTGCTAAAACATTACCCATCCATAAGATGCTGGGTTATACTGACTAACAGGCCTGTTTTCTGTAACATGCTGGGTTCCCAAAACAACGACCCATTGTTTTTCAATAACATGCTGGGCTTGTTCGTAATAAATCTCAATACTCTATGCCCAAACGCCATGCCCAAAGGCAGCGGCACCCCGTTCTGAAGCTGCTGGCGCCTGACCCGAGCGGCTTTACGAACCCTTCCCGGGTCACGCCGAGATCCCGAGAAAGCGCTGTGTAACGTAGCCCAGCGATCGCTGCCGTCCCCCGCGGCTGGGTGACGCGGGATGTGAATGGCCCTACGGCTCGTCCAAGAAGGGCATCATCAAGGGCGGTTCGGCAAGAAACCGAAGACGGGCAATCTCAGCGACGGCGCGCGCCACGTGTCCTTGCCGCGCAGGTTCAAGAGACATGGCGAACGGAACATGATCTTTCGAGGGCACGGGTTCCTGCAGCACCGAATCGATGTTGATGCGATACCGGCTCAGGATGCCGCCCACGCGCGCCAGAATGCCAGGCCGGTCACGCACCACAAGCCTCAGATAAAAGGCCGCCGTCATCTCGGCCAGCGGGGCGAGGCGCGCCGGGTGCCAGTCCTTGTAACCGAGCGGCGTGGCGCCGGCGCTGCCCGCGAGCAGGTCGCGCGCGATTTCGACGACGTCGGAGATCACGGCCACCGCGGTGGGTTCACCGCCCGCGCCCCGGCCGCTGATCAGCGTGTTGCCGCCTTTGCTGCCCACCAGCAGCACGCTGTTGATGGAGCCCTGGGCCGCGGCGAGCGGCGCCGAGCGAGGAATCATCATGGGACACACGTACGCCTGCAATCGGCCGTTCTTCACGCGGCGGGCGGCGGCGATGAGGCGGATGGTGCGGTTGAAGCGGTGAGCGTAAGCGAAGTCAACCTGCTGAACCTGACGGATGCCCTCGGCGGGAATCTCGCCCACCGGCACCGCGGCGCCGAAACAGAGCATGGCCAGAATGGCGATCTTGTAGCGCGCGTCGTGACCGTCCACGTCAGCCGTGGGGTCGGGCTCGGCGTAGCCGCGCTGCTGAGCTTCGGCGAGGGCCTCGGCGAAGGGGCAGCCACGCTCTTCCATTTCCGTCAGGATGAAGTTGGTGGTGCCGTTCAGAATGCCGAGCGCGGAGGTGAAGTGCTCGCCCGCCAAGCCTTCGCGAATGGCGTGCAGCACGGGCGTGCCGCCCGCCACGCAGGCCTCAATGCCGAGCCCCGCGCCGGCGGACTGGCTGCGCTCCACCAGTTCGTGCCCGTACTCGGCCACGAGCTGCTTGTTGGCCGTCACCAGATGCTTGCGGGCCGCGAGGGCGGCGAGGGAGATGGCATGCGCCGTTTCCAGGTGACCCACCAGCTCCACCACCACGTCGACGCCGGGATCGGCAATCACCTCGCGCCAGTCTCGCACCCGCTTGACGGAGGCTCGCAACCAGGAAAGGTCGCGCTGGTGAATGCTTCGCGCGCAGACCGCCCTCAGTTCGAGCTTGCAGCCCAGGCGCCGGTCAAGTTCGCGCTGATGTTCCAGCAGCACCTTTACGGTGCCGGTTCCCACTGTGCCCAAACCGATCACGCCCAGACCGATGGTCCGGCGCCGCGGCGTGGTCGCCACTCCCTGAGAGACTGTTTGTGGCTTGGTTTGTTTCATCGGAACCGTGACAAGCGCCTCCATCGCGAAGCGCGCTGGCAGACTTTGGAGGACCTATTCAATGTAACATCGAAACGTAGGGCGGGGCTCGCCCTGCGCCGTGGCATGGCCATCCTGGCCATGGCTCCCGCACGGGCTGGAAGCCCGTGCCACGAGGTGCGAATGGAAATCAGCCTTCATCAGAAAGTTGCGGTCGTTACGGGCGGGTCGCGCGGCATCGGCGCAGCTACGGTCAGGCTATTTGCCGAGTGCGGGTCGAGCGTGGTCTTCGGCTATCGGAGCGCTGCCGCGGCTGCGGAAGAAGTGGTGAAGAGCTGCACCGGCGCTGGCGGGCGCGTGGTGGCCGTCCGTTCCGACATCTCGAAGATGAGCGGCGGCAGGCGACTCATCGAGGCCGCGCATCGCCGCTTCGGCCGCGTCGACATTCTGGTGGCCAACGCGGGAATCTGGCCGGCTGAGTCGCTGCCGATCGAGACGATGAGCGAGCGGGCGTGGGATGAGATGATGGCGATAAATCTCAAAGGCGTCTACACCGTAATTCGCCATGCAGTTCCGCACCTGATGAAACAGCGAAGCGGGCGGATCATTGTTGTCTCGTCCACGGCGGGACAGCGCGGCGAGCCGTTCCATGCCGACTATGCAGCCTCGAAGGGCGCGCTCATCAGCCTGGTGAAGAGCCTCGCGCCGGAGTTAGCGCCGCATCACATCCTGGTGAATTGTGTGGCGCCGGGTTGGGTCGACACGGACATGGCGCGCCCCGTGCTCGACGTGCCCGCGGAAGCCCGAAAGATCAAGGCCGGGATTCCGCTCGGCCGGGCCGGTGACGCGCGCGAAGTTGCCATGCCGATCCTCTTTCTGGCCTCGGAAATGGCATCGTATATTACGGGTGAGATTCTGAACGTCAACGGCGGGAACGTGCTGTGCGGATAGATCACGGGCCCGCCAACACTCTGGTCATCATGATTCGTTTACCGAAGTTGAAGCTAAACGCGGTGCTCGGGGTTGCGTTTGCGGCCGCTCTAGCCACGGTGTGCGCCGCGCACGGGCAAAGCGCGTCCCATACCATCCAGGCGCCTTCCGCTTCTTCAACGCTGCCGGTTCGCATCGAACCGAAGGCTCAGCAGATTCTCGATCGCGCCATTCAGGCTCTCGGCGGAGCGGCCTTCCTGAACGCGAAGACGATGACAACCCACGGAACGCTGGGAAGCGGCGGAGGCGGCATCGTCTACTTTGACAGCCAGGTGCAGTTTCCTGACAAACGCCGCCTGACCTACGGTCTCGCCAAGAAGGGCAAGCCGATTGTCGTCATCAACAACGGCGACCTGGGTTGGGAAATCGACCGCATGGGCACGGTGAGCCTGGATTCGGAGGATCTTCGCGCCTGGCGATTCAACAATCGATACGGTCTTGAAAATCTGTTGCGCCTTCGCATTCACGAGCCCGGCACGCTGGTGCAGACAGCGGGCGTGGACTTCGTGGACAATGTGGCCGTGAATGTTCTCGACATGGTGGATGCGACTCAGAATCAGATCAAGCTCTACCTCGCCACGCAAACCGGACTACCCGTGCGGATTTCCTATCGTAAATGGAATGCGCTGGTCAACGACTGGGACGAGTATTCCGATATTTACGGCAACTACGGGACGTATCAAGGAATTACCATTCCCAGGCAAATCTCACACTTGGTGAATAACCGCCGGGCGAGCGAAGTCTTCCGTAGCTCGGCCGAATTCAACGAAACTTACCCGCCCGGAATCTTTGACGATCCAACAGCGGCCAAGTGAGCACGCGACTTGAGCGGCCCGACTAACGGCTGCGCCTCCATTCCAGCACAATGGGCGTTCCCACGAAGGGGAAGCGCTCGCGAATGCGATTCTTAAGAAAACGCTCCACGGAAAAGTGCGGTGGCTTGGAGCTATTAATGAAGGCTACGAATGTAGGCGGGGCCACCGCCGCTTGCGTGAGGTAATACAGGCGCAACGGCCTTCCGCCGGGGCTCGGCGCGCGCCCGAAATCAAGCTCCTGCAGGAAGCGATTGATCTCCGCCGTCGGAATGCGGTACTGGCGCGCGGCCGCGACTTTCAGGATGGTCTCAAGAAGTTTGTCGAGACGTCGGCCTTTAAGCGCCGAAAGAAAGATCACCGGCGCGAAATCGAGATACTTCATTTTGTCGCGCACGATCTCGGTGAACTCTTTGGTTGCAGTCGCGGCTTTCGGTACCAAATCCCACTTGTTAACAACGACGATGACGGAGCGATGGCTTTCATAGGCGTAGCCGCCGATGTGCGTATCGGCCGCGGTGACGCCCTCGACAGCATCGATCAGCAGCAGGGCCACGTCGGAGCGCTCCAAATGCTTGCGTGCCTGAATCACGCTCAGCTTCTCGGCCAGCAGGTGCGTCTTGCCCTTGCGCCGGATGCCGGCGGTATCAATCAGGCAGAGGCGCTGGCCTTTGAATTCGAGCTCGGCATCGATAGCGTCTCGCGTGGTTCCGGCGATGGGCGTCACGATGGATCGCTCCTCATTCAGCAGCCGGTTCAGGAGCGTCGACTTGCCCACATTCGGCCGGCCGATGATGGCCACTTGAATCACGCCGCTCGCTCCGGTAGCCTCCGGGGCCTCGTTGGCGGGCGCTTGGTCTCCCGGCGCTGCCGTGAGGCCTGCCGTCACACGGTCCAGCAGATCGTCAATGCCGCGTCCGTGCTCGGCTGAGATCAAGAAAGTGTCCGCAATTCCGAGGTGGTGGAATTCAGCGCCCAGAGCCTCCTGGCGGTCCGAGTCGGCCTTGTTCACGGCGAGGCTTAAAGGCTTGCCGGTGGCGCGCAGATGGCGCGCGAGTTCCTCGTCGAGCGGCAGCAGGCCCTGCCTCGCGTCCACCACCAGCACCACCTGTGCCGCATCGTCGATGGCGGCGTGCGCCTGGCGCAGGATGCCCGCGGCAATCTCACCCGCGGCCTGCGCCCGAGACGCGCTTTCGAGTGCAGCGTCGAGGAGCCCGCCGGTATCGATCACTTCAAACTCGCGCCCCAGCCACTCGGCGCGCCCATAAAGACGGTCGCGAGTCATGCCGGGCTCGTTACCGGCGAGGGCGCGGCGGCGGCCCGTGATCCGATTAAACAGGGTGGATTTGCCGACGTTGGGCCGGCCTACGATGGCAACGCGGTAGGGACGTTTCATGGCCATTTCATGGCCTGCTCATGGCCTGGATCATGGCCTGACTTGGGCCTCGAGCCGGTCAAAGTCGGCGCGCATGCCGGGGTCGCGGGGATCTAATCGGCATGCCAGCGCAATTTCGGTGAAGGCCGACTTGAGGTTGCCGTTGCGCTCGAACCCGAGCGCGAGTTGATGGTGGGCCGCGGCGTTATTGGGATCAAGCGCCACCGCAAATCGATCTTCAGCCAGTGCCCGGCCCCAGTCATTCCGCGCCATCCAGGCCCGTGCGAGGCCCTCGTGCGTCTCAGCAACGCCGGGAGCGAGGACCAGAGCCACGCGATACTCGGCGACCGCGGCCACCCATTGTTGCTGTTCGGCCAAAAGGTGGGCTAGCTGGGAATGAAGCTCGGTGTTACCCGGCGACAGATCACACTCGGCCTTGAGTTCCCGGGCCGCTCCCGCCAAGTCACCCTCGCTCTCGAGCGCTTGCTCGAATCCCTTTACAACTTCGGGTGCGCCGGGTTGGAGCAGCAGCGCCACACGGTATTCCGAAAGGGCGGCGTTGAGATCGCCACGGCTTGCGAGCAACCCTGCGATTGCGGAATGTGCGGTGGCGTTGCCGGGTTGCAGCCGCAACGCTTCCCGGTACTGGGATTCCGCGCCGGCCACATCGCCGCGAGCGGCCAGCGCGAACGCCAGATCGGCGTGGAAGGCCGAATTTGCCGGATCAAGTGTCACCGCCGCGCGATATTCGTCCAACGCCCAGGCGCTGTTGCCTTCGGCACCAAGCGCCCGTGCCAGGTCGTAGTGCGCGGTGGCGGAGTTGGGATTGAATCGCAGGGCTTGCCGATATTCGGCAATCGCCGCGTTCCAGTTCTTCTGCTTTGCCAAGGCGTCGGCCACCGCCAGGTGCGAAGCGGATTTATCCGCTGCGGCGGCCACAGCCGCGATCAGCATGACGAGCATCAATTTCAGTTTCATGCAACCCTTAACGATGTGAAGTACCTGCGATCGAGATTTCGAAGGCGTTCAACTTTTGACTTTCAACCTTTGACTGCAGGCCCACTGGTTTTTCCGGCGACGCCAGGTCACTGCGAGCTCAATTGCTTGGCAAGCGCTGCGTAGCTTGTTCCCAAGGTTGATGCGTTGGGCGCGAGTTCGAAGGCGCGATGATACTCCTCAAGCGCGCCGCGCCGGTCGCCGGTGTTCAACAAAGCGTCGCCGAGGTTGTTGTGAGCCTCAACGTCCTTGGGATCAAGCTGCACGGCCTGCCGATAAGCGGTGACGGCGCCCTTCATATCGCCTGCGGCGTAGAGCGCCAGGCCCAAACGGTTGGTCACTTGAGCGTCATTGGTCTTCAGTGCCAACGCTGCCCGATAAGCGCTGATGGCGCCGTCAAGCTCCCCGTTCGCGTAAAGGGCGTCGCCGAGCTTCGCCTGCAATTCAGCATCATTGCCGTTCAGCCGCACGGCTTCGCGATATTCGGCGATGCTGCCCGCCAGGTCATGCCGGGCGGCGAGAGCAGCCGCAAGTCCGCGGTGCGCCTGCGCGTTGCCGGCATCGAGCTGCAGCGCCTGGCGAAATTCGCCGGCGGCGTCATCCCATCGTTGTTCCTGGCTGAGCACCCGCGCCAGCCCAAGATGAGCCGCAGCGTTCTTCGCATCCAGGTTCACGGCCTGGCGATACGCCCCTTCCGCTTCAGCCCACAGGCGGCGCTGTTCGAGATCCGTAGCGTGGGCGAGAGCTTGCAGCAGCGTCTGCTGTGACTCCTGTGAAACGGGGGAACTACCCGCAGCCGCGCCACCGGCGCCTGCCTGAGGCGCGGCTGAGGGCAAGACAACAGCAGCCGCCGTCTGCGAAAGAAGCGGGCTGGCCGGGCGCGTGGGCAGCGCCACCACAGTTTGCTTTGCTTTGATGACGGCCTGGATCAGCACATCGTCAGCGCCGGCATCCATCAGCCCTCGCAGATATTGCACCGTGGGAGTGAAGTCAATACCGCGTTTGTCGATGAGCAGCGCGATGCGGCCGCTGTTAACTCCACCCTTCACCAGTCCTACGATCTGGCGCTCGTGAAGCGGTTTTGTTTCCGGCTGGCCGGGAGTGTTGCTGGAAGCCGATGAGGCAGCCTTAGGCTCCGGACGGTTTTGAGCCGAGCCCGGCGCCTTGGCCGGCGCGCCGCGCCCCAGCAAGGTACCAGGCGCCAGCAGCAGTATAAGGATAAGCAGAGGCACGGCTCGCGGCGCTGTCGAGCGCTCGGAACCGGTGGATGAAAACGGACTTCGCGAGGAACTATGGCAATTTAGGAGTTTCATCGGTGTTGGTTGCGGTGCGAACGACCACTCTCATTATTGCGTCGTAGAAAACCAGGCGGCAATAGGCGCGTCCGGACTCGTTTCTCATTCTAGCTGCTTTCGGCGCCGGCGCAGTCCCACTGTTGGGCAATGCACCTTTGGTTAGGAGGTCCATCGCGGCCTTCAATTAGTGGCTTTGGGCAATTTTTAGAGAATTTGCCTGTACTCATTCTAAAGAACTTCTTGGCTTTGTGTAAATTTACACAAAGCCACCAAGTTATTGATTGCACGTGGCTTCTTGGCTTTGGCAAAGATGCTGAAATCCTTAATCTATTCATTTTAAAGAACCTCTTGGCTTTGGTTAGTATCTTTTTTTTCGTCGTCA
>Ga0335085_10003616_pt1 | contig 26538 bp, 22 predicted proteins | sample Lox_Sample_45_FD_206712 | JGI IMG/M metagenome (GOLD analysis project Ga0335085, IMG submission 206712) | Soil microbial communities from Loxahatchee National Wildlife Refuge, Florida, United States - Lox_Sample_4.5 | ecosystem: Environmental > Terrestrial > Soil > Wetlands | place: USA...
TGATGTAGCCCGACTCGGTAGAGGCGGGCTCCGGGATCGCGGGCAGGAGCGCCGCATGCCGGCTCCTGCCGCGGGCGGGCAAATCGCGCAGCGGCGCGACGTTCGTGCCGCGGCGCGAAGAGAAACGAGAAGCGATGATACCGACCAGCTATTACGTGGTGGTGGGGCTGCTGCTGTTCACCACCGGAGTGATCGGCGTGCTCACGCGCCGCAACGTGATCGTCATCCTGATGTCCATTGAGCTGATCCTGAACGCCGTGAATATCAATCTGGTGGCCTTCTCGCACCATCTGGGCAATCTCGATGGGCAGGTGTTCGCCATCTTCATCATTACGGACGCGGCCGCGGAGGCGGCGGTGGGCCTGGGAATCATTATCGCTTTCTTCCGCAACCGGCAGACGCTGCTGGCGGACGAAATGGATTTGCTGCGATGGTAGCCCGGCACGGTAGCGCCGGCGTCCCGCGCCGGCCCTGGAGAAATTGGCGATGACAGGGAGCGCCTACTTTCTCGACCATATCGGCTGGATCCCGCTCTTCCCGCTGGCGGGCGCGGCGCTGATGCTGCTGCTGGGCCGGCGGCTGCCGAAGGCGGTGGTGAGCGCGGCCTGCGTGGGCAGCGTGTTTCTCTCCTTCGTGTTTTCGGCCGGAGCGGTGATGCAACTGGCGGCGCGTCCGGTGGAGAGGCGCGCCTATCAGAAAATCTTCTTCGAATGGATCCCCGCCATCCCCTACCAACTGGACTCCGGCGCACTCGGCAAATTCGTGGCCGATTGCGGGATGCTGCTGGACCCGCTGTCTTCGGTGATGATCCTGGTGGTCACCGGGGTAGGCTTTCTGATTCACATCTATTCCATCGGCTACATGGGCCACGAGGGCGGCTATTACCGCTTCTTCGGCTACATGAATCTGTTCATGTTCTCCATGCTCACGCTGGTGCTGGGCAACAACCTGCTGATGATGTTCGTGGGCTGGGAGGGCGTGGGCTTGTGCAGCTACCTGCTGATCGGGTTCTACTTCCTGAAGAAATCGGCTGCGGACGCGGGGAAGAAGGCCTTTGTGGTCAATCGCGTGGGGGATGCGGGCTTCCTGCTGGGGATTTTCCTGGCGTCCGCGTTGCTGGGGACCATTCGATTCACCTCCGCCGGGCTGCTGTACCCCAGCGAATACCCGGGGATGATTGAGCTGCTGCGCTCGGGGACGTTCCAGGCGGGCATGCCCGCGCTGACCGCCATGGCCATTTTGTTTTTCATTGGGGCCACCGGAAAGTCGGCGCAGATTCCGCTGTACGTTTGGCTGCCGGACGCGATGGAAGGGCCCACGCCGGTGAGCGCGCTGATCCACGCGGCCACCATGGTCACCGCCGGCGTGTACATGGTGACGCGCATGAACGCGCTCTATCAGCTCGCACCCACCGCCATGCTCGTTGTGGCCGTGGTGGGCGCCCTGACCGCGTTCTACGCGGCCACGATGGGCCTGGTGCAGAACGACATTAAACGCGTTCTGGCTTATTCGACCATCAGCCAGCTCGGCTACATGTTTCTGGCGCTGGGGGTGGGCGCGTTCGCCGCCGGAATTTTCCACCTGATGACCCACGCGTTTTTCAAGGCGCTGCTCTTCCTCGGCTCCGGCAGCGTGATCCACGCGCTTTCCGGCGAACAGGACATGCGGAAAATGGGTGCGCTGTGGTCGAAGATTCCGGTCACGGCGAAAACGTTTCTCGCCGGCGCGCTGGCCATCGCCGGCATCTTTCCGTTCGCCGGCTTCTTCAGCAAGGACGAGATCCTGTTCCGGGCTTATTCGAGCACAGAGACGAGCGGCCATAACCTGCTTCATCTGGGGGGGCTGCTCACCGCCGGGATGACGGCTTTTTACATGTTCCGCCTGGTGTTCCTGACCTTTGGGGGCCAGTCGCGGGTGGACCACGAAGTCGAGCATCATATCCACGAATCGCCGCGCTCGATGACTTTTCCGCTCATCGCGCTCGCTGTGCTTTCCCTGGTGGGCGGCTGGGTGGGAATCCCGCACGCGCTAGGCGGCGGCGCGCGCTTTGAGAAGTGGCTGGAGCCGGTGATCGCGCCGGTTGCCGGCGCAAAAGAAGCGGCAGAGGCGCAGGGGTATGGCATCGAGTACCTGCTGATGGCGGTTTCGCTGGCCCTTGCCGGCGGCGGCATCTGGCTGGCCTGGCAGATTTATGTGAAGCGTGAGGGCCTGGCAGACCGGCTCGCCGCGCGATGGAAGGGCATTTACGACGTGGTCTATCACAAATATTACATGGACGAGATTTACGACGCGCTGTTCGTGAATCGCACCAAGGACCTGGCCACTTCGCTGGGCGTTTTCGACCGCGGCGTGGTGGACGGCCTGGGCGTGGACGGCTCGGCCTGGCTCACCCGCTTCACTTCGCGCCTTTCCATGTGGTGGGACAAATGGATTGTGGATGGCCTGGTGAACCTGGCGGGCAATACCGTGCGCCTGTTGAGTTATCCGGTGCGCTTCGTGCAGACCGGGCTGGTGCAAAGCTACGCGCTGTTCATCGTGCTGGGAGTGCTGGCCCTGCTGGGCTCCTATCTCTACGCGCTGCTGCATACGGCTTGAGGGAGACGCAACTGTGGATTTCAACGCCATGATGCAATCGCACCTGCTGAGCGTGGTGATGCTCCTGCCCCTGGCGGGAGCCATCCTGCTGCTCTTCATTCCCGGCCGGCTGGTGAACGGCATCCGGCTGATCGCCAACTTGACCGGGCTGGCCGGCTTCCTGATTTCGCTGCCGCTGATCGGCCGGTTCGTGCCCGGACAGTCCGGCTTTCAGCTCCCCGAAAATGTCGACTGGATTCCTTCCATCGGGGCCCGCTACACGCTGGGAATCGACGGGCTCAGCTTTGTGCTGGTGATGCTCACCACCTCGCTGGGGGCCATCGCCATCCTTTGTTCCTGGAGTGCCATCACCACGCGGGTGAAGGAATATTACATTCTGCTGCTGCTGTTGCAGACCGGAATGCTCGGCGTGTTCATGTCCCTGGACTTTTTCCTGTTTTACGTCTTCTGGGAAGTGATGCTGGTACCCATGTATTTCCTGATCGGTGTGTGGGGCAGCGACCGCCGGCTGTACGCGGCCATCAAATTCTTCCTGTACACGCTGGTCGGTTCCGTGCTGATGCTGCTGGCCATCCTGACCATTTATTTCAAACACGCGGAGCTGGCGCAGGGCCAGTACACCTTCAACATTCCCGCGCTGCTGGAGAGCACCAAGCTCTTCGATCCCAATCTACAGCAGTGGCTTTTCTGGGGATTGTTCTTCGCCTTTGCCATTAAAGTGCCCATGTTTCCGTTTCACACCTGGTTGCCGGACGCGCACACCGAAGCGCCCACGGCGGGCTCGGTGATCCTGGCCGGGGTGCTGCTGAAGATGGGCACCTACGGCTTCCTGCGCTTCTCCGTGCCCATGCTGCCGGAAGCCGCGAAGCATTACGCCCCGCTGATGATGGCCGTCTCCGTGTTCGCCATCATCTACGGCGCGCTGGTGTGCATGATGCAGAAGGACATGAAGCGCCTGATTGCCTACAGCTCGGTGAGCCACCTGGGATTCTGCACGCTGGGAATTTTCGCGCTCACGCCCATGGGCATCGAGGGCAGCATCCTGCAGCAGCTCAACCACGGCATCTCCACCGGGGCCCTCTTCCTGATTGTGGGGGTGATTTACGAGCGGCGGCACACGCGGCAGATTTCCGAGTTCGGCGGGCTCTCCACACCCATGCCCAATTACGCGGCCGTGTATCTGATCATTACCCTCAGCTCGCTGGGCATGCCGCTTTTGAACGGCTTCATCGGGGAATTCATGATCCTGCGGGGCACCTTTGAAGTGCCGCGATACGGGTTCACGCTGGCCGCCTGGGCGGTGGGTGGAATCGTGCTCGGCGCCGCGTATCTGTTGTGGCTCTACCAGCGGGTGATGTTCGGCGCGGTCACCAATCCCGCGAACGCCAAGCTGCCGGATTTGAACCTCCGCGAATTTGTCTGCCTGGTGCCGCTGGTGCTGGCTGCGCTGTGGATCGGCCTGTACCCGCAGCCGGTGCTGAGATACCTGGAAGAGCCGGCCATGAGCATCGTGAAGCGAGTCAATCCCGGGTATTTCAACGCCCCGGTGCGCACGCCGGTGGTGCCCGTGAATCTTCTTCCACCCGCGGAGCCGGTGCCGGCGCCCGGTACGACGGCGGCCACGCCGCCGGTGAGGTAGCTCGGAATGGTTTCTGAGTTCATCGCCTGGTTCCGCGGCCAGCACGAATTTGCGCTGGTGCTGCCACAGGTGCAATTGGCCATCTTCGGCATGGGCATCCTGCTGACCGATTACTGGCTGGATGCCAACTCCCGCTGGTGGAACGCGCTGCTGGCGCTGATCGGAGTGGGCTTCAGCGCGCGGGCGCTGTGGCAGTTGACCCGCGAAGACGTGCTCGGCTTCCACAACGCCATCAACGTGGATCCCTTCGCGGTTTTCTTTGGATTTCTGTTCCTGGCCTCCGCGGCAATGATCATTCTGCTCTCCGTGCGCTATCTGGAAATCGAACAGGAGCACCACGGGGAGTTTTACGCGCTGCTGCTGTTCGCCACCATCGGCATGATGTTCATGGCCTCCGGCAACGACCTGATCACCTTGTTTCTGGGCCTGGAGACCATGGCCATCTCCTTCTATATTCTCAGCGGCTTCCTGCGGGGACGGAAGGCGTCGAACGAAGGCGCCATGAAATACCTGCTGCTGGGGGCGTTCTCCAGCGGAATTCTGGCCTACGGCTTCTCGCTGATGTACGGCATCTCCGGCTCGACCAACCTGGTGCAGATTTATCAGGCGTATTCCACCCGGCCTCCGGGAGACGTGCTGGTGCTGGTGTCGCTGGTCACCGTATCCGCCGGGCTGTTCTTCAAGATCGCCGCGGTGCCGTTCCACATGTGGGCCCCGGACGTGTACGAAGGCGCGCCCACCTCCATCACCGCATCGATCAGCGTGGCCTCGAAGGCCGCCAGTTTTGCGCTGCTGCTGCGGATTTTCTCCACCGCGTTCCAGCCGCTGCGCACGGATTGGGAGATGGTGGTGTCGGTGGTGGCCGTGGCGTCCATGACCATCGGAAACTTCGGAGCCATTACCCAGACCAACCTGAAGCGGCTGCTGGCCTATTCCTCGATCGCCCACGTGGGCTACATGCTGCTGGGTCTGGTGGCCGGCACTCCGGACGGGTACAAGGGGATCGCCATCTACCTGCTGGTGTACGTGTTCATGAATACCGGGGCCTTCGCCATCGTCATCCTCATGCGCCGCGAGGGCTCCATTGGCGACAACATTGAAGATTTGGACGGGCTGATTTCCCGCCGCCCGGTGGCCGCCGTGCTCCTGCTGCTCTTCATGCTCTCTCTCGCGGGAATCCCGCCCACGGCGGGTTTCATCGGGAAGTATTTCATTTTCCTCTCGCTCATCGAGTCGCGGCATTACCTCCTGGCAATTTTTGCCGCGCTGTATATCGCCCCGGCGCTCTACTACTACTTCCGCATCGTGGTGCATGCCTGGATGCGGGAGCCGCGCGATGCCACGCGCCCGGCAATTTCCTGGGGGCAGGGCGTGGCGCTGGCCGCCTGCACGCTCATCGTAGTCTGGGCCGGCGTGCTCCCGGAGGCGTTCATCCGCCTGGCCGGCACCACGTTGCAGTCCCAGTTTCTCCAGTTGTTGCGCTAGTGCCCGTCCAAATCATTCCCGCACCCGCGGACAACCGGGATCCGGCATGACGCTCGCGCTCTCCGACTGGTGGGCCATCGCCGCCTACCTGCTGATCACACTGGCGATGGGGCTTTACTTCCGGCGCCGCTCCGCGCGCAGCACCGAGGAGTATTTCATTTCCGGCCGGCAGGTTTCCTGGTGGCTGGCGGGCACCTCCATGGTGGCCACCACGTTTGCCGCGGATACCCCGCTGGCGGTCACCGGCCTGGTCTATCGCTACGGAATTTCCGGCAACTGGTTGTGGTGGAGCTTCCTGCCCTCGGGAATGATGACCGTTTTCCTCTTCGCCCGGCTGTGGCGGCGCGCGGGCCTGCTCACCGACGTGCAGTTTGCCGAGCTGCGTTATTCGGGCCGGCCGGCGGCATTTCTGCGCGGATTTCGCGCCGTCTACCTGGGCCTGCTGATGAATTGCCTGATCCTGGGCTGGGTGACCAAAGCCATGGTCAGCGTCACCGCAGTGGCGCTGGCCATTCCGGAACCGCGCGCGCTGGCCATCTGCGTGTTCTTCCTGATTCCGTTCACCGGATTCTACGTGACCCTGGGCGGGTTATGGGGCGTGCTGTGGACCGACCTGTTTCAGTTCGTGCTGAAAATGGGAATTGTGATTGCGGTGGCCGCCTACGGGGTTGCCGCCGCGGGAGGCATGAGCGCGCTCCTGACCAAACTCGCTGCGCAGCGCGCGGCTGCCGGGGCCGCGGCGCCTGCGGGCGATCCCACCGCTCTGTTTCCCATGTTCAGCCTGGGGCTTACCGGCGAAGCGCGGTGGACACTCCCGGTGATCGCCTTCGTGATGAATCTGGGTGTGCAGTGGTGGTCCGCGTGGTATCCGGGCGCGGAACCGGGCGGCGGCGGATACATCGCCCAGCGCATTTTCTCCACGCGCGACGAGCGGCACGGCCTGCTGAGCGTGCTGTGGTTCAACGTGGCGCACTATGCGGTGCGTCCGTGGCCGTGGATTCTGACCGCGCTGGCCGCGGTGGCGCTCTACCCCGGGCTTGCACGCCCCGAATCGGGTTACATGCTGGTAGCTGTCAACCAACTGCCCCATGCCATGCGCGGGCTGCTGGTGGCCGGCTTTTTGGCCGCCTTCATGTCCACGTTTGCCACCCAGCTCAACTGGGGCAGCTCCTACCTGGTGGCGGATTTTTACCGGCGGTTCCTGCGCCGTGAGGAGAGTGAGGCGCACTATGTGGCCGCCTCGCGGGTGGCCACATTGCTGCTGGTGGGCGCGTCGGCGTTCGTCGCCGCTCAGCTTTCCTCCGTGGTGGAGGGCTGGAAGTTCGTGCTGGAATTGGGCGCGGGAACCGGCGCGGTTTACATGCTGCGCTGGTACTGGTGGCGGATCAATGCCTGGAGTGAGATCTCGGCAATGGCCGCGGCCCTGGCCGTTTCCGTGGCGCTGTTGAAATGGCCGGTCTTCAGCGGCTCTGAGCTGGCTGTATTCGCCGGGAACTCGCTGCTGATCACCGCGCTCACCACCACGGTGTGGGTGGCGGTCACGCTGGCCACGCCGCCCGAGCCGCAGCAGATCCTGCTGCGTTTCTATGGCCTGGTGCGGCCGGACGTGACCGGTTGGGGGCCCGTGGCGCGTCTCGCGCCGGAAGTGCCGGCGACGCGCGATCTGGCCGCAAATCTTCGCGCCTGGCTGTTGGGCTGCGCCCTGGTCTATTCCGCGCTCTTCGCCACGGGCGATTTCTGCCTGCATCGTCCGGCGCAGGGAAGCGCGCTGGCAGTGGTGGCAGTGGTGTGCGGCTGGCTGGTGGCCCGTGAAATCGCGCGCCTGGGATCCCGCCAGCCTCAATCCGCGTAGCCTATTTCCCCCGCCTGTTGCCGGAGGATTTGGGCGCGCTTTGCTGCAGGCCGCGCGGGTAGTATCTTGGAGACCTGTCGATCGCGGCGGGCATGACCGCGTCCGCGAATCTTTGGGGTTTCGGCGGCATCGCACCGGACGGAATCGGGCGGACCCCTCGAGAAGGGAGTTTCACCACATGCAAATGAGGCGACAGTTTGGTCGAGCGGCTTTGGCCGTGGCCCTCGCGGGATTTCTGCTCGCGGCCGCGACGGCTAGCGGTCATGCCATTCTGGTGGAGTCGAATCCGGCGGCGAACAGCAAGATCCATGGGCCCACCGTGGCCGTCCGGCTGAAGTTCAATTCGCGGATTGACGGCAGCCGTTCGCGGCTCACCCTGTTCCGCCCGGATGGCACCTCCGGCGAACTCAAAATCCAGGAACAATCCACACCGGATTCGCTGGCCAGCGAGGCCACGGGATTGAAGCCGGGCAGCCACCGCATCCATTGGCAGGTGCTGGCCGCGGATGGCCATATCACCCGGGGCGACATCTCGTTCACGGTGACAGAAAACTGACGCATGGGCATTGAGCAATTTCTCCGGCTCTTCGACTTTTTCTCCGTTCTGCTCCGAGCCGCAACGCTCATCTTTCAGACTCTGGTGATCGGCGGGATCGTGTTCCTCGCCGTGGTCCTGCGCCCTGCCGGCCCACTGGCGGACGAGCCCGGCAAAACCATGCGCAGATGGATTCGGAGGTTCGCGCTGGGCTTGGCCGGGGCCGAGGCCGGCTACCTGGCGCTTGATCTGCTCGTCCTGGTGGCCTCGGGAGGGATTTCCCTGGGCGAGGCCATCGGTGCGCATTTCGCCATGGCGGCTGGCTTGACCATTGCGTGCGCTCTGGTGATTGCGCTGGGGGCTTCTGGAAAGCGCTGGCAGCACGGCCCGGCGCTGTTGCTGCCCGCAGGGCTCATCCTGGTGAGTTCGGTGATGACCAGCCATTCCGTGGCGCGCATGGATCATCGCTTGCTGCTGGGAGTGATGACCGGTTTGCACCAGGGCGCCACCGCCGCCTGGATTGGCGGCCTGCCGTTCCTGGTGCTGCTGCTTTCCCGCGACTCGGACGCGCCGCAGGCGGCCGCGGCCAGCCGGCGATTTTCCATGCTGGCGTTCGGCAGCGTGATCACTCTGGCTCTGGCGGGCCTGGGCCTGAGCGCGTTCTACGTGCGCACCTGGAGCGGCCTCTACGAGACCGCCTACGGGGTGATGGTGATGGCGAAAGTCGTGCTGCTCGGGTGTCTGCTGGCGCTGGGCGCGGTGAACTTCTTCGGCGTGCGCGCGGCCCAGGCGGGCCAGGCAGGTTCGCTCGGCCGCGTGCGCTGTTTTGGCGAAGTGGAAATCGGCATCGGGCTGACCGTGCTGCTGGCCGCGGCTTCGCTTACCTCCCAGCCGCCTGCGGTGGATCTGACCGTGGACCGGCTCAGTTGGGGAGAAATCGCCGCGCGCATGACTCCCCAGTGGCCGCGATTTTCCACGCCGTCGGTGCACGAACTTCCCACCACCGCTTATGCCGCGTCGGCCGCGAACGCCGGTGTGTCCACTGTCGCGTCCCCTTCAACCGCCCAGGAAATCGCCTGGTCCGAATACAACCATCATTGGGCGGGACTGGTGGTGTTCGTGATGGGGTTGCTGGCGCTGCTGGCGCGGACCCATCACTTTCCGTTCGCGCGCAACTGGCCTTTGAGCTTCCTGGCCCTGGCGGCGTTTCTGTTTTTCCGGGCGGACCCGGAGGCCTGGCCGCTCGGACCCATGGGTTTCTGGCAAAGCTGGCTCAGCCCGGAGGACATGCAGCACCGCTTCTTCGTGCTGCTGATTGTGGCCTTCGCGGTATTCGAGTGGAGGGTGCAGACCGGCCGCGTGCACGGGCTGGCGCCGGCGCTGGTGTTTCCCGCGGTGTGCGCCCTGGCCGGGGCCGCACTGCTCACGCATTCCCATTCTTTCGGAAACGTGAAGGAAGAGCTGCTCGCCGAGTTGAGTCACACCCCCATCGCCCTGGCCGGAGTGCTGGCCGGATGGTCGCGCTGGCTGGAACTGCGCTTGCCGTCCGGAGACCGCGCCAAGCCGGTGCTGTCATGGATTTGGCCGGTGTGCTTCATTCTGGTTGGAGCGATCCTGCTGAACTATCGCGAAGCCTGATGGTGCGCGGCGGCGCTCGCCCAGGAGCTTCAGGGCCGGGGCTGGGCGATGGCCACTTTGTTCACGCCGCTGCAGGCCAGGTATAGCCATCCGTCGGGGCTGGCCACCATATTGCGCACCACCCCGCCCCCCGAGGGGATGGGCGCGCTGGAAAACGTTTCTGCCCCGGGATCGAAGCGCACAATGGTGTTGGGATGCACCCCCGCTTCGCTGTACCACACCATCGCGTCTCCGGTGATGGCAATCCCGTAGGGCTGCGACCCTGGGCCTCCCGGCGAGGCCCACTCCTTCACAGCCCCGGTGGCGGGATCGAAACGCGCGATATAGCCGCGGGCGAAATCGGAATAATAAATCCGGTCGTCCGCCGCAACCGCCAGCCGGCGCGGGCGCGCGCCCTGGGGCAGCGCGTGCTCCGTAATCGCCAGCGTTTTCGGATTGATCTCGCCCAGGTGATTGGCGCCGAACTCGCAGAAATAGGGGATCCCGCCGTGGCTGATGGCGATTCCGTAGGGATGAGAATTGGCCGTGGGCACCGGTTTCAGTTCCACTTTTCCGGTGCGCGGGTCGAGCCGGCCCACCATGTTCGCACTTTGCAGAGTGAACCAGAGGATTCCCTGGGCGTCGAAAGCCAGTGAGTGCGGATCCTTCGCCGCCGGGTCCGGCATCGGGTATTCCGTCACCGCGCCGGTCTTCGGGTTCAGCTTCCCGATGAGCGCCGCGTAATTTCCGGTGTACCAGATGTTTCCCTCGCGGTCCGCCGCCAGGCCATGTGGGCCGGAATGTGGCGTCTTCAGCGCGAATTCCCGGAAGTCACCCGTGGCAGGCTCCAGCCGGCCGAGTTTGTTCGCCTCCTGCTCGGTGACCCACAGCGCGCCATCCGGGGAGACTGCCGGGTCGTGTGGCCGCGCCTGCGGCGTGGGAACGTCCCATTCACGGATGGTCACCTGGAGCACGCCCACTGTTGAGGCCGCCGCGGTGGTTTCAGGGCCCGAGGCGTCTACAAGCAATCCCGCCAGCACGACCGGGCCGAAAATCCCGAAACAGGCTTTACACATCATAGGCGCTCCTCGGCGGGATGATACCAGCGGCTCGCGCCCGCGGCTTACCGCCTATCGTGGCGGGACCATCAGCACGCTATTCAGCCCTCCCACGGCGTCGTGCACCTTCTTGGGATTTGCGGGATCATCCATCCAGCGCGTGCCATCAATGACAAACTTGTAGGAGTAGGTTCCGGGAGGAATCGGAATGGGCGGGCTGCGCCACGAGCCGTCTTCATCCCGCGCCAGGCGGATGCCCGGCGGCTCCCAGGCGTTCCAGGAGCCGCACACTTCCACGCCCTTCGCTTCGTGGTCGTGGAATCCGAAGACCACTCCTTCCGGCGTAAGCATCGGAGATTTTTCCCACGCGCGGCCCGGCCGGTGGCGTTCAGAGATGGCCCGCGCCACCGCGGCGCCGGCGGCCAGTGCCCCCGCGCCCTGGCGCTCCCGCGGCGCGCCCGGCACCGGTTCCGCCGTGGCCAGCAGAATCTGGCGGATCAGCACCGGGGTCAAATGCGGATTTGCCTCCAGCATGCAGGCGATGGCGCTGGCCACCAGCGGCGCGGCAAAACTGGTTCCTTCCACGTGCTGGTAGTACGGCGTGATCAGCTTCAGCTCCGCCAGGCGCTGTTTATCGAACGGCTGCCCGCGCCGGCGCTTCTCAAACAGCTCCATCGCCTCGCGCGCCACCGCCGTGCCGGGCAGGATGGGCGCGGCCACCCACAGGCTGGGCGCCACCAGTTCCGGCTTCGGCGCTTCGTTGGTGGCTTCGCCGTAATTGCTGTGCCACAGCTCGATTTCGTCGTGGCGAAAGCTGTTGCGATCGTCAATGCCGCCGACGGTGAGCACCCGCGGCGCGGTGGCCGGAGGCAGCAGGCGGCGCTCCCCGGCGTTCCCCGCGGCCGCCACCACGGTGATGCCGGCTTCGACCAGAGCTTCGGCGGCCGCGTCCACCGGATTGCCGCGCAGCGGCTCCACCGGATCTCCCGAAACGGAAAGGCTCACCACGCGCACGCCCAGGCGCGGGCCTTCCTGCAGCAACCATTCGAGCGCGCGCACGATGGTGGGGTTGGTGATGCGCCCGTTTTCATCGCGGCCCTGGATCAGCACCAGGTTGGCCTCGCTGGCCAGCCCCGCATACAGGCTGTGGCTCAGCCTCCCGTTCCCCGCGGCAACCACGCTGGTCATCATCCCGTGCCATTGCCAGTCGGCCCCGGCATGCCAGTTGGGCCACTCCGGGCGGCGATCCGCAGAGAAAAACATGGCGCGGACCGGATCGTGCGTGGCGTTGGCCCCCGCCAGAATCCGGTTGCGCGGCTCAACCAGGTCCGGATGCGGAAAGAAGCCTGAATCCACCAGCGCCAGGGTTACCCCGCGGCCGGCAAAGCGCGGGTCCGCGTGCAGCCGCAGCGGAATGGGCAGGGCGCCGAAGGCGGCCTCCGCGTCCAGGGGCCACGAAGACTGCACGCTCTCGTTGAACTCTTTTTCCCCGTGTTCCAACAGGTTGCGCAGCAGGTTTTTCTGCACGCAGGCGGGACAGGCGCCGTCCTGCTTGTTCCAGAAGGGATACCAGTGGGATTGATCCAGCACTTCACGGGAAGTCACCGCCCCGCAGCCCGGGCACGGGCCCTCGCGCCGCTTCTTGCTCAGAACCATTCTTCCGCGGTCTACCGGCACCGTGCGCCTCACCCCGATGCTCTGCCCGCTCCCTTCCACCGAATCGCCCGCGGGCAGGGCCGTCCATTACACCACAACTCAAAGCGAACCAGTGCGTGGGGGACTGGCCGGAAGGACAGGTGCCGCACCCTGGCCATTCGACACGGTCCTGATAGTTCCATTTGCGCGCAGCCATGTACTGATGCGAAACACTGGAGTACTTCCGTTCCATCGCGGGAAAAAGTGCCGAATGCGATCATCCTCGTGCTGGTTCATCCCTCCAGCAAGACCAGACCTGGGAAAGGATGTCCCGGGATCGGCCAAACGGTCCCGGATTTGGAGGATGTTGTGAGCGGAATGATGAAGGTACGGTTGTCCCTAGTGAGTTTCGGATTTGGCCTGGCCCTGGCACTTGCGCCCGCGGCACATGCGCAGGCGGAATCCAGCCCCGATCATTTCACCGAGACGGGTGTCGAGGTGGGTCCGGGCGGAACGGTGTCGCAGTCCGCTTCGCATTCGGTGGCGCCAAAGACGGCGCAGCATGCGAAGTCCGCAGCGGCTCCGGTCGCCCGGGAGAACTCCTCCGCAGCGCCGGTGCACGTGGCCGTTGCCGTGGCGGACAAGAACCGGCCGGCCCCCGTCCGCGCGCCCAAGCGCTAAGGTTGGCCCCACAGCTCTGAACGGAACCGGTCCGAGCCGGAGTGTTTCTGCTCCGCGCACGGGCCGGTTTCTTTTTTGAGCGCCAAATCCTGCTCCCCACGCCGCCCGCCGTTTTCCGCCGGGGGTGGGTTCCCACCCGGCGCCGCGTGTCCATCGAAGGCCGCGACCCCGCTCCGCTCTGGATCCCGCATGGTCATGTATACTCGCGCGGCAGCCGGTAGCGGCGCGCTGTGGGCCGGGTGCTGTCCGGCATGTCCCATGGGGAGCGGGTGGGGGAGCCCGGCTCATGATTCCACTTTCCGTTTGTATCGCCGCGCAGAATGAGGAGCACAACCTGCCGCGGGCGCTCGCGTCCGTGCGGGGAATCGCGGACGAAATTGTGGTGGTGGACGGCGGGAGCACGGATCGCACCCAGGAAATCGCCCGGCAGGCCGGCGCCCGGGTGGTGGCGCGGCCGTTTACCAATCATTCCGATCAGAAAAATTACGCCGCCTCCCTGGCTGCAAACGACTGGATTTTCCTGCTGGATGCCGACGAGGAGCTGGACGAAACCCTGCGCGCCTCCGTGCTGGATTGGAAGCAAAGCGAGCCGCGCTTTTTCGCCTACGAGATGGCGCGGCTCAACTGGTATCTGGGCGCGTGGATCCGCCATTCGCGCTGGTATCCCGATTATAAAGAGCGCATCTACCGCCGGGACAAAGCCGCGTTTCACGACGTGATTCATTCCGCGCTGCGTTTCGAGGGCCGCGCCGGACGCCTGCGCGGCAACCTGCTGCATTACAGCTTCCGCAGTTTCGAAGAGCATCAGGCCAAGGTGGAGCGCTACAGCACCGCCCTGGCGCAGGATCTCTACGACCGCGGGCGGCGCAACTGGCGCGCGGCCCAGTGGCTGGCCACGCCGTGGAGCTGGTTCCACCACTACGTGATGGGCGCAGGCTTCCTGGATGGCCGCCGCGGGTGGGCGATCTCTCGCATGGCTGCACGCGGCACCTGGCTGAAGTTTCAGAAGCTGGGCAAGCTGGTCCGGCAGGCGCGTTCGGCCAGCACCGGCTGATCGCCCGCAGACCTTGTGATGAGTCCCGCGATAAAGCAGGCAGATTCAAACTAAGCTGTTTCCCTTGTGTCGCGATTGCGGCATCATGACGTTCCATAATGCGCTTCGCCTACTGCATCAACGCAGCAGACGACTTCAACGCAGTGATCGAACTGGCCTGTGCGGCCGAGCAAGCGGGCTGGGACGGGTTCTTTGTCCCGGATGGAATCGCCATTGACGTTCCCAGCCTGGGCCCGTTTCCCCTCTTTGACCCTTGGGTGGTTCTCGGTGCGATCGCAGCGCGGACCTCCCGGATTCGGATCGGCACCATGGTCACTCCCGTCTCGCGCCGGCGCCCGTGGAAACTGGCCCGCGAGTGCGTCACGGCAGATCACCTCTCCAGAGGCCGGCTGACTCTTTCGGTCGGCTTAGGCGCGGCGCAAGATGACGCGGGCTTCTACAAAGTGGGTGAGGCGATGGACCTGAGAGAACGCGCCGACCGGCTCGACGAAGGTCTGGCCATTCTTGACGGTCTCTGGAAGGGAACAGCACACACCTTCGCCGGCAAGCACTACCGGCTCGACGGCATGACCATGATTCCGCCACCGATACAGCAGCCGAGAATTCCCATCTGGGTCGTCGCCGTTTGGCAGAAGCCGAAGTCCATGCGGCGGATACTGTCCTGGGACGGCGTGATTCCCCAGAAATACAACAGCTCAGATCCCCTATCCCCAGACGAAATTCGGCAACTTCGCGCCTATGTTGACGAGCATCGCATCGGGAAAGGGGCCTTCGACATCATTGCAGGCGGGTCCTCTGACGCAGGTAAGACCCAACGTCCCGCCGAAATCGTCCGGCCATATTTGGATGCGGGCGCGACGTGGTGGATTGAAGGGGACATGGCCGCGGATTCGGTTCAGAAATGCTTCGACCGGGTCCGGAAAGGTCCGCCGGTCTGAACTTCAGCCTCGCGCGGCTGCCCACGAGGCTTCGAGTATTGATTCTCGTGATTCTAAATTCCCACAACGGGGCTTTTCAGGAAGTTCCAGGAACCTCTCCGGTTAGCGCGTTTACCAGCCGCTCGTGCCTCTGGCTTGAAAACCGGTTTCTTGAATGGTATCAGTAAACCCCCGGCGGGATGGGGCGGAGCACAATTCTCCGTGGCGCCGTTGACCGTCCTCGCCTCGCAAGAGGCGCGGTGATCTTCTGGTCAGGAAGAAACCATGTCTATTTCAGAACCGAAGCCTGATGGGCCCGTAACTCACCGGAAGGGCCACGAGCAGCCTGTGGCTACTTCGGTATGCGGCTGGCGATATCACCACATCGGCATTCCCACTGACGTTCAGCGTCCCGGCGAGATTTACCTGGAACGGTTCAAGATGTACGTTTCTGCGTTCGAGACCAGTCCCTGTGGCATTCAATGGATGCGCTTCGAGCCCGATAGCCCGGTGCACGCCCTGGTCAAATCAGTCCCGCACATCGCGTTCGAAGTGGACGATCTTCAATCTGCCATAGCCGGGAAGCAGATTCTCACGGAGCCAAACTCACCTTCGAAAGGCGTTATGGTGGCGATGATCCTGGATAGCGGCGCGCCGGTTGAACTTCTCGAATTTCGGCGTGATGTGGATGATTGAACCATGCAGTGAGCCCCCGGTGGAGCGCCGGACTTCGAGAACAGATTTTTTACAGAGAGTGTTGGTCGCCCAAGCCGAACGGGATTGCCCACCCGACGAGCGCCTGAGTTTGCCGGCGATCCGGAACCTGTTCCACCCGATTCAGGGCTGAAAGACGATTCGCGTGCCCTGTTCCGTGCTGTTCCACAGTGCTTCCACATCGCTGAGTGGCGCCGTTTTGATGTTGAACTGGAATGGCTTCTTCGCCGCAATCTTGAAGAACTCCTCAACCGCTGCCCGGATGCGATCGAGCGAGGCGCTGCCGAAGCCACTTCCCAGTAGCTCCAGGCCCGAGCTGCGCAGGCTCGCCGCGGGCAGGCTGATGGTCCCTCCGGCACTCGCGCCAATCTGAATCCACCGTACCCGCGGTGCCGCCTTGCGCAGCCCCTTCTGCGAGACGGCCTCAATCGCGCACTCCGCCGGGTAACCCCACAGATAGTCGAGCACCACGTCCACGCCGGCTTCCGCGTACTCGCTGCGGAACGCAGCCACCAGAGGATCATGTTCCTGCTGGAGTGGGATGACCGCGTCCGCGCCGAGGTCCTTAAGAGTTTCTAGGCCCTTTGGATTGCGTCCGGCGGCGGCCACTCGGCGCGCTCCCAGTCGCTTTGCCACCTGGACGGCAAGCCGGCCGGACACACCGGTTGCGCCGAGGATGAGCACACTCTCTCCGGCCATGAATTTTGCCCGCTCCGTGAGCGCAACCCAGGAAGACATGGCCGGATTGGCGATGCCCGCGGCGGTAGCGTCCTCCAGCCCATCCGGCAGCGGGATACACATCCAATTCGCCGCCAGGCCACGCTCAGAAAACGTGCCGTACGGGCTGCGGCAAATGCCGAAAAAAACGCGGGAGCCGTCCGCCAGCCGTCCTACCCCATCCACTCCGGGCACGAAGGGCAAGTCTCCCGTGCTGCCGTAGTGGGTGCCGCTCGCCAGCGCCTTAACTATGGGATGAAGGCCGGCCGCAGTTACCGTCACCAATCGCTCGCCTTCCTCCTCGACAGGGTCGGTGAAGGTGGTATACCGGGGTGGCACGTCGAAGGCTTGGACAACGGCGGCATGCACGAGAGCCTCCTTCCGCATCCGAAACTGTCAGGTCCTTGGGCGATGTGGGGCAACGGGCCTGCACGAGTTTCTTGCGCCGTGACAGGTTAGCTGGGCCGCTCGAAACTGGCAAGGATGCGGAATTCTTTCGAATCAGGGGCCGGGTTACGGGCAACTTGGAACTGACCGGGTGGATTGAACCGAGAGTCGGAACAGGGATAAGCCACAAACCAGGAAAAAGCCCCACGCCCACAAATCGAGCCTGGGGCGCCCTTAAGGCCTAAGCGCTTGAGCCTTGACCATCAGCCCTGGAACCACTCGAAAATCCCTTTATCCCGAAAGTGCCATCTATGTAGCCGATACGTTGTGTTACCCATGTGCCCGGGCTGGACCCAAGAGAGAGTGGCGCGCCCGGAGAGATTCGAACTCCCGACCTTCTGGTTCGTAGCCAGACGCTCTGATCCAACTGAGCTACGGGCGCGCGGACAAAACAATCTTACCACGGCTGCGGTTTCCACGGAGTGCGCGATGCGGTAGACTTCCCGGCGCTCCATGGGGCGCCGCGCGGCTCGGGGACGGGGCCCGCACAGGAAGCGCGGAGGGCCGCCGCGGTGGCACGCGCGCGGCAGCCAGGGAGCGCCAGTTAGCCTATTGCCACTCGGGAGGGAGAATGCGGCGTAGAGCAGTGTTGAGACTGTCCATGCAAGCCGGGGCGGCCGCGGTGGCGGCGCCCATGCTGAATTTGGGGCGCTACCGGATTTTTGCGGCCAGCACGCGGGAGTACTCTGCGCGGGCCATCGAACTGGTGCGGCAGTCCCTGGTCATCGACATGCTCAATCCCTTCAGCCTGGCCATGGTGCTGGGCACCCTGATGGGCGGGGAGCAACCCACCTGGCTGTCCAATCCCGCGCTGCTCACCGCACCGGATTTACAGCGCGCGCGCGATTCCGGCTTCAACGTATTGCACATCGCCGCGGGCACGGGGGATTACGACTCGACGCTGCGCTTCCTGGCGCAATGGGACGGGCTGATCGCCCATCACAGCGACACGTTTCTCCGCGTGGATTCGCCGGAGCGGCTGGCGGAGGCCAAGCGCGCGGGCAAAATCGGCATCATCCTGGGAATTCAGGATTCCGATCACTTCCGCACGCTGGAAGACGTGGAATTCTTCTACGGACTGGGCCAGCGCGTTTCCCAGCTGACCTATAATGCGCGGAACCTGATCGGCAGCGGGTCCACGGAGCGGAACGACAGCGGCCTGAGCGATTATGGCGTGAGCGTGGTCCAGAGCATGAACCGCCTGGGCATGGCCGTGGACGTATCGCATTGCGGGGACACCACCACGCTCGATGCCTGCGGGGTCTCCAAGCGGCCGGTGCTGATTACCCACGCGAATTGCCGCGCGCTCAATCCCCATCCGCGGTGCAAGACGGACGAGGCGATCAAAAAGGTTGCGGCCACGGGCGGCGTGATGGGCATCACCGGCGTGCGCATGTTCGTGAGCGCCAAAGAGCCCACCACCATAGAAAACGTTTTGGACCACTACGACCACGTGGCCAAACTGGTGGGCGTGGAGCACCTCGGGGTGGGCAGCGACATCGGCCTCGATGGATACGACGCGTTGCCCCAGCAGGTGCGCATCCGGCTGCATTCCGGTTACAAGTCCAGCTACGCGTTCCGCGAAAAAGACGACGTCGAAGGGCTGGACCATCCCAAGCGCACCTACGATCTGACCGAAGGGCTGATCCGCCGCGGGTATTCGGATGCCGACATCGGGCTGATTCTGGGGGGGAATTTTCAAAGGGTGCTGATTGAGATTTGGAGCCCGCCGGCGAAGAAATAACGGGGCCGGAGAAGACGGCCGCGGATACAAAAATGACCGGACAATTATCACTGGACCCGGCGCGCACGGCGGTGCTGAGCATGGACCTGCAGGCGTTCCTCATCCCCCAGTTCGCACGGGATGCGGAGGGATTGATGGCGCGCGTGGCCGCCGTGCAGGGGCACGCGCGCACGCTGGGGATTCGCGTGATGCACGTGCGCATGGGCTTTCGGCCCGGCCTGCCGGAAATTAACGACCGCAACGCGATTTTCGCCGCGGTCAAGAATAACCCGAAGCACTGGCAGGCCTTTGCCGGCGAAGCGGGCGCCATCCACCGGGCCGGCGCGCCGGTGGGAGACGAGGTGGTGATCACCAAGCACCGCATCAGCGCGTTTGCGGGCACCGACCTGGAGATGATCCTGCGGGCCAGTGGCATCGAGACGCTGATGCTGTTTGGCATCCTCACCAGCGGCGTGGTGCTGGCGTCGCTGCTGGATGCTGTGGACCTGGATTTCCGCGTCGCGGCGGTTCACGATTGCTGCGCGGACAGAAATCCGGAGGTCCATGCCTGCCTGGTGGAAAAGGTGTTTCCGCATTACGCCACGGTGCTGAGCGCGGGCGAATTTCTCGATTTGGAAGCCGGGGCGGGCAACGGTCAGGCAAACCGCGAGGAAACGCGGGCGCCAGGGGAAGGGAACCAATGAGCAGAAAATTCGCATCGCCACGGACGCAGGCGGGACTGGCTTTGCTCGCTGCCGCACTGGTGGGGCTGGCCGGGATTTCCGCGGGCCAGGGACGCGCGCAGGAGGCACCGCCGCCGCAGGAAGACTACGTCAAGACGCATTACACCAAGTACGAGTACCGCATCCCCATGCGCGACGGGAAGCGCCTGTTTACCGCGGTGTATGTGCCGAAGGATGCGTCCCAGCCCTATCCCATTTTGATGGACCGCACGCCCTACAGCGTGGCGCCCTATGGCGAGGACCAGTACCGCAGGCACATCGGGCCATCGGAGGAATTTGAGCGCGCCGGATACATCATCGTGTATCAGGATGTGCGCGGGCGGTACATGTCCGAGGGAGATTTTCAGGAAATGCGGCCGCACCTGGATGTGAAGAAAACGCCGCAGGATGTGGACGACAGCACGGACATGTACGACACCATCGAATTCCTGCTGAAACATGTGCCCAACCACAACGGCAAGGTGGGCATCTGGGGCATCTCCTATCCCGGTTTCTACACCTCGGCCAGCATGATTGACTCGCACCCGGCGCTGGCCGCGGCCTCGCCGCAGGCGCCGATGACCGACCTGTTCATGGGCGACGACGCGTATCACGGCGCGGCCTTCATGCTGGCGGCGAATTTCGGCTTCTATTCTTCCTTCAAACCCATCAGCGAGCCGGGCCCGCCGCCCAGGGTGCGCGTGCCTTTCGATTTCGGCACTCCGAATGGCTACGAGTTCTATCTCGCTGCCGGCAGCCTGGCGGATTTGGAACGCAAGTATCTGAAGGGTTCCAACTGGCTGTTCAACGACCAGATGAATCACGACACCTACGACGCTTACTGGAAAGCGCGCGACCTCTCGCAGCATATGAAGAACATCCACTGCGCGGTGATGACCGTGGGCGGCTGGTTTGACGCGGAGGATCTCTCCGGGCCCTTCAAGACGTTTCACGCCGTGGAAGCGGGCAACCCGGGCACGCCGAATTTTCTGGTGGAAGGGCCCTGGGTGCATGGCGGCTGGGCGGGCACCGATGGCGATCATCTGGGGGACGTGCAATTTGCGGCCAAGACCTCGCTCTTTTTCCGCGCGTCCATTCAGTTTCCCTTTTTCGAGTACTACCTGAAAGGCAAGGGCGCGCCCCCGCCGAAAGTCTGGGCGTTTGAAACCGGCGCCAATGTGTGGCGCAAGCCGGACACCTGGCCTCCCACCAGCGCGCAGCCGAAAATGCTGTATCTGCATGCGGGAGGGAGTCTGTCGTTCGACCCGCCGGGCCAGGACGGTGGAGCGGACGAATACGTGAGCGACCCGGCGCATCCCGTGCCCTTCATCAATTACATGGCGACCGCGGTGCCCCAGCGCTACATGGTGGACGACCAGAGATTCGCGGCCCAGCGCCCGGATGTGCTGGTCTATCAGTCCGCGCCGCTCGAAGAGGACCTGACCATCGCCGGGCCGATTTCGCCGAAGCTGGCGGTGGCGTCTTCGGGCACGGACTCCGACTTCGTGGTGAAGCTGATTGATGTTTACCCCGGCGATTATCCCGACAATGAGGCCGCCGATGCCTCGAAGCGCGTCACCAGCGCCCCGCCGGTGCACATGGGCGGTTACCAGCAGTTGCTGCGGGGCGAGCCGATGCGCGCGAAATTCCGGAATAGCTGGGAGAACCCGGAACCGCTGGTGCCCGGAGAGGTCTCCGAGGTGGATTTTTCCATGCCCGACCTGTTCCATACCTTCCGCCGCGGGCACCGCATCATGGTGCAGATTCAAAGCTCCTGGTTCCCGCTGGTGGACCGCAATCCGCAGACGTTTGTGAATATCCCGGACGCGAAGCCGGGAGATTTCAAAAAGGCCACGGAACAGGTGTTCCATCGCGCCGGCGCGGCATCCGGAGTTGAGGTGCTGGTCCTCCAGCCGTAGCAACTGGCGGCCGGCCGCGCGCATCCTGATTGCAGGAGGCAGCGCATGAAGGCGGCCGGCTGGGTGTTGCTTGCGGCAGGCTTGCTTTCCAGCCCTTCCGCTGCCGCGCAGACCAAGACGCACCAAGAAGTCCTGAAATCGAGCGGCATCCTTGTGGAAGGCCGGTATCCGCAACCGTAGCTGACCCTTAGTCCAGTTGACCAGGGCGCGTCACCTCCCCGCATCAAATCCGGCGCTCCCGGGTTGTATGGATAGACTGGGAAGGGCATGGACGCACGCCAGGCAATTCGTATGGGACTGGTGGCGGCGGCGCTTTTCTTCCCGCGCGCCGGCCAGGCCCAGGCGCCACCGGTGGGCCCGCCGCTGGGACCAGAGCGCCAGTTGCTGGAGGAGGCAAACCGCGAGCGCGAGGCGCGCCATCTTCCGGCGCTTCACTGGGATGCTGCGCTCGAGCGCGCTGCGCGCGAACACGCGGGGCTCATGGCGCAGCACGGCCAGATTTCCCACCAGTTTGCCGGCGAACCCGGCCTGGCGGAGCGGTTGAAGCGCGCGGGCGTGCGCTTCAGCACGGCCGCGGAAAACGTGGGCCAGGCGCAAGGCGCCGAAGAGCTGCATCGCATGTGGATGCACTCACCCGCGCACCGCGCCAACCTGTTGGACCCGGAGGTGGATTCCGCCGGGTTCGCTGTGGCCATCCGCAACGGACAGTTCTACGCGGTGCAGGATTTCGCCCGGATCGTGGTGATGCTCACTCCGGAAGCCCAGGAACGAAAGGTGGGCGGCCTGTTGGCCGCGCGCGGGCTGCAGTTGCTTCCGCCCGGCAGCGGCACGCGCGCCACATGCGCGCTGGACCGCGGCGTTGCCGAGGGTCTGCACCCGAAATACCACATTCGCTGGATGACCGCGGACCTCGAGCAACTGCCACCGCAACTCGAAGCGGAGATACGCAGCGGGCAATACCGTTCCGCGGCCGTCGGGGCGTGTGCCGCCGGCAGCGACGCGGGCGCAGGCGCTTACCGGGTGGTGGTGCTGCTGTATTAGTGCGCAACTCACCCCGCTGCCGCCCGTTCACACCGCGACCCGCGCCGGGAAGAGCAGGGCGCGCCCGTGGCAGCGCCGGCGTCCCGCGCCGGCCCACGACTTAAGGCAGCGCACAGGCTGGAAGCCCATGCAGCGGCGCGCGGCTACATGCCAAGAAGATTGGGGCACAGCTTGGTGTAGTTCTGCTCCCGGCCCCACAGGTCCAGGGGGATGGCGGCGATTTCATCCACCAGCGGGACGGCGTGGCCATCTTTCGTCAGGTCCACCGTCTTGATGTAGGAGCGGCACTTTTCGCACCCTTCCACGCGCACCTGTGGCAGTTCCTGGGTGAGGTACACCGCCAGATTCAGTTCACTGGATTCGCCACAGGCGGGACAATGGATGCGCTCGTAGCGCCATTCCGTGGCGCACAGCGAACACACTAGCGAGCGGCTGGCGCCGTCGCCTTCCGGGCGCAACACCCCGAGCTGGGGCTTGCTCCCGCAGAGCGGGCAGACGTCCGGAGTTTTCTCAAACACCGGGAGGTCGGTGTGCTCCGCCAGAAACTCCGCGTAGGGCTGCAGGAAGGCGCGCGCGCAGAACTCTTCCTCCGGGGTGCGGGCGGGCCCCGGCGGTGAGGGTCGGGCCCACCAGGAGGAGAGCAGTTCCACCCAGCCCGGCGTGCCCCGCTCCGAAAGTTTCCGTGCAGCAGCCGCCAGGGGCGCGGGCGCTGCACGTTCCACGACTCCCAGGAATCCGCGCATTTCCGGAAGCAGCAGCGTCAGGTCCAGTTCCCGGCGGAGGTTTCCTGCGGAGAGTTGCAGGCGTTCGCGGCCCGTGGCCGCCAGCACGCGCGTGTACACCTGTTTTTGCGCGCCGGCCACACGCTCGTAGAAGCGCAGCAATTCCGCGGCAAACGTGTGACTGGCGGAGAGTTTCTGGGCGCGGGCGATGCGCTGGTCCCAGCGCCCCGCGCTCATTTTCTGGGAGAGGCGGCGCGCACCAGGTCTTCAAACCAGGTGCGATGATGCCGCATGGCAAACGCGCGCGACACATCCCCGCGGATGACGGAGCCGAAAGCGCCGCGTTCGTAGGCTGTGCCCATGTAGACGTGCAGCATGAACAGCCCGATGGTAATCAGCGCCGCCACCGGGTGGATGAAGATGGCCACCAACCGCACCGCCGCCGGAAACTGTACCGGGTACCAGAGCACCACCCCGGAAAGCAGCAGCAGGATGCCGCACCAGAAGAAGCTCCAGAAGAGGAACTTCTGCCCGCCGTTGAAGCGCCCGGCCGGTGGCACCTGCTCGTCTTCGTTGGAGATGTAATGGTTCATGGCCGCCCACCAGGCCTTGTCGGCAGGCGTCTCGTGCATCTGGTCGGCCCATTGCGCGTACATGAGCAGCACGGCGAAGGTGAAGATCAGGCCGGCCCAGGGATGCAGCCGCGCCGAAACCCAGCCACCCCCCAACACCACGGCGATCCAGGAAAGCCAGGGCGACCAGAAGGCCAGGCCGGTGAGCAGCAGATACACGTAAGAAACGGCCGCGGACCAGTGAATCATGCGCTCGCGGAAGTTGTAACGCAGCACCCGGTTGTTCGGGAGCAAATAATCCGAGGCGCCCATCAGTGTGCTCCTCCCTGTCCGCCGCCGGCGGCCCCATCTCCGTTCTTGTGTTCGAGCTTGGGCCCGAAGCGCAGGTAATGCGTGAACAGGCCAATGGCACCGCCGATCATGGCCAGGTTGCCCAGCCACTTCAGCGGGTGCTTCCACAGCTTCACGGTCCAGGGCACACTGGGATTCGCCGGCAGCCCGCCGTAGAGCTCCGGCTTGGTGGTGTCGTGCAGCACGTAGATCACTCCGGTGCCGCCCACGCCCTCCGGATCGTACACGCCGGCATTCGCCCAGTTATAGTTCTCGCGAAGTTGCTTGGCGCGGCGGTTGGCAAGGTCCTTCATGTCGTCCTTGGTGCCGAAGTGCAGGCAGCCGGTAGGACACGCCTTGATGCACGCGGGCTCCAGGTTTTCCGCCACGCGGTCCGCGCACAGTGTGCACTTCTGCACCTTGCGGGTGGCCGGGTTGAATTTCGGGATGTTGAAGGGGCAGCCGGTGATGCAATAGCCGCAGCCGATGCAGTTGGCGGTCTGAAAGTCCACAATGCCGTTGGAATACTGCACGATGGCGCCGTCCGCAGGACACGCCTCCAGGCAGCCCGGATCAGCGCAATGCATGCATTGGTCCTTGCGCATCAGCCACATGAACGTGCCGTCCTCCCGGGTGTGCTCCTGGAACCGGATCAGGTTCCAGTAGTTCCACGAGGTGTCCGGCATGGTCTGGTAGGTGTTGTTGAAGCTGGTGGCGGCAAAGGGCAGGTCGTTCCATTCCTGGCAGGCAATTTCACAGGCCTTGCAGCCGATGCAGGTGGTGGTGTCCACCAGCTTGCACACCTGCTTTTCTTTCATGTCGCGCTGCATGCCCGCGCCGGAAACCGCTCCGGCGTGCCCTGAGATTTTCTGAATGCGCAGTGTGGCTTGGCTCATGGCGGCCTCCGCTACGCTTTCTCGAGCTTCACGAGGAAGCCCTTGAATTCCGGTGTGTGCGCATTGGGATCAATCACGCTGGGCGACAGGTAATTCACCGGGTCCTTGCTGGTCTTGCCCTCGTCCTCGGCGATGCCGCGGTAGCCCCAATGGATGGGGATGCCGATCTGGTAGGTCCGCTTCCCGTCAATTTGCATCGGCTTGATGCGCCGCGTGACCATGGCCTTGGCCACGTACTCGGCCCGGGCGGTGGTCACCTTCACCTTGTCGCCGCCCTGGATGCCTTTCTCCGCGGCCAGCTCCACAGGAATCTCCACGAAGGGCTCCGGAACCGTCTGCACCAGGGCCGGATTATTCTTGGTCCAATAGTGGTAGTGCTCGGTCAAGCGGTACGTGGTGCAGATGATGTTGTAGCCTTCACTTGTGCTGCCGAATTTATCCATGGGGGTGGTGAACTTCTTCACCACCGGATTGTTGCTCCGCTTGGGGTGCAGTGGATTCTCGATCGGCGACTCGAACGGTTCGTAGTGTTCCGGGAAGGGGCCTTCGGCCATCAGCCCGAGCGGCGTGAAGATGCGGCCTACGCCCTCGTTGGTCATGATAAACGGACCCATGTGGTCCTTGGGATGCGAGTCCGGCTTGAAGTCCGGCACGTCCACGCCCACCCACTTCTGTGCCGGTTCGCTCCACCATACCTGCCTGCGGCTCGCGTCCCACGGCTTGCCTTCCAGGTCGCAGGAGGCGCGGTTGTACATCACCCGGCGATTCATGGGCCAGGACCACGCAAAGTTCGGGTACACGCCCAGGCCGGAGGGATCTTCCAGGCCGCGGCGCTGCAGCAGCGCGCCGGCCTCCGTCCACGAGCCGCAATACAGCCAGTTGCCGGCCATGGTGGTGCCGTCGTCCCGCAGCCAGGCAAAGCCAGGGAGTTGCTGGCCGGCCTTCATTTGTTGCTTGGTCTTGGGGTCTTCGATGTCGGCCAGCGCCTTGCCGTTGATCTCCTTGGCCACTTCGGTGAGCGAGGGGTTATAGGGATTGGTGTAGGACCAGGAAGCGGCCAGCGGCCCTTCCGGGAACTTCCCGCCTTCCTTCTTGTAAATCTCGCGCACCTTCAAAAAGATGCGCGCGACGATTTCCTGGTCCAGCTTGCAATCACCGGGCACCGGCAGGGCCGCGTTCTTCCACACCAGCCAGCGGGCGGAATTGGTAAACGTTCCGTCTTTCTCCGCGAATCCGGCGCAGGGCAGGCGGTAGACAGTGGTCTGAATCTTCTTCATCTCGTCTTCGGTGGTGCCCGGCGCCTTCCAGAATTCACTGGTCTCGTCGGGATAGAGTTCTCCCACCACCAGCCAGTCCGCCTTCTTGAGCGCTTCGATGTTCTTCCGCCCGTCGGGGCCGATCATCACCCCGTTCATGCCGATGGCGAACAGGCCCTTGACCTTGCCCAGGTACATGTCGTTCCAGATGTCGGCGAAAGAGTAGCGCCGGTTGACTTTCGGCAGATAGTGGAAGCAGTAGTCATTTTCCTTCTTGGCCGCGTCCCCATACATGGCCTTGAGCAGCGAAACGGCAAACCGGGGAGTGTTGGACCAGTAGTTGAAGGAGTCCCATTCCTTCGGCTTGGAAGGCTTGGGTGTGATGCGCGCCAAATAGGAGGTGAGATCCTT
>Ga0335085_10003618_pt1 | contig 26531 bp, 23 predicted proteins | sample Lox_Sample_45_FD_206712 | JGI IMG/M metagenome (GOLD analysis project Ga0335085, IMG submission 206712) | Soil microbial communities from Loxahatchee National Wildlife Refuge, Florida, United States - Lox_Sample_4.5 | ecosystem: Environmental > Terrestrial > Soil > Wetlands | place: USA...
CGGCAGCAGAATCACCGAAAACACGATCATCAACGGGTAGGCAATGTTGGCCGTCAGGTGGAGCGTCGCTTCCACCTTGATTTTTAGTGGTTCACGGCTGCGCCAGACTCTGGGGAGAATCTTCTTCGCCACCTGAATGAGTCCTTTGGCCCAGCGCGCCTGCTGCGTCTTGAAGGAATTCATTTCCACCGGTAGCTCTGACGGGCAGATGATGTTGGGGGCGTAAACGAATCTCCAGCCTTTGAGCTGCGCGCGGTAACTCAAATCCGTATCTTCGGTCAGCGTATCGTGCTGCCATCCCCCCGCATCCTCGATGGCCACGCGGCGCCACATGCCGGCGGTGCCGTTAAAATTGAAAAAGCGCCCGGAGAAGTTTCGCCCGCCGTGCTCGATCACGAAGTGCCCGTCAAGCAGAATGGCTTCAATTTCCGCGAGGTTGGAGTAGTGCCGATTGATCCACGTCCAGCGGCCCTGCACGACCGCGACCTTGGGATCAGTGAAGTAGTGAATCATCTGGTGCACGATGCCGGGCGGCGGCGCGAAGTCGGCATCAAAAATGGCAATGAATTCGCCCGTGGCGCTCTTCATACCCTCGGCGAGCGCCCCCGCTTTGAAGCCTTCGCGATTGGTGCGGTGATGATAGGTGATGGGATGCCCGGCGCTGGCGTATTCACTAACCAGGCGTGAGCAGACAATGCGCGTCTCATCCGTGGAGTCGTCGAGCACCTGAATTTCCAGCAGATCGCGGGGGTATTCAATGCGCGTGACGGAATCCAGCAGGCGCTCAACCACGTAGCGCTCGTTGTAAATGGGGAGTTGGATGGTGACCCGCGGGAGCACCTCAAACTGCCCCTGGGGCTTCGGCGCTTTGCCACGATTCTTCATGTACAGATAAACCAGACAATAGCGATGAATGCCGTAGATCGAAAGGATGATCAGAATGGTGAAGTAAGGAATTAGGATGGAAAGGTCAAAGGCGTTGGGTTGATAGATACCGCGAAACGGATCTTTGTGAAAAACCTTGTACAGATAATGGCTCAGCGCCGGCGCATACTTGGCCACCGGGTTTGCGGGCACCACCAGTATGGCTAAAAGGAGTTGATGCATAGAACTTTAGTTCAGCATAGAAAAAGCATGTCAAAAGTGAAGTCTTCGCTTCGGGATGCTAACAATCATCCCACTGTTCCAAAGAGTTCCTTCCTAACCATGGGGACTTGGCCGCGTTCGTCTCGTTCGCAAGGATTAAGTTCACCGCGACGGAGCCGCCACAGTGACCGGCAATATTCAGAGGAGGGTATTATACACCGGCTGCCCCCGGTCAAGCGCGTTTCTAACGCATTTGAGGCCTCATTATTTTTCTCGCGGTTATCAGGGTTGCTTATTAGGATAAGTTATTTGTTTTCAACAATTCATTGGGAGAACCCTTTGCCCCTTTGTTTTCAACAAACCATCGGGAGCAATCTTCATTTCTAACATCTCTTGGTTGAGTGCGACCGTTACTAACCCTTCTTAACGAAATCAAGCAACAAGCACGTTTCCTCAGCCTGAAACCGGCTGGAACCTTGCGTGTCAAGGCACCCGGGTGTATGTTACCCGTTGGCCGGGAAACCAAACGTTTTGTAGAGAACTCACCAGTTTTAACAATTTTCATGGGCAATAAACGGGTTTCAGAATATGAATATACCGTCACATCACAAGCAACCTGCTTTGCACAATGCCATGTGGCCGGGAGTGGTCGGAAAGGGCGCCGGTTCTGAGCCGTACATTGACCTTGACACCATGCTGAAGCTCACGGCCGCAGCGGAAGTGGGTGGCGAGAAATTTGCCGGCGTCGACTTGTTCTTGTCGCTACCGCACACCGACATCGAATCGAGCGATGAAGACCTGAAAAGGCTCTCCGACAAGGTCGCTTCATTCGGTCTGGTTATAGGCTCGCTTGTTGCTCCGGTGTGGGAAGCCACGGGTGGCGGCTCGGCCATGGGAACCGACGACGAGCGGAAGCGGTTCCTTGCGCAAGTTCGCAAGGCTTGCCGCATCGGCCGCCAATTGCGTGAATTGGGTGTCAGGCGTTACGGCATCATTCGCATCGATTCCGCAACCACCCCTGGGGAATGGGCCAAGGATCCGGAAACGAATACCAAGCGTATTGCTAATACTTTTCGCCAGGCATGCGATATCGCTGAGGAGTACGGAGAGAGGTTGGCTGCGGAAGGTGAGATCTGTTGGGGCGGCATGCATAGCTGGAAGCGCATGGTCGAGCTCCTGGAGTTGGTCGATCGCCCCAAGACCCTGGGCTTTCAGGCGGACATGGCTCACACCCTCCTCTTCACTCTCGGGTACAACGCCCCTGAGGACCGGCTGCTGCCGGATCCGTTTGATTGGAGCCGGCCGGCCCAGTTCGCAAAATCTTGGCGATTATTGACCAGCGCCCTTCGACCCTGGACGATCGATTTCCACGTCGCCCAGAACGATGCCACGGTGAAAGGGTCAGGGTCGCATGATAAGACCGGACGCCATTGCCTTCCGAGCGACCCCCACGGCAAACTCAACATCGTCCACGACTCGGGCTACTGGATGCGCAACGACCATGGCGAGCCCACTCGCGCCTTCCACCACATCTGCTGGGATGGCTGCATGTTCCCCAACAGCGTGATGACCGATCAAAAGACTTGGCGCGACATCCTTGCCACCATGATCGCCGTCCGCGAGGCACACGGCTGGGATTAGAGGCAGGAGTGAGATGAGCAGACCACGATTGAACATTGGCATCGTCGGGTACGGCTTCATGGGGAGAACCCACTCCAATGCTTTCCACAGAGTACCGAACTTCTTCGATGTTCCGTACGAGCCTATTCTGAAAGCAGTTTGTGGGCGCAATCGCGCGCGAGCAGAGGCATTCCAGCAAACCTGGGGCTATGAATCGGTCGAGACGGACTGGCGAAGACTCATCGAGCGGAAGGACATCGACGTTGTCGACATCGCCAGCCCCAACGACACGCATGCCGAGGTGGCAATCGCTGCTGCTGAGGCGGGCAAAGCGGTCCTCTGCGAAAAGCCGCTGGGTCGAAACGCCGCCGAATCACGCGCCATCGTGGAGGCCGCCGATAAGGCGGGCGTGCCGAACATGGTCTGGTACAACTACCGCCGGGTCCCCGCGGTTACCCTCGCCAAAGAGCTGATCAGCGAGGGCCGGCTGGGCCGAATCTTTCATTATCGCGCCAAGTTTCTTCAGGATTGGACGATTTCGAAAGACCTGCCTCAAGGCGGTGAAGCGCTGTGGCGTCTCGATATCGAGGTTGCGGGGAGCGGGGTTACGGGAGACCTGCTCGCTCACTGCATCGATACTGCCCTCTGGTTGAACGGTTCCATTGACTCGGTCACTGCCGTCACTGAAACCTTCATCAAAGAGCGCAAGCATAATCTCACGGGCAAAGTTCAGAAGGTCGGAATAGACGACGCGAGTGCGTTTTTGGCGCGCTTCGCCAACGGTTCGTTGGGCACATTCGAAGCGACCCGCTATGCCCGCGGACACAAGGCTTTATACACCCTCGAAATCAATGGAGAAAATGCGTCGATCATTTGGGACCTTCACGATCTTCACCGATTGCAATTTTTCGATTATCGCGAGGAAGGAAAATTGCGTGGTTGGCGTTCGATCCACATCACTGACAGCGATCATCCCTATATGAAGCACTGGTGGGTTCCCGGTCTGCAAATCGGATACGAACACACCTTTGTTCATCAGGCAGCAGATTTTTTATGCGGGTTGGCTAACGGAAACTTACCTGGACCGAGTTTCCGCGACGGGTTGGCAACGGATTATGTGACCGATGCTGTCTTGGCCTCTGCCATGAACGGAAGATGGGAAAAAGTGGACAGCGCGCGCTAGCAGGTTAATAAGAAACTTGGTAGCGCCGACCTTCAGGTTGACACGTGCTGACCTAAAGGTCAGGGCTACAACACGCCACCAACCTAGTCAGGGGCCACGAGGACATTTTTCATCAACTTCCCAGGCAGGTGGAGAGATCGATTTGGAGGCGTATGAAACCATCAGTGTTCGCCGCGAAGTTTTGCACCGTGTTGAAGACACGAATGGTGGGGATGGGTCTGGTCCTCAGCATGGCGTGGCCAAGTGGTGCAGACTTCCCCGGGTGTTGAGCCGAGGCTGCTTGGCAATATCGCAGACCGAACCGCGTTGGGAGGCTATGTCAAGGTCAACGACTGGAACCAGTATCTCATCATGGCCAGAGGAGGCACGTTTATCCACATTCTCAACGGACAATTGATGGCCGTGTACGTGGACGATGATCCAAATTCTTCGAATAATCAGACGGGACTGATCGGGATTGAAATCGAGAGCGTCCCGTGTAAAGTGTCGGTCCGTGAAATCTGGGTCAAGAGACTTCGATAGTACTGGGGATCACTTTTCCGCACTGTGGGGCGGCGGAAGATTTGGACAGCTGATAATGCACACAAAAGGGAGGAAGCAATGAGTGGACCATCCATCAATCAGATGACGCGAAGTGCCATGGAAGCGGGGGAAGGTATTCTGCGTTTGACGCCGACCTGGGTTCCACGGTCGTTCCTGATGCCCGGCCAGCGGTTGAAATTGGCAACCGAAGATCTCTATGCCTACGGTGCCCAACGAGGTGGCATTGACGAACGATGGTTTGCTTCAACCACGGAAGCCATGAACGATAACCGCACCCCCGACGAGGGATTGAGTTATGTCCTTCAGGATGGGCATCGCTTCACACTCAAAGACGCCATTGCTGCCGAGGGGCCGGCGCTGATCGGACCGAGATTGTGGGAGGAGTTCAAGCGCTGGCCAGTCTACAGCAAGTTCTTTGACAACCTGGGCCCCATCCCTCATCACCTTCATCAGAACGCCGCCCAGGCCAAGCAGGTAGGCCAAGAAGGGAAGCCCGAGTCTTATTACTTCCCGCCCCAACTGAACCCCTTTGACAACAACTTTCCGCATACCTACTTTGGCCTCGAACCCGGCACTACCAGAGAGGAAGTGCGGAGGTGCCTGGAACGCTGGAACCAGGGGGACAACTGCATATTGGACCTCTCGAAGGCCTACCGTCTGCGGCCCGGCACGGGCTGGTTGGTGCCTCCTTGTATCCTCCATGCCCCCGGCTCGCTGGTTACTTACGAACCCCAGTGGGGAAGCGACGTTTTCGCGATGTTCCAGTCCCTGGTGGAAGGCCGCTATGTCCCATGGGATTTGTTGGTGAAGGACGTGCCCAAGGGTAAACATCATGACCTGGATTTTCTCGTCGATCTGATCGACTGGCCCATGAATACGGACGCGCATTTCCGGGACCACCACTTCCTGCAACCCATTCCCGTTGCCGACACCGCCTCGGAAGGTTATGTGGACCGGTGGGTGGTGTACGGTAAAGTGGATGGTCGCCAACTCTTCAGCGCCAAGGAATTGACCGTTCAGCCTGGAGCCCGGTGCACGATTAGGGATAATGGCGCCTATGGGCTGATTGTTACCCAAGGCCACGGGCGAATTGGCAAGCTCCGAGTGGATTGTCCCGCCTTGATCCGGTTTGGGCAGTTGACGGAGGACGAGGTGTTTGTCTCCTACAAGGCAGCGAGGGCAGGAGTGCTCTTTGAGAACCATTCAGATCGGGATCCACTCGTTTCGCTGCGCTATTTCGGCCCTGACACCAATCCCGATGCCCCGGAAGTCGGAGACTTCAAGAAATCCACGTAGCGGGGGGCAGAGGCCTCCCGCTCTGGGGGAAAAAGAAGATACATCTTCGAGATCTGGGTCCCACCTCCAAAGGTAGGGCTTGCCACCACATGCGTTGGCTGTTGCCCAGTTCTCTTGCTCACGCTCAGTTCGGCGAAGGCCCCTGGGGACTACCCGGCCCGCCGGGGCCACCGGGACCACCTGGAGCGCCCGGCCCGCCGTGTCCACCGCCGCCGGGGCGGCCCGAGTGGACTTCTGTCGCCATGAAGTCGCCGCCGCTGCCTTCTTTCCCAAAGGCAAAGATGAAGTCGCCGACTTTGAGATCTTTCAGGGCGATGGCCTGACCCTCTTTGTTGAAGCTGGTCTGGTCATTGACCACGATGACCCGTTCGCCTCGGCGGCCATTCACCTTGATCTGGTTTCCGTTAATGGAAACAATTTCGCCGCCCGCCCGGGTGCCCGCATTGGGGCCCCCACCGCCGGGGCCCCAGCCGCCACCGGAACCTCCTGGGCCACCACCCGGTCCGCCGCCACTTTGGAATCTCTCGAACTGTTCCTTCGTGACGCGATTGACCCCCATCGCCACCACCTGCTTGTCAGCGTTGGGGGTACCTCGCACGAAGACGTGGTCACCGACTTTCAGATCTTCCAACGCAAGTTCCTGCGGCTGCTGTTGCCCCTCCACCCGCTGGCGGTAATGGGTTCGATCGTTCACCATCACGGTTTGCGTTGTTCCATCGGGCTTCTTGATCTCGAAGCGATCAACTCCCACGGACGTGATAGTTCCCATCACCGGCGGTGGGCCACCCATTCCTCTCCGACCCTGTTCTTGTCCCTGGGGTGGGGTATTTTGCTGTGCGGCCAGAGAACCGGCGACGCCTAATACAAGCAACATGGGAATGCTGAGTAATAATTTTTTAGACATAATCTCCTCCCTGTGCTCTTGACGACCCAAATGCTTGCGGGGTTACCTGTAACCTTGCGCCGTTGATAAACGTACTCAATCCTTGTAAGCTCTTTTATCCAGTGGGGTTACGCACGCATGCGGTTTACAATTTTTACAAGGTGCGCTAAGTCGTTGTGGGTGATTGTCGCTTGCGGATTTCTGGGCTCAAACCTCCTGCTTGGCCAAGCAACCATGACGACAACGGGAACTGTGACGGGGCACGTGCGTGGCCCCGGAGGAGTTTCCGTCCCCGGCGCAACGGTCCAGCTTACAAACCCACAAACCGGCGACCGCGAAGAGACTTGGACTGACGAATCCGGCAATTATACCTTTTCTGGATTGAAAGCTGGAAGCTATCGCCTGGATGTTTCGTTGGTGGGCTTCCGGGGTGATTCTCGCGAGCCGGTACCCGTAACCTCAGGAACGACTCTGAAAGTCAATGTGGCGCTGGTGGTCGCGGTGCCGGAGGATGGTGCGCCTCAGCAGGTGCAGGTTGCAGCTCGCCCCGTGGGCAATCGCGCGACATCCTTGCCGGGGGGAGGGCTCAGCAGTAGTGGCGGCCTCGGTAGCTCTGAAAACTCCGCGACTGAGGTTGCGGGCTTCGGCGGAGCGGGCGGAGGACTGCGCATTGCCGAGGGCAATGGCGCGGAGGGCCCTGCTTCCGCAGAGGCACAACCTGAGGAGGCCGACACCTCAACGAGTGCCAACAACTCATTCCTGCTCGGAGGGGGCGTGGGTAATATACCCACCCCAGGGGAGGGGGGATTTGGGGGGCGAGGCGGGCGCGGCGGCAGAGGAATGGGCGGCTTTGGGGAAGGTCCAGGCGGCGAATTCGGTGGCGGCGGGGGACTCTTTGGCGGGGGAGGCGGTCCCGGATCCGGTGGGGGAGGTGGAGGCGGTGGAGGGTTCGGCGGCGGTGGATTCGGGGGTGGTGGTGGAGCGCGCGGCTGGTCCCGCAATCGCGCCCAGGTGAATCGCATTCGCGGCAATTTTATGGAGCAGTACACCAACTCGGTCTTCGATGCCCATCCCTATCCTTTGAATGTCGCGGAGTCGCCACAAATTCCCTCTTATCGGGAAACCTTCGGATTCTCCCTGGGGGGCCCACTGGTGATCCCCCACGTGTATCGCGGTGGCAACAAAACAAGTTGGTTCGCGAGCTACAATTTGCAGCGCGGAAGAACCGGCCTCGATAGCTTTTCCACTGTCCCCATCGCAGATGAGCGATCTGGGAATTTTTCCAATACCGTCATTGCCTCCGGGCCTTACGAGGGCACGGTGCCAACCATCTACGATCCCATGTCGAGCCTCAATGGGGGGCATGCGGCATTTGCGGGAAACGTTATCCCCACCCCGCGACTCAATTCCGCTGCTACCGGATTGCTGGATTATATCCCCCTGCCCAACCTGCCCGGCAATGTGCAAAACTTTCACTTGCAGGAGCCCTTGCCCAGCTCCAACGATCGTGTGATGGCCCGCATCGGACAGCAAATTGATGCCAAGAACAGCCTGAACGTGATGTACTTTTTCAACTCGGCGCGCAGCCAGTCGGTGGCCAACTTCCCTGAGCTGACATCGCACACCTCCAGCCGCGGCCAGAACCTGACCGTGAGCGAATCGCACACATTCAATTCGCACCTCGTCAACACCTTGACCACAAATTTCAATCGCCAACGCACCTCTTTGCTCAACGCCTTCGCGTATCAGGACGACATTGCCGCGCAGTTGGGGATCACGGGGGTTTCCACCGATCCCTTTAACTGGGGGGTCCCCGCGATTGGGTTTACCAATTTCGGAGGTTTGAACGACCCGATCCCCTCGCTCCTCCGCCCCCAGACTTTGCGTGCTGACGAGGTTCTGATCTGGAATCGCGGAAAACATAATTTCCGCATGGGAGGCGAGTTGCGCCGCGTGCAGCAGAATACCGAGACCGACCCCAATGCCCGCGGCACCTTCAATTTCACCGGTTACGCCACCAGCAACTTCAGCGGTGGCTTTCCCGTGCCCGGCACCGGCTACGACTTTGCGGATTTTTTACTCGGCTTCCCGCAGAACACCTCTGTCCGCTTCGGCGTCGCCAGCAATTATCTCCGCACCTGGGTCGCCAACGGATTCTTTCAGGATGACTGGCGCGTGGGCGCGCACCTGACGTTTAACTACGGCGTTCGGTACGAATACTTCCTGCCCTTTACGGAAAAATACGGGCACCTCTCGGATTTGTCGTTTGCACCCGGGTTCACCTCGCCGGAGGTGGTTACGGGCCTTGACCCCGGTTCACTGCCCTCGTCGCTTATTCACAGCGACGCGCACAACTTTTCGCCTCGCGTGGGGATTGCCTACCGGCCCTGGACTCAGCATCACCTGGTCATGCGCGCCGGATACGGCATCTTTTACGACGGCAGCATCTACTCGCGCCTGGTTCCCAACATGGTGGACCAACCGCCTTTTGCCTCGGCCTCCACGCAGACCACGAACCCGCAGCAGGTATTGACTTTGGAGGACGGGTTTCCGGTCCAATCCCCCAACACCATTCAAAATACGTATGCGGCCGACAGTAATTTCCGCCGGCCTTATGCGCAGACCTGGAACTTCAGCATCGAGGATGAACTGTTTCGCAACGTCATCCTTTCGGTCGGCTACGTAGGTACCAAAGGGACTAAACTCGATCTGCTGCTCTCGCCCATTAGTGTGAACCCCAGCGCTACTGGTTCGCCGGAACCCTCCAACATCCAGCAGTTTCTTTACGAAACCTCCGGCGCGGCGTCAACTTACAACGGGCTCCAAGTCACTTTACGCCGGCAGTTCCATGGGGGCTTTTCCATGAGCGGCAATTACACGTGGGCGAAATCGATTGACGACGCAGCCAGCGTGGGGGGCTCGGGCCGCAACGTACCGCAGAACAGCTTTGATTTGGAGGCGGAACGCGCCCTCTCGAATTTTGACATTCCCAATAGGTTGATTGTCAATTACACCTATGAATTTCCTTTTGGGGAGCAGCGGCATTTCCTTAACCGCGGCGGGGTCGCAGGCCGGATCATTGGTAATTGGCAAATCAGCGGCGTCACCACCGTGCAATCCGGTTCCCCTTTCACAGCGCAGGTGGCCGGGAACCAGTCCAATAACAACGGTTCGGGCGTGTTCGCATCCGCGCGTCCTGATGCCACAGGCCTCGCCGTCAGCTTGCCGGGGGCGGACAGGAACACGCGGGATTTCTTTAATACCGCGGCGTTCGCGCTCCCCGCCTCCGGCGAACTTGGCACGGCGGGACGAAACACCATTACCGGACCGGGCATGGTGAACTTCAACATGTCGCTCGGACGTTTCTTTACTTTCTCGCGGGAAAAGAACTTGCGGGCGCGATTCAGCATTGACACGTCCAACACGTTTAATCACCCGAATTACGGCGGCATCGGCACGACCATCAACGCGCAGAATTTTGGCTGGGTGACCAGCGTCAGGTCAATGCGCACGGTGACCCTCAGTTTGCGGATGAATTTCTAGGCAGAGGTATTTAACCCAAAAGATGCACCACAAAGACATCAAGGCACAAAGAAGAGGGCAAGGAAGAGAGGCGGCAGTTTTTCGCTTTCTACCTTCTGGTTTTACTTTGGTGCCTTTGTGTCTCGGTGGTGCGGCCCTTGCCGTCTGCCTTGGGGGCCTCGCGGCGCAAACCTCTTCTCAGGTGAAGCCCCCCACGCCGGTTTCCAAGAGCCCGCAACAAGCCTTTATCCTGCGCTCCCAGACCAATATGGTGCTGGTGGATGTGCGCGTATATGACAAATCCGGGAAGCCCGTTACGGATCTGCAGCAATCGGATTTTCGTGTCACGGAGGATGGCGCGCCGCAAACCATCTCGGCTTTTAGCCTGGAAAACATCGAGAAGTTGGCGCAAGCCACCGGCGGCAATGAACAGGCCCAAGTCATTGACCTCGCCAAGCTGCCGCCAGAGGTCAACGCCGAGCAGGTGCTTCAGGACCATCGTCTCCTGGTTCTTTTCTTTGACTTGAGCTCGATGCAACCCGACGACCTGATGCGCGCCCTCAAGGCCTCCAACGATTTCGTGACCAGCCGCATGACGCCTGCCGACTTGATCGCCGTGGTCACTTACTCGGCCAGCTTGCGGGTGGCGCAGGATTTCACCAACAACCGCGAGTCGCTCAAAAAGGTGCTAAAGGCGATCCTTATTGGGGATCAATCCTCCACGCTGGCCACCACTGGCACCATCGGGGAAGCGGGCGGGACTGATGCCAATGGCATGGAAATTGTCACTCAGGATGTCTCCGACGCCTTCACGCCGGATGAAACCGAATTCAACATCTTCAACACGGACGAGAAGCTGGCCGCCATTGAATCACTGGCGAACTTGCTTCGCAACGTGCCGGGGCGGAAGAGCGTGCTTCACTTTTCCAGTGGCATCACCCGCACCGGGCAGGAAAACCAGGCAACTCTAAGGGCGGCCACCGACGCGGCCAATCAAGCTGATGTTTCGCTCTACACCATGGACGCACGCGGACTCGCAGCCCTGCCTCCCGGGGGCGATGCCAGCACTGCCAGCCCCTCCGGCACGGGTATTTATACCGGTTCCGCTGTTGCGTCGCAGGTTTCCTCTTTGCAGGGCAGCCGCGAAACCCTGGCGTCCCTTGCCACCGACACGGGGGGAAGAAGCTTTTACGACCTGAACGATTTCACTCCTGCCTTTGAGGAAGTTCAGAAAGAGAATTCCAGCTATTACCTGATCGGATATTCGCCCACCAACACGCGCTCGGATGGCCGCTTCCGGCATATTCGCGTGGAAGTGGCCCGCCCGGGCTTGAAGGTCCAAGCGCGCCCCGGGTACTTTGCTCCCAAGAATTTCCAGCAGTTCACGCGCGGGGAAAAGGAGAACCAACTCCAGCAGGTAATGGATTTGGATGTGCCTTTTGTGGACCTGCCCTTTGTGGTGGAGACTTCGTACTTCCGCCGTCCCGATAAGAAATTCACCGTCGTTCTGGCGGCCAAAATTCCCGGCTCGCAGGTTGCTTTCCTTAAAAAATCCGGAAAACATGAAACCGAGTTTGACTTTGCCTGGAAGCTCAGCGATGCGCAGAACCATCCTGCAGGAGGGCTGCATGATACGCTGCCTGTCAGGGTAACCGACGATACTTACGAGGAAATCATCGGCAGTAACCTGTTCTACGAGGGCAAAGTCATCGTGCCCCCGGGAAAGTATAATTTGAAGGCGGTGGTGCGTGAGAATGAAACCGGCAAGATCGGGACCTTTGAAGCGCCGCTGGTGATACCGGACGTTTCCGATAAGGGTCTGGGCTTGAGCTCCGTCGTGCTGTCCAATGAAGTGAAGTCCTCCGATGACTTGGATCGCGCGCGGGTGAATCGCGACAAGAATTCACCCCTGCAGGTAGGGGACCGCTCGATTCTGCCCAGTGTGACGCGCGTGTTCCGCACCAACCAGAGGCTCACGGTCTATCTGCAATCCTATGCCGGCAAAGATGTAGCGGCCACCGGACCGGCCGCCCTGCCCTCCTTGGGGCTCGTCTTCTTCCGCCGGGGAAGGAAATTCGCGGAAGCCGGACCCTTCCCCGGAAAGCTGGAAAAATCTTCCGAGCAGAAAGCTTCCTACTTTGCGCAGATTCCTCTGGAGAAATTTCCCCAGGGACGTTACACCCTGCAAGTGAATATCCTCGACCCGGCGATTGAGCGAGTGGCCTTCGCGCGCGTACCTCTGGCCATCGTGTCGCCGCCGCCACGCAACCCGTCTCCCCCCAAGGGGAAGTAAAGGGTCTTGTCTCTCAGCGCGCATAAGGCGCAGTCCCCCTGGGCCAGATTCGCAGGAAAACAATGGGTTGGAGTTTCTATCTGCCGACGGCGGGGATTACCAGAGTAACGTCGCGATCCAGGCGCATACCCACCAGCGATCCTGCTCCGAGCGTGGCCTGCTTACCCTTGGGGAGGAAGAGGGCCGTCAGGACGCCTGCGGTTCCCAGGGCGATCGCGGTCCCCACGCCGCCCGCCGCTCCCACGGCTGCCGGACCCACGATCATCATAGCCTGTACTTTGCGACTGGGACCTTTGCCTTTCAGTTCGCCTTCCGGCCCGACGTTCGGATCACTGCCGCTTTCGCTGGAGAACACTTCCGTTAAGGAACCCAGGATTGCCGCCTTTTGGCCGTTGGGAAGCTCCACCGTGTCGAAAACGATGGTGAGATAGCCGCCTTTGCCCTTGCGCCCCGCAGGCCGGGACTCACCGACGTGGCCGTCGATGCGCACGCCCTTGGGAAGCACGTCGCGGTCCTCGACCGCCACCGGGTCAATAAGCGTACACATGACTCGGTCGCCCGCCTTGGAGGTACTGGAATTAACGGTGGTGTGTAATTGGAGCTTGAACTCCGTACCCTCCGGGACCGTGATCTCGTCGACGCTGGGGTTGTCCGCCTGCTGCGCGAACAGCGGCGTCATCATGCTGCCGGTGAGCGAGCAGGCTATCAATAGTGCCAGGATTTTTGCCTTCATTCCCTTTTTCTCCCAGGCGTTGACCGGCCGCCCCCGTCCAAGATGGCGGTCGGAGCCGAATTCGCCATTTCATCATTAAAAGGCCGACCCCGTCAAAGACAAAATCACTCTTGGGATGAAAGGCCCTTGCTTAGTTCGATGCAGGATTCGTCCCAGAGTTTGGATGGAGGGTTGCCGGGCGCCGGAGTCCCGAAAATTTCAGGAGTGGCTTATTTGCTCCCGGCTTCTGCGTGGTGACGGACGTCAACGCCTTCGACGAGGAAGAGAACATCCTCAGCAATATTAGTGGCGTGATCGGCGAGCCGTTCCAGGTTGCGCGCCACAAACATGAGGTTGATTCCCTGGCGAACCGCCCTGGGGTCGCGTTCCATAAAAGAGATCAGTTCCTCGTAAATCGCGTCGCGTAATTCGTCAACGGCGTCGTCCGAAACCAGCACGGTGCGGGCAAGTTCCGCGTCTCGCTTCACAAATGAATCCAGGCTTTTGCGGATCATTGACTGGACGCGGCTGGCCATGGCGGGGATGTCGATGAGAGGCTTCATCAGGGGCTCATTAACCAGGGAAAGCGCCCGCTCGACGATGTTGACCGCCAAATCGCCCATACGTTCAAGGTCGTTGTTGATCTTAATGGCGGAAGTCAGAAGGCGAAGGTCGGTCGCCATGGGCTGCTGGAGAGCCAGAAGTTGGGTGGCCAGATCGTCGATCTCGATCTCCATGCGGTTAATCTCCGACTCGTTCTGGAGAACCTTTTGCGCCTGCTGGGGATCCTTATCGGTAAGGCAGAGAACGCTGCGGTAAACGGAGTCCTCCACCAGGGCGCTCATTTCGAGCAGGCGGCTCCGCAAGTAATCCAATTCCTCAACAAAGTGGCGCAATGGTGGAATCCTCCCTGGAAGCTGACAGCCGACAGCCAACAGTAATCTCCCGACTGTCATGGTCATCTCTCGGCGGCCAGCTCTTAGCTGTCAACTGTTAGCTGTCGGCTGTCAGCTTTTTGTCCGGTCGATCACCGGATGCTGCAACCCTATCCAAACCTGCCCGTTATGTAATCTTCGGTCTCTTTGCGAGCGGGCGTCTTGAAAATCACCGCCGTCTTATTGAATTCAATCAAGCGGCCCATCAGGAAGAAGCCGGTGTAATCGGCCGCGCGCGCCGCCTGCTGCATATTATGCGTCACAATAACCATGGTGCAAATATCTTTCAGGTTGAAGAGCAATTCTTCGATTTTCGCCGTGGCAATTGGATCCAAGGCCGAGCAGGGCTCATCGAGCAGCAGGACTTCCGGTTCCACGGCCAGGGCTCGAGCGATGCACAGCCGCTGTTGCTGGCCCCCAGAAATCGCGTAGGCGGACTTATGGAGTTGGTCTTTGACCTCCTCCCAAAGCGCAGCCCGCCGCAGGCTTTTTTCCACAGCATCCGCCAGAGTCCCTTTACCACGTATCCCATTGATGCGGAGACCGTAGGCGATATTATCGAAAATGGACTTGGGGAATGGGTTGGGCTTTTGAAAGACCATCCCCACTCTTCGCCGCAGGCCCACGACGTCCAGTGAAAAAATGTCTTCGCCATCCAGCAGCACTTCGCCTTTGGGGCGCGCGTGCGGCACCGTCTCATACATCCTGTTGAGAATCCGCAGGAAGGTGGTCTTGCCGCAACCGGAAGGGCCAATGAGCGCAGTAATGCGCCCGGTGGGAACCTGCAAGTTAATGGTGTGGAGCGCCTGCTTTCCCCCATAATAGAAATCCAACCCGGCTGCACGCATCTTGATGTCGGCCGGCCAAGGAGTTGCAATTCCTGCCGCACGCTCGGTGGGGCGGGATTCTTCCGACGTCTTCATGACCATAGTCGATTCACTCGATGCAGAATTCACGGCTCACACCCTGCGAAAAGATATTCCCCGGGAAACGACGAAGCGGGCTCCGATATTGGCGGCCAAAACCAACGCCAAGAGCACCAATCCCGCTGCCCAGGCTTGCCGATGCCAATCGTCGTAAGCAGAAAGCCCGTAGGTGTAGATCATCACCGGCAAGGAGGCGATAGGTTGATTCCAGCCCTGGCTCCAGAAGCGATTGCTGAATGCGGTAAAAAGCAGAGGAGCCGTTTCCCCGGCCACGCGCGCCAGGGTCAGCATGATGCCCGTCACGATTCCGCGGATCGCTGCCGGCACCACCACCGTTGCCACCGTCTTCCACTTGCTCGCCCCCAACGCCAAAGCGCCTTCCCGCAGGACGAGCGGAACCGCGCGCAGAGACTCCTCTGTGGTGCGCACGGCGATGGGGATCATCATCACACCCAGCGCCATCCCCCCCGCAAAGGCCGAGAAGTGTCTCATGGGAATGACGATGATCGTGTAAGCGAAGATTCCCATCACAATCGATGGCGCGCCGTTCAGCAAGTCGGTGATATAGCGGACAATGAAACAAAAGGTCCTGCCGCCGAATTCCGCCAGGTACACTCCTCCCAGAAAGCCGATGGGAACCCCCAGCAGGGAAGCCAGCAGCAGAAGCTTGCCGCTGCCCACAATGGCATTGGCCATCCCCCCGCCCGCTTCGCCCACGGGCGCCGGGAGGTTGACAAAGAACGCCCAATTCAGCGACTTGCCGCCGTAATACACCAGATAACCCAGAATGAAAAAGAGGGCGGAAACCGTGAACAGGGCGCAGACACCGGTAAGGCTGAGCATGACCACATTCACGATTTTGCGCCAACCGGTGCGTAAACTCATCCCTGCGTCGCCCCCTTCTGCGTGGTAGCAATAATCACCAAGCGCGCCAGACCATTGATTACGATCGTCACCAGGAACAGAACAAGCCCCAACTCGATCAAGGCTTGCAGGTACAAATCACCGGTTGCTTCCGTGAATTCGTTGGCGATGACAGCGGCAATGGAATAAGCCGGGGCAAACAGCGAGGCATTAATCTTGGGGTCGTTCCCGATCACCATGGTCACGGCCATGGTTTCCCCCAGGGCGCGCGCCAAGGCAAGGAAGACGGAGGCCATAATTCCCACCCGCGCGAAAGGCACCACTACTTGCCAGGTGGACTCCCACTTGGTAGCCCCGACTGCCAACGCCGCTTCACGTTGCTCCACCGGCACCGCCAGCAACACTTCCCGCGAGACGGAGATGATGAAGGGGACAATCATGATGGCCAGCACCACTCCCCCCGCCAACATGCTGACGCCGTAAATCGGACCTTTGAAGAACGGGAGAAATCCCAAAGTGTGCTTGAGAAACGGCATCACCACGGTGCGCAACACCGGGACCAGGACGAAGATTCCCAGCACGCCGTAAATAACGCTGGGAACCGCCGCTAGGAGCTCAATGACGAATGTCAGGTAGTTGGATATCCGCGGGGGGGCGAGCTCGGAAAGGAAGATGGCGGCGCCTACACCCAAAGGCACGGCCAGCAGAAGCGCCAGGGCAGAAGATACCAGCGTGCCATAAATGAACGGCAAAGCCCCAAAATCCCCGCTCACGGGGTCCCAGGTTCTCCCCAAGAAGAATTCGAACCCAAACTTGTGGCGGGGAAGGGCGCAATTGATGAACAGTTGGTAGACCAGCATTACGGTCACGACAATAATGCTGGCCGCCGCCAGCAAGGTGATGAGATGTGCAACCTCATCACCGTGCCGTAATTTCTGCATAAACTGCCGCGCGCGCCCGGAAAGGCGCGCGCGGTCAACCATGACTGGAGCTTTTTCCACTTTACTGAACCTGAGAGATCGCTTTGGTTTCCTTGGCTACAACCTCTTTGGGGAGTTTCGCGTAGCTGAGAGCCTCCACCATTCCCTGACCGTCCTTCAGCATCCAGTGAAGGAAATCGACGATCGCTTTCTTCTTGGCGGAGTCCTCAATCTTTTCCGGCACTAGCAGCCACGTGAAACTGGCGATGGGGTAAACCGCCTTCCCCAGCGAATTGGTTATGGAAACCCGGAAATCATCGGGCATCGACTTTGCCGCCCCTGCCGCCGCGGCGGTGACACTGGCCAAGTCTGCCTTCACAAAAATCCCGGAAGAATTTTTCACCTTGCCGTAAGGCATGTTGTTCTGGGCGGCATAGATTAACTCGACGTATCCGATAGCTCCGGGGGTCTGCTTCACGAGCCCTGAGACTCCCTCGTTGCCCTTGCCCCCCAAGCCCACCGGCCAGTTGACCGAAGTATTCTTCCCCACCTTGGTCTTCCACTCCTCGCTGACCTTGGAGAGATAATCAACCCAGACATAAGTTGTGCCGCTGCCGTCAGAGCGATGCACCACGACGATGTCCTGGTCAGGCAGGGTCACATCCTTGTTAGGACCCGCGATGGCGGGATCGTTCCATTTAGTGATCTTTCCCAGGAAAATTCCGGCCAGGGCCTCAGGAGTGAAATTGAGTTCCTGGCTCACGCCCTGGATGTTGTACGTTGGGACAACTGCGCCCATTACTGTCGGGAAATGCAGGATTTTCGTCTTAGCCTGACCGAGTTGCTCGTCGGTCATGGGACCATCAGTAGCGCCGAAATCCACCGTCCCGGCGATTATCTGACGGATTCCGCCACCCGAACCAATCGATTGATAGTTGAACTGCAGGTCAGGATGAAGCTTGTGGTATTCGTCAAACCACTTAGAGTAAATCGGATAGGGAAATGTCGCACCCGCTCCGTTGATCAACATGGCCGAATCTGGCGTCGGCGCGGGAGCTGCTGAGGGTGAATCAACAAACGCGCATACCCCCAGAACAAGCAACACAGCGCCTAAAGCAATACTGGTGATTGAAGTTTTGAGTTTCATTTTTAACCCTCCGCCGTCATTTTTGCGGATGTGTGTTACGGCGGAATTAAGCCTTGGTTATTCCTAGATTTAAGTGCTTTGCAGTTGTCAATTTTGTCAGCCGAATGTTACAAGAACATTAAGCGTATGTTGCGCGCGGATAAAGGGGTAGGATGGACATTATGGCGGGGGCTGGGCTTTTTGGAAGCGTTGCGCGGGCCCCGTCTGTGGGGTCCGCGGCTCATGTCTCGAGTGGCGCGTGCTGCCTGAGCGATTTTCGGCGCGATGCCAGGCGCAAGCACCGGCGGTGCTGCCGACGGTGTTTGCTGGAGGATCAGCGCAAAGCGAGCGTCACGGGCTGACCCGGCCGGGATCTCCCATTTCCAACCCTCCTTCGCCCGTTGTTCGAGGTCACTTACAACAGTGATTCTCGTTTGCCCCCCTTCAATGGTGTAGGCATACGGAAGGGACCATTCGTGCGGCTGCCGTGAAATCTCTAAGCGGATTTTTTCACGGTTTCGACCAGGGGTCTGCCCAACATAGGCTTTGCATTTCCGTCCGCGGTATGATTCCATCACTTTTCAGCTATTAAGCTTAGGCCAGGATGAGTTCATGATCATCAATCGAATCAGGCGCGTGCGGAACATCATCGCCGCATTCCCCGCGGTCCTCTTGCTGTTCACGCCATTACGGTCGGCCCCGCAAAATCCAGCTCCCGCAGTCCCACAGACCGACACTTGCACCGTGGATGTGGACGGCACGGCACACATCACGCGGGTGGTCCCGGTGCCGCAAACGATCAGCCCGGAGGCGCAGAAGTTTATCTCGCGGCCGGAACCATCTGGCCCCGAGCCCACGCTCGCCGAACGGCGTGCGGCCACCGACAGGTTCCGCATCGGGCGGGCAGAGGAGGCACGCAAGCTTTACCCGGTGGACATTAAAGAGGAGTCGATGGGGGGCGTCCGATGCGACGTTATCAAACCGCTCAACATCCCTCCCGGTAGGCAAGACCGGGTGCTCATCAACGTGCACGGCGGCGGGTTCAACAGCGACTCAGGTTCTCTCGTGGAGGGAATTCCGATCGCCTATCTCACCGGCACCACCGTCGTTTCCGTTTACTACCGGCTGGCGCCGGAATACCCATTCCCCGCCGCCGTGGACGATACGGTGGCGGTTTTCAAAGAACTATTGAAGACGCACAAGGCGGCAAGGATCGGCTTGTTTGGCACCTCTGCCGGGGCCATCCTTACCGCTGAAGTCGCCGTCAGGCTGCGCCGTGACGGCCTGCCGCTTCCTGGCGTCCTGGGCATTTTCTCCGGAACCGGCGACATGAGCCATTCGGGAGACTCCCAGGCCCTCTACTCCGTTCGGGGATTCGGCGGACTCAACCAACCTCCAACCAAAACGCCGCACTTGTCTCAATACGTCGGCTCGACCGATCCCAGGGACCCGGTACTGTCGCCCATCTTCGCCGATCTGAAAGGGTTTCCCCCCACCCTGTTGGTTACTAGCACCCGCGACTTGTTGCTCAGCGGTACGTCCGATCTGCATCGCGCTCTCCTGCGGTCCGGTGTGGATGCCGAACTCGTGGTCTTTGAGGCGTTGCCCCACGCCTTTTGGTATGACTATCACTTGCCCGAGTCCAAGGAAGCCCTGGATATCATGGCCCAGTTCTTTGAAAGGAAGCTCGGAGGATAGAGGGCGCGGCGGGAGCCTAGGGCCGAAGAGCCTGTGGAAAAGCAAATCTGCCACCCCAGAGGCCGGTCTAGCCCCCACGACCTTCTCGTCTCAACGCAAATTTCAGATGGTTGATGTCTTTGGGCCACGGGGGGTCGAGAAGGTGGCTCAACGGATCATGACTTATTGTCCTTTTCAGGTACCGGTCGAAGAATGCGAGTGCGTAATCATTTATAATCCCCTTATAGGACTTATTAAGGTTTGTCCAGGCAAAATGCCCGGCGCCTTGAAGTTCTACAAAATACTTGGGGGACGAGGTCAGGTCATACGCGCCTCCGGGCCGCCGGACGTAAGGAGTGATTCCGATGTCGAGCGTCCCGCCCTGGTACATGACGGGGACATCGAGATGACCCAAATCTCCCTTCGTGATGAAAGGGGCGCAATAGGGGGACAGACCCAAAACGGCCTTGACGCGACGGTCCCTCCAGGAAGGCCACGCTCCCGCCAGAGCCAGAACCGTGTACCCACCTAACGAATGGCCGGCCAGACCGATGCGGCGGGAATCAATCGGGACGCCTTGGAATGACCTTTCTTTAAGGACCGCGTCCAGAATGGCTTCCACGTCAACTCCACGATTGCGGTAGGTGGCCTCGCTCCAGGCTTCCGGCTTGCGAAAGGGCTCCTCTGACCGCGTGGTGGCGAGTTTTGCAAAGAGCGCTCCCTCGTGAGCAATGCCTGTGCCGCACCCCGCGTCCTGATGGTTGGGGGCCAGGACGAAATATCCCCCCTGCGCCCAAGCCTCGGTCAGGAACACGGATTGCGTTCCGCAACCGGTAAACCCGTGCGAAAACAGGATGAGGGGATAGCCCTCCGGTGGGGCCGCCCCGGCAGGTTTCCACATCGCCACCCGCCGGCCCGCAATGTTGATCTCGGCAACGGCACGAGGGGTGTGACCAACCATCGCCAGAAACTGATGGTAGGCGAGAAATGCCGCGCACAGAACCAGGAGGGCCGCCAGCAGCGCCCATCCCAGCTTCCTCACGACTCGCTTTCCCATCGAGCCGCCCGTGGCGGTAAGCAACCCCATGGCTCCTTCAATGCGAGGCGTCGCTATCGAGGTACTCGATCCTTTCGCCTTCCAGGAGCGACTTCGCAACCTCGGTAAGCCCTTCATCTTCGGCGACAAATATCCGCACCAGTTTTGCATTGGGTGTGGGCGCCGGTCCTGGCCGCCGTTCGACGAGATCGACCTGACACTCAGGACAGACCCTGAAATACAAGGGGAATTTATCCTGGCAGTTGGGGCACCACATATGGCCAGCCATTCAACCCGCCTTCTTCAACTTTGCGCCTTTGGGTGATGTGCTTTTGCTCATCCAGCGGCTAATGATGTTCCTCTCCCTCGGGCACCATGGGAACAAAGCGTACGGGCAGCAGGCTTTCGCGCTCCAGGCCTTTCGCCGTGCGGCGCAGCCGAATCAGATTCTGCAGGTAGCGCCCTACCGGCGCCACCATGCGGCCTCCCGGGCGGAGCTGCTCGACGAGCGCTGGCGGCACATCGGGCGGCGCTGCCGTCACGATGATGGCGTCGAAGGGCGCCGCGTCCGGCCAGCCGCGGTAGCCATCGCCGATCCGGACGTGCACGTTGGCATAGCCCATTTCCTTCAGCCGCGCCTCGGCCTTTCTGCCCAACTGCTCCACGATCTCCATGGAATAAACCTCGCGGGCCAGCAACGAAAGCACCGCCGCCTGGTAGCCTGAGCCCGTGCCGATTTCGAGCACGCGATCCTGGGGTTTCAACTCCAGGGCCTCCGTCATGAAGGCCACCACATAGGGCTGAGAGATGGTCTGCCCGAGGCCGATGGGTAGAGCCGAGTCTTCGTACGCGGAGGGCTGCATGGCCTTGGGCACAAACCGGTGGCGCGGAACTTTTCGCAGGGCCTCCAGGACGCGTGGGTCGCTTACCCCGCGGGCGACGATTTGCTCTTGGACCATTCGCTCCCGCGCCTCACGAGTCTCCGGCGAATCTGTCGAGTCGGCACGGGAGCGCTCGCCCGCCGTCTCAGACCTGCCCACCCGCAGGGAAGGAGAAGTGTGAGGGAGCAGGACAAAGATCATGAAGAACCACGCGAGGCTCTGGGGTGGGTCGCTGCGGCGCAGCATCATGGCAGCCTCTGCGTGTATTTTAGCACCGCCATGGAAGAAGGCAACGCCCCAGGCTTTCCAGCCCTCGCCCTTGGGAAGAGGGCGTCGGCCATGCGCCGACGGGTGAGAGGTCACTTCGCCAATCGATGAACATGGGCTGCGACCCCGCCGCGCGGCGCTACCCTTTTTCGATGACCACCGCCGTGCCGTAGCAAAGGACTTCCGTCGCAGACCCTCTACTTACCACCTCCGACGCGTCGTAGTGCAAGCCCACAATGGCATTTGCACCCATTTGCGTGGCGTGCTGGAGGAGCAAATCGTAGGCTTGCTGGCGTGCCTGTTCGCACATCTCCGTATACGCTCCAATCCTGCCTCCGATGATGTTCTTCAGGCCGCCGACAATGCCTTGAACAATCGTCGGGGATCTCACAATGATTCCACGAACGATGCCTTTATATTCGCGAATTCGGTATCCTTCTATCGTGAAGGTCGTCGTTACTGGCATTCCCATTGGGTGCCTCCTATGTTCTTACAAGTATTTCACTCTAAGCGAAGTGTTCCGTAGATTGCCTTCAACAGAATAAGACCGCCAACGATGCCGAGGCTGATGCGCAGAAGAGTTCCAATCAAAAAGTACTCGGCGAAGCGTTTTGACTTGAATTCCGGGAACCGTGCTATCGATTTTGCGGTGAGGATCAGTCCCCCCGTGCTCCACATAGGCAAGTGCGGCGCTGTACCTTTTGCCTGCAACGAGGCGGTCGGACTCGAAGACAAAGTCCGTCAGGAGATGCGCCAGGTAGAGAGCCAGAAAGCTGGTACTGTGGCTACGCGTTCTTGTTCAGGCTAAGTTGACAGGCTTGGAGGATTTATACTTGCATCCCAACAGATGGGCCGTGACGTAGCGATCCAGTTCCTCGTAATCCCTCAGTTTAATCAATTCACTCTGTAACTTTCGGTCGAAAGTGCGGACCTTTTCCAGGAGCCAAAGGAATGTCTGTTTGCTGTTGGCAAGGTGCTTCATCGAGACACTCTTCTTTTGGGTGCGCATAGCCTTTACATCGAGGCCTACAAATTCCCCGTTCTTTCCATAGCCATTCTCTTCCAGCACTCGCACCTGATTGAAAGCTCGACGCAGATCCACCTCCCCGAACGACTTATCTTCGTCGAACTTCAATCCGCTCTGGTCATTCAAGTGCACGCTCCAGAGTTTTTGGAAAGAGAGGGCGAAACCCATCTCGTCGGAAGGATCCAGGCCGGCAAGAATCTGGTGAGCGGTTTCGATAAGGATTCCCACGCGCGCGGGATCGATCGTGCGGTAGCCGAGCGCCAAAGCATGGCCGACGGTGGGAATGTACGCCTGGTCCATGGGCTCATTGGGTTTGGGTTCGATGAGAATTCGCAGCTTTTTGTCATACCCCAGCAATTTGTCGATCATCTTCACGAGATGCTGCATCGAATCAGGGACGGATTTAGCTTCGCGAATGTAAGTGCCCTCTCGCGCCAGCCAAAGCACCATCAAATGGCAATCCAGCTCATTGGCGATATCGACCGCTTTGATCGTCCTTTCCACGGCGTATGCGCGCTCGGCCGGATCGTTGGACGTATAGGCTCCGTCAATCGTCCGAGGATTCTCCCACAGCCTGGGCGCCACGAACTCCGCCCCCAGGCCCTGGTCCGAGAGCAACTTTTTCATGCGGCGTGCTTGCGTGGTGATTTGAGAAGGGGTGAGGGAATCGAGATCGGGAACAGCATCGTCATCATGGAATTGCATGGCATCAAACCCCAGTTGTTTGGCGATGCGCAGTTTCTCGGCAAAAGTGAAGGAGTCCCGCACCGGCGGGCCGAAGGGGTCAGCGCCCTCACTCAAGTTCCATGGCCCGAACGAGAAACGATAGGACCTAGGCATGGTGTTTCCTCCCTGCAGCGAATTCGCTATTTAAGTGGCGCGCGCAAGAGTAACGCACGCAATGCCTGGCGTCAATCTGGGTGTGAAGAACGCTCGGGCCTAAAGTTCTGCGGCTTTCCTGCACCCACTCCTTACTTTATCATCATGCTCGCCAGAAAGAGCACGGCGGCATTGAGCGCATTGGTCAAGGCAAAGGGATGCGCCCCAAAAGAAACATCAATCGCACCTTGCGGAATCTCTGCCGAAGAGGGTTGGTCCGTAATGATGGTATTAAACCCCTCCGTTTTGACGATCAGCCTGCGCCCGGTGTCTCGAATTTCACGCCTCGCGGGAGCTCCGGTGAATAAGGTGAGCAGGTAAAAGAGAGGCGCAATCACCAAAAGCCATCCGAGCAGAACGAGAGCCATAAGCAAGTCCATCACGATGCCGAACGCTGAGTCCCACAGCGCTTCCAAAATAAAGACAGGTTCGTCGGCACTCCGTTTTACCCCATCCAGAGGGCCGGCAAGATTTACTGCGATTGCCTGAGAGAACACTGCCGCAAGGGCAAGACAGGACGCCAGGAAATTGAAGGGATGCCAGGAGAGTAAGCCTTTGTGTGCTTCGAGCCCTTCCCATATCACTGCAAAGAGTGCGGTGGCTATGCTGATAAGAGTTCCATTTTTGACATACCATGTAAAGTAGCTGTGCGACGTATAGTGGGAAAATAACCAGTTCAGCCCCCAGATCCAGAAAGCGAAGACCAACAGGGAGATCAGGAGACCTTTGATCCTGCTTTCCTTCTTCTGCGGTACCGCCGCCGACTCGTTAACCCCTTGCATAGGCATATCTCCTTTCGGCCAATGCGGCATGTGATTTTTCCTTCAAACGGGGCCAGATGTCGCCCCTACGGGCTCAAAATATTATCTGTCTTGCAAATGTCCCCACAGCTCTGATCAAAGACCGCTTTGCGGGCTTGCGAGGTGGGCTATTCCGTCCAAGATAGCATTAGGCCGCATCCTCGCCACCAGTTGGTAGCGTGGAGTTGTCCGTCGGCTGGACCATGCATCAAAAGGCACCGTAGCCCTTACGGCTGTCGTATGCCAGCCGATCCCGTGTGCTTCCGACCGAATAGGAGATAATAAGCAAAAAGCGCAAATGATATGAACACAAGCGCACAATTCGCTGCGAACCAAGCTGGACTCTGGACGGCTCGGATACGGTCGATCAAGGCCCCCTGCTGGCGGCTGATGATTACGTACTGGGCCATGACGCCCGAAAGCACGAAGACCGAGATTATCACAGCCCATTCGAGAATGCGCCGCGACCACTTGTGCATAACCCTTTGTGAAGACGACTCCCAAGCGAAGGCCTCAAACGCTGCTGCCGGACCCATTGCCGGATTGCGAGACAGAAGGGCGTTGATCTTCAGCGCAAGTACGTCACGAATGTACGCCCCAATTCGATGGGCGGACGAAGCATATACCAACCAGAGCCCGCCGGTTGCTGAGGCGAGCGGGGGTATAAGGTATAGAGACATTTCTTTCAGCGGGGAGGCACCGGAGGCAGCACTGCCGGCAGAAAACGCGAAGGAGAAGAGCGCTCCCGAGGTCCCAAGCGACAGGAAGACAAGTCTTTCTCGCCACTTGATCATCTCCAAGAGTTCCTGGCGTAATGCTGAGAATTCCGTCAAATGCACCTGGACCGCAAGCTTAACAGGATCAAGCGGCATAGTTTTGACCGATCCTTCCTCGAACGCACTGCTCTCCCAATCGAAGCTCGCCGTCTAACTCTTGTCCAGTCTGACCTGCATAAAACCCTTCCCGGTCGCCATAGCGAGAAAGCGCCGCTGCCGCGTGCGCAGGACTTCTGTCGCGCGGTCGTGAAACCTCGGAGCCGGCTGGCCAGGGAACGTCCCCAACGGTGATCGACGATCATTCCGGGTTTTCCAGCCCCTTGCCCCATCCTAAAATAGGAGGGGAGCTAATCCATGCCGCCTAACCTCCCGGGGGTTCCCGGGCTGGCGAAAAGATAACGGCATTAAACAACTGATTAACCTGCGGTGCAAGGGGACATGAAATGTGTCAGGTGCCGGGTGTCAGGTGTCAGGTGTCAGATGCGGGACACGGGACACGGAGTTCGGGAAACGGCATACATGAATCGGGGCTGGGTGTCAGGCGCCTATGGTGATCAACGTCAACGATGCGTGCTGTTCCGCCCGGACACGGTCCGGCGGGGCCGGTGCTTCTGGATAATTCCCGCTAGAGCGCGTAAGGCCGCATTGGCCTGCCCCGCACTGGGAAACGCTGCCGCGACATCGGGCTCAAGCACCACCACCATACTGCCCGCGGCGTAACGGGACGCATACTTGTTGGGCCGAGCACGACTGAAGTCGTACTCCGGGAGAATGTCATCGGCACCGACCCTACCCGTTTCTCTACGTTTACGTTCCGCCTTGTTCATAATCTCTCCGCTCGCGGGGTATCGCCCGCCGCGCGCTGATGATGCGAATTGCTTCTTCACGCTCCACGAACATTACGACTACCAGGCGTTGCTGTTTCGAAAACCCCAACAGGACGAACCGTTCTTCATCCAGAGAGTGTCGCGGATCGCTTGTGATGCGGCCCAGCGGATCTCCGAAGACCGTCGCCGCCTCCTCGAACGTCACCTCGTGCTTCGCGAGGTTTCGCGCCGCCTTCTGCGGATCCCACTCGAATTTCAGCGCCACTGGTTATTATACCTACTTGCCTTAAGAACTGTCAGGTGCCAACCTCAAGGGGTTCCCGGGGTCGCCGAAAAGATGGGATATTAAACAACTAATTAATCTGCGATGCAAGGGGGAACAGACGGGACACAGGACCCGGGGGGGCAGGTGCGGGGTGAATAGGCGTTAAAATGAGGAGAGGTCATCCGAA
>Ga0335085_10003619_pt1 | contig 26530 bp, 20 predicted proteins | sample Lox_Sample_45_FD_206712 | JGI IMG/M metagenome (GOLD analysis project Ga0335085, IMG submission 206712) | Soil microbial communities from Loxahatchee National Wildlife Refuge, Florida, United States - Lox_Sample_4.5 | ecosystem: Environmental > Terrestrial > Soil > Wetlands | place: USA...
ATGTTTGGCGAACGGCATGGGAAAAAATGAATTGAGCGCCTTGTCGGCGCCCACCGCGAGCGGCAATGACTGATAGAGGAAATAGTCGCCGAGGCCGAGGCCGAAGAAGTCGCCGACGGGCGTCTCGACGCTGGGCGTGGACTCGCCGTCCCAATAGATGCGCAAGACCAGCTTCTTGAGGTGGAACATCTCGGGGCTGGCGATCGTGAACCAGACGTGCGTCACCTCGCCGGGCCCGTCGGCGTCGAGCAGCGTCAGGCTTTGACCAGGAGGCAGCTGGCGATAGTCGGCGTTGCCGCCGGTGCGGTCGTAGCTGGACGATCGGTGCTGTACGTAATCGTGAGGCGCGGCGAGGCCGCCCAAGTTGAAGAGATCGCTCTCTTGCGCAGCCGCCGGCAAAGCGCTCGCCAGAGTGATAGTCAGGATGGTCGAAAACAGCGCCAGTCGTCGCATCCGTCTCCTCGGTTCGAAGCTGGTTTACCCTCTCAACTGTTCCGTTCGATCGCCCGCAGTATACAAGACCCGATCAGGTTCGTCTCCTATAGCCCGCGTCTCAATCACCCGGGATTACCCCAAAGATACCTCGTACTGGGGCTGAAAGAGCCGCAAGACGCGTGGTCGGGGCATGTGAGAGACTAGGTAAAGTTTACACGGTTATTGATTCTAAGCCAGATAGTGGGTTCGTTCCTCGATTTTGGCACTTTTTCGTGCTCAGCCCTTGCGACAGCGGAAAACGGTCCCGCGAGGGTCGGGCTTGCAATGCCGATTCTCCACCCTCGGCTACCTCGAACCGGCAACCGACGATAGGAGACCGAAAACTGCGCGCGCCGGCGGGACATCGGCAGACTCCAGACTGACTGCGGAACTAATTACTAAAGCACAACCAGGTCCGTTTGTCAAGTGCTTTTTCTACGCGTGATGTAGGCTACGCAGAGGCAGTGACGAGTGACAAGCGGCGAGTGACGAGCACGCATAGAGGGCACTGACTAGCCTTCGGGACGCGTCGCAGATGACGACCCATAAGCCAGCGCCTGTCGGATGTCCTCTTCTTCCAGGTAGGGGTAAGCGGCCAGGATCTCGTGGTTAGAGTGGCCTGCAGCCACCAGGCCCTCAATTGTTCCCACAGTCACGCGCATGCCCCGGACGCAGGGCTTCCCGCCCATCACTTCTGGATTGCGGGTTATCCGGTCGAGGTTCGCCGTATTCATAGGCTTCACGTGGCAGTGTACACCCAAAGCTCGGGGCCACGCGTACCCAGCGGGCTTAGGAGACGCCTCCCGAAAGTGCTTGAAAAGACGGTGCGGGTGACGGTTGCAGGTATCGACAAGCCGGTGGTCCGGGTGGTTTGTCCATAGCCGCTGTATGCTTCAGGCGGCCCGAAGATCGGCCCGCAAGCAGCAGTCGCGTTGACGGCACGGTGTGAGCCCGCTATTCTGAGCCGTGAAGGTGCGCGACGTCGTGAAGCTGCTCGAAGCAGACGGATGGCGGCTTGCTAGAATGAGAGGAAGCCATCATCAATACAAGCACCCTTCGAAGCCTGGCGTGGTCACCGTGCCGGGCCGACCGGGTGACGATCTCGCGCCCGGTACTCTGAACAGCGTGCTGAAGAGGGCAGGATTGAAGCAATGAAAAAGTACCTTGTCGTGATCGAAGAAACCAGCACGGGATACTCGGCCTACTGTCCAGACCTCGATGGCTGCGTCTCAACCGGCGCCACCCGGGCGGAAATCGAAAACAACATGCGCGACGCAATTGAGTTTCACCTCGACGGCTTGCGCGGGGAAGGCTGTACCGTCCCGGAACCCCACAGTTATTCGGTCGTGATCGAAGTTCTGGCATAAACCCCAAATATGCGGGTCTGCGCCGTCGCTCTTCCGCAACACTGAACGTCCTATTCAGCGGGAGATCCCTCGACGACCTCCCATGACCTTCTGAGTCCGCAGAGGGCGTTGTATTGTCTCCAGGTCAGACTCAGTTCGGTTGGTGGCCTTTGAGCGTAGCCTCGACAGGTAGTTCAGCGCCCCGTAAGCGCCGCCATGTTCGGGACCGCGCAGCGCCGGATTTTAGCCCCGACTTGCTGGCATGAGGGGCCAGCTGTCGACGGATGTAAGCATGAGCGTCGAAGAGATATTGGGAACCTACCCTGACCTCGAGCGCGAAGACATTTCAGAGGCGCTGTGCTACACGGCAGAAGGTGCTCAGGAGCTGCCTTTTTGAAGCTGACCGCAATTATCGAAGGTGAAGGCGATGGGTAGTGTAGACCCAAGCTCGGCCTCGCCTTCACATATTGATCTGTCGGTTCGTGTGCCGCCGCAGATACCAGCACGGCGGATCGCCGAGGTGCGGGAAGATCGACCGCACGCAGGTTTCCGCCTGAGGAGGCTGGAAGTAGTAATCGGGCTTGCCGTCCTTCTTCATTACGGAGTATGAGATCGTGACCGTGACCGATCCGAACGGATTGCGGCCGGGCGGAATAGGAAGGCGGACCGAAGCGTAATCTCCAACGTAGATCAGCGCGAGCGCAGCAACGAGAACCAGGAGGACGCGCTTCATGCCGGTTTGCCCGCCTGCCGGCTCCGGCTCGACTGCGACTGCGGCTCCGGCTCGTTCGTCTGTTCCCGCGGCTCGGCGTGGATGCTCACCTTGAAGATCTGGGGAAAGGCCTGCCGGAAGCGGAACTCGAGTTCTTCGGTGATCTCGTGGACGCGCGCCACCTGCAGGTCCGGTTCCACCGTGCAATGCATGGCCACGTAGACGTTCGATCCGATTTCGTGCGCTTCGAGAGAATGACAATCGACCAGGCCCGGCGTACCGCGCGCGATTCGCATCAGCCTTCTCTCCAGGTCCGAAGCCACGATGGGCGCCTCCGCTGCCGGCTCCACGCGATCGACCAGCGGCTCGATGTGAACATTCACCTCGCTCACCTCTGGGATCTCACGCTCGACGGCCGATTCGAGCTCGGTGGCGCGATCGTGCGCCGCCTGCAGCGTCAGCGAAGGGTCCACCTCGAGGTCGAGATTCACCCGCACGCTGCCCTTCAGTTCATAGGCGGTCACATCGTGGACTTTGAAATTGTAGCGATTGGCGACGGCGCGCACGCGGGCCACCGTGTCCTGGGCCGCGGGCGCCTGGGGCGTGGCGTGGATCACCACATCCGCCGTGGGGAACAGTTCGCGCACCTTCAATTCCACGCTTTCCACCATCGTCTGCGCGTGTTCGAAAGGAATGTCGCCGGGCAGCGTCAGGCGCAGATCGACGAACAGCTGCTGGCCGCTCTGCCGCACGCGGATGCGCTCGGGCATCAGCACGCCCGGCACTTCGCTAACGGTGGCGGCGATGCGGTCGGACGTGCCCTCCGGCGCGGCGTCCACCAGGGTGTCGACCGTGCGGCGGCCGAGCTGAAGGCTGATGTAGAGCGTGATACCCGCGACCACGAGCGCCGCCACCGGATCCGCGCGCTCGAGCAGCGGAAGCTGTTTCTCGCGGGCGATGAGCACGAACGCAAGGCCCAGGATCACCGCGAGCGAGCTCCAGACGTCCATGGAAAAGTGCAGCGCGTCGGCCTCAAGCGCCTGGCTCTGGTATTTGCGCGCCACGCGGAACAAAGCGCGCGACCGGATGCTATCGAGGATGGCCGAAATGACCATCACCGCGAAAGCCCACGCGCTCGGCTCCACGTGCACGGCATGGAAGAAGAGGCGCCGGACCGCTTCGGTGACGATGGCGGCGCAGGCGGCCAGCAACAGGCCCGTCTCAATGAAGGCGGCCAGCGATTCCACCTTGCCGTGACCGAAAGGGTGCCCGGTGTCAGCCGGGCGGTCGGAGACCCTGACGGAGAAGTAGGTAACGCCTGCCGCGACGAGGTCGAGGGCGGAGTGCGCCGCCTCGGAGAGGATGCCGAGGCTGCCCGTGGCCACGCCAATGATAAGCTTCAACGTCACCAGCAGGGTGGCCGTGCCTACCGAGGCCAGCGCCACGGACTGCTTCTCCCGAGCCGGCACCTGCTCCGCAGCCGGAGCCTGGAGGGAAGGAAGCATCTCCGCATTATGGGGCAAATGACAGCGAGTGGCCAGCAGGGGGTAAGGGTCGCTGTGGACCGCTGCCAAGCCCGGGTTGATTCCCGTTATCAGAACTCGGTAGTGGTGTCGCTTGCTGATTTGAAGTTGTCTCGGGGACATCGTCATTCCCGGCGAAGGCGGGAATCCATTTTGGGGGCGCGTTATCGTAGGGGTTCTCCCAATGGATTTCCGCCTTCGCGGGAAATGACGGTGGTGCAAATGACACCATTATCCAGAACTCGCGCGGCTTGACAGGATTCTGCGATTGACGATAGCATAAGACCTACCGACCGGTCGGTATTTACGCCGGTCTGATTCTCTACTTTCGCGGAGACGATTCTCATGGCAAAGGTTTACTACGAGAAAGACGGAGACCTGAAGAGTCTCAGAGGCAAGACGATTGCCGTGGTCGGGTATGGCAGCCAGGGTCACGCGCACGCGCTTAATCTGCGCGACAGCGGACTGAACGTGATCGTGGGATTGCCGGAGGCGAGCGCGTCACGAGCCAGAGCCCAGGCGGAAAAGCTCGAGGTGGTGGAACCGCGTGAAGCCGCCGGCCGCGGCGACGTGATCTCCTTTCTCATTCCCGACCATCTGCAGCCCGAGGCCTATCATCGCGACATCGAGCCCGTGCTCACGGCCGGCAAGACGCTGCTGTTCGGCCATGGCTTCAGTGTCCATTTCAAGTATGTCGCGCCGCCTTCCACGGTCGACGTCATCATGGTCGCGCCGAAATGTCCGGGACATCGCCTGCGCGAACTCTTTCGCGAGGGGATCGGCGTGCCCGCTCTGCTGGCCGTTCAGCAGGACGCGAGTGGCCGCGCCGAAGCTACGGGCCTGGCTTACGCTCTCGCCTTGGGGTCGCTCAAGGCCGGGGTGATCGGAACGACTTTCAAGGAGGAGACCGAGACCGACCTCTTCGGCGAGCAGAGTGTGCTCTGCGGCGGCGTTTCGGCTCTGATTGCCGCCGGTTTCGAGACGCTGGTCGGGGCGGGGTATCAGCCGGAGATCGCCTATTTCGAGTGCCTGCACGAGCTGAAGCTGATCGTGGACCTGATCTACCAGGGCGGTATCAAGTACATGCGCTACTCGGTGAGCGACACGGCGGAATACGGCGACTACACGCGCGGCCCGAAGGTGATTGACGAGCACGTGCGCGAGAATATGAAGAAAATCCTGGCTGAAATCCAGAGCGGCGCCTTTGCCCGTGAATGGATGCAGGAAAACGCGCAGGGTCGCCCGCATTTCCTCGAAGCGCGCGCCAAAGCCACCGGCCAGCTGATCGAGCAGGTCGGCAAGCAGCTCCGGACGATGATGGCGTGGAACCGTCCCGCGGAGGAATCGACCGCGCAGCAGGCCGCCGCGCGCGCATGATTACGATGTAGGGCGGCCCTACGGCCGCCCTACCGACAATGCCACAGTGCACCAGGGCGCCACAGGGGCCGCCCCTGCATCAACGTCAGGACACTACCCCACCTTCACCCAATCGCCGGCGAGCGGTTGTAAGATAAAGACATCTATGTCGAACGGCCGCGTAGTCAAGCTGAAGCGGACGACGCCAGCGTCACGCCAGACAAGCCGCGCGCAGGCGGCAATCCGTCCGGTTGACGGCCTGGCGGGTTACGCTATACGCGTGGAGCGCTCGGAGGGGCGCCGCTACCCGGAACCGGCGCATCCGTATCGAGGCGAATACGTGCGTGATCGGGACCGCATCATTCACTCGCGCGCCTTTCGCCGGCTCGAGGACAAGACGCAGGTGTTCTCGCGCCGGTTCTCCGACCATTTCCGCACGCGGCTGACCCACACTCTTGAGGTAACGCAGATCGCCCGGACCGTGGCGGGCGCGCTCGGCCTCAATGCGGAGCTTGCTGAACCGCTGGCGCTGGTCCACGACGTAGGGCATCCCCCTTTCGGACACACGGGCGAGGCGGCGCTCGACCGGGCGATGCAGCGCTACGGCGAACGATTCGATCACAACCTCCACGCACTGCGCATCGTGGAGCGATTCGAGCAGAAGTACGCGGCCTTTCCGGGCCTCAACCTCACGTTCGAAGTGCGCGAAGGCATCATCAAGCACTCCCGCGACTACGATCCGGCGCTCTATCGCGAACTCGTGGAGTATCGCCTGTCGGAGCGCCCGCCGCTCGAAGCGCAATTGATCGATCTGGTGGACGAAATCGCGTACAACACGGCCGACCTCGACGACGGTTACGAGGCCAAGCTGCTGACGCTCGACATGATCCGGGAAGAGGTCACGCTCTTTGATCGCTGCCTGCGCCAGGTGGACCGGCGTTACCCGGAAGCGCCTCTGAAGCTGCGGTTCAATGAGGCCCTGAAGAGCATGCTCGACCTGATGGCGACCGACCTGATCGATTCCACCGGCGCCGAGATCCGTAGGCAGGGTATTCGCACCGTCGAGGAGGTACGCGCGTCGGCGCGGCGCCTGGCTACATTCAGCCCCGCGAGGCTCTCGGACATCCGCAGCGTCAAGGATTTTCTGCGCCGCCGGCTGTATGAGCATCCGAGTGTATATCGCGAACGGCGGAGCATCAGCCGGCAGTTGGAGAGTTTGTTCGACTATTTTATGGAGAACCCGCGACGTCTGCCGGCCGCATACTTCTTGAAGACACGCGAAGAGCCGCCGCACCGCATCGTATGCGATTACATCGCGGGCATGACCGACAGCTATTTGCGGGAGCAATGGGCGCGTAATATTGGGAGCAGTTAACAGTTGATAGTTGACAGTTAACAATCGCTGGTCAAAGTTCCAGAGTCAGCTGCGAGAGCCGGCGACTGCCGTACTGAAGCACTGACGTACTGAGGAACTGAATTCGCTTTTCATTCGCTTATGCCGAACGCGGCCGGCATGCTAGATTCGACTTGTACCCGCCCACAGGAAACTCCGGCGGCACCCAAGGAACGTCTTTGTGAAGCGCTACGGCGAACACCGCTTTCCCGGCAAACTTTTTGTGGTCGAGGGAATCGACGGCTCGGGCAAGTCCACGCAGATTGCCCTGCTGAACCAGTGGCTGCACGCCGAGGGCTACGGCGTGGTCTTCAGCGAGTGGAACTCCTCGCCGCTGGTGCGCGACATCACCAAGCGCGGCAAGAAAAAGCAGATCCTTACGCCGGCTACCTTCTCGCTGATCCACGCCACGGACTTCGCCGACCGCATGGAGCGTAACATCATTCCCCTGCTCAAGGCGGGCGCGGTCGTGCTCTGCGATCGCTACATCTATACGGCGTTCGCGCGCGACGTGGCGCGGGGCCTGGACCGCGCCTGGGTGCGCGAACTCTACAGCTTCGCGCCCAAGCCGACGGTCGCGTTTTACTATCGCGTGCCGCTCGACGTGGCGATGAGCCGCATCACGCACGGCCGCAGCGGATTCAAATTCTACGAGGCGGGACTCGACCTCGGGCTGAGCGGCGATCCCAACGAGAGCTTCCGGCTCTTTCAGGGGCGTATCATCGCCGAGTACGAGCAGATGATACCGGAATACGACGTCACTGTGATCGACGCCACGCTGCCCATCGAAGCGCAGCAGGTACAGATGCGCCAGATTGTGAAGGCGCGGCTGGCGCAGGCCCGCCAATTGCGAGTGGCCCCATGAGCATGAGAGAGACTTACGGATCGGTGGTCCCGGGCATGGAATTGACCGATCTGCCCGGCAAGATCATCGTGATCGAAGGCACGGACGGCGTGGGACGCTCCACGCAGATCGCGCTGCTCAAACCCTGGCTCGAACAGCAGGGCCGGGCCGTGGTCGATACCGGCATGACGCGCTCGGAACTCGCCGGCAAGGGAATCAAGCAGGCGAAAGAAGGACACACGCTGGGTCGGATCACGCTCTCGGTGTTTTATGCTACCGACTTCGCCGATCGGCTCGAGCGCGAGATCATCCCGGCATTACGCGCGGGATTCGTCGTGCTGACCGACCGCTACATCTATTCGCTTCTGGCCCGAGCCCTGGTGCGTGAACTCGATCCCGTCTGGGTCCGCAATCTGTACAGCTTCGCGGTCAAGCCGGACGCCGTCTTTTATCTGCGCATCGGCGTGGAGGACCTTATCCCGCGCGTGGTCTTTTCGACCGGATTCGATTACTGGGAAAGTGGCATGGACCTGCACGCGAGCGAAGACATGTACGAGAGCTTCCGGAAATATCAGACCGGCCTGCTCGCGCAATTCGACAAGCTGGCGGAAGAGTATCAGTTCGAGGTCATCGACGCCACGCAGGATATCCGCACGATCTTCGAGCAGCTCAAGATGGGGATTTCGCGAGTGATCGAGGGCAAGCCCGAGGTGACACCCGCTGTCGAACTCGCCAAGCCTACGCCGGCGGAGATTTCTCAGGTTGCGGAGATTGCCTCCCCTGCCGTGGCCGCCCTGGCGGCATCCGGCGCGAGCGAGGGCGGGCACGAGCATCGAGCGCGGAGATCGTCCAAAAAACACGCGGCTCAGCCTGTGGCCAAAGGCCGCCGCGCCGCCCATTGACGGACCCAATCCGACATGCTTTGGTACTCAGGAGACTTGAAGGTCTTGCGAAGATAGCGTTGGCAAGACCGGGTTTTGGACCTGCGCAGCGCGAGGACCAGCTGCTCTACCTGGATGGCGAGGGGAAGCTGCTCTTCGAGGAACGCCCGGCGCGCTACCATCTCGATCATGGTGCTGGATAGCACCTGGTAGTCGTGCCAGTCTCCTAATCGACCCTGCAGATTCCGAAGGCAGGCGAGCGCTTCCTGGCTTCCCGTCACATCCAGCTCCGAGGCGACCTCGACCAGATAACGCAGCCTTTTGGCCGAGATACGGAGGGCGTGCAACCCTCTGACGTCCTCGTGCGATGCGGTCGCCTTGGCCTCGAAATCCCGCCACAACTCATCCAAGCGCTCGGAGAATCGTCCCGCGGAGCCGGTAACGTCGACATGGGCCTGCAATGCCGGCTCGACAATCGCTAGTGGGTCTGCGACCGCACGCTCGTCGGGGAACGCAATCACGCGCGCTCTCTCAGCGGCCTCGCTGGGAGCGCGGCCGGTCAGCTCGCGGCGCAGCCGGACATACAGCCCGGAGAGGTTCAGCCTCGTGAGCTTACGGTGCGCCCGCTGCGCGATTTTGGGCCGCAGCTTACCTACGTAACCCTGCGCGGCTTCCCAGGCTGCGCGATGCGCCGTGCGCTTTCGGGCCAATGTCCGCGCGATGCGCCACGCCATCACATCCTGATTGCGGAGTTCGCCCAAAGCTTCGCGCGCTTTCTTCAAACGACGCCGCAGTTTTCGGATGCCGTCTGGAGCCGGCGCGGGATAGAGAAAATCGATCAGGCCCTGGAGACGACGGCTGGCCACGCGCAGATTGTGCGCCGGCTCGATCGACTCATCCCGAAGCACCTTGGACTCCAACGCGACCAGACGATCAAGCTGCTTCAACGCCAGCTTCAGGACGCGAGGTTCGATTTCGGGCGTATTGAGCTCGTCGAACGCTGACTTGGGCGTGGGCCGGATTGCCTCGCCCGGCGCGGAAATAGACGGTGTTGCCGGTGCGGCGCCGCCATGCGCCTCGGTGTGGTCTGGTTTGCCCATGTACCAGCTATTGTAACGCTCGTGTAACGTGGATGCCAGCCCACCAGAAGAATCGGTGATCTGGATCGCTATATCTCGTCGCTACCCCGTCTGCTGCAGTAAGCCTTCGCGTATCAGCCTGCGGACCAAGGCCAGCCTGCCGGCCTCGTCAAGCGCTGGAATGTCCCGGACGTGGAATTCAGAGTTGCCCATCGCGAAGTTGATGGCTTCCCGGGCACGAGCGGGAAACTTTATGGTGCGACCATAACATTCCAGGAGAACGAAGTCGCCCTCGGTCCGCAGATAGAAGATCAGGCCGGGCCGCGCGCTCACGGCGCTATCCGCAGAGAGGCGAGCCAACGAGGTTATCTGGTCCATCTGACCGCGAAGCAGCGGCGGGCACGCGGAGACGAACCCGTCGACAAAACGATCCAGCACGGGATCGAGGTTGGGCTTGTCCGCGAGCTTCTGCAGAAGGTTTTCAAATGCTTTGTGCGGCTCACCGCGGTCGAATCCCGGGCGCGCGAATCCCGGGGGCAGCGACTTGCGAAACGCGGGGTCGTTCAGGCAGGCATCAGCCACAAACTCCAATAACAGATCGGTCCAGGTACGAGCCAGGACTCCCGCCGTGATGTGCAGCGAAAGATCTTCTCCCGACTGTGCATCGTGAACGATGCCGCGAGGAACGTAAGCCACGTCGCCGGGGCCCAACTCGAACTGCAAGGCGGGCTCGCCCCGCGGATGCTGCTCGGCGTCGAACTCCTGGACGGACAACGGAGATTCGACCGGGGTTCCGTAGATCGTCCACCGCTTGGAATTCACAACCTGCAGCACAAACACGTCGTGAGTGTCGTAATGGTAGCGGGCGCCTTGCGCGCGCGGAGGCGTCAGGTAAACGTTGGTCTGGACCGGGAAGCTGAACTCGCTCTCCAGACTGCGGCAAAAAGACGCGAGCGCCGGCACCACGTTGTCAAGGAAGGCGAGGGTAATCGTGGAGCCTTCCTCGAAGAGTTGATAGACGCGCGCGACGTCGAGGCCATCGCCGCGGACCGTGTAATCACGGGCGGTGACGTTCCGCGCCGCATTCTTCAGCGTGACGTCCGGATAGCGGCGATCGAGCGTGGTCAGAACGCGGTCGACTTCGTCCAGCGAAAGGAGCGAGCCGAAATAGTCCGGCTGCCCACGCTTCACCACCAGCGGCTGTTTTTCCCAGTACTCGCTGAAAAACACCTCGCGTCCCATAGGACGGATCAGCCATTCGAGCGAGGGCGTAGCTTCGGAGGAGGCGGACATTCCGGACCAGCCTACGGATCGGCGAGCGTCCCAGGCAAGGGACCTGTGTTCGCAGTCGCGAGTCCTTTGCCTTCACTACGAGCCTAACGAGGTGGATTCGGGTCGGCCGGCGGTGGCGGTGGTGGCTTGCCCGGATCGGCCGGCCGCGGCTTGTCCGGATCGCCGCGCTTCTGGTCCGAGGGCTTGTCGGGATCGCCCCGTCGCTGGTCTGCGGGCTTGTCCGGATCGCCGCGCCTCTGGTCTGCGGGCTTGTCCGGGTCGCCGCGTCGCTGGTCTGCGGGCTTGTCCGGGTCGCCGCGTCGCTGGTCCGAGGGCTTGTCGGGATCGGCGGGTTTCGGCTTATCAGGATCGCCTTGCGGCGTAAAATCCTTTGCCACCGCCTTCGCGCCGGCCACCACCGCTGCCGCGCCGCCTGCCAGCAGGACTCCGGTTGTGCTCAGGAATGCGCGTCTCTGGAGCTTGCGCTCGGTTATGATTTCCTCGTCGCTGAGAGATATTGGCTTCGCGCCGTCGGGTTTCTGGTCGTTCATCTTCGCTCCTCTCGCGGTCCTGCTGCCTCCCCTAAACCGAATGGATGCTCGCCACGCGGTGGACGGCTTCCCCCGGCCGGCGGGCTGCCGCCTACAGGAGACGGTGGCGCGCTCAGGACTGGAAATAAAAAAAAGGGCGGACCCGAAGGCCCGCCCTCGAATGCGGCCGCGGGCGACGGTCGTAGCCGTTCGCCGCGGTTGGGTTGGTTAGAACGTCAGATGACCGGAAAACGCGATCATGCGTACCGAGCTGTCGCCACCCAAGCCCGAACCAAGGAGGCTCGTCGGCGGATTCGCCGTGCCGGTGATCACGAACGCATCGGACAGAGTATTCGGTGAGGCCGGCACGCCCGCCGTGGTTCCCGGCAGACCGAAGTTCGGGTGGTTGAGGATGTTGAAGAACTGAGCGTCAAAGCGGAAGTTCACACGCTCGGTGATTTTGAAGTTCTTGCTGAGGAACATGTCAGTCCACTTGAAAGACGGTCCGAAAACGTTGTTGCGGCCGCCCTTGGCGTACTGGCAGGTCTGAGCGTTGTCGTTGACGGCGGTCACCTCGCCGCCCACGATGGTCTCACCCGCGGTGCAGGAGCCGGTGTTGGGATCGACCACACTCGTGAAGGCGCTCGGATTCAGCCACTGGATCTCGGCGGGAGCGGTGATCGTCCCGGTGTTCCCGAACCTCGCGTACGGGTTCGTGCCCGTCGGAATGGCGTAGTTCGGGTCGCTGCCCTGGAACACGCCATTGCCGCCGGCGCCGTAATCGTTGCTGATCACCGAGAACGGATAGCCGGAGTGCAAGAACAGGTCCCCGGACACTTGCCAGCCGTTGAAAACCAGGGACAGGAACTTGCTGTGCATCAAGGAGGGAAGCTGGTAGATGTAGTTCCCGTTCAGGCTGTTGCGGATGTCATAGTCGCAATTGCCCCGGTTCAACCCCAACTCTCCCGGTGATACTGAGGTTGAGTTGGGATTGTTGGGATCGAACGAGCCCGTCAGCGACCCCTCGTTCGATTGGGTGTCGATGCAGTGGCTCCACGTGTAGTTCAAGCCGAAGGTCAATCCGTGGCTGACGCGCTTTTGAAGGCTGGCCTGCAAGCCCTGATAGATGCTGTTGGCGCCGTACTGGTGCTGGGTGACACCGCCAAAGCGTCCGTCAGGCCCGTTGAACGTCGGATCGTAAATGTACGGGGTAAAGCAGCCCGGGCAGGCCGTCTGGAAGCCGTTGGCCTGCACGGCGAAAGGAAGATCGACTGCCCGTGTGCCGACATAGCTGACCTTCGCAGCCCAGTTGGTGCCGAACTGCTGCTCCACTCCCAGGTTCCACTCGATGAAGTAAGGGTACTTAAACGTGCCCCTGGGCACCGCGGTGAAACTGCTCGGAGAGAGGCAATTCGGAGGGAGCAATCCGGTCACGTAGCAGGACTGCAGTCCGTTCCCAAAGCCCGTGATTGCTATGTTTTGAGCGGAAGCGATATTGCTGAGGGCATCGTTGTTCGCATCTCCGGCAATGCCGTTGCCCGAGCCAGGGATGCCGTAAAAAGCAGTGATCGGCTGTCCGGTATAAGGAGAGCCGGCCGCGAAGATGTTGTCGTTGGGAGGATTTTCGAGCAACCCATCCGCCACCGAAGCGGGGAAGATGTCGCTGAAGACGCCGCCGCCGGCGCGGATCACCGTGCTGGGCTTGACCGACCACGCGACCGACGCCCGAGGCTGCCACATAATCAGCGGCGTGTCGTTGGCCAGGTACTTGGTGTGCGGATCGACAATCGCATTCAAGGGTTGCGTTACGTCGTGGCTGACGGTGAAGAAGTCATTGTTTCCCTTCAACGTCGAGAAGTTGGAGTGCTGGCTGACCGGATTCCCGTTCCAGGTGGCCCGCAACCCATAGGTAACCGTCACGTTTGACTTCGCCTTCCATACGTCCTGCGCATAGACGTCAAAAGCGATCAGCCCGATCGGCTCGGAGGTGCTGGTGGGGAAGCCGTGATAAGCCACCGACCCGATCACATCGTAGGCGTAGGTGGCCAGGTTTCCGAAATTCAGGTAGGGTCCGCTGAAGAAGCCCGTATCGTGGTCGCTGACCAGGGTGCGGCGCAGGTTCTCCCCGAACTTGAAGTCGTGAGAGCCATGGGTCCAGCTCAGGTTGTCAATGAACTGGTAATTGGTGACGTTACGTCCCTGTGGCCAATTCAGAATGCCTCCATAAATCGGGGAGAAGCTCCCCCCGGTAAACTCATAAGGAGAAGCCGCCAGGGCCGCTGCGGGATCGTTGTTGGCGAAGATGGCCGAATACCAGTAGTATCCGGGATTGAAGTCATTTACCAGCGTCGGACTGAACACGTGCGTCCAACCGACCGCCGCGCCGTTCTGCGGCTGGGTGGAAAAGGCATCAAACACGGAGTTCACAGGATCCGTGTAGGTGGCTTGCACACCCTTCTCCCAGCTGAAGTCGTACCAGATATGGTCGGACGCGCCCATGTTCTGGTCGACGCGCGCCTTCCAGTAGAGATCGTGGGTGTGGTTCGAGATGCCGAAGGTCTTGGTGAAGCGGCAACCGTCGCCGTGAGGCGTGGGGCTGCCGGCTGCGAGGGGACCAGCCGGAGTCCCATCCGGGTTAAGTCCCAACGGGCAGTTGGTCGTCGAGATGGGCGACCCGCCCGTCGGCGATCCGTACAAGGAGAAATTGTGCTGGTACGCGGTAACCGCAGCCGACGGATTGGGCGGCGGGGCGTAGGTTACTCCGGTGGTCGGATCATAGCCGCCGGTGGGAATCGCCGCCAGGGCGTAGGCCTCGTAGGCTTGCGACGGGTAGTTCTCCGTTTTGGTCGTCGGCACGACGATCCGAATACCTTCCATGTCAAAGAAATAGAAGAGTTTGTCGTGCTTGATCGGTCCGCCAATCGAGCCGCCGAACTGATTGACGTTTGAGAACGGGCGCTCCGCGGTTCCGGGCGTCGCGTTAATGAAGTAGTTGACGGCGTTCATGTTGGAGCCGTTCCAGGTCTCGAACAGGTTGCCGTGAATCGTGTTGGTGCCCGACTTGGAAATGAAATTCACCTGGGCCGCGCCCTGGCGCCCCTGATCGACCGAGAACGACAGCGTATTGATGCTGGCCTCCTGCATGCTATTCAGGCCCAACTGCAGGTTCGTGGCGCCGGAGTTGTTCAGGTTGAGGAAAGGATCGTTGGCGTCCATGCCGTCGATGCTGAAGTTGGTCGAGGTCGCCGGCAAGCCGTTGAACTCCATATTGCCGTAGCCGCCCGATGTGTTCATCACCGCGCCCGGAGCTACCTGGGCGACATAGCTGAGGTCATTGCCGGGATTGGGCAGCGTCGCCAAGGCCGTGGAATTGACGTTGGTAGTCGTGTTGGGGTTCGAGGTCTCGATCAATGGCGCGGCGCCGGTAACCTCGACGGTTTGGCTGGCCTGGCCGATCTCAAGCTTGACATCGAGGGTCGTGGTCGCTGCGAGTTGCACCGTAATCGGGCTTTGTTCCGCAGCCCGGAATCCCGAAGCGTTCACCCTGATGCTGTACTGCCCTGGAACCAGCAAACTGACGGTATATGTTCCGTCCGGCTGCGACGTCGCCGTTCGCTGCGAGCCGGTGCCGAGGTTCGTAGCGGTCACCGTAGCGTTGGGAACGACTGCGCCGGAGGGATCCTGTACGACGCCTGCAATGGCCCCGGTGGTCAGCGATTGGGCGCTCAAAAAAGGCACGCGCAGAAATCCGACCGCAAGGGCAAGCGCAAAGGCGCTCCAAGCGAGGAATCTGCCGCGCGCACGATTACTTCTGACGACCATGTGCGTCCTCCTCCTAGGCTTTTGAATTTTTCACGATCTTACAACCAGGACCCAACTAGGAGAGCCACTGAGCTTTCCCAGCCCGCAGACTGACAAGAGATCAAGTACGCCGTGACCCTCCGGGCCGACCTCACGGGCGCCTGATCCGAAGCGCAAATGCGCAATATGTAAAGGGGACGAGGTGAGGTGCTCCGGCCCACTCTCGCCCGGCAGTAAAATCTACACTCACTGACACGCCTTGTCAATACCTTTTTCTGATATGAACCGGTTATTTACCAATAAGTTATAACCCAAGGGCGTGCGGCCCTCCGGTCTCAAAATCTGCCGCTATAGCCTCTCGTCCATTTGATTTTGGCTGCTCAGGTGTGCTATCCCGATTACGTGACGAAGCGTGCCTGTCTGGTCTTCCTTATCCTGAGGATATCCGGTTCGCTCTTCCGGCTTCCGTCGGCATGTGCCAATGACGCGCTCGAATCCGGCAAGGCGAGCGCAACGTTACAGGGCTCGACCGCAGGAGCTGCGGCTGGTGAAGCGAATCCGAAAGGACATGGCAGCCAGGCTGCCGATCCGGGTGCGGCTTTGGATTTTCTGGGATCGTACTCGGCGCCGCAGGCCGTGCTGGCGACGGAGACCGGCCACACCAGCGCTCGTCCTCCGTCGGCAACCACCGACCAGCGCCTGGCGGAGCTGGCGAGCGATCTTGGCAAGGTGCCGGTTGTGCCTGCCGAGCTGCGGAACTGGCTGGCGGGGATGCTTGGCACCGGAACGCACTCACCCGAAGACTGGTTCAGGATCGGCATCGCCGCGCTGCAGGCGGCCCGGGCCGATTCCCGTCGGCTCACAGAAGTAGCCCCGTCAAGTGAGTGGAATCAGCGGCTGGAAGCGGATGCGCTTGCCGGCCGCTACCCTGCGCTGTCAAAAAGCGTCTGGGATGGCAAGGCGCCAGCAGGATCGGCACAGCCTTCAACGAGCGAGGCCAGCCCGTCGGGTCGACGGATGGTGTCGCTTCTGGAGGGGCGCTCCGAATTGGGACGTCTTGACCAAAGTCCCGAATCGCCCGAGAATCTCTACGCCCGTGCCCGCCTCTTGCTGGGCATAAGCGAGCAAGCCTTCGTGCGCGCGGCTGCGTCGCCACAACTTGATGCCCGGCTCTACGCGCTTCAGGCGCTGGCCGCCGAGGACGAGAACGACGAGGGCGGTGCACTGGCCGAATATCAGGCCGGCCTCGCGCGATATCCGGACAGCGCTTTGCTGCACGCGGGTCTCGGTCACCTTGATCGCGAGCGCAACGATCTGGCATCGGCACGCAGCCAACTGGAGCAGTCATGGCGTTTGGACGACAGCGATCCGCTGGTGGGGTTCGAATTGGGAGACGTGGAGCTGCGGATGGGCAAGCCGGATGACGCCATCGCCACGCTGAACCGCGCCCTTGGCCTCGACCCAAACCTGCTGGTTGCGAAGTGGGCTCGAGGGCGGGCATACCTGGCGGCGGGCGGCGAGGGCAGCGATCAGCGCGCGCTGGAGGACCTGACCGCGGCGGAGTCTTGCGATCCGAGCGGCGCGCTCGAACACCAGATCGCCCAGCTCGATTCCAAGCTGGGACGAACCGCCGAGGCGCAGGAGGCCGAGCGGCGGTCTGAGGAGCAGCGCCGGGCGGCAGCCGAAACAAAAGCTCCTGCGATACCCAAATGAAATTGACGCCATCCAATGCCGCGAAGAAAGACCCACCTTAACCCCTCCCGTCGTGACTTCCTGCAGACCGGGACGCGCCTCGCGGCGTCATGGGCGATCGGCTCGGCCGGATGGCCGCTCCTGGCGCGGCCTCACGTCATCCTAGCTGAGCCGTTTCCCCTCTTCGACGAGGCAGTTCCGCTGTCGCCGCCGGCGCGGGCGCGGAACAGGAGCCCGCTAGGCCGGGCGCTGGATCGATTTCAGAATCACGAGGATCGTTTCGCCTGCGAGCGCCGATTTCGCGCACTGACGCCGGCTCTGGACCAGCTTCGCGCGGTGCTGCGCGCCGGCGGCCGCGGATTGGAGACCCTGCTGTCATCGGGGTTCCGCGGATCGCGGCTTCAGCCCGAGCGGGAGAGTGTCGTCCGCCGCGACGCAGCCTTCGAGGTCCGTCGCGCGGGGTGGGACCGCGATCAAGCGCCGCAGGAGACGCGCCCGGAGTTCAGCTCCGGGTTGCGCCAGTGGCTCGAACCGTACTCACCCTTGGCGCTGAGCGATCTCGAATGTCTCAGCGTCACAGCGCCGGTCGAGGCTCCTGATGCCAGGCAGCTTCGCACGCGGGTACGGTTCGAGTTGGCAGGTCGAGCCGCGAGCGAAAACCCTCCGAGCAGTTACACCCGATGGCAGGTAGTTGGCGAGTGGGACATTGAGTGGGTACGGGCCGGGGCTGGAATTTCAGAATCGACGGCGTCTCAAGCCTGGCAGATCTCGCGGTGGCAGCCGGTCGAGATGACGGCCACGCTCGGCCCCGAGCGCGTTTTCGCTGATGTGACCGCGACGGCTTTCGGCCAGGATCCAAGCTATCGCAGCCACCTGATGCGCGACACCAACTACTGGCGCACTGTGCTCGACACCGCCAGCGGGATCGACATCTTCGGCAACTACGGCGTGAGTGCCGGTGACATCGACGGCGACGGCCAGGACGAGATCTATCTGTGCCAGCCTCAAGGGCTGCCCAACCGGCTGTATCGCCAACGGACTCCCGGCGTATTTGAAGAAATCGCGGCGCAAGCAGGGCTCGATTTGCTCGATGCCACCTCGATGGCCCTGTTCGCGGACGTGCTGAACCGCGGCCGCCAGGACGTGATCCTGATTACCGAGTCGAGTCCGCTGCTCTTTCTCAATGATGGAAGCGGGAGGTTCAAGTTGAAGCGCGACGCCTTCCCGGCGGGGGCGTCGCAGGCGGCCCTCACCGGCGCGGCGATGGCCGATTACGATCGCGACGGTTATCTCGACCTTTACGTGTGCGCCTACGGCTATTTTCAGGGCCAGGGCACGGCGCCTATTCCCGCGCCCTACTACGACGCGCGCAACGGCCCGCCCAATTCCCTGTATTGCAACCGGGGCGACGGCACGTTTGAGGACGTGACCGAGCCAAGCGGTCTGAACCACGGAAACGATCGCTTCAGTTTTGCTTGCGTCTGGAGCGACATTGACGACGACGGCTGGCCGGACCTGGTGGTCGTGAATGATTTTGGCCGGGACAATCTCTATCGCAACCTGGGAAACGGCAGGTTCGAAGAGACCGAGGATGGTATTCCGGCGCACGGCGCGGGCATGAGTGTGTCCGTGGGCGATTTCGATGGCGACGGGCGCGCCGACCTGTACGTCGCCAATATGTCGTCCGGGGCGGGCAGCCGGATTACGTCAGATCCGGGATTCCGGACGCCCTTCCGCGAAGCCAGCGCCGATGCGCTGCGTCAGTTCGCCGCCGGCAATGCGATGTACCGGTTGCGGCAGGATTCGAGGCCGGGAGGGTATGAACGAATCCCGAATGCTGCCGGTGCGGCATGGGGCCGCTGGGCCTGGTGCTCGGATGCATTCGACCTTGAGAACGACGGCCGCTTGGATCTCTACGTGGTGAACGGATTCCTGTCTGCAGCTACGCCAAGGCCAGAGACACTGGATTCCTATCTGTGGCAGGACGTGATGGCTTTGTCTCCAGAATCCGCTGTGATAGGAGGCGATTATCGCGCCGGATGGTCGGCAGGTTACGAACTGGCCCACCAGGACCACTCGTGGGACGGGTACCAACGCAATGCGCTTTTCGTGAGTCTCGGCGACGGCACGTTCGCCGATGCTTCTGCCGTGACAGGGCTCGACTTCCGCGACGATGGACGGTCGTTCGCGGTGTTCGACTTCGACGGCGACGGCGATGCCGATCTCGTGATCCACAGCCGCACCGGGCCTCAATTGCGCCTGCTGCGGAACGATCTGGCATCGGGAAAGCAATCGATCGCGGTTCGACTGCGTGCCATGCATGGCAATCGCGACGCCATCGGCGCGCGCGTCGAGATCGAAACGCCGAAGCGGCGAATTGTTCGTTGGCTGGGCTGCGGGTCTGGCTTCCTCGCGCAGCACAGCAAGGAGCTGATAATCGGTCTGGGCGACGATGTGCCGGAATCATCAACGGTGACGGCGCACGTCCGCTGGCCCGGCGGCCGGGTCGAGAGCTTTGCGAATCTGGCGCCCGGGTACCGCTATAACATCGTAGAAGGCGAGGCGGCGCCGAAGCGTGAAGCATTCCGGCAATCCGCCGAGGCTTGGGTCCGTTCCGAAGCCGCAGCCGCCGAGGTCGATCGGTCGCCCGATCGCTTCTCGACCTGGTTGATCGATCCGCTGCCCCTGCCGCCGCTCTCCGCCCTCAACTTCCCGCGTGCGGTTGGGGCGCCGAGTGAGACGCGCAGCCTGATCTGGATTTGGGATGCGAGTGACTCAGCGGACCCATCACCGGCTACGTTTCTCGCAGTCCAGAAGGACCTTCCATCCAAGCTCATTGTCTGGAACGGCTCACTGCCGGAATCCCTGGCCGCGCAACTCACCGTGCCCGCGATTCAAGCCGATGAACGTCTACGGTCATTTATGACTACGCTCCTGAGCTACATGTTCGATCGCCGCCGGCCGCCCGAACTCCCCACGGGGCTGCTGATCGATCTGACCGCCGGGCACGAGGAGGCCTCATCACTGGTTAAGGTTTACTGGGGTGGCGCCACACCGGAGGAGATTCGCAGCGACGCGCAAGCCGCTAATCCGGCCGGCGCGTCGGCATTGCCCTTTCCAGGCCAGGCGCATCTTTGCTCGTTTTCGTCCGATACGCGCGTCCTCGGCGCGGCGCTGGCCTTCGCTGGACTCTATGCGGAGTCGCAGCCCTATCTGGAGCGCGCTGTGAATGCGAACTCCAAGGACGCTGACGCCGCCTACAACCTGGCGCTCGCGGCGCGCGAATTGAACAAACCTGAACTTGCCCTGCGCAGCATTCAGACTGCACTCGCCGCCCGCCCGCAATTTCCCGAGGCTGAAAACCTGCTGGGCGTCCTGCTGATGCAGACCGGACGGATAAGCGAAGCGCAGCCTCATCTCGAACAAGCCACAAAAAGCGCTCCCGACTTTGCCGAGGCATGGAACAATCTGGCTTACTTGTTCTTGCGGCAAGGCAACCTTGACGGTGCCCGTGCGGCTGCCGGAAAGGCCCTGGAGCTTGCTCCGGATTTCACGGAGGCGCTGAACAATCTCGGCATCATCGCGGCGCGGCAGGGGGAAGTGGAGGAAGCCGGCGGTCTGTTTCGCAGAGCTCTGGCCGCGGATCCACGGAACGAGCAGGCGGGGAACAATCTCGGTGTGCTCGAGGCGAAGCAAGGCCGCACTGCGGATGCGATCGCGACCTTCAAGGGCGTGCTGGAGCGTAACCCCGAAGCATCCTCGGTGCTGTTGAACCTGGCGCGGCTGGATTTGTCCACCGGACAGTCGGCCGAAGCCTTGCGCTTGCTCGAGCCGTGGCTGCTGCATCATCCCAGCGATGCTGCGGCACAACAGTTGATGTCCCGCGCGCGGGCTGATCAGTCGGCGGCGCACTGACTGGAGGAAGCATTCAGCATTCATAATTCGTCTTTCAAAGGCGCTGATTCAACAGCCATGCGAGACGCACCGATGCTCTCTCGAGCTGCAGCCGGATGACCTCTTCGGCGCGCTCGTCGTAAGTCCGGTTCAGCAGCGCGGGAAAAAACACCCACCCCCGGCGATAGGCCACCTGCGCCGCGAGGCGGTGGCTTTCCATCACCCAATCTTCGATACTGCCGGACTGCCAGGCTGCCCGCTTCGCAGGGGTGATCTCGCGTTCCAGGCGCGCTGCGAGCGAACGCGGATCGCGATCGATCTCCTCCACCAGACCGGTGTCCCAAACCCAGTGCAGGTTGTCGGGGCGGCCTTCGAAGATTACGTGTTGAAGATTGCCGCCGCGGTCGTTGTGATCTTCACAGTGCAGCGGCTGATGCAGGTCGGCGACGAAGTGCAGCACGAATTTCAACGCCTCCTGGTGATTCCGGTAAGGCGCCCTCGGGTCGCCGAGCACTGCGAGTAACTCTTCCGTCTTCGCCACCACGCACTGGCCCCCTGGACATTCACGCCGCAGGTCCAGCCGGGAGTCGCGCAGCGGGATGTTGATAAAGTGCCAGGGCGCAGTTTCGGGACGTGTCGAGTGTGCAACCTGGTCAGCCCAGGTTGAGGCGTCTTCGATGGTCTCGGTGCCAAGCAACTCCTGGACCCGCGCGGCGGTCTCCGGCCGCAGGTGCTGGCGGGCCATAATGACCACAACCCGGTGACCTTCCGGTCCCCAGCCGAACGCGCCCGGAGAGACCAGCAGCAGCGCCGCCAAAAGCAGCCCGAAGGGTGGTCGGCCAGGGATCACCAACGCCTCGGATGCATGAATTTCCGCTTTCAACATGTTCTCGAGACAGCATACCATTAACGGTCCGGTAAATCGGACCAAGGAGGCGTGTGATGCTGAATGTGAAGAGTCGGTGTATCACGGGGAGCCTGGTTGTTGGGCTGCTGCTGAGTGTAGCCGCGGCGGCAGAACGCGTGCATACCGACCGAGGCATCGTGGAAGGCACCGTGAGCGCCGACGGCAAGGTGCAAATCTATAGAGGCATTCCGTTCGCCGCGCCGCCCGTAGGTCGACTGCGTTGGAGAGAACCACAGCCGGCCGCGAAGTGGAAGGGAGTACGCAAGGCGGCGGAATTCGGCGCACGCTGCATGCAAGGGCACGTCTTCAGCGACATGGTCTTCCGTGACAACGGGCCGAGCGAGGATTGCCTGTATCTGAACGTGTGGACACCGGCTCAGTCGCCGAAGGCGCACCTGCCGGTCATGGTATGGATTTACGGCGGGGGCTTTGCGGCCGGCTCCGCCTCTGAGCCGCGTCAGGATGGCGAGAACCTGGCCAAGAAGGGCGTGGTGGTGGTCAGCTTCAACTACCGGCTGGGTCTGTTCGGATTTTTCACTTCGGCCGAGCTGGCCAAGGAGTCGGGCCACAACGCATCGGGCAATTATGGATTGCTCGATCAGGTGGCGGCGCTCGAATGGGTCCACCGCAATATCGCCGCTTTCGGGGGTGATCCCAATCAGGTGACGATCTTCGGGGAGTCGGCAGGATCGTTTTCGGTGAGCGCCCTGATGGCGTCGCCCCTCGCCCGCGGGCTGTTCCAGCGCGCCATCGGTGAAAGCGGCGCGTTCTTCAGCACGACTCTGACCACCAAGGCGCTTGCGGAATCCGAGGCCGCCGACGCCAAATTCGCGGCAACCATCGGCGCTCCGACGCTCGCCGCATTGCGCGCCAAGCCCGCGGACGAACTCCTCACCGCAGCCTCGAAGAGAGGAATGATCGGCTTTTCGCCCAACATCGACGGCTACTTTCTGCCGGAAGACATTCGCGCGATCTACGCCGCCGGGAAGCAGGCTCGGGTGCCGCTGCTCGCCGGATGGACTCGTGATGAGGTGGGCTTCCCTCCGGCCTCTCCTGAGCAGTTCAAGGAGCGGGCGCGCAAAATGTACGGCGACAAGGCGGACGATTTTCTGAAAGTCTTTCCTGCCGATACGGACGAGCAGGCCCGGCAATCGGCCCACGATCTCGGGCGGGATCAGTTCATCGCCTACTCCACCTGGAAGTGGGTCGAAATGCAGATGGCCGTGGCGCCCGTCTACGAATACGAATTTGATGACGCGCCGCCACAGCCCGCGGCCGCGAACCCGGCGTCCTCCGATAAACCGGCTCCGCCACTCCCTGCTTATCACTCCGCCGAAATCGAGTTTGTGTTTGAGGCCTTACCTTCGAAGAATCTGCCCTGGCGTCCGGAGGACGAGAAGCTCTCCGACATGATCTCGTCCTATTGGAGCAATTTTGCCAAGACCGGAAATCCCAACGGACCGGGTCTGCCGGAATGGCCGGCGTATACTGCGGGCGCGGGCTATCCCGTGATGCACCTCAGCGCCACTCCGCACGCGGCCCCCGCCGAGCAGCGGGCCCAATTTGTGTTTCTCGATACTGTACCGCCCGTGGCTCAACCTATGACTTCCAATTGAAGCTGGCCAGGCGGGCAAAGGAGGAGTCCGTTGAAGTACCTCTTCGACAAACCGCCCGAGCAACGCTTGAGAGCTCTCGGCATCACTCTCCTCGCGGTTGGCGCCGTCGTGCAAGCGTCCTTCGCCAAGGCCGAACCGGGCTCGGTCGCGTTCTCCCAATCGACGCAGTCGGTCGCGGCCTACGAGTTCGTCGAAATCACGGCCACTGTCGCGCAGCCGGACGTGCGGAATCCATTCACCGACGCCTCGGTCTCCGGACAGTTCTCTGCGCCGGGCCAGCCGCTAGTATCGGTCGCCGGTTTCTGTGATTCCCCGGATGGCAGCGTCTACCGGATTCGTTTCATGCCGGCGCGCCCTGGGGCGTACCGCTACACCGTCAGCTATCACGAGGGCGCTTACCGGCGGGAATCGAGCGGCAGCTTTCAGGCCCTGGACGAGCACCGCAGCGGGATTCTGCGGGTCGATGCCAGTCATCCCTGGCACTTTGTGTGGGAAGGCACGGGCCAGCACTACTTCTGGAACGGCACCACGGCGTTCTTCCTCATGGCGTGGACCAGTGACGACCAGGTCCGCGCCATCATCGATCGCCTGCACGCGCTGAAAGTCAATCGCATCCGCGCGCTTCTTGCCGGACGATGGAGCACCAGCGCCGGTGAACCCGTGGTGCCGGAGCAGGGATATTCTCCGTGGCTGAATCCATGGATCGCGGCACGTCCCGAATCGAGCGATAATCCGGGTTTCGATTACAGCCGCTTCAATGTGGCCTACTACCAGCGCTGGGAGGGTATGCTGGCCTACGCGCGCTCCAAAGACATGGTGATTTCGGTGATCCTCGACTGGAACGATTCCAAGGTGCATCCCGCCGCCTTGAGCGACGATGAGAAGCGCTACTACGCCTATACTGCGTCGCGTCTCGGGGCGTTCAGCAACGTCACCTGGGACCTTGGCGACGACATCAGCTCGTTCCGGAGTCTCCAGTGGTCGCACGAGATGGGATCGCTGCTGGTGGATCGTCTGGACGCTTATCACCACCTCGCGAGCGACCATCCGGTGGACAACGCCCAGCAGGACCGCGGTTCGGCGTGGTTCGGCTTCACATCTTTTCAGCAGTGGCCGCGGCCGATCCATGGCTGGATGCTCGACCAGCGCAAGCAGCAAGAGGCCACCGGCCGTATCGTCCCGCAGACGAACGAGGAATACGGGTACGAAGACCACTACCCGCACTGGAGTCCGAACTATCCCGACGGGCAGTCTGCGGATGCCGACCGGAGGGCCGCCTGGGAGATCGCCATGGCCGGCACCTATCAGACGACCGGCGAGACGGCCAAACGTGGCACCGGCGTGTGGCCGGATACGGGCGGCGGCTGGGTGAACGGTCGCGGTGACAACACCATGATCATGCTCAGAGGCTACGCTCATATGGTGGACTTCTTCACGAGCTTCGAGTGGTGGCTGACCAATCCGGACGACAGTCTGGTGACGGCCGGAGATTACTGCCTGGCTGATCCCGGGAAGACTTACGTCGCCTATCTGCCGAAAGGCGGATCGGTCACCGTGAAGTTGGAGCCGGGCGGCTATCGCGCGTCCTGGTTCAATCCTCGTTCCGGAGAGACAACGGCCATCGGTGACGCTGACGGACCGCAATGGACGTCGCCGGCAACGCCCGATGCCGCCGATTGGGTGGCGCTGCTCCAGAGAAGATGAGAGAGCTCCATCGTTGAAAGCTCAACTCATTTAGAATCATAGACCTGATGACTTTTACTGAAATCGGCCCCGAATGGGCCCAAAACGGCCCCAAAGTAGGCATTTTCCGCGGATTTTGATGCATCCCAAATCGCCAGAATTGGACCTAAACACTGATTCTGATGTCGTTACCTCGAAATTCGAGCTAAGTCGCTTGTTTTCAGCAACCTGATGGCTTCGTTTTTTGAGGCCCCTTGATTTCAAAGGACGTTCCCGCGTCGCTCGTGCGATTTTTTGACGGACGCTTGCGCTCCTCCCACCGAAGCCGGCGATATTCTATGCGCTCATTTTCTGGCTCGCCACTCGTCACTCGCCGCTCTGGCCGATCTGGGGCGCTTCAGCCGATTCCGCCGGTGACAAAGCGGCACCGTCTTCACCGCGCAGTGTTCTGTTTCCGCCGCTGCTCGCTTGCCTTCATGACTTCGCTCATGTCCCACGCTGGCCGAATCTCGAAAATGCTGCCATACGGCAGCGACGGATGCTGGCCCATGAGTTGTACAGCATGATTCATGTCCCGCGCCTCAAGGACACCAATGCCGCCGATTTGTTCCTTGGTTTCCGCATAGGGGCCGTCGGTCGTTTCCACCTTGCCGTTCTTCCAATACAAGGTTAAGGCGGTTTCCGGACCCTGAAGCGCTTCGCCACCGCCCCAGTGCCCGTTGGCGCGAAGATGGTCGTCGTATTCAAAGCACCTGTCGAACATGGCGTTTCGCTCGGCCTCGCCCATGCTGTCGAATTTGCCTTTGTCGTGGTACCCCAGACAGACGTATTTCATTGTTCCTCTCCTCATAGCGGATGGGAGCCGGCGGCAAAACGTCGCGCCGGCTCATTCATCTCGTCACTACAGTGCGTGTTTCGAGGCCGCACTGGCCAGCTTGTTTACTTGCTTCCGTCGGCTCCTTGTTCCGGAGCCGGATAGAAAAGAAGTTCGCGCACCTCGCCGGGCACATCGCAGGCGATGGCAGCCTTCTTCGCCCAGGCCAGCGCCTCATCCAGATTGGCGGCTTCCAGTATCCAGAATCCGCCCATGTGCTCCTTGGTTTCGGTATACGGTCCGTCGGTGACGAGCACCCTGCCGTCGGGCTGCTTTCGCACTGTCTTTGCGTTGGCGGCGGGGGAAATGCCGCAGGCGAACTTCCTGGCACCGGCAGCGATCAATTCGCGGTTGAGCGCGTGGATCTCTTCCATCATCGCTTCGGTTACGGTGGACGGGTCGAAGTCGTCGGGGAGGTAGTTACAAACCAGATATTGTGGCATGATGTCTTCTCCTTGGTTCCTGTGGTTTCTTTCCGATGACTCGTTTCCTGTTCTCACTCCGGAACCGTAGCTCATCGTTCTGTCACCCTATAGCCGTTCGGGAGACCGAAAATCGACAGCCGCTCGATTTTTTAGGTTCGTCTCCCAAAAGTGTGATCAGCATTCCTCCGGTAACGGAAGATGGGCGCAGCAGTGATAGATCGCGGCGGT
>Ga0335085_10003620_pt1 | contig 26527 bp, 27 predicted proteins | sample Lox_Sample_45_FD_206712 | JGI IMG/M metagenome (GOLD analysis project Ga0335085, IMG submission 206712) | Soil microbial communities from Loxahatchee National Wildlife Refuge, Florida, United States - Lox_Sample_4.5 | ecosystem: Environmental > Terrestrial > Soil > Wetlands | place: USA...
TCGGTGGGATCGCTCTGATCGCGCTGGCCGTCATAACCCTGCCGTCCGGCCTTCCGGTTATCGCGACGCCGCTTGGCATCGGCGGACAAGGCTCCCTCTTTACGCTGTCGCCCGGCGCCCTCTGGCTGATGGGTTTCGGCCTCCCCGGTGCCGTGCTGGCGACCTGGCTCGGCACCCCGGGGTCTCGGCCAGCTGCCTGGACCTTCGGCGCGGCCGCGAGCCTGATCGGCGCCCTCGGCGTCTTCGGCATGCAGGACGCGATCACTTTCCTGATCGCCTGGGAGATCATGAGTCTCGGCGGCGCGGTGATGCTCTTGGGCGACGGCCTGGCGAGCGATAGCGGCCGCCCCGTCCTTTTCATGCTGGCGTTGTTGGAAGCGGGCTCCGTCGCGCTCTTGCTGGCTTTCATCATCCTCGCCAACCACGCCGGCGACGTGTCGTTTGCGGGGTTTGCCGCGGCCGCGCGGGACATGCCAGACATAGAGCAGCTCTTCGTCGGTCTCCTGCTGCTCATCGGCTTCGGCGCCAAGCTCGGGCTGCTTCCCTTCTACGAGTGGTTCCCCGGCGCCTATGGCGCCGGCAGCGGCGCCTCCGGCGCCCTGCTCTCGGGGGTCGTCCTCAACGCGGCGTTCTTCGCGCTCGCGCGGGGTCTGATCGAGTGGTTTCCTGTCAACGCGCTCTTGCCGGTCTCGACGCCCGGCATCTTTATCGTCGCGGTCGGGGTCCTCAGCGCCATTCTGACCGCGCTCTATGCCTTTCAGCAGGAATCCTGGCGCGAGCTCTTGAGCCTTTCCTCCGCGGAAAACGGCTCGATCGCCGTGTGTCTCTTGGGCGCAGCGCTGATGTTCCGCAAGGACGGGCTCGGCGATCTCGCCGGCCTCGCTTGGACCGTCGCCCTGCTGCATCTCGCCGGTCACGCCCTCGCCAAGGGCGCGATGTTCCTCGCCGCCGACGGCATTTACCGTGCGACCGGCGACTACCGGCTGGTCCAACGCGGCGTACTCGGCCGCAGCAGCTGGATATTCGGCGCCGGCGCGCTCTTCGCCGCCATGAGCCTCGCGGCAATGCCGCCGCAGGCTGGTTTCGTCAGCGAATGGTATCTGTTTCAGACCTTCTTCCAGGGATTCCATCTCGCTAGCCTGGGCAGCCGGCTCACGGCGGCGTTGGCCGGAGCCGGCTTGGCGCTGACCGTCGCCGTCGCGCTCGCCGTCTTCGTCAAAGTCTTCGGCATCGGCCTCTTGGGACGCGCCCCGCCGAACGCCCGCCGCGTGCCCGCCGGCACGTCCGCCGCGGTCGGCGCGTTAGGCTTGCTCGTGCTCGCGCTCGCGGTTGGCATGCCGCTCTGGCTCAACTCCCTCGGTCTCGCCGTGACGCAGCTTTTCGCGAGCGACGCCGTCGCGAAAATGCATGTCGGCTGGCTCCTGGTCCCGGTGACCGGCGCCCCCATACGCCTCAACGGTACCTTCGCCTTCATCTCGCCGAGCAAGCTCGTCATCGCGATGCCGCTGCTCGCCCTGGTGCCGCTTGCGCTCTTGGCGCTTTCCTTGCGCCGCCACCCGCGACCGGTCCCGGTGTGGTACGGCGGCCAGGACGAGGCGCCGGCGCGCGCCGCAACCACCGCGCTCACCTTCTCGAACGCGCTCAGAACCTTTTACAGTTTCATCTATCGACCGACCGTCAGCACGGCCCGCGAGCAGACGAGCGATTTCAACGGACATCCCTACTTCGTGCGGCGGCTCACATTCGCTCACGACGTCGCGCCGATCTTCGGACCGCATCTCTTCGCACCTCTGGAGCGTCTCGTCGTCTGTCTCGCCACTCGTCTGCGGCTCATCCAATCCGGTCACTTGAATTTCTACCTGTCGCTGATCGGTTTCCTGCTGCTCGTCATCCTCTTCGTCACGCTGTTCTAACCATGACCGGATCCGATCGGAATGCAGGCGCTTTTGGCAATTGCCATCGGGGGCACGCTGGGCTGTTGGGCGCGTTATGGCATGACCATCCTGGTGCAGGCCATCTATGGCCGCGACTTTCCCTACGCGACGCTCTCGATCAACGTGCTCGGCGCGTTCCTGATGGGTTTCCTGTTCATCGAAACGCTCGAGCGGCTGACGGTAGGCGCCTCCGTGCGGCTCGGCATCCTTACCGGCTTCCTTGGCGGTTTTACCACCTTCTCGACCTTCGCGATGGAAACCCTGCTGCTCGCAGAGCAAGGCGAAATGGGCAAGAGCGCCCTCTATGTCGTCCTCTCGGTCGTCCTCGGCCTGATGGCGGCTGTGGGGGGCGCCTATATTGCCCGCAATCTTTGATAGGAGGCGCCCGTGAAGACCGAGATTGGGGAGACCGAGATCAGATTGGTGCGCATCTATCTCAGCGAGGCCGATCACGGCCGGCGCAAGAATCTGATGCAGGAAATCGTAAACATCCTTCACGACCAGCATCGCGTTAAGGGCGTGACGGTGTTCCGCGGCATCGCGGGTTACGGCGACACCGGCGAGTTCCATGCCGCCGATGTGCTCCGGATCATGGTGGATTTGCCCTTGGTGATCGAGTTTTTCGACACGCCCGACGTCGTCGAGGCCGTGCTGGGCGTCATTAGTGGCAGAGTGCCTGAAGGGCGCATTGTCATCTGGAACGCGTCTTGTCAATGATCGCGGCGGCGATCCCGCCAATGTCCCACACTCCCCAAGATGACGCGCGGCTTAATTCGGCCTATCTCCGGTCGCAGGCGCGCTTCTACCGAGACCTGGCGGACGAAGAAACCGACCGCGAGAAGGCCGCGCTCTACAGGGAGCTCGCGGACGATTTCGACAGAGATGCCGATGCGTGCGAGCGCGGCGCGAGTAGCTGATTTATGTCGACTCGTGCGCGCCAAGCCGGCGGTGCTCGACGATCTAAAATTGCGCCATGGACAAGCGCTTTGGGTTCTAAACGAACTCGGACTCAGCGCCGGCGTCACGCCCGTGACATTCAACGAATACGTCAAGTCGCTCCGCAAATTGGGCGTGCCCTTCAAGCGGGGGGAGCCGGGCCTCGACCGCCAGCGACTGGCCGAATACTCATTCGTCCATCTGATGGAACTCAGCATCATTCTCGGCACGCGGGTGTACGGTATCCTGCCCGACGTGGTGGCGCGCGCGCTCATATCGTTCCGCGGGGTTCTACGGGGCTACTACTATAAGGCTTTCATCGAGCGCGACTGCGGCCTGGGCGCTCCGATTTTCGTAATGGCAGGCGGTCGAAAAAACAGCGGTTTCCCTATGAGCGGGGTCTATCTTGACCTACAGCTCACCTATTCGGCCGGCCAGCTTTCGTCGATCGGCCCGCCGCAAATACTGGGTCCCTTTGATGCACTGGCTAGGTTTGCTCAGGCAGTCTCTCCGGCGCGGCCCCACACTCCGCTCAATCTCTCGAACACCGCCATAAAGGTAGCGGAGCTGATGGCTCAGGTTCCGCCCACGCGGTCAGGCCCGAAGAACGTTCAGCTACGTTTCTCGCCGACAGCCAACTAAATCCAGACGACCCGTTGTCTGATTTGCGCCGAGCGTGGTGCTTCGCCACGCGCAAAGACCGTCAACGAATGACTGATCCACAGCCGCAGACGCAGTCGTACGATAAGAAGAACGGCAAAATCTATGAGCAGCCGTTTGTCTTCGACTAATTCCGTCATCGCCTCAATATCATCGCCACTCGGATACACCGAAAATGACGGATGAGAATGCCACTCCCCGAGATAGTTGAACCGCGCGAAATCCCGGCCCGTGCGCTCGAAGAATTGATCAAGCGTTTTTTTATGTACAACGGGATCGCGGCGAAAAGCCGTATGCGAACCGGAGAATGCATCGACCGAAAAGTCGACAACACGAAATCGGCCCGGCGCCAGTTGCTCGGCGAACAGCATACCGCCGATCTCCCGCCGGCCAGCCTTCCGCAGCTCTTCGCGCAAGCGCGGCTCAATGTCAGCCGCCAGTTCCGTCCGCATCCGCGCCCTTCTCGAACAGCGACGAAAGGAATTGGACCGCGTCGTCGGTCTGCTCCGTTGAGATTAGGCCTTGCCATCCTCCCTCGGGCACAAAGTCGATCGGCCGCGTGTCGAATGGCTCTCCGAAGATCCATTCGCCCGAAAGGCCGATCACGTAGGCTGGGTGCGGAAACCGACTTGCGTCGGCTCGTAGAAGGACGTCGAGCGCCATGCGGCTCGCATGTGCCGCGATAACCGTTACCTCCGCATCGTCGGCAACAGCGGGAGGACCATTCGCCGCACGACTGCTGTAATCGCGGTCCTCGCTCTGCCAAGGTACCCCTTGCCCGTGACACCACGCTAAGTACTGTCGGCGCGCCGCGTGTGGCGGCGGCTCGACGTCAGGACGCACGCGAGCAATAAAGCCGCCGATGCCCCCGGCGTAAACCTCCGCCCACACCATGGGCCGGCGAGCTGTTCTTGCAACCGAGGCAACAAAATTAAATGCCTGCGGGTCAGCAGTCGCATCAATCAGGAGATCACACTGCGCTAGTTCATCGAGCACCGAGGCGGTGCCGCTTGCCGATTCTTGCCCGCCCAACACGACGCGCCAGCTAATCACTTTGACGTCAGGGGCAACCGCCCCCAAGCGAGCTTTCAAGCCGTCGGTCTTGTGCGCGCCGAGGGCGCGCACGTCCAGCTCATGACGTTTTAGATTCCCGGGGGCAAATACGTCATCGTCGACCAAGACGAAGCTGCCGACACCGCTTCGCGCCAAGCTGACCGCAATCTTTGATCCAAGTGAGCCGCATCCGACGATCCCGACGGACTTATCCGCCAACGCCCCGTAACTCTTCGGGAGCCGCCCGCCGCGGTCGGTGCTCAGATCGACCGTCCGGTAGGGGATGACGTTCCAGCCATCGTCTTTGGGATAAGTGAAGAACAGCCGGGCCGTCTCCGCGTCGGCGACGATCGTAAATCTCGGCACCGCGATCTCGTCGCTCGATCGCTGTGGCTCGACGCCCCGTGCTCCGGCGATCAGCTGCTCAAGGAAAGTCTTATCCGGTGCAGCAGGAACGTCGGACATCGACCTAACCCGAACCACGATGCCGGCTTCAACCTGGTTTTCCCGATCGGGGATGTCGGGTTCCCGCCACTCGATTGGGTCCGCCGGCCCGACTGCCCCGACGTATGCCACCCAGGTGTCCTTAACCGCGACGATCTCGCTAATGTTAGCATCGCGATACGCGCCCTCGGGCAAGGCCGCGACATGGGCTAGAAAAGATCTCGTCAACAGAAAGCGGCAATGCCAGCCTCGCAACTGCTGGCCGAGCGACGTGTGATGGGCCGACGGCACAAGCGCCCGCCTGTCGATGTCAGGCCTTTCGCCAGCGATCAGCCGATAGGCGCTCTCGATCATCATGGCGCCCGTCACCGACGGATCCCAGTTGTCGGAGCGGAACTCCAGGCAAAGTTCTCCACCGTCGCCGTATTGATGGTCCGACAGCCGCTGACCGTCGCGCGGCAGCACCGATGGCGGCGTATCGGGGAAAAGAGCGGGGTATGCAAGCGTGAACGGAAAGGTCTCGCCATTGACGACGAGATCAAAGTCGAAAGCTAATCTAAAATCCTTGCGCAGCCGCGGCTTGGCGTTATCGAGCCAGGCGACCTTTTCTACAAGGGTCTCGACCCCCGCAACCTCCTGCTTAAGACGATCCGGGTCTTTCAACCACCACATCAGCCAAACCCGCGAGGCTTGTCATCGATGCGCGGGGCGTTCGGAAACGTGAATGGTCCGGCTACAGGGGCGCCGGTCGCGGCCTTGAGGAGGCTGCGGTCGGCCTTTGCTGCGCTACCGGCACGGTCGCTGAAGAAAGTCGTCGCGAAAACCTTGTCCCAGCATTTCAGCGCCGCTTCTCTCGTGCATTTGGCGTCGAATAATGGTGCAAGCGTGTCGACTGCCTCGGTCAGTCGATCCCGCAAGAACCGCGCTCGCGGGTCATCATTGCCGTTGGTGATGGTTTCGTTCGGCGTCACCGGGTGCGCGACCACCAGGTTCCAGTTCAGGCGGTCCCTTATTGCTTTCATCGTGTTGTAGAGCGCCTCGTCTTCGCGGAGCGAGTTCCCGCGGAAGCATTCTGTCACCAGCTTCGTGATGCCGAAGCCGCTCAGGATTTGGCTCTTCCAACTGTCCCGGCTCCGCGCGAACTTCTTGATCTGGCGAACGATCCGCCGCACTTGGCGGCCGTTGCCGGTATCCGGGCTCTTATCGTTATTCTCCTTCTCGAACCAGCTCGTTACGTCGCGTGCGTCGGAGCGCTTCCAGTCGCTGCTGGCCAGCTCGTAATGGTAGCTGTCGCCAGCCCACAGGTTTCTCGTCGTTACGCGCCGATAGACCGGGAGGTCGACGTGATACCCAGCGGCGTAATAGACCCGAACGCAATTCCGGTGAACCTCCGGAGCCGTCTTGAATGACCCGTCGTCGATCGCGTCCCTTACCATCTGCCGTGTCTGCAGAGCCGACATCTCCCCGCCGCGCTCGCCGACCAAGCGCTCCTTATCGAAATAGACCCCGTCGTCGATGTCGTAGTCTTTCTCGCGATGCTGGGTCATGGTTTTCATCGCGTAACTGCCTTGGGCGACAAATTCGCGCGGCGCCGGCTTCCCCTTGTTACCCAGCCCCTTCTTCAACCGGTCACGGTTCGCGTTGCGCCGGTCCCGCATTTCCGTGCGCTCGGCCTGAGGCAGCGTCACCCGGTCGTTGTGATGCGCGATAACGTCATCGGCGCAGTCAAACATCATCAATCTCCTGTTCGTCTTCGTCGTCGGGCGCGTTTAAACGCCGGCTTGCCGGCGCCGTACCCGGGAGGCGAGCGGCTCCGTCCGCTCCGGCGCGGTATTAAATAAGGCACAAATCAAAGCTGCTTCGGGGTCGGTCTCGGCGTAAGCGCATTTGCTGTTGGTCATGTCAGCGTCCGACCGGGCTTGGTTGATCAACGCGTCAATCGCCTCGCTTCGGGCGTCATCGAGCCCAAGGTAGGGAATCAGAGCCGCCGGCACCTTCTCGCTCGGAAATCGGACGACCGTGCAGTTCCGATCGACGTGCCGGGCAAGCTTTTTCGCCATATGGTCGAAGGCGAATTGCTGGGCATCGATCGCAAGGCCCGCAGCCTCGCCGCCCAGTTTCCAATCCATCAGGCCACGGTGTACGGCCGCTCGCGGGATTTGTTCGCCGGCCGGCATCGGACAGGTCCCGAGAGAGAAGATGTGAATCTCCTGGCCGGGCCGGGTCATGTCCAACGCATCGATCAGTCCGACGAGCACCGGGTTATTCGCCCAGAGGCCACCGTCCACGAAGACATTGAACCCGCCACCGTCGCCGGGATGGCCGACAGCGGCAAGAGAGCGGTAAACCGGCGCCGCCGACGTCGCCAAACAGACATCGACCAGCGTGTAGCCATCATCCCGATGATTGGTGTCGGCAAGGTGAGGCGTCTTAAACACCCACGCCCGATGTTGGCTCATCTCGACCGTGGGGATGGCCAGGGCGATGCCTCGGCGATCATAAATCTCGCTAAGGGTCGTCGTACCCAGCCGTTCGGCGAGAGCCTTCTGCAACGCGGCGTTGCCCGCGGCTAAGGCGGCCGGGCGCCTCATCAGATCGACGCTAAACCCGGGAAGTCCGGTCGGCAGCGTGCGTATGAAGATCGCGCGCCCGTGTTCCGCGTATAAAGATACAACATCCGCCATCGGGACACCGGCCGCCAGAGCGCAGGCGATGATGCCGCCGGTGCTGGTGCCGACGATCAAATCGAACGACGCCCCGATATCGAGCGCGCCGACGCCGCGGCGCTGAGCGAAGCCCGATGCCACGCGTTCGAGATAGGTCGCGGTATAGGTGCCCCGCATCCCCCCGCCATCCAGGCTGAGGACGCGAAACGGTGGTGCTTCCTGCGTCATTGGTGTCGTCGGCTCGCCTATCAATTTCTCGCCGAATAAACCTCAATAGCCCGATATGGCCTGCCGACCGCCCCGCCGATAAAGGTCTCGTCGGCCATTGGCAAAACTCGACATGCGGGTTATGGCTGGTATTTGGGGATGCTGACAAAAGTCGTCAAGGAAATCATGTCGGGGATTTTCAGATGAGCGACGATCGCGCACCATCGGACGTTTTCCAAGAACGGCTTAAGGCCGCCCGCAACCTCCGCGGCTGGAACCAGGAGGAGCTGGCGGCAGCGGCAGGAATGCCGCACAGCTCGATCGGTCATTACGAATCGGGGTCGCGCAAGCCCTCGTTCGATACGCTGCGCAAGCTCGCCAATGTGCTCGAGGTGACGACCGATTATCTCCTTGGCCGCGTCGACGAGCCCGGTCTTGCCGAAGCGGCCGACCCGCTCTACCGCGATGTCGGCAAACTGACCGCGGCCGATCGCGACATGGCCAAGGCTTTTCTCAAGATGCTGGCCGCGCGCAGCCAAGCCAAGAAGAAGGGGTCGGCATGAACTCGGCCTTCCGCCTCAAGATGGCCAAGCAAAAGGCCGAGGCCTTGCTTAAGGAGCTGGGCATCACCGCCTTGCCGGTGGATCCTATCGCCATCGCGGAGAGTCGCGACATTATCGTCGAGCCGAAGCCCGACGCCGAGGACGGCGTATCCGGCATGCTGCTCAGGTACGACGATGTCTTCGGTATTCTCTATGCGACCCACATCCCGGTCGAAGGCTTCCAGCGCTTCAGCGTCGGTCACGAGCTCGGTCATTATTTTCTCGACGGGCATGTCGACCATCTGCTCAAGGACGGTGAGCACGCCTCGCGCGCCGGCTTCGTCTCGGGCGATCCTTACGAGCTCGAAGCCGACAATTTCGCGGCCGGCTTGCTGATGCCGGGATGGTTGTGCAAGCCCCTGATTGCGCGCCGCGACCCGGGCCTCGCCGCAATCGAATCGCTCGCCGGCGACTGTAAGACGTCGTTCACGGCGGCGGCGATCCGCTTCGCCGAACTTACCGGCGATGCTGTGGCGGTCGTCGTCAGCACCGGGCAGACCATCGACTATTGCTTCCTTTCCGAGGCGATGAAATCGCTGCCGCAGCTGAGCTGGCTGAGGAAAGGTTCGCCGGTGCCGGCGGGCACGGAAACCGCCCGGCTCTCCGCGGTCGCCGAGCGGGTGCTGAAGGGCGACCGCGCCACCGCCGAGATCGACGTCATGGATTGGCTCGGCGGCACGCGCTCTGCGATCGTCAGCGAAGAAGTCGTGGGTCTCGGCCGGTACGGCAAGACGCTCACGATCTTGTCGTCATCGCGCATCGGCCACGAGGAAGATGGCGATGACGATGATGGTGACGAACAGATTGAGGAGCGGTGGACGCCGCGGTTCCACCGCTGATCGGCCCCGATCCTTCTCGGCACTGAAGCCTCCGGTACATACTAGATACGAAACTTAATAAATTACTAAGTTTTGCGTCTCTTCAGGCCTTGACGAAATAACCCTCCTGTACTAATGTAATACGAAACTTATTGTTTTCGTCAGTTTCGTATGTGAATCGAATGGACTTCGCCACCCGATCGCTGTCGCCCCACGAAAGCCGTGTCGTCCTGGCCTTGACCGAACAGCGCCGGCGCGAGGTTGATCGCGCCGATGTCGCGAAAACGCTCGGCATTTCCCTCGGGGCCGCCGATCAGCTAATTCGCTCGCTGCGCCGCAAGGGTTGGCTCGAACGCGCTAGCTGGGGCCGCTACCTCCTGATCCCACCCGAGCAGGGGCCGGATGCGCTGGGCGAATCGAACCTGCTCGCGCTCGCAAGCCGGATCGCGTCGCCTTATTACATAGGCTACGGCACTGCCGCGGCGCACTACGGCTTTACCACCCAGGTTCGCAATGTCGTCTGGCTGGTGACCCCGCAGAATCGGCGAAACCGACGTATCCACGACACCCAAGTGCGGATCGTCAATCCGCCCGCGCGCAAATTCTTCGGCGGCGCGCCGACCGACATCTACGGCTATGAGGTCCTTCTCTCCGACCCGGAAAAGACCGTGATCGACTGCGTCGACTCGCCGGATCGCGCCGGCGGCGTCGGCGAAGCCGCCGCCATCCTCGCTGCTGCCGGCAGCCGGCTCGATTGGACTAAGCTCGCCGACTACATCGAGCGGATCGGCTCATCCTCCCTGGCGCGCCGTTTCGGCTGGACCGCGGATCGTGTCGCCGCACCCATGCCGGCGGAGATCCGCGAGCGGCTGCTGCGCTATGTGCAAAAGTCGGGACGGTTGCCGATAATCGGACCGTCCTCCCCTGCGCCCGACAGCATAGGCCGCGACGCCGTCTGGCGCGTGATGGTAACCGCGCCGCCGGCGGAGTTCAGCGGCAGCGCTGGGGGCGCGCGCCGGCGCTCCGCTCGGCCGGCGACGTGATGCTGACCCAGCCGCAAATTCAACGCTATGCCGCCGAATCCGGCTTGCGCGACATCATGATCGCCGAAAAAGAGGTCGTTCTCACCTACATGCTGCAGCTGCTCGCCGAGCGCGGTCTGCTCGATCGCCTGGCGTTCAAGGGCGGAACCTGCATCCGCAAGATGATCGTCGGCAGCCAGGGCCGTTTCTCGACCGATCTCGATTTCACCGCCCTCGACGAGCACGACCATGAGGATGCGATCCTCTCGATGATGGCGGCCTTCGAAGAGCGCTATCACGGGCTCCGCTTTTCGATTCCCGACGACAGCTACTACGAAACCAACGACGGCCTCTCCTGGGGCGTCAATCCCGTCTATGCCCATGAGTGGAATCAAGCAGGCCTCAGCGAAATCAAAATCCAGGTCAGCCGCCGCGAAGTCCCGACCTTGCCGCCGGAGACCCGCCCGCAATGCGTCCAGAGCTACTTCAGGCTATTGCCCTTTGCTCCTGCGGACATCGCCTGCCTTTCGCTCCCGGAAATCCTCGCCGAGAAAATCCGCGCGGCGTATCAACGCAACAAGGCGCGCGACGTCTACGATCTGGGCATCTTCGCGACCAAGCCCGTCAACCGGCCACTGGTTCGCCGGCTGGCAATTCTCAAGCTCTGGCAGGCCGGCGACAGCCTCGATCCCGAGCGGTTCCTGGCAAAGATCGCCGACAGCAAAGCCTATGATTGGGACGATCTTGGCCAGCTGGTGCGCCGTACCCAAGCCGTAGATCCGGCTCGCATCATCGCCGAGTGCGGCGATGGCTACCGGTTCCTGTTGGATTTGAACGAGGAGGAACGGCAGCTGGCCGCGGACCATCATCAGCGCGAACGCGGCCTCTGGAAGAAGCTACAGGATGAGTGCGCGGCCTTGTGAGATAGCCGTGCCAGAGCCCGCCGCGATGCTGCTGCTGATGATGATGCAGTGCTTGCCTTCAATCAGGAGCGGCTACGCGCCGTTTCAGCGCCGGAAACTCAATCATGAATTCTGAGCGGCAGTCCCCGCCGGCAAGGTCCAGGAATATCGCGTCTATCGCGCACGGAAATGTGATAGACTTCTGATTCGGAGCTGATCGCGATAAAAAGAGGGAAGGGAATCCCGGCAAGCCAGTAAATCCGCCCCCGTCACGATTTTTTTCTACACGAAACCTACACGAGAAAAACCGACCTATTTTCTCCTAACGATTCCAATTGCTTATATCGGCTCCAATATCCCGCCGGTATGTTGGCGCGTCGTGCGCACCCAGCCTTACGGCCGCAAATCGCTGTTTATAGGATCGCACGCCAACCGCATTGTCGGCTGGCCGGTGCCGGAAGGCCGCATGTTTTTGCTGGACCTGCTGGAGCATGCGACGCAGCGGCAATTCGTCTATCGCCATGAATGGCAAGTTGGCGATCTGGTGATCTGGGACAACCGGGCGACCCTACACCGCGGCCGGCCCTATGACATGACGCAGCGGCGCGAACTGCGCCGCACCACGACCCGCGACTACGCCGCGATTCCGGAGCCGATCGCGGCCTGAGCTACAGTGTCTTCTCCAGAAAAACGCTGACGCCGTTGTCGGGGTAATCCCCAAAAGGGCCGCGGTCGCGGAACCCGCTGCCGCGATAGAGGCGTAGCGCGGCGTGGTTGAGGTTCCCGGTTTCGAGCTGGATCGACCGCATGCCTTCATCGCGTGCCGCCTTCTCGGCAGCCTGCAACAACGCGAAACCGACGCCTTTGCCACGCACCTCCTCGGCGACAAAGCAGCGCTTCAATTCGCCTTTGTTCCCGGGGTTGCGGACGAGCGCCATGCAGCCGACCGCGCGGCCGTCGAGCCGGGCCATGAAAAACCGGACATTGTCGGACCGCAATTCCGGCAGATCGATTTGGTCGCAATTTTCAGGCGGATAGAGGCTCAGCAAAAAAGCATCCGACTGGCGAAGCAGTTCAACGGCCTCGCCCTGGTCGGGACGCTCCTCAGCGATGGTAAGCGCGGTATCGTTCACTCGGCCGCCTGCTGCAAGGGCCGGGTCGCCGCCTCCATTTGCCGGTCGTATGCCTGATGCCAGTCGAGCCCGGCCTCGGTGACGAAATCGCCGCTGCGCATCCGGTACATGATCTCGGGATCATTGACGCCCGGCGGCACCGTGCCGTTTTTCGCAAGCGCGCGGGCCACCGCGAGCAACCGCCGCCGCGTGCGCATGATCATCATGTCGCTGGGCCCGAGATGCTCGAAGAGGTGGTCGGTGATCGGCCCCATGCTTTCGGTCACCGCCTGGTCCTGCTGATGGATCCCGGCGATGCCAGTGTAGTTGCCACCGCGCATCTGCGCCTCGCGGTCGATCAGCCAGTCATTCTCCGGTCGGCCGTTGAGCCGCCAGCGGCCGAACCAATCGGTCGTGTTCGGGATATAGTCGAAAACGCGCGCGAAACCGGGCATCAGCTGCCCGGTCTTGTCATTGGTGACAAAGGCCGGCTCGCCCTTCCACCTCAGGCTGACGAACATCGTGTGATGGTCGTCCATCGGGACCCACGCGCGGTTATGCAGGTGGGTGGCGAATTTGCCCTGCGGCGTCTGCGTCCAGAACGGCAGCATGAAGTTGGCGAAGCGCCAATAAGTTTCGTCCGGCCCGCCATCGCGATGGGCGGCGTACATCGTGCCGGTCTCGGTGTCGCCGACATGATAGTCCGGCGCGCGGTTGGTCACCGTGTAGCGGAAGATGCTGTCGTCGGGGAGCATCCCGGCATTGATGCCGCCAGCATGAAGGAAGCCGAAATGGCAGGTGTCGATATCGCCTTCGAGCGCTTGCAGCCAGTTGCATTCGCGCTGCACGAACTGGATCTGCACCTCGCTCTCGGGCAGCAGCGTCGCCTCGATTTGTGGCAGCGGCGGGGCCGATTTGCGGTCGCCCATATAGACCCAGATTAGGCCGTTGCGCTCGACGGCCTTGTACGCCTTGGCGTGCACGAGATGCTTGAAGTCGCGCTCCGCCGGAACGCTCGGCATTTCGACGCAGTTGCCCTCAACGTCGAATTTCCAGCCGTGATAGACGCAGCGCAGGCCGTTATCCTCATTGCGGCCGAGGAACAGCGAGGCGCAGCGATGCGGGCATTTGTGATCCATGACGCCAACCCGGCCGGTGCTGTCGCGGAACGCGATTAGCTGCTCGCCCAAGAGCATCAGCCGCATCGGCTCGCCATCGGCCTTCAGCTCGGACGACATCGCCGCCGGCATCCAATACTGCCGCATCAGATTGCCCATCGTCGTGCCGGGGCCGACGCGGACCAGATCGTCGCTGTCTATTTGGCGCATGGCGAAGTTCCCTGTGTCTTGTAGCTTATGACCAGAACGCGAAGCCGAGACCGGTGCCGGTGCCGGCGGGGGTGCGATAGCCCGGCTCGTAATGCGACCATTCCAGCGAGAGATGTTCGACGGCGCCGGCGACGCAAATCCAGTTGCGAATTTCCGAGCTGCCGGAGTTGAGCAGCTTCTTCGGCAGGTTCTGGATCGCCTCCGCGTCCTTGCGCTGGAGCATGTCGATAAAGCCGCGATCAAGCGCCTCGTCGACGACAAAATGCGATAGGCCGCCCGAGGCGAGGATGCCGACCCGCTTGTCGCCGGGATAGCTCTCCACCGCCGCGCGGATCGCCTGGCCGAGCTTGTAGCAGCGCCGCGAGGTCGGCTGGTTGGGCGGGTAGTAGGTGTTGACGCAGATCGGCACGATCGGCACCACCTCTTTCATGATCCGCTTGTGGACAAAGCCGATCGCGTGACCCTCGCCTTCGCCATCCGGGCAGGCATCGGAAGCGGAAAGATCGAACTCGTCGTCGATCAGCCGGTCGATCAAATGGCGGGCGAGCCCGGCATCCACCGCGTAGTCGCGCGGCACGGTTTCCTCGTGCCAGCGGGCGCTCGCGCGCCAGCCCCAAGTCGGGTTCGCCACCGGCGCCATCGGCATGTTGCGAATCGTCTCGCCGTAATAGACGAGGATGCCGGGCATGTTGGTGGCGTGGTAAAGCTCGTCCTGGTCGTCGCCGACAACGATCAGCGTGTCGAGCCGCGCCTCCTTGAGGAAATCGCCAAGCCGCGACATCGCTGCTTCCACCGCCGCGTGGCGCGACGCCATCCGCTCGGGCGAAATCTGCGTCGCGATATCGGTCGGCGCGCGTTTCAGCTGCGCCTCATAGCTCGTCAGATTACCGTCGGTGTCGAGCAGGTTGGTGCGTTGCGTATCGCGTTCGATAAAGCGCGGCCAGTCGGTCGGCGGCGCGTTCAACATCGGCGTGTGCGAAGTACCGATCCCGAGGACGAGTTTGGCCATGCGACAACCCTCCTTGCCGCATTGTAGCGCAATTCCGCGCGCTGCAAATCGGGCTCTAACGGTTCGGCGCGGCGCTATTTCTCGTGCAGCGCCCAGACGCCGTTCCATTCATCCTTTGGCGGGTCGGCGATGAATTGGCGGATGCGGTCGAGGAAGACGTGGCTTGCTGGATCGTCGGGGACGATCGAGAGGCAATCGCGGAACCCTTTTGCCGCGCGGTCCCAACGCTGCTCGCGATAATCGGCCAACGCCGCGACAAAGGTGTCACGCAGTTCGAGCCGGTCAGAGGCGACCTCGCCCTTGCGGCCGAGCAATTCGAAAATACGTTCGGGCTCGCTTTTGCCGACCACCAGCACCGCGTCGATCTCGCGGACCTCGATCGCGTCGCCGGCCAGCTCGCGCGTCCGGTGATTGAGCAGGATATGCGTGCCATAGGCTTTGCTCGCGCCTTCGAGGCGCGAGGCGATATTGACGGTATCGCCCAGCACCGTATAGCTGCGGGTTTGCTCAGAGCCGATGTTGCCGACGACAACGTCGCCGGTCGCGATGCCGGTGCGCAACGCGATTTTGGGAAAGCCGCGCCGCACGCCAGTCAGCTCGGGCAACGATGCCTGGAACGCGGGCAGCCCGGCAAACTGTTCCAGCGCGGCAAAACAGGCGAGCCGCGCCTGTTCATCGGATGCCGCAAAAGGAGGGCCCCAAAAGGCCATGATCGCGTCGCCGATATATTTGTCGACGATGCCGCTGTTCCGCCGAACCGGGTCGCTCAGCATCGTCAGATAGCCGTTCATGACGTTGACCAGACCGACCGGTGTCATTCCCTCGCTAAAGCTGGTAAAGCCCTGCATGTCGGAGAACAGGATCGTCATCTCTCGCCGCGCGCCTTTTGGGTCGGTCAGCTCCGGGCGATCAATCAACCCGGCGACGATGCGCGGGTCGACATATTTGCCGAACGTGTCGCGGATCTGCTCCTTGACCCGCAACTCGCCCACCATCTTGTTGAACGATTCGGTCAGGCGGCCGATTTCGTCGCTGGACGTTACCGGCACGATCGTATCGAGCGCGCCGCCTTCGACGGCGACCGTGCCGGCGAGCAGGCGTCGCACCGGCCGGACCAGCCCGCTGGTGATCAGTGCAGCGACAGTGACCCCCAGCATGGCGGCGAGCAGCAACAAGACTAAGCTAATCTCGACAACGCGCACCTGAAAGGCCCGCGTCGAGGCGATGGCGCCGCGGGCCAACCGTCCCATCTCGAGCCGATTTTCATCGATTTGCAGATCGAACCGGTCGCGCATGCCATCGAGATCGTCAAGCTCGTCGCGGACATCGGCGTGCTTGCCGGCGTCTTCATTGATCTGCAGCTTGGTGAATAAATCCTCGAATTGGTGGCGCGATTCCTGAAGAAATTCGAGCCGGGTATCCAGTCGGGCCAGCTCCACGTTGTCGTTGAAGTCGAGCGGATCAGCGATCTGCGCGTTGATATAACGCCGCGCAGCGGCGAGATCGTCATCCGCCGCAGTGCTTGATGCGGCAACACGCTGGTGCAGCTTGTCGATCTTGGCCTTGTCGGGCGGCGTGTCGTCAAGCGCCGCCACGAGGCGCCGAATAAACGACGACTCTTCCACCCAGTGAATGTTGGCGTGAGACATTGCGACGTAGGCGGGCTAGTAATTCTCGCCGATGAGCTTGAGCTGGTCGTCGACTGTTCGGGTCATGCGGAGGCTTAACAGCGCCGCCGCGCCCATCAGCACCAGAAGGCCAATGGCGATACTGAAAATCTTGAGGCCGATCCTGACGCGCATGTGTCTCCCCCGGCACACGCAAGCCGCTACCGGAAAATGGTTAGCAAAGTGTCAAACCGTGTCCTCGACCGTGCTCCGCCGCATGTCGCGCCGTTGCGCGAGATCGTATCGTCGGCCGCGATGCAGCACCGCGCGATTGTCCCACATGACGAGGTCATTGGGCCGCCATTCATGGCGATAGACGAATTGCCGCTGTGTCGCGTGTTCGAGCAGGTCGCCCAGCAGCACTCGCCCTTCCGGCAGGGACAAGCCCACCACATGCGTTGCGTGCGCCCCGACATAAAGCAGCTTGCGTCCCGAGCCGGAGTGGGTGCGCACCAGCGGCCAGGTAACCGGCGGGATCGCTCCCGCGGTCTCCTCGAGGCTCGGCGCAAAGCCCAGCGTCGCGCGCGAATGGTGCACATAATGCTCGGCTGAGCGGTTTTCGGCCTCCGCGCGGAGCCTTTCGGGAAGCGCGTCATAGGCAGCCCGCATGTCGGCGAACTCGGTCTCGCCGCCCCAATTCGGGATCGCGCTGCAATAAAGCAGCGAGAATTTCGCCGCCGGCTTTTTGTACGAGCTGTCGGTGTGCCAAAGCCGCGTCGCCATGTTGGAAAGAATGCGGCGATGATTGCGGTCGGCGACCTGCCCGGTTTCGTCGAGGTTCGAGACATCGGCGAATTCAGGGCGCACCCGGCGGTGCTGCCGCACCGCAAGATGGCGCCCCGGGTCCATCGGCCCGAACCGCGCGGTGAAAGCGAGCTGCTCGTCTTCGCTTAAATGCTGGTCGCGAAAGACGAGGACGGCGAACCGGTCCATCGCCGCCTCGATCTCGCGAATTGCGGCGTCGGCGATCGCCTCACGCAAATCGATCCCGTCGGCGCGCGCGGCAAAGAGCGGGTGGAGCGGCGAGAACGACAGCATCGTGATCATTCTACCATGGGATGAGAGGCACTCGTGCGGGGGGTGAGAAACTTTTGTTTGCCGCCCAGGGTCCGCGCTTTCATTGTGACCCGCAAACCAGCGATGAAGCGGAGATCGAGGAATGCTGCAAACCTTTGAGGGCGGCTGTCATTGCGGCCGCGTGCGCTTTCGCATTCAGGTGGATCTGGCGGAAAACCTGATCGGCGAGTGCAATTGTTCGATCTGCACCAAGAAGGGCATCCTGCACCTTCCGGTTTCCGCCGAGCGGCTGGAAATTCTCAGCGGTGCCGGCGATCTGACCGCCTACACCTTCAACACCGGCACCGCGAAGCACACGTTTTGCCGGTATTGCGGTATTCACCCCTTCTACCACCCGCGCACCGACCCGGAAAATTACAGCGTCAACGTCCACTGCCTCGACGATTACGACCCTGATACGATGCGCTCGCAACGCCTGTTTGAGGGCAAAAACTGGGAAGAGGCTTTCGCCCAGCGCCATGCCGAATGGGCCGCCAAGCCGTAAATGTCGGAAGGTTAACGGAGGGTGCGATGATCGAAACGCGGGAAGGCGGCTGTCATTGCGGCCGGGTACGATTTCGTGCCCGTGTCGATCTCGATCGCCTGTCGGAGTGCAATTGCTCTATCTGTACCAAGAAGGGGATTTTGCACCTCGTCGTCGATCCGGCCGATTTCGAACTGGTCAAAGGCAAGAAGGTGCTCAGTGTCTACACCTTTGAAACCGGTGTGGCGCAGCACACATTCTGTTCGCATTGCGGGATGAATGTGTTCTACATCCCACGCTCGCAGCCGCATCGCATTTCGGTCAATGCCCGCTGCCTCGATGGTATCGACGCGGCCGATCTCAAGCCGAAGCGCTTTTTCGGCGGGCGCGATTGGGAGGCGGCGCAGGCAAAGCGTCTCGCTGAGGAACACCTGCCGCCGCCCGATACGACGGGCGGCCGCGCCGGCGCGCTGACCCTCCAGGCGATCCTCGACCGCGCGCCGGAGTAGACTTCAGATCACCAGTTCCTTGCCGACACCCCGGACATCGACCTCATAGTCAAGGCCCTGCACCGGCGGCCGGCAGAAATGCCAGGTGAGTCCGCCGGGCACCGCGCCGCGGCGCACGAACTCGTCGGCGAAATGATGGAAGAAGTCGAAGACCGTATAGATCTGGGTCTCGGTCGCATCGGCCCAGGTCTTGCCGAGCGCACCCATGCGGTCTTCCATCGCGCGCAGCACAAAACGCGCCTTTTCCCGCATGCCTTCGGGTGACTGGTCGCCGAGCCGGATGATCCGCTCTCCATATGGGCCGCCGGTGCCGCCCGCCTCGCCGCTGCCGGCGGCAACAAACCCGCCGGCGCCTGGCACCGTGTAGCAGAAAGCGTACATGCTCGGCTCAGACGGTGGGTCGATCTCGGGACACACATTCGAGCGCGCGACCGGGTTTATGTCGTCATGGAAAATGCCCCAGGCCGCGAGTTGCTGCACGTAGTGACGGTTGAAATCGATAAAGCCCTGATCGGTGAATTGGCCCGGCGAGCGTAATTCGCAGGCGCAAAACGACGTGGGGGGCCTGCCCATGCGCGCCATATGCGCTTCCGCCGCCGCAAAACCTTCGGCCAGCTTGAGCGGTTTCACAAAGCGCGCCCGCTCGATCGCATAGCCTTCGAGCGCCTCGACGCCTCCCGAATACTGGAACGCATGGGTGACAAAGCGGTAATTGCCGGCTTGGAACAACTGGGTTTCGAGCATCGCCATTCTCCTTATGCGGCAAGCGGTGCGGTGGCGCGGTCGAGCCAATCGCGTGTCTCGCTGTCGACAAGCGGACCGATCGTCTCGCGCACTCGCGCGTGGTACGCGTCGAGCCACTGTATTTCGCGCTCGTTCAACAGGTCGCGGACGACCAGGTTGCGGTCGATCGGCGCCAAGGTAATCGTCTCGAAGCACAGCATCTCGCGCGCGCTGTTGTCCTTATGGACAGGCTCGCCGGGCTGCACGACGATCAGGTTCTCGATGCGGATGCCGTAGGCGCCGGTTTTGTAGTAGCCGGGTTCGTTCGAGACGATCATGCCCGGCAGCAGCGGCTGGGTGTTGGCGGCCTTGGAGATGCGTTGCGGCCCCTCATGCACTGACAGGTAGCTGCCGACACCGTGCCCGGTGCCGTGGTCATAATCGAGCCCCACATCCCACAGCGCGCGGCGCGCGAACCCGTCAAGCTGCGATCCCGTCGTGCCCTTGGGGAAGCGCGCCGTGGCGAGCGCGATATGCCCCTTGAGGACGCGGGTGAAGTTCTCGCGCATCTCGGTGGTCGGCTCGCCAATTGCGACGGTACGGGTGATGTCGGTCGTGCCGTCGAGATACTGCGCGCCTGAATCGAGCAGATAGAGCGTTCCGGGTTCGAGGACCTTTTCGGTCTCGGGCGCGGCGCGGTAATGGACGATCGCACCATTCGAGCCGGCGCCCGAGATCGTCGGGAAGGAGAGGTCGCGGAAATACCGGCCCTCCTTGCGGAACGCTTCGAGCTGATCGCTCGCAGCGATCTCGCGCAAGCCTCCTAGCGGCGCTGTGCGGTCCAACCAGGCGAGAAAGCGCGTCACTGCCGCGCCGTCACGGCGATGCGCCTCGCGCGTGCCGTCGAGCTCGACCGCGTTCTTGCACGCCTTGGGCAGCATGCACGGGTCGGCGGCACGCAAAACCCTCGCGCCCGAAGCCGCGAGCCGGTCGAACACCCAAGACGCGGCGCTCGCGGGATCGACCTGGACGCTGCCTTCTTTCGCCAGCGCATCGAGTGCGGGGCCCAGCCGCTCCGGCGCCTCGATCGTCACCTGGTTGCCAAGATGCCGGTCAAGGCCGGGGGCCAATTTGCGCCGGTCGATGAACAGGGTGACCGCGCCGTCCACCTTGACGATCGCGAAAGACAGCGGCAGCGGCGTGTGCGGGACGTCACCGCCGCGAATATTGAGCAGCCACGCAATCGACTCCGGCATCGTCAGCACCGCCGAGGCGGCGCCGTTGGCGGCGAGCGCACGGCCGATGCGCGCACGTTTGTCGGCAGCGCTTTCGCCGGCGAATTCGTCGGGCTGGCCGAAGACCGGCGCCAAGGGAGCGGCGGGTCGGTCGGCCCACACTGCGTCAAGCGGGTTTCGCTCGACCGCGCGCAGCGTCGCGCCGGCGCGTTCTATGCCGGCCTTGAGCCGCTCGACCTCCTGCGGCGTGTGCAGCCACGGGTCGTAGCCGATCGCCTCGCCTTTTTTCGCTGCTTCGGCCAGCCAGTTCGCCGGCGGCTCTTCGATCAGGTGACGGATTTCATAGGCCTGAGTATCGACCTGGGCGCCGGCTTGCAGCGTATAGCGGCCGTCGACGAATACCGCCGCGCGGTCCACCAGCACCACCGCCATCCCCGCCGAGCCGGTAAAACCGGTCAGCCAGGCGAGGCGTTGGCCGCCCATCGGCACGTATTCGCCTTGGTGCTCGTCGGCGCGCGGCACGATAAAGCCGGCAAGCCCCTCAGTGGCGAGCTTGTCGCGCAGCAATTTCAGCCGCGCCGCGCGCGACAGTCGGTCGAAATCCTCGGGGCTGACGCCGTCATGGTGCAATGCAGCAAACGTCGCCTTGCGGGCTTCGAGCGCCTCGGCCAAAGCCGGCGGTGTCGGGTCGGCGACGAGCGCATGCCAGCTCGTACCGATCTCCGGCGGCGCGGCGAGCACGCCGGCGATCAGCGCATCGACCGCCTGCGCGTCGAGCGGCGATTTCGCCTCGCTCAGCGACCGCCCCAGCCCGCTGCGATCCGGCGTCACTCCATCCATCATTCGCTCCTGTCACCACCCCGCGCAGTGTAAAGCATTTTTGCCGCCCCGCATTCCTCTCCCGCGGGTGCCTCGGTCCGCCCGCGCGATACGCGTGCTGCATTGCGGAAGCATCACTATGAATCAGTCAGGTTTACTGACTTACGCATGGCTGCCCTGCGTTGTAGCCGTTGATCTCCGGTTCGCAAATCGCCATTTGTGCACTGCACCATTAAGGTGAGAGGTACGCACCATGTTCATCGTCAGTCTCTTCGCTGCGGCGCGCCAAGGCTTTGCCGAATGGCGGCGCAAGCAGCAGGCCTATGCCGAGCTGATGTCGCTCGACGATCGTTCGCTCGCCGATATCGGCATCCGTCGCTCCGAGATCCCCGCGATCGTCGAGGGTAATCACGAGGCCACGCACCGCGACGCGGATCGCGAGTTCATGCCGGCCTTCAACACGCGTCGCCTGGCCGGCGGCCACACCTGGTTCCCGTGGTTCCCGCCGCTCTAATCAGCTAAGCCCGAATTCAGGGCCGGCGCCGCGCCGCAGCCTGTCGCCGATGTCGCGGCCCAGCGCGGCGGCGTCGGCCAGTGCCGCGGTTCCGTCGGCCTCACGCGCGGCGCTGCCGTCGGCGGCGAGCAGCAGTGCTTTCAGATGAAGCCGGTCGCTCTGTGCCTCGGCGAGACCGGCAATCGGTGTGCGGCACGAGCCGTCGAGCGCCGCCAGCATCGCCCGTTCCGCAGTGATGCAGGCGGCGCTTTTCGCGTCATGAAGCGGCGTGAGCAGCGCGGCGAGGTCGGCATCGTCGGCGCGAGCCTCGATCGCCAGCGCCCCTTGCCCCACGGCCGGCAACATGTCCTCGACCGACAGGATTTCGCTGACCACATCGGTCCGGCCGAGACGTTCAAGCCCACAGAGCGCCAGCAGCAACCCGTCAACCTCGCCGGCAGCGAGCTTCCCCAACCGCGTATCAACGTTGCCGCGGATTGGCGCGGCGACGAGATCGGGCCGGCGGCGGAGCAATTGTGCGGCGCGGCGCAGCGACGCGGTGCCTATTTTGGCGCCCGGCGCCAGCGAGGCCAACGCCCCCCCGTCGCGCGTCACCAGCGCATCGCGCGGGTCGTCGCGCGGCGGTACGCAGACGATGGCCAGCCCCTCCGGCAGAAACGTCTCCATGTCCTTGAGTGAGTGCACCGCAAAATCGACCCGCCGATCGATCAGCGCCTGCTCGATCTCCTTGGTGAAAAGCCCCTTGCCGCCGATCTCGGCGAGCAGCCGGTTTTGCACTCGGTCGCCCGTGGTGCGGATAACCTCAACCTCGATCATGCCCGGTGCGCCAAGCTTCGGATGGGCTGCGATCAACCGATCGCGCACCAGATTCGCCTGAAAAAGCGCCATCGCGCTGCCACGCGTGCCGATGCGCAAGGGATGGAGCGCCACGTCAGGATCCTTAAGCCGGAAGTAGGGACGGTTTTAACAAGCGCCGCCGCATGCGGCTACTGATCCCATGTCAACGGCGTCGGCAGCAATGGCAGCCGGTGCGTCACCGCCAGCCAGAAAAAAGCGAAAGCCAGCGAAATCAATGCGATCGGCACGCCCGTTTTGGCGTAATCAACAAAATTGATGTGCGCGCCCATACGGTCGGCACGCTCGGCGATGAGGATATTGGTCAAGCTTCCCGACAGCAGCAGATTGCCCGCCAGCGTTGAGAGCAGTGCCAGAGAGTAGAGCACGCCGACCGGGGGGGTCGGCCAGACCTGCAGCAGCAGCATCGACGACGGCAGGCTGCCGATGGCGTTGCTGCCGACGACGCTGAAGACGGTCAGCGGGATGAGCCCATTCGGCAATATCGCATATTGCCCAAGGAACTCATTGATGTGGGCAGCAACCGAAACTCCGTCGCTGAGAAGCGCGGTACGGAGTTCTCCGGTAATGGCGAAAAGGCAGGCAACTAAAAGCAGCAGCGGCCAATCGACCGCCGCCATCATCGTTCGGCTGGTGATCTTGCGGTTAGCGAGCAGCAGCGCGGCGATAAACAGCGCGCCCAACTCGCGTGGCAGCGAGGTCAGGAACAACGCCAGTAGGGCGACAAGCGCCACGGCGCCCTTGATCACCTGGTTGCGATCGAACGGGTGGGACACAACCGGCGGCAGGTCGGGCGGATCAGCGGCATCAACAACAAAAATCCGCTGTCGCCATTGCAGCCAGACGACGACGAACACGGTCAACAGCGCAAACAGCGACGGCACGATGCAAATCAGAAAGAATTTCGAAAATCCGAGCCGTCCGATCTCGCCAACCAGGATGTTTTGAGGGTTGCCGATCAACGTCGCGGCCGAGCCGGCGTTGGTCGCCGCGGCAAGCGCGATCGCGAAGGGGCGCGGATCGCAGCCCCGTTTGCGCGCGCCGACGATCAGCGGCGGCGCGATGGTGACGATCAGGATGTCGTTGGCGAGTACCGCCGACAGCGCACCGCCGATCGCCACGGTCAACGCCAGCAGCACCGTCGTGCCGTGGCGTGTGCTGGTAAAGGTCCGCGCACAAAGATCAATAAACCCCGATTCGGCGAACTGCGCCGAAATGATCATCATCGCGAACAACAGCGTCAGGGTCGGGACATCGATATTGGTGCCGAAATCATCAAGCGTCATCTGGCCGCTGACCAGGAGTGTGATCACCGCGAGCAGCGCGATCCCGGTGCGGTCAACCTGCAGCCGCGGGATGCGTCCGGCGACCATACCGGCGTAGGTCAGAATCAGGACAAGGAGAACGATCGCGGCATGCATCGGCAGAGCGACTATCGGGGGCTGCCCGCATCATGACCGAGACTGTCGGAAATTCGCCAGAATGATTTGATTTGCTGATGCTTTTTGTCTCGCCTCGTGAGCCGGTGGCGGAGAGGTTTTCAGGCCGCTGCGCGATGGGCGCGTCGTTGCTATATGATAACGGGATGTCCGAGCATCTTCTGGCAGAAGCCGCCGCCCCGGCGGCACCCACCTATCTCGCTGCGCTCAACGAGGCACAGGCGCAAGCGGTGGCGGCGGTCGAGGGGCCCGTCCTGGTGCTCGCCGGCGCCGGCACCGGCAAGACGCGGGTGTTGACGACGCGGCTCGCGCATATTCTCGCGATCCGCCGTGCCTATCCCGGCGAGTTGCTGGCGGTGACCTTTACCAACAAGGCGGCGCGCGAAATGCGTGAGCGGCTGCACGCGATGATCGGCCAGGCCGGCGAAGGCATCTGGCTCGGCACGTTTCACGCGCTGGCCGCTCGCATCCTGCGCCGTCACGCCGAGGCGGTCGGCCTCAAATCGAGCTTTACGATCCTCGATCAGGACGACCAGCTCCGCCTCGTCAAACAAATCCTCGTCGCCGCCCATATCGACGAACGGCGCTGGCCGGCACGGGCGCTGCACGCGGTTATCGAGCGCTGGAAGGATCGCGGGCTGACGCCGGACAAGGTCTCGGCCGCCGAGATCGGCGATTTCGCCGATGGCCGCGCGATCGACCTCTACCGGCTCTACCAGGAACGCTTGGCAACGGTGAACGCGGTCGATTTCGGCGATTTGCTGCTGCACAATTTGACGCTGTTCCAGGGCAACCCGGAAATCCTCCAGAGCTATCAGCGCCGCTTCCGCTACATCTTGGTCGACGAATACCAGGATACCAATGTCGCGCAGTATTTATGGCTGCGGCTTTTGGCGCAGCAGCACAAGAACATCTGCTGCGTCGGCGACGACGACCAGTCGATCTATTCCTGGCGCGGCGCGCAGATCGAGAACATCCTCAAATTCGAGCATGATTTCCCCGGCGCGCTGGTGGTGCGATTGGAGGAGAACTACCGCTCGACGCCGGAAATATTGTCGGCCGCGGCCGGGGTGATCGGCCATAACCGCGGCCGGCTCGGCAAGACACTGTGGACCCGCGCCGGCGAGGGCGACAAGGTCACCGTGCGCGGCTTGTGGGACGCCGAGCAGGAGGCGCGCTGGGTCGGTGACGAGATCGAGGCCTTGCAGCGCAAGGGTCACCGGCTCTCCGAAATCGCCATCCTGGTGCGCGCCGGCTTTCAGACGCGCGAGTTCGAGGAGCGCTTTATCGCGCTGGCGCTGCCCTATCGGGTGATCGGCGGGCCGCGCTTTTACGAGCGTCAGGAAATCCGCGACGCGCTTGCCTATCTGCGCCTTGTCAACCAGCCCGCCGACGATCTCGCATTCGAGCGCATCATCAACACACCGCGCCGTGGCATCGGCACGGCGACATTGCAGTTGCTGCACGCCGCGGCGCGCGCTGGACAATTGTCGCTGGTCGAGGCGACGCGAAGTCTTATCGCCGGCGACCGGCTGCCGCGCGGCGCGCGCAACTCGCTCGCCAATTTCCTCACGATGCTCGACCGCTGGCGCGACGACGCGTTCCGCGACAGCCATGTCGAGCTGGTGCAGCGGGTGCTCGACGAGAGCGGCTATACCGGGATGTGGCAGGCGGACCCGTCGCCTGAGGCGCCGGGGCGACTCGAAAACCTCAAGGAACTCGTTGTCGCGATGGCCGAGTTCGAAAATCTCGGCGGGTTTCTCGAACATGTCAGCCTGGTGATGGACAATGCCGCCGACACAGCCGGCGACATGGTCAGCCTGATGACCTTGCACAGCGCCAAGGGTCTCGAATTCAACACGGTATTTCTACCCGGCTGGGAAGAGGGCGTCTTCCCGTCACAGCGCGCAATCGAGGAATCAGGATTGCCGGGCCTCGAAGAGGAACGGCGGCTGGCCTATGTCGGCCTCACCCGCGCGCGGCACCGCGCGCTGGTGTCATTCGCCGCCAACCGCCGTATCCACGGCCAATGGCAAGGCTCAGCGCGCTCGCGTTTTGTCGACGAATTGCCGAAGGATCAGATCGAAATCGAAACCCAGATGGGGCTTGGCCCCGGTGCCGGCTGGGCCGCGTCGCCCGCCGCCAATGCCGCCTGGGGCACGACCTGGGCGGAGGGCTACCACAGCCCGCTGAAGAAAAGCCCGCCGCGACCACCGCTGGTGATCGAGAGCAGCCGTCCGCCGCCACGGGGCCAGGAGGTGAAAAAGGTCGGCGGGTTTGCGATCGGCGACCGCGTTTTCCACCAGAAATTCGGCTACGGCACGATCCGCGTCGTCGAGGACAACAAGCTCGAAATCGCCTTCGAGAAAGCCGGCGACAAAAAGGTGATGGACTCCTTTGTCGAGCGCGTGAGTTAGTTGTTGAAGCCAAGAACGTTGTTCAGCTTTTCGAGCGGAGGTTTGCCGCCGAGGGCTGAGTGTGGGCGGATGAGATTGTAGTCGGCGATCCAGGGGTGCATGGCTTGGCCTCGCTC
>Ga0335085_10003621_pt1 | contig 26526 bp, 26 predicted proteins | sample Lox_Sample_45_FD_206712 | JGI IMG/M metagenome (GOLD analysis project Ga0335085, IMG submission 206712) | Soil microbial communities from Loxahatchee National Wildlife Refuge, Florida, United States - Lox_Sample_4.5 | ecosystem: Environmental > Terrestrial > Soil > Wetlands | place: USA...
CCGTGTGCTGTCCTGCGTGCTCTACCTCAACGAAGACTGGCGGCCTGAGGACGGCGGCGCGCTGAGGCTCTATCTGGACGAGGGCGAGGCGCGCTATGTCGATGTCCTGCCCGAGGGCGGTGCGTTGGTGTGCTTCCTCAGCGCGCGCTTCTTCCACGAGGTGTTGCCGGCGCGCCGCGGCCGACTGTCGCTCACCGGCTGGTTTCGCCGCCGCACGGACTGAGGCGGGGCACCCCAGGCACAGGTCGCGCAACGCGATAGGCTGTGTTGCAACTTAACGCGCCGCCACGTATGCGGCCGCGATCGCCACCGTGAGCAACGCCAGCGGCACTCCCGTCCGTGCATGGCGCCACCAGCCGATGCGTATCCCGTGCTTGACCGCTACGTCTATGACGATGATGTTGGCGATGCTGCCCACGATCAGGAGATTCCCCGCCAAGGTGCTCACCAGAGCGAGCAAGGGACCCGCCCCGGGATGGTGGGCTACGGGCAGCAGAAGCATGACCGCGGGCACGTTGGAGACCAGATTCGACAAGACCACGGTCACCGCCGACAACCAGCCGGCCTGGTCCAGGTCCAGGCCGGAGTGCGCGAGTCGCGCCAGCAGATCCGCGGTGAACCCGGTCTGCTGCAGGGCATGATTCACCACGAACAGACCCATGAACAGCACCAGCAGCTCCCAGTCGACCTGCCCGAGCATCTGGCTCGAATGCAGCCTGCGACTCATGAGCAGCACACCGGCGCCGGTCAGCGCGACATGCTCCCTGGGCCAGGGGCCGATCAGGAACGCGACAAGCAGCGTCGCCGCCACCGCCAGTCCCTTGATCGTCTGCCACAGGTTCAGCGGCACTTCCTGCCGGACCGGCTCGTCCGCACGGCCCGTCGCACGCTCCGCGCCGACCGGGTGCCAGCGCCCCGCGCTCTGCCACGCGATCAGTCCCCATGTCAACAGCAGGCCCAGGATGACGGGCGGAGCGGCCACGAGGAAATATCCCGCGAAGGACAGCCGCAACGTCTGGCCGATCAGCATGTTCTGGGGATTGCCGATCAACGTCGCCGCGGAGCCGATGTTCGCAGCGCAGGCAAGCGCGAGCAGGAACGGGATCGGGTCAAGACTGCGCTTGCGGCAGGTGTCGATCATCACCGGCGCTACCGCAAGGCAGACGACGTCGTTGCTGAACACGGCCGACAGCGAGGCGATGACGAAGGTCGTCGCGCCGAGCAGCAGCGGCGGCGCGAGCGGCAGCGAGGCAAGCTTGCGCGCGACCCAATCGTAGAACCCGCCGAGGCGCATCTGCGCCGCGATCACCATGAACGAGAACAGCAGGATCAAGGTCGGCAGATGGATGGACTCCGCCGCCTCCTGCAGGCCGACGGCGTCGACGGTGATCAAAGCGATGGCGCCGAGCAGCGCGACCCCTGTGCGGTCGAGCTGCAAGAACGGCAGCCCCCCCAGGATCATCCCGGAGTACACGGCCAAGAAGATGAGGGTGGTGGTTGCCGTCACGTTCGTCGCCTGACCGGACCGGTGAAGTGTACCGGCGGACGACGGCGTAGGAGCGCGCCGTGCGGTGATCGAGCGCCGTGCGCCGGATGCGGTTGGTAGCGCGGCCCGCTAGCGCGAAGCGCCCGCCTGCTTCGTCTTGTCCAACACGCTCATCGCGGAAGCCACCAACCCCGCGACGTCGGATACGTTGCTGGGCACAATGAGCGTGTTGCTCGTCTTCGCCAGGTTGGCGAAGGCGTTGATGTATAGCTCCGCGACCTTGAGATTGGCGGCCGACTGGCCGCCGTCTTTGCCGATCGCTTCGGCCACGGCAGTGATTCCTGCCGCGGTGGCCTCGGCGATCAGCCGGATGGCGGTGGCATCGCCCTGGGCCTTGTTGATGGCCGCCTGCTTCTCGCCCTCGGACTGCAGGATGTCCGACTGCTTGGCGCCTTCCGCCAAGTTGATCTCCTTCTGCTTCTCGCCCTCGGAGGTGGCGATCACGGCACGCTTCTCGCGCTCGGCGGTGATCTGCGCCTGCATCGCGCGCAGGATGGAGTCCGGCGGGGTCAGGTTCTTCAACTCGTAGCGCAGCACCTTCACACCCCAGGAGCGGCCGGCTTCGTCCAGCACGGAGACGATCTGTTTGTTGATCTCGTCGCGGCTCTCGAAGGTCTTGTCCAGCTCCATCTTGCCGACCTCGGAGCGCAGCGTGGTCTGGGCGAGCTGCGTGATCGCGGTGAGGTAGTTGGAGGTCCCGTACGAAGCAAGACGCGGGTCGGTCACCTGGTAATACAGGATCCCGTCCACCGAGAGCTGGGTGTTGTCCTTAGTGATGCACACCTGCTCGGGCACGTCCAGCGGCACCTCCTTCAGCGAGTGCCGGTAGGCGACACGGTCGAAGAAGGGCACGATGATATTCAGGCCCGGCTCCAGCACGGAGTGGAAGCGCCCGAGCCGCTCCACCACCCACGCGTTCTGTTGTGGTACCACCCGCACGCCTTCGATTACGAACACGACCGCCGAAGCGATGACGAAGAACGGGATCGCATAGACCCGCGTCGGTTCGAACGCAGCGATGAGGATGGTCAGGATGACTACGGCCGCGAGCTTGGGAAACATCGACACCTCCTTGCGAACCTCGGTTGCCGGCGCATCCGCCGGCTCGGACGCGGGCGCCGCCGCAGGCTTACGCGGGACGGGTCTTGGCGACTTCGAGGGTGTTGCCATGAACGGCGCTGATGTAGAGAACTTCGCCCGGCTGGCCGCTGCACTCGCCGCGCACCTGCGCGTCCCAGGACGCGCCGCGGTAGCGCACTCGTGCGAAGCGATCCGGCTCGTTGACCCAGGCTTCCCAGGTGACCGGCTGGCCGAGGTCCGGTGAGGCCATCGCAGCCGGCGTGACGAGCCTGCGGCGCTGCTGGATCCAGGCGACACCCGCGACGGCGACAACCGATGCGACGAGCGCCTGCACCCAGAATCCGAAGCCGGCGAAAGCCAGTGCCGCACCGGCCAGCGCCGCGATCCCGAGGACCAGGAGATAGAAGGTCCCCGTCATCAGCTCGGAAATCACCAGCGCCAGGCCGACAACGGCCCAGATCACGTATCCAGCCATGCGTACCGAGTGTCAGATCGAGGCCGGCTCAGTGTAGCGCAGAATCCCATCGGTATTGCTCGCCATCGGCCGCTGGAACGGCCCGGGAAAACCGTTACAATGCGCACGCGCAGCCGCTCGCCGGAGCGATCCGGGGCGGCGCTGCTTTTTTTATCGACGCTTTCGTAACCGGCTTGATGGGAAATGGCTGAGTACAAGAAGCACGTCACCTTCCAAGGCAAGATCCTGATCGTCGGGTTCGGCGCCGTTGGCCAGGGCACGCTGCCGCTCATCCTGCGGCACATCGAGATGCCCAGGGACAAGATCAAGATCATCACGGCCGAAGACTGGGGCCACGAGATCGCGCGGGAGTATGGGATCGAGTTCCGGGTCGAGCCGCTCACACGGGACAACTATCTGCAGATCCTCAACCGGGAGCTGAAAGCCGGCGACTATTTGTTCAACGCGTCCTTCGACGTCTCCAGCCTGGCGCTGATCGAGTATTGCAGCGAGCGCGGCATCCTCTACCTCGATGCCTGCATCGAGCCCTGGGCCGGCGGGCACCGCGACACCTCGATCCCGGCCGCGCGCCGCTCCAACTATGCATTCCGAGAATCGGCGCTGGAGATGCGCAAGAGATATCGAAACGGCCCGGCGGTGGTGCTCATGCATGGCGCCAATCCCGGCCTGGTATCGCACTTCGTCAAACAGGCATTGATCAACATCAACCGCGACACCGGCGCGGGTCTGCCGGAGCCGCGATCGAAGGAGGAATGGGGACGTCTTGCCATGCGACTCGGCATCAAGGTGATCCAGATCGCCGAGCGCGACCGGCAGACCACCGGCAAGCGGAAGCAGTGGGGCGAGTTCGCCAACACCTGGTCGAGCGGCGCCTTCGTCGGGGAATCCTTGCAGCCGGCCGAGCTGGGCTGGGGCACGCATGAGAAACACTGGCCCCACGAGGGCATGGAGTTCGGCTTCGGCTGCGGCTCCTCCATCTATCTGAACCGGCCCGGCTGCAGCACACGGGTGCGCGCCTGGGTGCCACTAGAGGGCCCGTATCACGGCTGGCTCATCTCGCACGGCGAGTCCCACTCGATTCCGGACTACCTCACGGTCCGCGAGGACGGGAGAGCCGTGTATCGTCCGACCTGCTATTACGCCTACCACCCCTGCGACGACGCGGTGCTGTCGCTGCACGAGATGGTCGGACACAACTACAGCATGCAGGAGAGGACCCGGTTGCTGCGGGAGGACCTCACGGACGGCTGCGATGAGCTGGGCGTGCTGGTCATGGGGCACAAGCGCGGCGCTTATTGGTACGGCTCCCAGCTCACCATACACCAGGCACGCGAGCTATGTCCGCACAACAACGCCACGAGCCTGCAGGTCAACGCCGCAGCGCTGGGTGCAGTGGTCTGGGCGATGCGCAACCCCAACGCCGGGATCGTGGAGCCGGACGAGATCGATTTCCGAACCGTGCTGGATATCTCGATGCCCTACCTGGGCCCGGTCTCCGGGGTGTACAGCGACTGGACGCCGCTCGAGGGCCGCGGCAAGCTGTATCCGGAAGACGTAGACTTCGAGGATCCGTGGCAGTTCAAGAACTTCCGGGTGGTCTGAGCGGCGAGATCGCAGCACCGCGCTTGCCAATCGACGATGCGATCGTGCATTCTTTAGCGCGATGATCTCGCTTCTGAAGAAGATCGTGGCTGAGCTCGGCGCCGCGACGCAGGTGTGCTTCCGCGTCACGTACCCCGACGGCTCCAGCTTTCAGAACCGGGACGGCACGCCCGTGGTGCATGCCCACTTCAAGACGAGCGCCGCCGCGTGGAATGTCGTCCTGTTCCGCCATATCGGGATGCTCGAATCCTTCTTCGATCAGTCCCTCGACATCGAGGGCGACTTCGGTCAGCTGTTCGCCATCGGCTTCGAGAGCGGCTTCGAGCGCTCGCCCGGGCCGCTGGTTTGGCTGCGCAACCAGTGGCACGAGCTGCGTTTCGGCAACCGCACGATCCAGCAGGCGCGCGTGAATGCCCGCTATCACTACGGGCTGGGCGCCGACTTCTACGCCTACTGGCTGGACGATCCACTGATGATGTACACCTGCGCCTACTGGAAGCCGGGTACACGCACGGTGGAACAGGCGCAGCAGAACAAGATCGACCATGTGTGCCGCAAGATCCGGCTCAAGCCGGGGGAGAGCGTGGTAGACATTGGCTGCGGCTTCGGCGGCTTCATGTTCCGCGCCCGGGAGCAGTTCGGCGCACGCGTGTGCGGCGTGAACACCACCACCGAGCAGGTCGACTGGGTGCGCGGCCAGATCGAGCGCCGAGGCCTGTCCGACCAGCTCGAGGTGCGCGAGGCGGACTTTCGCGAGGTGCACGCCCAGTTCGATAAGGTCGTCTCCATCGGAGTGCTGGAGCACGCCGGTCGGGACCAGTTGCGGGAGGTGGTTCGGGCGCACGCGGATTTCCTCAAGCCCGGAGGGCTCGGCATGCTGCACTTCATCGGTCATGTCGGCGTGCGCGACACCGAGTTCTATATCCGCAGGCATGTGTTCCCGGGCGGCTGGATTCCCAGTTTGGCCGAAACGATCACGGCGATGGAGGACTGCGGGCTGGAGATCGTGGACATCGAGAATCTGCGGCGCCACTACGCGCTCACGCTGGACGAGTGGGCGGCGCGGTTCGACCGCAACTGGGACCGCATCCACGCGCTGAACCCGAAGAAGTTCGACGAACGCTTCCGCCGCATCTGGAGCACTTACCTTGTGGCCTGCGCCGAGATGTTCCGCTCGCCCAACTCCAGCACACACCTGTTCCAGATCTTGTACAGCAAGGGCAACATCAACAAGGACAACTACCCGATGAGCCGGGCGTTCCTTTACTCCGGCGATTTCGAGCAGCGCGTCGCCGCCGAGTCGGAGCGCGCTGCGGCCATCTGACGCATCGTCCCGCGCATGCGCTTATCGAGCGGTGTAAGCCGGCCCGCGCCCGGTCGATCAACACCGGGTTGTTGTGTGCGCTCCCGCCTCGGTCTGAAGGTGTGCGGGTGACGGTATCGTTCGCGGAGCGCAAGGCGGAGTTCGCGCGTCAGATCGCAAGTCGGCCATCAGACGGCCACACCGGCGCCGTCGGCCTCGACAAGAGCACATCCAACCTTTTCCGCGACCGCGCGCGGGCGCCCAAGCGCCGGCTGGATGCGAGCGCTTTCCATCACGTCCTGGAAGTCGACTCCGGCGAGGGCTGGGTCGAGGTCGAGGGCATGACGCCGTACGACACGCTCGCCGCCGCGACGCTGCGCAGCGGGGTGATGCCCTGTGTCGTGCCTCAGCTCAAGTCGATCACGATCGGCGGCGCCGTAGCAGGCGTGGGGATCGAAGCGAGCTCCTTCCGCTACGGGTTGGTGCACGACACGCTGATGGAGTTGGAGATCCTGCTGGGCGACGGCAGCATCGTGGTCGCCAGACCGGACAACGAGCTGAGCGACCTGTTCTTCGGCTTCCCCAACTCCTACGGGACGCTCGGCTATGCGCTGCGGGTGAAGACCAAGACCATCCCGGTCAAGCCCTACGTCCAGGTGAGCCACCTGCGGTATCGCGACGCGAGCGAATACTTCCGCCGCCTCGGTGAGTGGTGTCTGGCGGGCGATGTGGATTTCGTCGACGGCTCGGTGTTCGGGCCCGAGCAGCTGTATATCACGCTCGGCCGCTTCGTCGACGAAGCCCCGTATACGAGCGACTACACCTACGAGAACATCTACTACCGTTCCATCGCGCAGCGGGAGACGGACTATCTCACGACCGAGGCATACCTGTGGCGCTGGGACACCGACTGGTTCTGGTGCTCCAAGAACCTGGGCGCCCAGCATCCGCTCGTGCGGCGGCTGCTCGGCAGGAAGCGGCTCAATTCGCGCTTCTATACCAAGGTGATGCGCTGGAACAGCCGCTGGCGCTTGACCCATGTTCTGGATCGCCTCTCCCGCTTGCACCGCGAGTCCGTGATCCAGGACGTGGACGTGCCGATCGAGCATGCGGCGCAGTTCCTGGATTTCTTCCAGCGTGAGATCGGCATCTCGCCGGTATGGATCTGCCCGATCGGCGCTTCGGACCCGGCGCGGCGCTGGACGCTCTACCCGCTGGACCAGTCCAAGCTGTACGTCAACTTCGGCTTCTGGGATGTGGTGCGAGTGGAGCGGGCGCGCCCGCCAGGGTACTACAACCGGCTGGTGGAACAGAAAGTGCAGGAACTGCAGGGGATCAAATCGCTATACTCGGACAGCTTCTACCCGCCCGAGGAGTTCTGGGCCACCTACGATGGCGAGGCGTACCGAGCGCTGAAACGCAAATTCGACCCCGGCGGCGTGTTCAAGGACCTGTACCAGAAGTGCGTGCTCAGGCAATGACGAGAATGGCCTACCGGGTGACACCCACAGAGCCCAATCTCCCGGAGCCGTATGGCCGGTCGATCTGAAGTGAAGCACGGCTCGAGATCGGTCCTCGAGCCGCGGCCGGAACATCCGGCTGGAGCGCGAGCAGCCGCGCGCTTGAGCCGTGACTGGGTCGGCTGGGTCGGACTCGCGATCGGACTGCTCGCCATGACGTTGGCACTGATCCCTTCCTGGCTCGCACCCCTGTACGACCCGCCCGCCAAGCCTGTGCAGCAGCGCGCGGCCGACTGGTTGAGCGAGCTGAAGGACAGAGCGGCTGCGGCCATCAAGATGGAGCCCGCGCCACCCCCGCCGCCCGAGGTTCGTAACCCCTGGCGCGATCCGCGCATCGCGCTCGCATCCCTGATCTGCGGGTTCGGCGCGCTGGTGCTGGGCATCCTCGCCTTCGTGCTCCACGAGGAGCAACGCCTGGTCGCCTGCTGTGTAGCGCTGGGCGCAGGCACGATCGCGGCCCAGTACCTATTGACCGCCGCGCTCATCCTCGGCTTCGCCGTGCTCGTCGGCGTCGTGCTCGCACGTACCGCCTGATCCACGGCACGTCACGATGGAGTATCGGTCACCGCTGCGTCTCCTGGGACTTCCGCTCGTGCACGTTTCCACGGCACGGATCGAAGGCGGGCGATTCCAGCGTGGCCTCGCGCGGGGCTGGATTGCGATCGGCGATGTCTCCTTCGGCGTGCTGCTGGCGATCGGAGGCGCCGCGGTAGGCGGGATCGCGATCGGGGGCGTGGCCGCGGGAGCATTCGTGCTCTCGGGAGCCGCCGTTGCGGTGCTCGCGCTGGGCGGCTTCGCGCTGGGCTATTGTGCGGTCGGGGGCGCGGCGGTCGCCTGGAAAGCGGCGCTGGGCGGGCTTGCAATCGCGCAGCACTTCGCCATCGGCGGCTTGGCGATCGCCCAGCACGCAAACGACGAGATCGCACGCCGGTTCTTCGAACAGGATGCCCTGCTCGCGATTGCGCGTGACGCGGTCGAGTATTCGCGCTGGCTGCTGATCCTCACTGCCATCCCCCTCGTGCTCGCGCTGTACCGGCGCAGGCGGCGGAACGAATCCGGCACACCGCATCCGTGATCCGAACCGTTGCATATTCGCGTGTCCTGCTTGCGCTCACGGGCAGCGCAATCTGCGTCACGCCCACCCCAGGGCGCGCCGACCTCGGACCGGGCGACCATACCTTCCCGTTAGACTATCAAGGGCGGCATCGTAGCTACATCGTCCACGTGCCTCAGGCGGCGTCGAGCACAGCACGCGCGGTGGTGCTCAACTTCCACGGGGGCGGCGGGTACGCCGCGAACCAACAGAGCTACTCGCGCATGGACCTGACCGCCGACCGCGAGGGGTTTCTCGCCGTGTATCCGAATGGAACCGGCCGCCTGCCGACTCGTTTGCTGACCTGGAATGCCGGCACTTGCTGCGGGTACGCAGCCGAGCACAACGTGGACGACGTGGGATTCACGCGCGCGGTGATCGAGGATCTCAGCAAGCGAACTCCCGTGAACCGCAGCCGCGTTTATGCGACGGGACTCTCGAACGGCGCGATGCTGGCCTACCGCCTGGCGCTGGAGGCGTCCGACCTGATCGCCGCGATCGCGCCCGTGGCCGGCTCCGAGGTCGCGCCGTTCCGCCCGGTGCGCCCGATGTCCATCCTGCACATCCATAGCGTGGACGATCCGCGGGCGCTGTATGCCGGCGGCTTGGGCCCGCCGTTTCCTTTCACCGACAACCGGGTGCAGCATCCCGCGGTGGAGCAGGTGATCTCGCAATGGGTCGACTATGACGGCTGCCCGCGGCAGCCGCAGATCGACCCGACCCGGCGCGGTTCCGGAAAAGCCGTGCTGCATACGGCGACCCGGACCGTGTACGCGCCCTGCAAAGACGGCGCCGAGATCGTGCTTTGGAAGCTCACGGGCGCAGGCCATGTCTGGCCGGGAGGCAAGCTCGACTATCTGCCGCGCCTTCTGGGCCCGGGTACCGATGTGATCGACGCCAATATCGAAATGTGGCGGTTCTTCTCGCGCTTCCGGCGCAGTCCATGAACGAGCTGGAGCTGACCGGCCGCGCCCGTACGCATATCGAGCAGCTCGTAGACCCGCGCGTGGCTTTGCACCGCGATGTGGTCGAGCCGTTCCTCGCGCTGCGCGCAGCGGCAGCCGATCAGGGGCTGGAGATCGCACCCTTCAGCGCCTTCCGCGACTTCTCCTCTCAGGTAGAGATCTGGAACAGGAAGTTCCGCGGCGAGCGGCCGCTCTATGGCCGCGACGGCGGCCTGCGCGAGCATGCCGCGCTCGACACGCACGAGCTGGTCGAGGCGATCCTGCTCTGGTCCGCCGTGCCCGGCGCGAGCCGCCATCACTGGGGCACCGAGATCGACGTCTACGACAAGGCGGCGCTGCCGGAAGGCTCACGTGTGCAGCTGGTCCCCTCCGAGTACGCGCCCGGCGGCGTCTTCGGCCGGCTCTCCGGCTGGTTGGACGGGAACCTGCACCGCTTCGGCTTCTACCGTCCCTACGACCGCGACCGCGGCGGCGTAGTCCCGGAGCCTTGGCATATCAGCTACGCTCCGGTCTCGACGGCCGCTCAAAGGCAGCTCAGCGTCGATATCATCGCCGACGCCCTGCGCGACTCCGATTTGCTGTGCAAGCATCTGGTGCTTGAACGGCTGCCGGACTTCTACTTGCGCTTCGTCGCCAATGTCGGCGAGCCCCCTGCCGGGCTTGCGGCATAGGGCGCTGCGGTCCTAGATCCGATGCCTACGCCGATCGGGCACGCGGTAGCGGCAGCCGCCATCGGGACCGTAGTGTTGCCAAAGGCGGCGGGATTGCGCGCGTGGGCGCTCGGCATCGCTTGCGCGATGTTGCCGGACCTGGACGTGATCGGGTTTGCGTTCGGCATACGCTATTCCGACATGCTCGGGCACCGCGGGCTGTCGCACTCGCTGCTGTTTTCTGTCGCGCTGGGGCTAGTGGTCACCGCGCTGGCTTTTCGCAAGGCGAAGCGGGACAGCACGAAGCTGCGCATCGGGCTGTTCCTTTGCCTCGCCGCCGCATCCCACGGCGTGCTGGACGCCTTCACGAACGGTGGTCTTGGGATCGCGTTCTTCGCTCCGCTCACCGCCGAGCGCTACTTCTTCCCGTTCCGGCCGATCGAGGTCTCGCCCATCGGCGTTGCCTTCTTCTCGGAGCGCGGGCTGGACGTGCTCAAGAGCGAGCTGATCTGGGTCTTGTTGCCCGCCGCGATGATCGCGATGCTGGCACTCACAGTTCGAAGCTGGGGGCCGCGCCGAACTCTCGCCGAGGCGGGGCGGGGCGCGACGACGTCGGGATCATCCGCCTCGGAAACCGCATCGAAGTAGTCCCTGCGAGGCGCCCCGACCGATACAGGGTCGAGCGCGCCGGCTAAACAGCAGCGCTGGCCGTCAGTACGGGTTCGCGATCGGCAGCTCCTGCGCTGGATACAGCGAGATGATCTGCGGGCCTTTGGGAGTGAGCACGACCTCCTCCTCGATGCGAGCGGCCGACATCCCGTCGGTGGCGGGGCAGTAGGTCTCCACCGCGAACACCATCCCCACCTTGAGCTCGATCGGCTCGGTGAAAGAATTCAGGCGGCTCACCACGGGGCGTTCGTGCAGCCCCAGCCCCAGCCCGTGACAGAAGTTGAGACCGAAGGCGTCCATCTCGCTCGCGAACCCGATCTCCTGGGCCTTGGGAAAGGCCCGGGCGATGCGGTCGCTCGCCACGCCCGGCTTCATCAGGTCGATGGCGCGATCCATCCATTCGCGGGCCTTCCGGTAAGCGCTGCGCTGCGGGGCCGTGGCGCGGCCGACGCTGAACGTGCGGTAGTAGCACGTGCGATAGCCGGTGAACGACTGGATGATGTCGAAGAAGGCCTGATCGCCGGGACGGATCAGCCGGTCGGTGAAGTTGTGCGGGTGGGGCGAGCAGCGCTCGCCGGAGATCGAGTTGATCGCCTCGACGCAGTCGGAACCCATCTGGTACAGGCGTCCGGTGGCGAGCGCGACGATCTCGCTCTCCCGCACGCCCGGTTTGAGCGCCTCCGCGATGTCCTGATACACACCGTCCACCATCGCCGCGGCCATGTTGAGCAGCGTGATCTCGTCGATGCTCTTGACCTCGCGCGCCTGCAACATCGTCTGCTGCCCGTCGCGCACCTCGATGCCGAGTCGCTGCAGCTCGAACAGCATGGGCGGCTCCACCACGTCCAACCCGAGCGGCATGTCGGCGACGCCTTCCGCAGACAGGATCGATTGGATCTCCTTGGCGGCGTCGCGAAACAGCGTGATGTCGGAACCGACGGCGCCACGCATGCCGAGCAGCCCCGCGCGGCAATGGTCCTGGAGCAGCCACGGTGCATGCAGGCGGTGATGCCGCGCGGCGGAACCGAAGTCCCAGATGTAGGGGTCCCCGTTTCCGGTGATCAGCGAGTAGCGCGTGAGCTTGTCGCGCGCCCATTCGCCGATCACCGTGCTGGTGGTGTAGCGGATGTTGTGCTGGTCGAAGCACAGCAGCGCGCCAAGTCCGGAATTGGCGAGCGCCGCGCGCACCCGCGCCAGGCGGTAGTCGTGCAGGCGCCGGAAGTTGACCCGCTCCTCGAAGTCGACCTGCGTGTGGCCCGGCGCCTGGATCGGGCGGCTCCAATTGTGATGCGGATCGATGTCGTCGGGCCGGACGAGCTTCGGCTCCCGCGCTTTGCGTTTCGCCATTGGCATTCTCCCCGCGCCGTCAACGCTTGACCACGTCCTCCCACTTCGGGCACGTGCGCTGCGCGTCCGCCACGTCGTGCCCCTGATAGTTCGTCGAGTCGATTACGGTGGCCGGGAACACCACCTCTTTCGGCACGGGCAGTTTGCGCAGATACCGGATCGCAGCCATCGTGCCGATGCATCCCTGCAGGTAGCCGTTGTAGTCGCCGGTCGCCAGCAGCTTGCCTGCCTTCACGGCCTCCACGCCCTCCTTGGTCGCGTTGATGCTGATCACCAGCGCTTTGCGATTGGCGCCTTCCAGCGCCTCGATCGCGCCCATCCCCATGGCATCGTTCGCCGCCAGGATGCCATCGATCTTCGGGTAGGACTGCAACAGGTTCTCGGTCACCTGCAGCGCTTGCAGCCGCTGGTAGTTGGCCGGCTGGGAAGCGAGCAGCTTCACCTTGGGAAACTCGGTCAACGCCTTGTTGAAGCCTTTCATCCGCTCGACGTTGGTGATGGCGCCGCGCACGCCTTCGAGGATGATCACGTTGCCCTCGCCGTTCATCTTCTTGAGCAGGTAGCGCGCCGTGCTCAGCCCGAGATTGTAGTCATCGGAGCCCACATAGCTCACCACTTCGCCGCCTCCGACGCGGTCGGTGATGTTGATCACGGGGATCGCGGCGGCATTCATCTTCTGCACGCCGGGCACCATGGCCTTGAAGTCGACCGGGATGAAAACGATGGCGTCGGGGTGCTTGGTGATCGCGTCCTCGATCTGGCTCATCTGCTCGGGGATGCTGTCGGGCTTGGTCGGGATATAGTTGACCACCGTCGCATTCATCTGTTTGGCCGCGTTTTCCGCCGCCACCCGCACGCTCTGGAAGTATGGATTGGTCTGGTTCTTGGTGAACAGGGCGATCTTCTCCCCGTCGCCCCAGGCGGGCGCGGTCCCCATGCCCGACGCCACCGCCGCCAGCGCGATCACACCCAAGCCGCTGCACTTCATCGTCTTCTCCTCCCGATCGTTGTTCGAATGGAAAATCGCGCGCGATTCGAGTCCCCGTCCCGCGCTCAGGCCCTCGCTTCGGCACGCTGCCGCGTCACGATATCGACCCACACCGCGATCAACACGATCACGCCGGTAACCAGCGGCTGCCAGTTGGCGTTCACTGCGAGCAGGTTCATGCCGTTGAGCACCAAGGTCAGGATGATCGAGCCCACCAGCGTGCCAGTCAAGGTGCCCACACCCCCGAACAGCGAGGTCCCGCCGATCAGCGCGGCCGCGATGGGCGGCAGCGTGAGCGATTCGCCGATGTCCGCCTCCGCGGAGTTCAGGCGCGCCAGGTATACGATCGCCGCCAACCCCGCCATGGCGCCGCTCAGCACATAGACCAGGTTCAGCCGGGCGCGCACCGGCGTCCCGGACAGGCGTGCCGCCTCCATGTTTGCGCCGATGGCATAGATCTCTTGGCCGTAGGTCGTGTAGCGCGTGAACAGCGTTCCCGCCGCGAGGAAGGCAGCCATGAGGTAGATCGGCACCGGTACGCCGAGCAGATAGCCGCTGCCGAGCGCCCGCAAGCCGGGAGGGAAACCGTGAATGGTGTCACCGGCCATGTACCAGTACGTGATGCCGTTGAGCACCCATAGCATTCCATACGTGGCGATGAACGGCGGGATGCGCAGCCAAGTCACCATCAGGCCATTGCACAGACCGATGCCGGCGCCGCAGCCGAAGCCGGTCGCAACGCCCAGCAACACCGATCCGGTGGCCTTAATGGCGGTGGCCGCCAAGCAGGCACTCAGCGCTACGTTCGCGCCAACCGACAGATCGACGCCCGCGGTGAGGATCACCAGCGTCAAGCCGGATGCGATCAGGAACACCAGGCTCGCCTGACGCAGGACATTGAGCAGGTTCGCCGCGGTGAAGAACGCCTCGCTCGCAACCGCCAGCACGCCGCACAGCAGAAGCACGGCCAACACTCGATACGCGAGCGTGGCGACATCCGCAGAGAGCGCAGGCCAGCGTGCCGAATCCACGAGCGAGAGGTTCACGACTGGCCTCGCATCGAGTCGACCAGCAACGCGACGATCACGAGCACCCCGATGCTTGCCACCTGCAGCGACGACGGCACGGCGAGCACGTTCAGCCCGTTGCGCAGGACGCCCACCGTGAGCGCCCCGAGCAAGGTCCCGGGAAGCCAGCCGTTGCCGCGCTCGAAGGACGTGCCTCCCACGATCACGGCGGCGATGGCGTCGAACTCCATCCCGATGGCCGCGATCGGATGGCCGGCGTTCATCCGCCCAGTGAGCAGCAGCGCGCCGAAGCCGGCCATCAGGCCGCCGAGCGCATAGACGGCCACATGCACCGCGTTCACCCGCACGCCGGCGAGCACCAGCGCGTCGCGGTTGCCGCCGAGGGCGAAGACGTAGGCCCCGAAGCGCGTGTGATAGAGCAGGAAGTGGAACACGAAATACGCGGCCGCCGCCACGACGATCGAGAACGGGACGCCGAACCAGGTGCTGGCGTACAGCGCCGGGAGCGCGTCGCCGATCCCCACGACGCTGCGGCCGTCCGTGATGACCAGCGCCAGGCCTTGGGCGACCCCGAGCGTGCCCAGCGTGGCCACGAACGGAGGGATGTGCGCTGCGACCACCAGCGCACCGTTCACCATGCCGAACGCGAGGCCGACCGCGAGCGCGGCGGCCAATCCCAGTCCAACGCCTCGGCCGTCGACGAGCACCAACGCCAGCACCACACCGCATAGACCGAGGACGGCGCCGATGGACAGGTCCAGGCCCTCGGTCATGATGATGAACGTCATCGGCAGCGCGAGCAGCAACAGGATGGAAGACTGCACTCCGATATTGCTGAAGTTCGCCCAAGTGCCGAAGCCGGGGGAAACGAGCGAGAAACCGGCGAGCATCGCCGCCAGGATGTAGCCGACGCCGGGGATCGCGGCGAGATGCGCCGCCCAGCGGCTGCGTTCACCACGGATAACGGACTCAGCCATGGTGCCACGCGAGGCGGAGGATGTTCTCCTCGGTCAGTTCCGCACGCGACAACTCGCCGACGATAGTCTTGTCGCGCATCACATATGCGCGATCGCACACCGCAACGATCTCCGGCAGCTCCGAGCTGATCATCAGCACCGCAGCGCCGTCCGCGACCAAAGCCTCGATGAGGCCGAAGACCTCTGCCTTGGCTCCGACATCGATGCCGCGTGTGGGCTCATCGAAAATGAAGAACCGGGAGCCGGCGGTCAGCCATTTGCCCAAGACCACTTTCTGCTGATTGCCGCCGCTCAAGAACTTCGTCAGCCGGCGAGGCGAGGGCGTCGCCACCCGCAGCCGTCCGATCAACTCGGTCGCCACGCGCGATGCGTGCCGCGGCCGGTACCACCCTTGCGGGAACAGCGAACGCAAGGCCGCCAGCAGCAGGTTGTCCTGCACCGATCGGATCAGCGCCAGGCCCTGCGTCTTACGCGCCTCGGGCACCAGGCCGATGCCCGCACGCACCGAGCCCACTGGACCGCGGTCGGCGGCCGAGGCATGCAGCGCATGCCCGCGCATGCGGATCTCGCCGCCCGTGATCCGGTCGGCACCGAAGATGGCGCGCGCCAGCTCGGTGCGGCCCGCCCCCACCAGGCCGGCGAGGCCGACGATCTCGCCGCTTCGCACCCGCAGGCTCGCACCGTGCACGCCGTTCTCCGCCTGCAGCTCGCGCACTTCGAGCACAGCCTCGCCCGGCTGCTCGCAGAACCGATGGCGATAGGTGGTGTCGACCTCGCGACCGACCATCAGCGAAACGAGCTCGGCCATCCGCGTGTCCGCGGGAGACATGGACGCCACCTTGCGGCCGTCGCGCAGAACCGTGATCCAGTCGCCGAGCTCGAACACCTCGTGCAGCCGATGCGAGATGTATACGATCGCCACACCCTCGCGCCGCAGCCGGCGCACGACCTCGAACAAGCGTTCGATTTCCCGCCCCGACAGCGCCGCGGTGGGCTCGTCCATCACCAGGATCCTGGCGTCCTGCGACAACGCCTTGGCGATCTCGACCATCTGCTGCTGCGCGACACCGAGCCGGTGCACCGCAGTATGCGTGTCGAGCTCGGTCCCCAGCATCTGCAGCAGACGGCCCGCCTCGGCATGCATGCGCCGGCGGTCGATGCTCCCAGGGAGCTTGCCGGGGAACTCGCGCCCCAGGAAGATGTTTTGCGCCAAGTCCAGATAAGGGATCAGCGAGAATTCCTGGAAGATGACCGCGATACCCAGCTTTCGCCCATCGGCCGGTGAGGACAGCGTTGCCGGCTTGCCGCGAAACAGGATCTGGCCGCGGTCGGGTGCGGTGGCGCCACAGAGCACCTTGACCAGTGTGGACTTGCCGGCGCCGTTCTGGCCCACCAGCATGTGCACCTGCCCGGCGCGGATCAGGAGAGACACGTCCTCCAGCGCACGCACGCCGGGAAACGCCTTGGAGATGCCGCGCATCTCCACCAGCGGGGCGCTCGGGTTGTCTTCGCGCATGTCGGTCGCAGCGGGTCAGTCGGCGAAGATCTTCCCGGGGTTCATGATGCCGTCCGGATCCAGTGAGCGTTTGACCTGGCGCATCACCGAGACCGCCTCCCCCAACTCCGCCTGCAGGAACCCCATCTTCCCCATGCCCACCCCGTGCTCTCCGGTGCAGGTGCCTTGCAGCGCGAGCGCCCGCATCACCATGGCGTCGTGCAGATCCGTGGCGCGCGCGATTTCCTCCGGGTCGTTGGGATCGACGAGGATCAGCAGGTGGAAGTTGCCATCGCCGACGTGGCCCACGATGCACACGGTCAGGCCCGAGCGGTCGATGTCCGCGCGTGTGGCGAGCATGCATTCGGCAAGCCGCGAGATCGGCACACACACGTCGGTGATCATGGCGCGGGCGCCGGGCCGCAGCCCGAGCGCGGCATACAGCGTATTGTCGCGGGCGTGCCACAAGCGGCTGCGATCCTCCGGCCGGGCCGCCCAGCGGAAGCCGGCGCCTCCATGCTCGCGGGCAATCTCGCCCACGCGCTGCGCCTGCTCCGCGACCGCGGCCTCGCTGCCGTGGAACTCGAAGAACAACGTAGGCTGGCGCGGGTAGTCGAGCTTGGAGTGCCGGTTCACGGCCTCCATCATCACCTCGTCGAGGATCTCGATGCGCGCGACCGGAATGCCCATCTGAATGGTCAAGATGACGGTCTCGATCGCCGCCTCGAGGCCGGGGAAGGGGCACACCGCGGCGGAGATCGCTTCCGGCACCGGATGTAGCCTCGCCGTCACCTCCGTGATCACGCCCAGCGTGCCCTCCGCGCCCACGAACAGACGCGTCAGATCGTAGCCGGCAGCGGATTTGCGGGCACGCCGCGAAGTGCGGATGACACGCCCATCGGCCAGCACCACCTCCAATCCGAGAACGTTCTCGCGCATCGTCCCGTAACGCACCGCCATCGTTCCCGAGCCGCGCGTGGACGCCATGCCGCCGAGCGTCGCGTCGGCTCCCGGATCGATGGGGAAGAACAGCCCCGTGCCGTTCAATTCGCGGTTGAGCTGCTTGCGCGTGACGCCCGGCTGCACCCGGCAGTCCAGATCCTCGCGATTCACTTCGACGATCCGATTCATCTGGCCCATATCCAGGCAGACGCCGCCACGCACCGCCGCGATGTTGCCCTCCAGAGAGGTGCCTACGCCGAACGGAACGATCGGCATGCGAGCCGCCGCGCACAGGCGCACGATCTGCACCACTTCGTCGGTGGTGCGCGGGAACACCACCGCATCCGGCGGGTGCGGCGCGTGGTAGGACTCGTCCTGGCCATGTCGCTGCCGGATAGGCGCCGATGTCGTGACGCGATCGCCCACCAGCGCGCTCAGCTGCGAGACCAAGCGATCGATCGCCAGCCCGGGTTCCATATCAGTCTGCGCACGCCAGGGCTTGCTACGCCTGGCGCGATGTGACGGGTGCCAATGCTGTCTCCTCCGCGACGGCGCCGGTCACGCGACCATCGACTGGGCGCGGTCCAGACGGATTTCGTCAGTATCCAGCGCGCACATTCAGCGACGCATGCAGGTCGGCCGCAGTATCTGCGCGCATCGTCCAGCATACACGTATTATCCGGCTTGTTTACAAGGCTAGGGAGCAACTCCATGTCGACGATCGTCGTGGTGCGCAAGGCGGGCCACGCATGCATCGCTTGCGACACGCTGGCCACGATCGGCTCGATCAAGCAGAAGGCGCACTACGCCGCCGATCCGGACAAGATCTTCCGGTTCCAGGACAGCTGGATCGGAACCGTCGGCTACGCCGTGCACAACACCGTGCTCCAGAGCTACTTTTCGCGCTACCCGGACGCCGTGAATCTGGACACGCCGGAGCATATCTTCGAAACCTGGCGCCAGATGCACAAGATTCTGCGCGAGGAATATCACATGAACCCGCGCGCGGAGACGGACGACCCGTACGAGACCACGCGCATGAGCGCGCTCGTCGCGAGTCCTCGCGGCATCTTCGGGGTGACGCCCTCTCGTGATGTCGAGGTCTTCCCGCGCTTCTGGGCCATCGGCTCGGGCGCCTCGTACGCCCTGGGCGCGCTGTTCACGGCCTACCAGCACAGCGACGACGTGGAAGAGATCGCGCGGGCCGGCATCGCGGCCGGGGCCGAGTTCGACGACGGCAGCGAGCTGCCGGTCATCGCACACGCGGTTCAACTCCAGGTGCCCTGAGCCGTCCGGCGCGGCGTCGGTCGCGCGTCAGTGCGTATAACGGCCGGTGTGCAAAGCGATTGCCGGCGCGGGCACGTGAATTGCGAGAGTGTCCTGTGGCGAGGAGGGAAACGCCGGCTTCGCACGTCGTGCGCGGCCGGGATGCGCGGTGAATTGCGGATGAGGTGCGCTATGGGTTCTCAAATCGCGGGTTCTCGAATCGCAGCGGTTATCGTTCTGTTCTTCCTCCTCGCGGGCGCCGCGCAAGCCGGCCCCGTGCTCAAGATCACCATCCTCACCTCAGGGGACGTGCTGCTCAACGGCGAGCCCACCACCCTGCCCCAGCTGGACACGCGACTGAAAGCAGCTAAGGAGCAGAACGGCGAGGTGTGGTACTACCGGGAAGACGCCTACTACTTCCCGGGTCCCACTGCGCTCGAGGTGTTCGACCTGCTGATCCGGCACCGGATGAAGACCAGCCTGTCCTCCAAGGCCGACTTTTCCGACTATCTCGACACAGTGGGATTCGCGCACCCGCGCACCCCGCTGCAGTAAGGCTCCCACGACCGGCTGGCGCAGCCGGCCAGAACCTGACGCGCCGGCCGCTGAACGCGATCTCGGCCTCGCGCAGGCCGGCACGCGGCTCGCAGCTGGCTCGGGATGAAGTTCGAAACCAAAACATGCTAGCCTGCGCATCCCGCTGCACTGCAGCGGCGTTCCCACAACAGAAGGAGACTGACCATGAACACCCGTATTGTTCTGCTCGCCGCTGGGCTCGCACTCGCGTCCCAGCCGCTGCTCGCCCAGGACAAGAAAACCACACTGAACCTGGATACAGCCAAGAAGATTGCCGCCGCCTGCGAGGCGAAAGCGAAGGCGGAAGGCTGGAAGATGAATATCACGATCATGGACGACGGCGGCAACCTCAAGTACTTCCAGCGCATGGACGGCGCCTTCCGGGGGAGCATCCAGGTCTCGCAACTCAAGGCGAACACCTCGTCCATGTTCCCATTCTCGACCAAGCAGATCGGGGAAATCACCCAGAAGATACCGGGCATCGCGTTCGTGCCGGGCCTGGTGACCTTTGAGGGCGGGCTGCCGATCAAGACCGCCAGCGGAGAGGCGATCGGCAGCGTGGGCGTGAGCGGCGCCAGCGCAGAGCAGGACGGTGCTTGCGCCCAGGCCGGCCTGGACGCGGTGAAGGACGATCTCAAGTAACGCATTCGCAGCGCGTGACGCCCCGGGGCCCGGCTCGAGCCGGGCCTTTTCTTTGCGCGGCCCAGGGCTCCGAACATGAACCGCGCAGCGTTGACGTTCCAGAGCCGCCGGCATAGGATTACACGCAACTGCGCCGCGAGCAGGGCACACTCCACCATCAGGAGACCGAGTGCTGCTCAGCGGCGTTTTTGTCGCGAGCGGGCATCGTGATGCGCCGTACGACAGCGGATAGAACAGCGTCATTGGGGAGGAACACATGCGCAGACCTACTCGCGGCCTGGTAGCCGCGGCTATCGCAGCCTCGGCGGTCGGGTTTGCCGCGCAGGCGGCCGACACCTTCAAGATCGGGCTGGTCAACGAGACCACCGGTCCCAACGCGGAAGCCGGCGTGTACACCGTGAACGGCGCCCGCCTCGCGCTAGATGAGATCAACAAGGCCGGCGGTATCCTAGGCAAGCAGGTCGAGCTGCTGATAGAGGACAACCAGAGCACCAATCCCGGCAGCGTGCTGGCGTATTCCAAACTGGTCGGGCAAGGGGTGCCGGCAGTCATCGGGCCGATCCGCAGCACCCAGACCAACGCAATCTCGCCCACCGTCGCCAAGGCTGGGATTCCCACGATGTTCGGCGGGACCGACCCGAATCTCACCGCCTCGGGTAACCGCTGGTTGTTCCGCTGTAGGCCGAACGATTCCTTCTCCGCGCTCGTGGTCTCCGACTTCGGGGTCAACACGCTGAAGCTGAGAAAGTGGGCGATTGTCCACTCAACTGATGCGTTTGGCACCGCAGGAATGAATTTTCTTGTGCAAGCGCTCAAGGCGTACGACATCACTCCGGTCCTGGTGCAGGGCTACACCAACAACTCTCAGGATTTCACACCTATCGTCCTCGCGATCAAGAAGGCGGGGGCAGATGTGATTGGCTCGTACATGACCAACTCGCCCGACGTCGGCATCTTCGCCAAGCAGCTCCGGCAGCTGGGGCTCACCACGACGTGGATCGGATCGCCATCTGTGATTACCGAGACCGCGCGCAATTTGGCTGGATCGGGATTGTACGGAGTCTACGGAGTCGCCGACTTCACGCCCTCCGCCGCAAATCCGCAGGTTCAGGCGTACGCGGAAAAGTACAAGGCCACGTACAAGCTAGAAGCAGACGTGTACTCAAGCTGGGCTTACGACGCCATGCACGTGCTCGCCAACGCGATCAACAAGGCGAAGAGCACCCAACCCGATGCCATCCGCAAGGAGATCCTGGCCACCTGCGGCTACAAGGGCGTGGAGGGCACCTATTGTTTCGACGAGAACGGTGACGGGCTGCGCGGCTACAACATCGTGCACAACGAGGGCGGCAAGATCGTCTTCGTCAAGCACATCGACAATCCGAAGAAGTGAGGCGGCTCGAAGCCGCAGCAGTGCACGCGCGAGCGGCTCGCCGCTAGAGAGTTAGAGCCCCGTGGAAGTCCTGTCCAACAACCTGCAGGTGCTGTTCCAGGGACTCGCGCTGGGCAGCATCTACGCGCTGGTGGCGCTGGGCTTCGTGCTCATCATCCGCGCCACCAATGTCGTCAATTTCGCCCAAGGCGATTTCGCGATGCTCGGCGGCTATGCCATGGTGCTGTTCACCGTCGGCATCCCGGGCAACCCCGACCTGCACATCCCCGGCATCGGCATCCACTTGCCGTATTGGCTGGCCATCGTGCTCGCCGCCGGGGTCATGGCGGTGATCGGGATCGCGTTCAACTTCGGGGTGTACTACCCGCTGCGCAACCGCCAGTTCCTGCCGGTGCTGATCAGCACGCTGGGCGCATCGATCTTTCTGCAGAACACGGTGCTGGCGGTATTCAATCCGCAACCGCGCCCGCTGGACAAGCTGATCCACTCCGAGGGCATCACCGTCGGCGGTGTGTTCCTGGACAGCCAATACCTGGTCATCCTCGGGTTCACCATTTTGGCCGTCGCATTCCAGTACTTCTTCTTCGAGCACACGCTGATCGGCAAGAAGCTGCAGGCCACCTCTCAGGACAAGGACATGGCGCGGCTGCTGGGCATTCCGGTGTCGCTGATGATCATCATCACCTTCATCTACAGCGCGGTGCTGGGCGGCTTGGCCGGAGTCCTGGTGGGCCCGATCCTGTTCGTCTCGATCGGCATGGGGTCGACCATCGCGCTCAAGGCGTTCGCCGCCACCATCATCGGCGGGTTCGGTGACGTGGCCGGCGCCATCGTCGGCGGCCTCATCATCGGCGTGATCGAGAGCTTTGCGGCCTACTACATCTCGGTACCGTACAAGGACGCCTACGCGTTCCTCGCGCTGTTCCTGGTGCTGCTGCTCCGGCCCCAGGGGATCTTCGGCGAGAAGGTCTCGGAGAAGGCATGACGCAGGCGGCCGCCCACGCGGGCCCGACGCTGCGCCCGCAGAACAACGCCGGTGGCCTGGTGGTGCTGGCGATCCTCGCCATCGGGCTGCCCTTGCTGCCGTACGCGTTCCCGATCAGCGATTACGTCCTCAACATCTTCATGAACTCGGTGACCTACGCCATGGCGGTGCTGGGCATGGTGGTGGTGCTGGGATACGCCGGGCAGATCAATCTGGCTCAAGCCGCCTTCTTCGGTGTGGGCGCGTACGCCGTCGCGCTGGGTACGGTCGATCACGGCATGTCGTTCTGGATCTCGGTGCTGCTCGGCATGGGGGCGGCCGCCATCGCCGGGCTGGTGCTCGGGCTGACCACGCTGCGCCTGGGCGGGCACTATCTGGCCATGATCACCATCAGCTTCCAGCAGATCTTCGACCTCGTGATGGTGAACTGGATCCCGGTGACCCACGGTCCGGACGGCATCGCAGGCATCAATCCGCCGTCGCTGTTCAGCCTGGCCCTCACGGACAAGCGTGCGTATCTGCTGTTCTGCGCAGTGGTGCTGTTTCTGCTGATCTGGTTCGTGTGGTGGGTACCCGGCACCCGGCTCGGGCGCGCCATGCGCGCGGTGCGCGACAACGAGCTGGCGGCGGAGACGATCGGCGTGCATACGCTGCGAACGAAGGTCATCGCCTTCACGATCAGTGCGGTGCTCGGCGGCATCGGCGGTTCGCTTTACGCTGCGGGCTTCAGCTACATCAGCCCGGACAACTTCAGCTTCCTGCGCTCGATCGAGTTTCTCACCGCTGTTCTGCTGGGCGGGGCGCAGTCACCCTTCGGTGCAGCGCTAGGCACGGTCTTGATCGTGCTCCTGCCGGAGTGGCTACGCTTCCTGAAGAGCCTGTACCTCGCCGTCTACGGCTTGGGCGTAATTCTGATCATCGTGTTCCTGCCCGAGGGCATCTGGGGTCTGCTGCGTAACACATTCCAGCGTGTCCGCAAGCCGAAGGCCCCGATGGTCGGAGTCGTGCCGGCGCTCAACTTCGACATCCAGACCCAGCGCGGGCGGCCGCTTCTCACGCTGGTCAATTTGCAGAAGCACTTCGGCGGGTTGAGGGCGGTGGACGGCATCGATCTGCGCGTAGAGGCGGGGACCGTGCATGCGCTGATCGGACCCAATGGCTCCGGCAAGACGACCTCGCTCAACGTCGTCAACGGCATCTACAAGCCGACCGCGGGGCGCATCGACTTCGACGGCACCGACATCACGCAGTTGACTCCCCACGATCGCGCCGGGCTCGGCATGGGCCGCACGTTCCAGAACATCCGCCTGTTCCAGACCATGACCGCGCTGGAGAACGTCATGGTGGGCGGCCAGCGCGACAACAACCCGATGGAGGCCGGGCGCGATGCGTTGGTGACGCGCGCGCTTTCCGCGCTGGATTTCGTCGGCGTGCTCGACCGCGCGCAGATGATCGTGCGCAACCTTCCCTATGGGCATCAGCGGCTGGTGGAGATCGCCCGCGCCTTGGCGGCGCATCCGAAGCTGCTCCTGCTGGACGAGCCCGGCGCCGGGCTGAATCAGACCGAAAAGCAGGAACTGGTCGGGTTGCTCAAGCGGCTGCGCGGCCACGGGCTCACGATATTCCTGATCGACCATGACATGGGTCTGGTCGAGAAGGTGTCGGACACGATCACCGTGCTCAACTTCGGCAAGAAGATCGCGGAGGGCTCGCCGCAGGACGTGCTGCGCCATCCCGACGTGATCGCCGCCTACCTCGGGGAGGGCCCGACCGGTGCCGCTGCTCGAGCTTAAGAACGTGTCCAGCGCCTACGGGAGCGTCGAGGCGCTGCGCGGCGTGACCCTGCACGTCGAGAGGGGAGAGGTTGTCACATTGCTGGGCGCCAACGGAGCCGGCAAGAGCACCACGCTGCGCACCATCTCCGGGTTGATCCGTCCGACCAGCGGCGAGATCTGGTTCGAAGGCAGGCGCATCGATGCACTCGCTCCGGAGCAGATCGTGCGATCGGGCATCTCCCATGTGCCGGAGGGGCGGCGCATCTTCCCTGGCCTCACGGTGAGAGAGAACATCATGCTCGGCTCCACCAGCCGCGGACACCTGTCCAGAGACACGATGGCGCAAGACGTGGAACAGATGTTCAACATCTTCCCCGACATCAAACGCTTCGAGAGCGCGCTCGGGTGGACGCTGTCGGGCGGTCAGCAGCAGATGCTCGCCGTCGCGCGCGGGCTCATGGCCAAACCCAAGCTGCTGCTGCTCGACGAGCCCTCGCTCGGCCTCGCCCCGGTGATCGTGCAGCAGCTGTTCGCCACCATCCGCGAGATCCATGCCCTGGGCACCACCATCCTGCTGGTGGAACAAAATGCCCACATGGCGCTGTCCGTCGCCGCACGAGGCTACGTGCTCGAGACCGGCAGCCTGACCGTCCAGGGCACCACCACCGAGCTGCTCGATAACGAGGAAGTGCGCGCCGCCTACCTCGGCGGGCATGGTGCGTAGTCGAGCATCCGATCGTCATCGATCGTCAACTGGCGGGGTCGCCTGAACCCCAGGGCATTGCCGGCCTGGTGCGGTGGCAACGCCCTAGGACGCTGCGCGGTTTGGTACGCTCGTTGCTGCAACTGCTCTCATCGGAGCAGCCGATCAGAGTCGGACGGAATGCAGGCGGGTGGTTTTTACAGTGTGCGGATGCGGTACCCAGGCCGGGCCGGCGCGCGCAGGGTCGCGCGCCCGCTTGTCATCATCGGGGGCATGCTGGTACTGGTCGCCTCCCTGAGCTCGGCACACGCGAGCCTCCACAAGTGTATCGACCTGCACGGCAACGTCGGCTACACCGACACGTTCTGCCTGGGCCAGACTCCTCGCGACAACTCGGCGCAAAGCAACGCTCCCGCCAAGCTCACCTCGAAGCAGATCCAGGCCATGATGGCTGCCTCGGATCAGGCGGCAAGGCGTCTGGATGTGGATGCGATGATGAGCTTCTTCGCCGATGACGCTCAGATCGAGATCGTGACCCGCCGCGGAAAGCGCACCGGCCGGCGTACGCTGCACAAGCGCGAGCTGGCGGCGATCGCGAAGCGGCATCGGGACGATTACTCCGGGTACACGCTGCGGCGCGAGGACATGCTGATCGACATCACGCCGAGCGGCACCCAGGCCGAGGTGCGCAGCACACTCATCGAGAGCTGGCGCGAGGGCGCTCAGACCGTGACGATGACCACCGAAGCGCAGAACCTCATCGAGCTGCGCGACGGCAAGCCACAGATCGTCTACGCCTACACCATCACCGACCCCGGGGCGATACGGCGCCGCTGATCCGGCCGACGCGATTGCGTCCCTCTCCTCTTCCCCGTCGGCCTGGAATCGCCTCGCAACGCTGAGCTATCATCTCGCCGGTTGTCCGGGCGTGCGTAGCGATGCTGTCCACAGAGGATTTCCTGCGCGTGGTACGCGACGCACCGTTGGTGTCGCTGGACCTGATCGCGCGCGATCCTTCCGGCCGGATCCTGCTCGGGCTGCGCGAGAATCGCCCGGCGCAGGGCAGCTGGTTCGTGCCCGGCGGGGTCATCCGCAAAGATGAGCTGCTGGATCAGGCCTTCCGCAGAATCAGCGACACGGAGCTGGGTGTGCCACTGGAGCGCGCTGATGCGCGCCTGATCGGAGTCTACGAGCACCTCTATCCCGACAACTTCGCCGACCAGCCCGGGTTCGGCACGCACTATATCGTGCTCGCTCATGAGATCAGGCTCGGGTCGCGCCCTGCGCGGTTGCCGATCGAGCAGCACCGTGCGTACCGCTGGGTGGACGTGGAGCAGTTGGCATCGGACAGCACCGTCCACGCCTACAGCCGAGCCTATGCGCAGGTGCTCAGCCTCGCGACCTGAGGCGGAGCGCTTCCAAGCGCAGTGGCCTCGGGTATAATCCGCGCTCTCTCCAGACGGGTCACTAGCTCAATTGGTAGAGCAGCGGACTCTTAATCCGTTG
>Ga0335085_10003622_pt1 | contig 26526 bp, 21 predicted proteins | sample Lox_Sample_45_FD_206712 | JGI IMG/M metagenome (GOLD analysis project Ga0335085, IMG submission 206712) | Soil microbial communities from Loxahatchee National Wildlife Refuge, Florida, United States - Lox_Sample_4.5 | ecosystem: Environmental > Terrestrial > Soil > Wetlands | place: USA...
TTGGTATTGCCCGCTTCCGAAGGGCCCCACGAAGATGATGAGGTTCTCGAAGTCGTTGTGGAAATAGGCGGCCCCCAACCTCAGCGCGTTGCCCGCGAGCGGTTGCTCAAACCCGAAGTCGTAACCCGTGCTGGTCTCGGGCTGGAGGGAACTGTTGCCCGTGGGCGCCGCGGCGTAAAGCTGGTAAAGAGAGGGCGCCACGAAACCTGTGCCGTAGTTGGCCTTGAGCTTCGTTTCCAGGCCGGGGACGAAATAAGCCGCTCCCGCCTGATAGGTGGAATGGACCCCGTAGGCATTGTTGTTGTCCACCCGGTCCCCCGCATTGAGGAAGAACCGGCCGTCCTGGTTGAGCAGGACACCCAGATAGGCGCTCTCCGACCACTGGCTGGCCTCAAGGGGCGGGCTGGCCATACCGGAATAAAGGGCCGACTCGTAACCCCATTCTTGCGTTCCCTGCAGGCCGAAGAGCAGGGTCTTTCCGGGAAGCGTCTCGATGCTGTTGTGCCAGGTGACCTGCGCCGTCTGGCCGTCGTACTGGTCCGCGAAGGTCGAAGAAAAGGGATAAGCCGGGTTTTGGGAATCGTTGAAATACCGGTTGTTGTCCCCGAAGGAGAGCGTGAGGGATTGTTCCCAATTTCCGAGGTTCAGGCTGGTCCGGCTTCCCACCAAGACCTGTTTCTGGTCGATCCAGTAATTGGGATCGTCCATGACCGGCATGGGCTGGAAGGACGACCCGGCCCCGTCGTCCGTGTTGATGCGGGACTGGTTGTAATTCACCAGCACTTCCTCCCGCAGGTTCGAAACCGGGGCGGCGCCCAGCTTGAGAAAACTGGAATAACCGCTGTAAGGGTTGTTCAAACTGTTGCCGAAGGCCTTCTCCGCCGAGGGGAATCCGGCGGTGCCGAAATAAGAGGCGCTTAAAAGGTAGTCGCCCTGGGGGCCGCCGCCCGCGACCGAGGCCGCCTGCCGCACGGTGCCGTAAGAGCCGCCCTCCGCCAAAACCGTGCCGGTGGTTGGCCCGGTGGCGCCCCGCCGGGTGACGATGTTCACCACGCCCGCCATGGCGTTGGAGCCGTAAAGCACGCTTTGCGGGCCCCGCACCACCTCGATCCGGTCCACGCCGCCCAGGCTGAGGGAATCCAGGTAGTCATAAGACCGGCCCGTGGCGATGGGGTCGTTCAAGGGGATGCCGTCCATCATCACCAGGGTGGCTTCGTCGCCGCCGCCCCGCAGGAAAGTCGAGGTGATCTCCCCGGGCCCGCCCCACTGGGCCACGTCGAACCCGGGGACGTTTTGCAATGCCTGGTTCACGGTCCCCGCCTGCTTTTTCTCGATGTCTTGCGCGGTGATGACGGTCAAGGAATTAGGCACTTGGGACGCCGGCATGTCCAGGCGGCTGGCGGTCACCACGACTTCCGTGAGGGAAACCGGAACCTGGGCCGTGGCGGTATTGGCGGCGGGTTCGACCAGGGGCGGGTCCGCCCAAAGAAAGGCCGGCAAAACCGAAAGGAAAAATACAAAGGAAAGGTTATTGAGACTGAGGTTGCTTCGTCGTAAACGTTCCCTATTCGGGAACACTCCTCGCAATGACAAATAAACAAACGACTTTGAATTTTGCATGGCCCACTCCCCGAGGCGGAAAACTTCAGCGGGGAGGCGCGGGAGGGACTTCCGGTGGAAGGAACTCGCCGCTTCTCAAGGCCCGGAGAAGCTTTCAAAATTTCTCAAGGCCGGTCTCCTGGCTTGGGGCTCTCAACCTCCGGAACCTTCCCATCTTTTGGACAGTGGTTGCCGGAAAAAACGTCGCCCCTCACAGTGGCGGGTCCGCGCCGGATTCGCACCGGCTTCCCGAACACCTTGAGTTGTGTGAGGTTAGATACTCCTATAGTTAAGCGATGTCAACGACAAATCTTTTCGGAACTGTGCATTGCAAATTTCTATTCACCCCCCTTTGAAAAAGGGGCTTTTCGGTTTTGGGGGTACACAGGGTTTTTTCCCTGTGAGCGCCGTTAGGGAGGGGGTATTAGCCGTTAACAAAGTAGTTCGAGAAACTAACTCCCCCTCAATCCCCCTCTTTCAGAGGGGGACCATGTTTAATTTTTTTGGACACGGGCCTTCTTAAAAACATCCGAGAGGAATTCCCCCAGGCCCACCATGCTGGGCCCGGGAATCAAGTACTCGTCCTTGCCGAAGCAATAGACCCGGTGGTTCTTCACCGCCCGCAGGGCGGGAAGGCTGTCCCACACGGCCGTTTCGCGCAGGACTTCCTCCGGCCGGCCGTGGGCCGAGGGAAGGGCGTTCACGATCACTTCCGGGTCGCGCTTCAAAAGTTGCTCCTTCGAAACTAGGGGATAGGGAATGGAGGAATCGGAGAGCATGTTCACCCCGCCCGTCCAGCGGATGAGGGCATCCACGAAATTATGCGGGCCCACGCCGTAAATCTGGTCCAGGGCGCCGGGCGTTCGGTCCACCACGAAAAGAATAGTAACCGGCGGGCCTTGCGAGGGCGCGGCGCGAATCTTCTGCAGCTTGGCCGCCAACATTGCCTTGGCCTTCCTCGCGGCCTCCTCCCGGCCCAGGACCTTGCCCAACACGTCGTAGGCCGACAACACGTCCTCCACTGTCTGGCAGTCCTGCACCAGCACGGGGACGTTCAATTTCTTGAGGTTTTCCACGGCCTTGCCGTGGAATTTCAAGGCCAGCACCAAATCGGGTTTCAGGGAGAGGATCTTCTCGTAGTTGGGATTGATCCAGCCGCCGATCTTTTCCTTATTTTGGGCCTCGGGTGGGAATTTGCAGAAGTCGGTGACTCCCACCAAAAGGTCCTTGGCGCCGATGTCGTAGACGATCTCAGTCAGGTTGGGCGCCATGGAGATGACCCGGCGAGGGGGAATGCGATGATCCTCCGCGGACAATTTGGAAAAAAGCGCGCCGAACAGGAAAAAAATCGCAAGTGCCCATCGGAATTTTGAGTTTTGAATTTTGAGTTTTGAATTAAAAGCCATGATTTCCAGCGTCCTGTAGTGGAAGGGGGGTTTAGTGTACAATCCAGTTTATGACGTCGCAAAACAAACCCGAAACCAAAACCTGCGGCCGTTGCGGCCAAAACTTCGACTGCTTTTCCAAGGTCGGCGGTTGCTGGTGCGAGAACCTACCGCCCCTGCCCAAGACCGCCCCCGGCCACGACTGCCTCTGCCCTTCCTGCCTGGAGAAGGAAATCCACGCCCAGCAATCTTCTTTGTAAATATTAAGCTTTACTCTCGTTTGAATTAGAAACTAATTCAAACTCAAGTTTGAAAGAAGATTTAGATAGTTTTGTTTGATAAACCGAAACATTTTTTCCGCAAATTTCCTCAATTTTTTTTCGGTCTGAATATTCCATTTTTGCACCCAAATAAATAGATTTTATAGGACAAAACTTCCAAAACCTTTTCTCTTCTTCAATTTGAGTCTTATGTATCCAAATCAACCTCCACTCCTTCTCTTTACTCCATTGAGAAGATTTGCTAATTGCAGATTTAATGGCCAGAGGAGTCACTACTGGCTTTTTAAAATGCTCTGTCAGATCAAACAACTTATCGGAATAAATAACTGGGTATAAATACTTGGCGTTTTCACTATTTATTGGTTCATTGGAAATATCGTATTCAATGCAATAACCTTTATGATGATCGGCATAAAATGACCACATTAAGATTGAATCTTTTACTTCACTAAAACAACAAACGCTAAAATTTTTTTCTCGTTCCTTGAATCTATTCATCTTTCGAGAACTTACAAATTCCTTGAGCCGTTCTTTTAATTGATTTGCTTCATGATATGCATTCATTCCTGCTCTTCCTTCTTTCCAGGAGCTCAATCGAGCAAGATATAAAAATGGATCACCATCTTTCTTCGCCGATTCTATTTCCTCTTGGGAAAATAATTTTTTTATTCCGGGTGCTTCAAAGAATAATTCAAAATATATTTTTTCATCGTCTAGAATCCAAGCACAGTCAAAAGGGTCATTAAAACTTGAAGGGCTCGAAAGCCTAACAGTATTTTCCGATATCTCTTTTGATAGATTTTCCGCCTTAAATGGACGATACCTATAAAGCCTGGTTGGTAAATTCTTATCCTTTAAATCAAGAGCGATTTGAACTTCTTGTTGATTTCCGGAGAATAGAAATTTTAGAAATTTATCTTTCCAAGCCATTCAAGTTCTCCATTTAATTTGAAATGAACCCAGTTTCTTGAGATTATCAAAAATCTAGTTGATGATGGGACAAAGGAGTTTTTACTATGTCTCCCTCCTCGGAAAATAAAGCCATCCTTTTCACCGTCGGCCATTCCAACCGCTCCTTGGAGGAATTCCTGAAGCTCCTCAAGGTCCACGGCATAGGGCGCATCGTGGACGTTCGGACCGTGCCCAAGTCCCGCCGCGTGCCCTGGTTCAATAAAGAGGAACTGGCCCCGGCCTTGAACGAGACCGGCATCCGCTATGCCCACCTGCCCGAGTTGGGGGGCCTGCGGCACTCCAAAAAAGACTCCACCAACTTGGGCTGGAAGAACGCCAGCTTCCGCGGCTTCGCCGACTACATGGCCACGCCCGAATTCGAGCGGGGGCTGGAAAAGCTCAATGAAATGTTGCCCGACCTGAGGACCGCGGTCATGTGCGCCGAAGCCGTGCCCTGGCGCTGCCACCGCTCCCTGATCGCGGACGCTGAAATGGCCCGGGGCGTTCCCGTGGAGCACCTTTTCTCCCCCACCTCCCTGCGCCCCCATGAAATGACGTCCTTCGCGGTCGTGGATAAGAAAATCCATCCGCCCCGGGTCACTTACCCGGCGCAAGCGGGAGCAAAAAACCAACCCGACCTGCCCGAAATGCCGCCCGCCTCCCCCAAACACCGCGGACCTAAAAAACCCAGCCGACCCTAGGACTTATTCCATTCCCTCGTCCAAGTCTTTCCCGCCCCACCTCTCATGGTAGACAAGGTCCGTAAAGGGCACCTGGGGCAGCCAGCCCTTGGTCTTGAGTTCGGGCTCCGGCGCGAAAGTATCGGTGTAACCCACGCAAAGATAGGCGATGGGAACCACGCCTTCCGGCAGGCCCATCAAAGACGCCAGTTCCTCCGGTTTGATAATGCTCACCCAGCCCACGCCCACCCCCTCGCAACGGGCCGCCAGCCAGAGGTTCTGCACGGCGCAGACCGCGCTGTAGAGGTCCATATCCGGCTGGCTGGTGCGGCCCAGGACCACCGGCCCGAACCGGTTGCGGTCACAGGTAACGCAGATGTTGAGGGCCGAGTCCAAGATGCCCTCCAATTTCAAGGCGGCGTATTTCTCGCCCCGCTCGCCGGGGAACATCTTCTTGGCCTCTTCGTTGGCCCTTTGGAAGGCTTCGTGGACCTTGCGGCGGATGGTTCTATTTTTCACGAGAATGAAGTTCCAGGGCTGGCTGTAGCCGACGGAAGGGGCCTGCATGGCGGCGGTCAGGATGCGCCCCAGTACGGGGTCGGGCAGGGGGTCGGATTTGAAACGCCTTATGTCCCGCCGCTCCCGGATGACCCGGTAAATGGCCTCCCGTTCCTTTTCATTAAATTCGTCGTTCATGCCGGTCCTTTCGGAAAGAATTAAAGTCCATTCCAATACGGGCGCGAAGGCATATAAACGACAGAAATCCAAACTCAATGAGGATTATTTTATTTGGCCCGGAGCCTTTTGTCCTTAAACCGCCAGATAGGTCCGGCGGTGGAAAAGCAACCACAACAAGACCGGTACACCTAAAAGGGCGGTCAAAACCCCCACGGGCACCTCGGTAGGCCCGAAGAAGGACCTCGCCACCGTGTCGCAAACCATGAGGAAAGCCCCGCCCCCCAGGGTGCTGCAGGGCAAAAGGAAACGGTGGTCGTTGCCGATCCAAAGCCGGTAAATATGGGGAATGATGAGCCCCACGAAAGCGATCGGGCCGGTCAGGGCCACGACCGCGCTGGTCATAAGAGACGCCACCACGATGGAAACCAGGATCACCCGTGAAGTGGGAACACCCTTCACCTTCGCCAATTCCTCCCCGGCCGAGAGCAAGTTGAGTTCCCGCGCGAGGGTCAGCAGCACCAGGAAACCCGCCCCGACGCCGACGGCCACCTTGCCGACGGAGGCCCATTCCACCACGTCCAGGCTTCCGATCATCCAATGGATCATGGCGTAGGCCTGGGTGAAATCCGCAACGTAATAGGCCAGGAGCACCAGGGCGTTGAAGAAATAATTGATGGCAACGCCCGCCAAAAGCAGGGTCAGGGCTGAGTAGGACCGCAGCAGGGAAGCCAGGGAATAGACGAGAAATAAGGAAAGCATGGCGCCCAGGAAGGAAAAGAGGGTCACCCACGAAAAACCGTGCGCCAGAGTGGTCAGCCCCAGCAGGATGGCCACCACCGCCCCGAAGGAACTGCCCCCCGCCACACCCAGGGTGAAGGGGCAGGCCAGGGGATTGCGCAGCACCGCCTGGAACACGATCCCCGCGCAGGCCATGGCGGCCCCGGCCAGGGCGGCCAAGAGGTTTCGGGGAAGTCGAACGCTGAAGAAAATCTGGGCGTCCTGGTTGTCGGGAGAAGGCGGCCAGGCCTGGAAGACCTTGGCCCAAGAAACGCTGGTGGGCCCCACCAGGGGGCACCCGAAAAGCACCAGGGCGAAAAGGAAAAGGGTGACTAGGAGGACAAGGGTTTTGGTGCCCGCGGTATGGTTCATCGAACCCCCGCTTTCTTTTTCTTCGGCACGAAATAAGGAAATTCCCCCGGATGCCTCAGTTGATCCACCTCCACGTCGAGCACGGAACGGATGTTGCGGGGGTTGAGCACCTTCTTGGGGGCGCCGTCGGCAAAGATCTTCCCTTCCTTCATCAGCACCAGCCGGTCCAGGAACCGCCCGGCCAGGTTGAGTTCATGGGTAGCCACCACCACGGTCAGGCCTTCCTCCCGGTGGAGCTTCCGGATGATTTCGAACAACAGGATTTGGTGGGAGAGGTCCAGGGAAAGGGTTGGTTCGTCCAAAAGCAGCACCTGGGGCGTCTGGGCCAGGGCCGAGGCGATCAGCACCCGCTGGCGTTCCCCGCCCGAGAGCTTATCGTAGGAGCGGTTCTTGAATTCCAGCGCGTCGCAAAGGGCGAGGGCCTTCCCGCAAATGGCCAGGTCCTGGGCGCCCAAGGGCTTCAGCCTCCCCACATAAGGGTGCCGACCCATCTCGACGATTTCCATCACGTCCAGGGGAAAAGTGAAATGGAGCCCCTGAGGCACATAGGCGATCCTGCGGGCCCTTTCCCGCACCGGGAGGTCCTTCAAGGGCCGCCCTTGGAAAGCCACGCTTCCTTCCTGGGGGGAGACCAGGCCCACCATGAGTTTCAAGAGCGTGGATTTGCCCGCGCCGTTGGGGCCCAAGAGGCCGACCAGATCCCCTTGGTCAATGGAGAGGTTAGTTGGATGAAGTTCGAAACCCGAATGCGAGGGATAACGGAAGGAGAGATTTTTGAGCGTGAAAAGCATGCAGCCCTTTCCCCGAGGCTTGCTTAGTTTCCATCCAAGGCCGGTCTCCTGGCTCGGGGCCCTCAACTTCCGGAACCTTCCCGTCTTTTGGACAGTGGTTGCCGGAAAAAACGTCGCCCCTCACAGTGGCGGGTCCGCGTACCGTTTCCTTATTTTTTGAGGACAACGGCATGTTCGGCGTTCATCGTCGAGCCCTTCGGCCCACGAACGCCTCACACCGGTTTTGCACCGGCTTCCCGAACACCTTGAATCGATGGCCTATTTAACGGCCTGAAAATTGAAGTGTCAACGCCCTTCGACTGATTGTGAGTGGTCTCACAAAAAAGGAAAAATACCCATTTTTACAATGGGACCCGCTTGAGTCGGTCCCTTGATTACGCCGGAACAAAAGATTAGTCTGGCCCCGCCCCTCGGATAAGGAGATGGCATGGACGCTTTATCACTCGCCCGCGCGCAGTTCGGCTTCACCATCGCCTTCCATTACATTTTTCCTCCCTTGAGCATCGGCTTGGGCCTCATCCTGGTGATCATGGAGGGGCTCCACTTCTTCACTCGCAAACCCCTCTACCTGGAAATGGCCCGCTTCTGGACCCGTATCTTCGGGCTCATCTTCGCCATGGGCGTTTCGACGGGCATCGTGATGGAATTCCAGTTCGGCACCAACTGGGCCACCTACTCTCGCTTCGTGGGCGATATCTTCGGCAGCGCCCTGGCCGCCGAGGGCGTCTTCGCCTTTTTCCTGGAGTCGGGCTTCCTGGCCCTGCTGCTTTTCGGATGGGACCGCATCAGCCCCCGGCTGCACTTCTTTTCCACCGCCATGGTGGCCTTGGGGGCCCACTTCAGCGCGGTTTGGATCGTGGTGGCCAATTCCTGGCAGCAGACGCCCGCCGGCTACCATCTGGTGGGTACCGCTAGCGGAGGAACCCGGGCGGAAGTCACCGGTTTCTGGGAAGCGGTTTTGAACCCTTCCACCTTGAGCCGCTTAGGGCACGTTTATAACGGGGCCTGGCAGGCGGGGGCTTTCGCGGTCTTGAGCGTGAGCGCCTATTACCTCTTGAAGAAAAAGAACGTCAACTTCGCCCAGGCTTCCCTCAAGATCGCGCTGGTGGTGGCGGCGACCGCCTCGATGCTGCAGCTGGTAACGGGTCACGACAGCGCCGAAATCGTCAGCGCCACCCAGCCCGCCAAATTGGCCGCTTATGAGGGCCATTACGAAACCGCCCCGGCCGCCATGTACCTCTTGGGCTGGGTGGATGAGCAAAACCAGCAGACCCACGGGGTTTCAGTCCCTGGACTTTTGAGCTATTTGGTGACCGGCAAGGCCGACGGGCCGGTGACGGGCCTCTCCGCCTTCCCGCCCGACAAGCGGCCGCCCGTGAACTTCGTCTTCCAGACCTACCACGCCATGGTGGCCATCGGCGTGACCCTGATCGCCATTGCCTGGTGCGGCGTCCTGCTCTGGTGGCGGGGGAAGCTTTTCACGGCCCGCTGGTATTTGACCGTCCTCGTCTGGTCCGTGCTGCTGCCCCAGGCCGCCAACCAGCTGGGCTGGTTCTCCGCCGAGGTGGGCCGCCAGCCTTATATCGTCTATAACCTGATGAAGACCGCCGACGCCCTTTCCAAGACCGTCAAGCCCGCCGAGATCCTGACCTCCCTCATCCTCTTTGGGTTTATCTACCTCCTGCTCTTCATCCTTTTCATCTATTTGCTCAACGATAAGATCCAACATGGGCTTCACATGAAAGTCGAACAGGGGCACCGCGCATGAGCAACGGCTGGCAGACACTCTGGTTCATCCTGGTGGGCGTGCTTTTTTCCGGCTATGCCATCCTGGACGGCTTCGACCTGGGCGTCGGGGCCCTGCATCTTTTCATCAAGGGCGACAAGGAACGGCGGACCTTCCTCAATTCCATCGGGCCCATTTGGGACGGGAACGAAGTGTGGCTGGTCACCGGGGGCGGCGCCCTCTTCGCGGCCTTCCCCGAAGTTTACGCCACGGTCTTCTCCGGTTTCTACCTAGCGTTCATGCTGCTCCTGGTAGCCCTCATCTTCCGGGCGGTGGCCATTGAGTTCCGCAGCAAGCAGCCCATGAAATGGTGGAGGGATTTTTGGGACGCGAGCTTTTCCGTGAGCAGCATCCTCTCCTCGCTTTTGATCGGCGTGGCCATGGGCAACATCGCCTGGGGAATCCCCTTAGGCGCCGACCATGAATACGCCGGGGATTTCCTGGGGCTCCTCAAACCCTACCCGCTTCTTTTGGGCGTGACCGCCCTCGCCCTTTTCATGATGCACGGTTCCATCTACTTGGTTTTGAAAACTGAGGGCCCTTTGCAGAAAAAATTAAAAGGGTGGGTCAAGAACACCATGATCTTCTTCATCCTTTGTTACGTCTTCATCACCATCGCCACGCTTCTCTTCGTGCCCCACATGCTCTCAACGATCCAGCAGAACCCCGTCCTATTCATCGTGCCGGCCTTGAGCGTGCTTTCCATCGCCAACATCCCACGCAACGTCTCCCAAGGGCACGGCTTCGGCGCCTTTCTTTCCTCCTGCGCGGCGCTTTTGACCCTGATGGCGCTCTTCGGTATCGGCATGTATCCGGCGCTGGTTTATTCCAACCCCTCGCCGGAAAACAGCCTGACCCTGGTCAACGGGGCTTCTTCTCTGAAGACCCTGAAAATCATGGCCTTGATCGCCGCCATCGGCATGCCCTTGGTGCTCGCTTACACGGCCAGCATCTATTGGGTCTTCCGCGGCAAGGTGAAATTGGACGCCAACAGTTATTAGCCGCGGTTTGAGGTTAACTCTCGGTTAGAGAAAGATTTTTATTTCAATGGGGATTAAAAACCGCCAACTCGGATCTTCTTTTGTCAAGGATTTCAAGGTGGGACGGTAAAAATTTTCATAGAGGAAAAATAAAAAATAAAATTTTTTGTGCGGAATCACCCGAAAATTTTTTGAAGCGGTGATAAAAGGCCCAAAAGAAAAAGATTTTCCGACGGAAATTTTTTCGCTTCCGTGCCACAATTTTCTTGACTTCAACCGAAAAAGATTTAAAAGGGGTGAAGCAAGTTAACGTTTTCGAAACTTTAAACACTTCCCCAAAAATTTTTTCGTCACCGGCGCTGTTCGGAACAACGAAAAAATTTTTTTCGTCTCTGGAGAAAATTCCAGGGTGATTATGTGGATGACGGTGGATATGTTGTGAACCCATTCCACCCAAGGTCCAAAAAGGGCGGTAGTGAAAAGACTTTCGCCTCACGGGTTAAGAATTCGTTTTAAGAAGGATAGATAAGGAAGGTTCGAAGGGGTGATTTTCCCCTTGTTTCGGGCCCTTTTGGTTGAAGCAGCTTGTAGAGGTTATCCACAATTCTATACACAGGTGTGGATAACAGGAGAGACACCCCCAACGGGGCTTTCGTTAAAACCATGAAAATTCCCCTGGGGATAAACAGGGGATAATTTTAAACCGACCGTCATTGGCCCTTATTTTAAAGGGTTTTCGCGCGTTTCTTATTCTCTGGAGGTTTGTGGATGAGCGTTTCCGCCGATCTTTGGGACCGTTGCCTGGAAAGCCTCAAAAAGGACCTCAACCGCCAGAGCTTCGAGACCTGGTTCAAGCCCACCAAGGCTTCCCTCAGTGAAAATCACACGCTGAAGGTCCAAGTCCCCAATGAATTCTTCCGGGATTGGATCCGGGACCACTACCAACCCCAAATCCAGAAGGCCCTGAAAACCCTCCATCCAGAACAGTTAGAAATCCAGTTTGAGATCGAATCCACACCCGTGAAGTCTGAAAACCTTATGGCAGCAGCTTCCGCCTCCCCTTCCGAGACTAAAGTAACGGTAGAAGTTGTGGAAAAACCACGCCTGACCATGCCCACCCCGACCAAGCAACCGGGGGATTCGGAATTCATCCTTAACGGCAAGTTCAACTTTGAGAGCTTTGTGGTGGGGAACAGCAACCGTTTCGCTCACGCCGCCTGTCTAGCCGTTGCGGAATCGCCAGCAAGGTCCTACAACCCCTTGTTTATATATGGAGGGGTAGGACTTGGAAAAACGCATTTGCTCCAGGCCATCGGCAATTTCGTGGTGGAACAAAACCCCAATATCCGGGTTCTCTATATATCCTCGGAAAAGTTCATGAACGACTTCATCCAGTCCATCCAAGCCGGCCGCCAACAGGATTTCCGCAACAAGTACCGCACGGTGGACGTGCTCTTGATCGACGACATCCAGTTTTGGGAGGGCAAGGAAGCCACCCAGGAGGAGTTTTTCCACACCTTCAACGTTCTTTACGAGGCCCAAAAGCAGATCGTGGCCACTTCGGACAGCCATCCCAAGGAAATCAAGCTCGAGGAAAGACTCAAAAACCGCTTTGAGATGGGCCTCATCACCGACATCCAGGAGCCGGACCTTGAAACCCGCATCGCCATCCTTCGCAAGAAGGCCGAAAGCGAGGGGATCCTGGTGCCCAACGAAGTGACGGCTTTCATCGCCAACCACGCCAAGGCCAATATCCGGGAGCTGGAAGGATCCATGCTGCGGGTGATCGCCTTTGCCTCCCTGACCCGCCAGGAAATCACCCTGGAAATGGTCAAGGAAGTGCTCAAAGACTCCCTTCCCAATGAGGAGCGGCGGATCTCGGTGGATGCCATCCAACGCGTGGTGGCCGAACGCTACAACTGCAAATACTCCGACATGAAGTCCAAGAAACGCACCAAACAGATCGCCTTCCCCCGCCAGATCGCCATGTTCCTCTCCCGGGAACTGACACCCCACTCCCTGAGTGAGATCGGCGCGGCTTTCGGCGGCAAGGACCATACCACCATCATCCATGCCTATGAAAAGATCGAGGAGCTTCTCACTTCCGACATCACTCTCCTGGCCGAGGTCAACAGCCTCAAGAAGCAACTCACCGAAGGCAATTACTCCCTTTAAGCTCCGCCGATCCTTTCGCGCATCCTTCTTTCAAAACAAATGACTTTCCATTAAACCCTTTTTTTCGCCGACTTATCCCCATTCCAATTTTCCACAAATTCGGGATATGTGGATTAAACCGGCCCGAAAGAAACTTTATCCCCGAAAATTTCCACATGAGGCGGGAGAAGCCGGGGATAAAGCCCGTGATAAGGCAAAAGAGTTGCGGGGTTGTGGATTTGGCTTATAATACCCCCAGTTTTTTCCCAACTTAAAAGCCGTTTTCAGCGTTGTTTTATAAGCAAAAACAGAAGTCAGTCCACATATCCTCAAAGCCAACTACTACTTCTCTTTTAAAATTTTAAATCTTTTTAAGCGACAGTCGTTAATCCGAAAGGCAAGGAGTTCCACATGAAAGTGGTACTAACCCGGGGAGATCTTCTAAAGGGGATATCCACCGTTCAAAGCGCGGTGGCTTCAAAAAACACCATGCCGATCCTGGCAAACGTCCTCTTGGAAGCCCGGGAAAAAAAATTGGAATTAGTGGCCACGGATTTGGATATGGGAATCCGTTGCAGTGTCCAAGCGGAAGTCGTCGATAAAGGAAGCATTACCATCAATGCCAAGAAGCTAGCGGATATCGTCAGGGAACTGCCGGAGGCTTCCGTGGACTTGGAGATCGACGATAACCATAAGATGATTATTGTTTGCCAAAAATCCAATTTTAAAGTGCATGGGCTTCCTAAGGATGACTTCCCAATCCTTCCTGAGGTAAAAAAGGACAAATTTTTCAAAGTCAAAGGTTCCCAGCTCCAGGAAATGATCCATAAAACTATTTTTGCCGTTTCCACCGATGAAACCCGGTATGTCCTGAATGGTGTTTTCTTCCAGGCGGAAGGCGGAAAAATCCGGATGGTAGCTACGGATGGCCACCGTTTGGCCTTTATCCAAAAGAAATTGGAAGGAAAGGCTGACGAGAAGTGCAACGTCATTATTCCCACCAAGACCCTGAATGAGCTTTCCAAGGTCATCAGCGACGTTTCCAAGGGAAAAGAAGATAAGGAAAATGAAGTTATCGTTGAAATTACGGCCACGGACAACCAAATCAAGTTTGTCGTGGGCGGGGTCGAGATTGTTTCCCGGCTCATCGAGGGACAATTTCCCAATTACGAGCAGGTCATCCCCAAGGAATCGGATAAAAAACTGGAAGCCTCCACGGCCGATTTGGCGGCCGCCACCCGCCGGGTAGCCATCCTGACTTCGGAAAAATCCAATTCCATCCGCTACCAAGCCAAGGCGGGAAAACTGGTCATCTCTTCCAAGACCCCCGATATGGGCGAAGCCAAGGAAGAGATGGACGTGAACTACAAGGGCGAGGAGATCAGCATCGCCTATAACGCCAAGTACGTCCTGGACGTCCTTAAAAATGTGGGCACCGACGCCGTCAACATCGAGCTCACCCAGCCCTTAAGTCCCGGTATTTTAAGGCCCAAAGGGGATTCGGATTATCTTTGCGTGATTATGCCCATGCGGGTGTAAAATTGGGGATATGAAAACCCGGTATTGGATTTCGTTCTTTTTGCCGCTTCTATTGCTCGGCTGCGCCGGCCCTCCAACACTTTCCAAAAGCCCTGTTACGGACAATTTGTCCCTTTCGGTTGTGGGAACGGCCCCGCCCAGCTTCGCGGGTACGGGCGCCTTTTACGATTATTCCCAACCATCGACTGTAATCTCGGGCGGAGTGACCAGCATTACCTCTTATACCGCGACCCCCATCAGCTACCCCGGGGGGCCCTGGTCCTTCAGCGACATGACCCACGACACCCTGGGGTTCTCCGTTACTTTTACCGGCGTCACCAGCCCTGTGACCCTCAGCTATCAGCTCGACGGCATTTCGGGAAGCGCAATAGTGACCTCCTCCAATTACACCTATACCAGCGGCCGGATCAGCTTCTAAAACCCCCCAAAATAAAAAGGCCCGCACCTGCCGGGAGGCAGTGGGGCCTTTTTTAACTTTATACCAAAATTTATAGGTCGTAGCCCGCCGCGATTTTTTCCTTGTCCAGGCTTTTGGCGGTGATGACCGCCAAATGGAAAATGCAATCCGGGCAATAATACAAGTGCCGCTCAATCATCCCTTTTTCCGGGTGTTTTAACCGGTGTTCCCGGTAATCCGCCAGTTTTTGACGGACTTCCTCGCATCGAATTTCCATGACTCACCTCGCCTTGAACGGGGTTTTACCCGGTCGAAAGGCTTCTCTTTCCAAAGCCAAACAGCTGACCCGGTTCTTTAAACTGCAGAGTCCGTGCCAATTACTGTTGCCGATCGGTAATATCGAAGTTAGGAATCTTGGGGGCTTTTCGTCCAGATGACGGCTTTCGGGGCTTTCAAGGCCTGTTTTCACCGCGAGGTTGAAAGTTTCAGCGATCTAAGGAGGTTTATTCGTAAGGGATTCCACTAAAACCGTTGAAGTTCTGTCATTTCTACATTTTTAACGGACGACCATGATTTTCAAGATTTGCCGTCCCGAAGAACCGCCGCTGGCGGTTCTTTTCTCGACCGCCGCCAGGTAGATTCCACTGGCCAAACCGGAAGCGTCCCAGGAAGCCTGCCCCGTCCCCGCTTCGCCTTGGAAAGAGGCAGTGAGTTCCCCGGCCAGCGTGTAGATACTCACTTTCAAAGTCGAACCCTGCCCCGATAGGTCCAGGAACTGGACCCGGCTCTGCCCGCTGGAAATCCTAAGCAGGTTGGGCTCGGCCACCACATCCTGTCCTTGACGGGGCCCCTGGGCGGTGACCAGGATGGCCTTGGAAATATCATTGCCTTGTCCCTGTCCATCGAACCAGTGGACCGAAAGAAGATAGGAGCCGGAAGTCACGTCATTTCCCGAATCGTCGGTGCCGTCCCAAGTCAAGGTGACGGGTGAAGAAGAGGATTGGATGAAGATTTGCACGGGTTGGGAGGTTCCGGGAGAGAAGGACTTGGCGCTCAAGGTCACATCGGTCATGCCGGCGCCCGAGGCATCGTCCACCCAGGCGGTCAGGTGTTTCACGACCTCCCCGGCCTCGTTGTAGACGGCCGCCGAAATTTGGGCCAACTGCCGGCTGACCACCGCTTCCTGCGTCACGGTCGTGGCCACGCCGTAGGAGTCCACGCTTTCCACCTGGATGTGGTAGACACCGTTGGAAACCGGGTCACCCGAAGCGTTGGTGCCGTCCCAGGACCCCAGCAGGGTTCCCCGGGAATAGAGAAGGATCACGCTTCCCGCGCCTGTCAGATGGGTAATCTGGGGGGCTTCCAGCGTCAGGCTGTTGACCGCGTTGGACGTTTGGAAAACCTGGAGGCTTTTGATGAGCTCGCCGGCTTCGTTGTAAACCCCCACCCGTATGGTATAAGACCCCGTGACCTGAACGGTGGCGGCGGCCGACAGGGGGTGGGATAGTCCGGGATAGCTCAGCAGGGCCCCGTTGATGACGGGGGTTCCGGCTGGGGCCAAGGCGTTGACCTGGGTCTGGTAGGTCAGGGAATAGGCGCCCGGCGGCAGGCTTCCCGGCAGGGACCAGGTTAAAAGGGAATGGGCGCTGTCAAAGGCCGCGCTGCCCGCATTGGCGCTCCCCAAGCCCACGAAGGCCACGTTGGCCGGAAGGGTATCGGTGACGACAACCCCGTTAAAGGCGCCCCCCGTCACCGTGACAGCCAGGGTATAGGTAAGGGTCGTGCCCCCCTGGGCCGTGGCGGGAGTTACTTGTTTGGCCAAGGAAATGCCCCAGGTCGGCGTCGGCGAGGGGGTGGAAGTGGCGGTCGAGGTGGGGGTCGAACTGGGGGTAAAACTGGCCGTCGGGGTGGGGCTGGCGGTCAGCGTGGGCGTGGAAGAAGGAGTGGAACTGGAGGTCGGGGTGCCGGTTAAGGTCGGTGTGGCGGAAGGTGTGGGGGAAGGAGTGGGAGTTGGGGTCAACGTTGGTGTGGGGCTGGGTGTCAGGGTGGCTGTCGGGGTGGGAGTTGAAGAGAGGGTTGGCGTCGGCGTAAGCGTGGGCGTGGAAGTCGGTGTAGGGGTCGGGGTCAAGGTTGGCGTCGGGCTGGGTGTGGAAGTGGCGGTGGGAGTCGGGCTATTGGTGGAGGTCGGGGTGGAGGTGGGCGTGGCCGGGCAGAACCCCCCGGCGATTTCCTGGACCAGGCAATAATCGTAATCCACCAGGTAGAGATTGCCCGAATGGTCGTAAACGAGGGCTTCCGGATGGGAAAGATCGGTTGAAAGGACGGCGGTGCCGCTGGTGGAGCAACCCGAATTGCCGGTCCCCATGGCGGTGGAAATAACACTGGTCGTCTTGTCGACCATCCGCACGCGGTTGTTCATGTCGTCGGTGAAGAGCATGTTGCCGTTACAAGTGAAGACGATGGATCCCAGGTCGTCGCCCAGTTCGGCCGACCGGGCGGGCCCGCCGTCGCCCGAATAGCCGTCCGTGCCGTTCCCCACAACGGTGGTGATGACGCCCGTGGCGGCGTCCACCTTGCGGATGACGGAGTTCAAGCTGTCGCCGATATAGAGGTTGCCCTGGGGGTCCCAGGCCATGGCCTCGGGCTGGTACAGGGCGGCCAGGGTGGCCGGTCCGCCGTCGCCTGAATAGCCGAAGGTGCCGTTGCCCGCCACGGTGGTGATGACGCCCGTGGCGAAACTGATTTTCCGGATCGTGCTGCTGCCCTGGTCGCTGACGTAAAGGTATTGGCCGCTCGGGTCCACGCGCACGATGTCGGGATTGTCCAGCTCCGCCAGGGTGGCGGGCCCTCCGTCGCCCGTGTTACCCGGCACTCCCTGAGTGACCCCGCCGGAGACCGTGACCGTCCCGGCGAAGGTGGTAATGACGCCGGTCAGGGGGTCCACCTTGCGGATGACGGCGTCGTAGTAATCGGCGATGTAGAGGTTGTCGTGGGAATCGAAAACCACTCCCGAAGGGTAGTACAGGTAGGCCAGGGTGGCGGGCCCGCCGTCGCCTGCGATGGGATTGCCGTTGGGGTTATAGACACCCGCGTAGGTGGTGATGATGCCCGTGGCGATATCCACCCGACGCACCGTGTTGCTGCAGGCGTCGCCGATGACGTAGTTGCCGTGGGAATCAAAAGCGATGTCGTCCGGGCAGTAAAGACCCGCTAGGGAAGCGGGCCCGCCGTCGCCGTAATAACCCGGCGCCCCGCAGACGCCCGCTACGGTCATGTTGGTTTGGGCCGCGGCTGAAAGGGCGGTCCCGAGCCCCAAGAGAGCCGGGAAGAAAAATGATTTAAAGGAAAAGCGCATATAAACCCCTGGAGTCCCCAAAGGGCTCCGGCTTCTAGACGGTTGAAAGGCCCTTTAATCCATTCCCTTCAGGCTAAAGAAGGCAAGAGGAGGAATCCTTGACATGACATTGTTTTGTACAATATCATGTCATTGGAGAACCCCATGAAAACAGTTACTTTCAGCCAGTTAAGGAACAACGCCAAGAAATACTTCGACGAGGTGGAAAAGGGCGAAACGGTCGAGGTTTTTCGCCATGGAAAGCCCATTGCCTTGCTGACCCCGGTGGTCCGCGAACAGGGCTTGAGCCGTTGGAAAACCGCCAATCCCATCAAATTACCCGGAGTTTCCGCGAGTCGGATGATCATTGAGGAAAGAAGGAAGAGCCGGTTTTGAAGCTTTATCTCGATTCCTCAGCCCTCATCAAACGGTATATTCACGAGCCGGGTTCGGAGGAGGTGCTGGGCCTTTGCGCCAAGGCCGACCAGCTTGTCCTCAGCGTGCTTTGCGTACCCGAGACCATTTGCGCGCTTCAACGCTTGAGACGGGAACGGCGCATGACGCAGGATATTTACCACCTCCTTGAAAAAGACCTTCAAGAGGACCTGCGAGCCGCGTTGCTGGTGAAGATCGAGGAAGACATCATTGAAAAGTCGGTGGAATGCCTCGAGAAGCAGCCGCTCAGCACGCTCGATTCCATCCATTTAGCCACCGCCCTCCAGGCGGACTGTGACCTGTTCCTTTCCGCCGATACCCAGCAGCAAAAGGCCGCCCGGTTCATGGGCTTAAAAGTCGAGGCGGTATAAATTTATGGCGTTCAAAGTTTCCCACCTTAAAACCCCCACCCTTTCCCAACTGCTCCACAACCTCAAAGCCCGCGAGGACTTGAAGGACCGCATCCAGCACGTGGAAATGATCGCGGCGACTCCCGCGCGTTACCATGCCTATCCCAAGACCCTGTCGAAGGACCTGATCAAGGTCCTGGAGAAGTCCGGGTTCGAGGCCCTTTGGGCCCACCAGGCCCACGCGGTAGAGGCCCTGCACCACGGCGCCCACGTGGCGGTGACCACCCCGACCGCCTCGGGCAAGACCCTCTGCTTCAACCTGCCCGTCTTCCAGTCCGTCCTGGAGAATCCCAAGGCCCGCGCCCTCTACCTTTATCCCATGAAGGCCCTGGCCCAGGACCAATTGAAGAGCCTGCAGGAATGGATGGGGCGCCTCAAGTCCGCCAAGCTGCCGGTTTTTACGGCGGAGATTTACGACGGTGACACGGCCACGGGCGTGCGCTCCAAGATCCGCAAGAACCCGCCCAATATCCTTCTTTCCAACCCCGATATGTTGCACCTGGGGATCCTGGCCTTCCACGACGGCTGGGCCGAATTCTTCAAGAACCTCAAATACGTCGTGGTGGACGAGGCCCACAGCTACCGGGGCATCTTCGGCTCCCACGTGGCCCACGTGCTGCGGCGCCTGCGGCGCATCTGCCGTTTTTACGGGTCCGACCCCCAGTTCATCACCTGCTCGGCCACGCTCGGCAATCCGCAGGAATTCCTCACGGGGCTGACGGGTTTGGATTTCGAGATCATTTCCGAGACCGGCGCGCCGCAAAACGCGAAAACCTTCGTCTTGTGGAATCCGGATACGGCTTCCCCCTATAGCGAAGCGGTGACCCTGCTCATCGAAACCTTAAAAGCTGGTATGAAGACGATCGTTTTCACCAAGGCGAGGAAAATCACCGAGCTCATCAGCCTCTGGGTCACCCAGGCCCGGCCCGAATGGGCCAGCCAGATCAAGAGCTACCGGGCCGGCTACCTGCCCGAGGAACGGCGCGAGATCGAGGCGAAACTCTTCAAGGACGAGCTCAAGGCCGTCATCTCGACTTCCGCGTTGGAGGTGGGCATCGACGTGGGGGGGTTGGACGCCTGCATCCTGGTGGGCTATCCGGGCACCATGATTTCCACCTGGCAGCGCTCGGGCCGCGTGGGCCGGGGCGAAGCCCCCTCCGTGGTCTTTTTGGTGGCCATGGCCGACGCCATGGACCAGTTTTGGATGAAGCACCCGAACAAATTCTTCACCATGAAGCCCGAATCCCTCATGGTGGGCTTCGAGAATGAGAACATCGCCAAGGCGCATTTAAGATGCGCGGCCGCCGAACTGCCCCTGACCTCCTCCGACAAGGTTTTTTACGGGAAATTGATCGAACAGATCCTGCCGGGCCTCATCCAGGACGGCGGGGTGTTGGAGTCCGCTTCGGGGGATAAATGGCTGGTGACGGATAAGAACCCCCAAAGGGGCATTTCCATCCGCGACATGGGCGAGGGCTACCAGATCATCACCCAGGAGACGGGGGAACTGATCGGCACCATTGACGGGCACCGGGCCTTCCGGGATTGCCACCCCGGCGCAGTTTACCTGCACCAGGGTGTGCAGTACGTGGTGAAGGACTTCCAATGGGAACAGCACAAAATCCTCGTCTCCGACGAGCCCGTGGATTACTACACCCAGGTCAATTACGAGGAAGAGACGGAAATCCTCGAGGAACTCAAGCGCCGTCCCCTTGGCGACATTAAATCCCAAAGCCATATCCGGTGGGGAAGGGTCAAGATTACCCAGCGGTTCATCAATTTCGAAATCCATCGCATCGCCGACCGCTCCCTGGTGGCCACCTATCCCCTGACTCTGCCGCCCCTCATGTTCGAGACCCGCTCTCTCTGGATGATCCTGCCCGACTACCTTCAGCGCAACATTTCCAACCGCGACGCCAAGATCCATTTCATGGGCGGCCTGCACGCCGCCGAGCACGGCACCATCGCCATGATGCCCCTGCACGTGGTCTGCGACCGGTGGGACTTGGGTGGTATTTCGACCCCCGCCCATCCCCAGGTGCCCCAACCGGTCATTTTCATCTATGACGGCTACCCGGGCGGGGTGGGCCTCTCCGAGCGGGCCTATGAGACCATGGAAGAGCTTTTAACGACCACCTTTGAGATGATCCGCGACTGCGAATGCGAGGAGGGCTGCCCCTCCTGCGTGCAAAGCCCCAAATGCGGCAGCGGCAACCATCCATTGGATAAACGGGGGGCCCTGCTTATCTTGGGCCATGTCCTGGGCCGGGAGGACTTTAAGGCTGCCACCCTTTCCGCGAAAAAGAAAATTTTTTCGAACGAGGAACCCCTTTTGCCGCCGGGAGGGGAAAAATCCCCGCCTCCCGCCGCCCCGCCCTTGCCGTTAACTCAAAATTCAAAATTCACAATTCAAAATTCCGGTCCGCCTCCAGAGCGGACCGGCCCCGTGGTTTTCGACATCGAGACCCAGTTCCTGGCGGGGGAAATCCAGGGAGGCTGGTCCAACCTGACGGGCATGAAACTTTCCTGCGCGGTGCTTTACGACGTCCACCAGGACAAGTACTACACCTATGTCGAGGAAAACGTGGCGGAACTCATCCGTCATCTCCAGGCGTCCTCCCTGGTCATCGGCTTCAACACCCTGCGCTTCGACTACGGCGTGCTGCAGGGTTATACCTCCGTCAAACTCCAGAACCTGCCCTCATTGGACCTGATGGCGGACCTGCAGAAGAAACTCAACCACCGCCTCTCCCTGGCCCACTTGGCCCAGCACACCCTGGGCGGCGCGGAAAAAAGCGCCGACGGACTTTTGGCCGTCAAGTGGTGGCGGGAAGGGAAATACCAGATGGTCATTGATTACTGCCGCCAGGATGTGAAGCTGACCTACGATCTCTGGAAGTTCGGCCAGGACAAGGGTTTTGTGCTCTTCCAGCACAAGCAAAGCGGCGAAATCGTCAAATGTCCGGTGAAGTGGTAATGGAGTTGAATGGTTTTCTGCCAATTAATTCTCAATCTGAGAATTAATTGGCAGAAAAGGACCTATTTAGGGGTGGGTTATGCCCGAGAAATCATCTGTAAATGGCTTCCTAATGGGCCTTTTTGGCTTTAAAAGGGCAAAGGGAGTGCCTATTCCAGTCCCTGAACCCACGGCGGTGAATAACCCTCCGGCCACAGCAGCCGTCAATCCCGCTCCCCGCCAAACCGAGGCTTACCTAAAACGGAAAAAGGGTCGTAAGACACATCGAGACAGCCTTGGGGATCTGGAAAGAATCGTGGCTTATATCGAGGCCAAAGGGGAGGTCACTCCTGGAGAGATAGAGCGGGAACTGGGTATGTCCCGCAGCACCCTCACCTATAACCTGAAGCGGATTATGGGCCATTCCACCGGGGCCCATCGAGGCCGGAAATATATCAGCGGCGTTTCACATTACTTTTTTCCTAAACTCTTAGGCGAAAGGCGCCTAGAACGCTTGGGTGACGGTAGAAACGTTCGCTATCGGCTTAGTTCAAAGTTAGGGGAATAAGCCCCTTTGAAAATGCCTTCCAACCGAACCTTTCCCTGAGTGCCCTCAAAATATGGGCTTTTGAGTTGTTGACTTGTAATACTTTTATGTCTATTATATGTATTACATAACGTATTTGGAGTGTAAGACGTGGGTTCCATAACCATCCGCCTCGATGAAGCCCTGGAAAAGATGCTCGAACAAGAGCTTCAAAGCGGGGATAAATCCCGTTCCGATTTGGTGCGCCAGGTCCTCCAAGACTATCTAAAACGCCGCAAGCATGACCGGTTGATGCAGGCAATGGTCCAGGAAATGAAAAGTTTGCCACCGGAGGCCCGGCAGGAAGGTCTCGATATTGCCGCGGAATTCCTAGTTTCTGAAACTGAGGCGCTTGAGTTGGGTGAAAGCCCAGCGGGTTATGAACCCTCACCCGGGGAAAAGGGTGACGGGTGGTGGAAATGAAGCGGGGTGAAATATGGGTTGCCCGGCTAAGCCCCGCCCAAAGCGGTGAAGTGGGCAAAATCCGCCCGGTGCTGATACTCCAGGACGACTCCCTCATTCAGGAAGGCTCTGAGACTCTCATCGTCTTGCCGCTGACTTCCCAAGTTCGTCCAGGTATCCAACACTTGCGGGTAACGATTCCGGTCCGGGACAGGTTGCTCAAGGAAAGCCAGGTCATCGTGGAAAAGCCCATGACTTTGGAAAGCCGGCGCTTTGGAGAAGGCCCCCTGACGACCCTGACGAATGATGAAATGACCATTGTGGAGCATGGATTGCTGGCCGTCATGGGCATGGCCGGGTACCTGCCGGACCTATGACCGCCCTAGGTGCTCATTAAATACGTTAGAATCACGTCGGGAATTTTGAACCATTGGAGAAATAAATGCCGAGTTTGCAATTTAAAGGCAAGTCATTCGTTCAAAACTACCACTTAGCAGTCCCTTTCCATGAGCTTATTCCCGTCAAAGAGAAGAGCCTTACGGACAAACCCAGCCTTACCGATAACCTGATCATTCACGGAGACAACCTGAAGGCTTTGAAGTCGCTCTTGCCCATTTACGCCGGCAAGGTGAAGTGTGTCTATATTGATCCCCCTTATAACACCGGTAATGAGGAATGGCGGTACAACGACAACGTCAACTCACCCATGATGCAGGAGTGGCTTGGCAAGGTGGTGGATTCCGAAGACCTGACCCGCCATGACAAATGGCTTTGCATGATGATGCCAAGGTTGAAGTTGCTGAGAGAAATTATGGCTGACAACGGTGTTATTTTTATGTCGCTTGATGATCATGAAATGCATCATTTTCGAGATTTGGCGGATGAGATTTTTGAAGAAGGAAATTGGGTTGGCACTGTTGTTTGGCGAAACGTTACGGATAACAACCCTACTAATATAGCCATCGAACACGAATATGTCGTTTGTTATGCGAAAAACAAGTTGGCTCTACCTCCGGAATGGAAGTCGAAAATTTCTGAAACAAAGACACTTCTTATAGAGATTGGGGAGCGACTTACAAAAAAATTCAAAGATCAAGAAAAGTTAAGTCAGTCTTATCAGGAATGGTACCGTGAACACAAACGATACTTAGGACAACTGGATCGGTATAAATATATTGATAAAGGGGGCGTTTATACTGGAAGCCAAAGTGTGCACAATCCTGGACGCGAAGGTTATAGATATGACGTAATTCATCCTAAAACAAAAAAACCCTGCAAACAGCCTTTGATGGGTTATAGGTTTCCTGAAGCAACCATGAAGGAACTATTAAAAAATGAAAAAATTCTTTTTGGAGACGATGAAAACAAAATCATTGAATTAAAACTTTATGCAAAAGAATATGAAGATAAACTACCTAGTGTTATTACGCTAGATGGAAGAACCGGTGCTTATGATCTGAAAGAAGTTTTTCCTGAGGCACTTAAGAATTTTAATAATCCAAAGCCGGTGGATTTACTTAGACAACTCCTTGGATTTGTTGTGAATAAAGGGGATATTGTTCTGGACCCTTTTGCTGGTTCTGGCACGACGGCGCAGGCAACCTTATTGTTAAACGAGGGAGATATTCAGTTCATTCTTATTGAAAGTGAAGAATACGCAGATAAAACTACTGCTGAGCGTGTGCGTCGTGTCATTAAAGGAGTGAAGCAATCAAAAGATGAGGCTTTGAAAAAAGGCCTTGGTGGTTCTTTCACCTTCTGTGAACTCGGCGAGCCGATGGACGAGCAACGGCTTCTCGCCGGAAAAAGTCTTCCAACTTACGAGGAACTGGCCCGATACGTTTTTTACGTGTCCACTGGCGAGGAATTCAAGCCTAGTGAAATGGACAAGGACACCGGTTTAATCGGCGAAAGTTCCCGGTATTACGTCTATCTTTATTACGAACCCAAAACCGACATTCTTCGCAATCTCGCCTTGGACCTTAAAAAAGCCGAAGCCATGAAACCCCTGAAGGGCGGCAAGAGGCGCTTGGTTTTTGCCCCCGCCAAGTACCTCGACCAGGATTACCTGGATCACTTTCAAATCGATTTTGCCCAACTTCCCTATGAAATTTATCAGCGTGCTAAATAGCCATGGAACTCAAGGGATACCAGATTCGTGCTTTGGAGAAGGTGAGGGAATACCTCCAAAAACTGGTTTATCGCCGTGAGCAGGCCCAAAAGAACCCAGATGTGGCTGAGCCGGATTTTCCACGGCGGGCCTGGCGGGACATTCCTGGCTTAAATCTTGATTTTCATTCCACCCAAAACGGCTTGGGCGAGTTTTTTCCATGGTTCTGCCTGAAGGTTCCCACGGGCGGGGGGAAAACCTTGATGGCCGTCAAAGCCATTGATTTAATCCAGCAAGCCTATATGGGCCGCCAAACGGGCCTTGTGCTTTGGATTGTCCCCACCCAACAGATTTACCGCCAGACCTTTGCGGCGTTGAAGGACCGCACCCACCCTTACCGGCAACACCTGGACATCGCTTCCGGGGGCAGGACATTGATCCTGGAGAAGGACCGCAAGTTCACACCGCTGGATGTTTCGGAGAATCTTTGCGTCCTGATGCTGATGCTCCAATCCGCCAACCGGAAGGCCAAGGAATCCCTCAAGATGTTCGAGGACAGCGGTTATGAGGCTTTTTTCCCGCCGGAGGATAGGCTGGGGGATCACGCCAAACTTCTGGAACGCTGTCCTAACCTTGAAACCTTTGAAAAGGAAAACGCGCTTTTCGGGAAACAAATCAAGACATCCTTGGGGAACGTCATCCGGCTCCTCAAGCCCTTGATGATCCTGGATGAGGGGCACAAGGCCAAACAGGAACAGGCGCAGGAGACCCTCAAGGGGTTCAATCCCGCCATGGTCATCGAGTTGACGGCCACCCCCAAATTGGCCAATGTGCTGGTCAACATACCGGGGCGGGACCTGTTGGAGGAAGGGATGATCAAGTTGGACCTTCACGTTTTCAACATGCCGGGGCAAAACTGGAAGGACACGATGCTGAAGGGGTATGACTTGAGGGAATCCCTTGAGAAAAAAGCGCGGGCTTGGGAGGCCGGTGGCGGGGGGCATATCCGCCCTATTTGCCTGATCCAGGTGGAACGGACGGGAAACGACCAGAGGGAGAAGGGTTTTCTTCACGCCGAGGAGGTGAGAGAACACCTCATCAAGACCCTCAAGGTGCCGGAAGAAGCTGTGAAAATCAAAACCAGCCAGAAGGATGAGTTAAAGGAAGTGGACGATGCCGGAGGGCTCCTGGACCGGAACTGCACCGTTCGGTTCATCATCACCAAGCAAGCCCTCCAGGAAGGCTGGGATTGTTCCTTCGCTTACGTGCTGGTGATTTTGGCGAATCCTTCCTCCAAGACCGCCTTGACCCAGTTGGTGGGGCGAGTTTTGCGGCAACCCTATGCCCGCAAGACGGGGAAGGCGGAGTTGGACCAAAGCTATGTGGTTTGTTACAAGCGGCGGGCCAAGGATCTTTTGAACGAGATACAGGATGGGTTCGATAACGAAGGCCTCGGGGACTTGAAAGCCAGGGTTCGTTCATTAGAGGTTGAGGAAGAAGAGATTGAGGCGCAAGGGGAACTGCTCCCGATACGTAAGAAATTCCAGGAAGCGGCTAAACATACCTTTTTACCCGTTTTTGTGGTCAAGGAAGGCAAGGATTGGAGGCCGGTTAATTACGAAATGGACCTTTTGTCCAAAATTCCCTGGGACAAGGCGGATATCTCCGAACTGGAAAAACTTTCATTGAATCCCCACTCGGAAAAGGGAGTGGAACTGGTTGTCGGCCTTGAGAAAAGGACTGGTGCCGCCGTGGAACATGGCCGCCATGCCTTGGAAGATAGCGGTATCCAATTAGACCCTTTTCTCATGGCGCGGGAATTGAGGGATTCCATCGTTTCCAACCCTTGGCAATCATTCCAATTCGCCGAAAAGGTTTTGAATTCATTAATCGGTATCCATGGGGAAAAAAGGGTGGAGGCCA
>Ga0335085_10003624_pt1 | contig 26519 bp, 25 predicted proteins | sample Lox_Sample_45_FD_206712 | JGI IMG/M metagenome (GOLD analysis project Ga0335085, IMG submission 206712) | Soil microbial communities from Loxahatchee National Wildlife Refuge, Florida, United States - Lox_Sample_4.5 | ecosystem: Environmental > Terrestrial > Soil > Wetlands | place: USA...
TGGCAATTCAACGGCTACTCACAAAATCGGGTGAAATTCGGTCCGGCTGGCAAATGTCGCTCGATTTGTTTTTTGGTTCAAAAGAATGGCGCGATCTTGTCTATGAGTCCAAAACCGATCTTTTTGGTCCCAAAATCGGCAAAGTCACCGACTCCGGTACAAGGTTGCTGGAATGGTATCGTGGCCGTCTATGGCAGATTTTTGGCCATGTCTCGACGGCGCGGCTTATCAAGAATACACGCGGAAACCCTCTCTATTTTTTGATCTGGGCCGGCCCGCATAGGAAGGGGCTGGTTGGCGCGGAATATATCCTGAGTAAGGGTGAGCCAGTGAAGCGCCGATAAATGCAATCGCCACTCCGGCACCTAGTGCGGTTCAGTCATATTCGCTTCCTTGGGAAATTCCGCAACGGTGCACATAATGGCGCTCGACAACTTCGGGTGTGGCGGGGCCCTTATGAGCGATTTCACGGAAGCATTCGCTACAGCGGCGCGGCTCGTCGCGGCGGGCGATCCCGAGCTCGTGGCGATCGTGCTGCTCTCGCTGCGCGTGAGCCTGAGCGCGGTGCTGCTTGCGGCGGTGCTGGGGTTGCCGTTGGGGGCGCTGCTGGCGCTCGCGCGGTTTCCGGGGCGCACCGGGATCGTCGTCCTCCTCAATGCCTTCATGGGCTTTCCGCCGGTGATCGCCGGGCTCGTCTTCTATCTCCTGCTGTCGCGGGCGGGGCCGCTCGGGAGCTGGGGGCTGCTGTTCACGCCGGGCGCCATGATCGTCGCGCAATGCGCGCTGGTGACGCCGATCATCGCCGCGCTCACGCGCCAGCTAATCGAGGATCTCTGGCTCGAGTATCGCGAGCAGCTGAAGTCGCTGGGAGCGAGCCGGCTCCGCGCGGCCTTCACCCTGCTCTGGGACGCGCGGCTCTCGCTCGGGACCGCCGTCCTCGCGGGCTTCGGCCGCGCCAGCGCCGAGGTCGGCGCGATCATCATCGTCGGCGGCAACATCTCCGGCGTCACCCGCACCATGACCACCGCGATCGCACTCGAGACCAGCAAGGGAGATCTCTCGCTCGCCCTCGGCCTGGGCTTCGTGCTGCTGACCCTGACGCTCGCCGTCAACGGCGCGACGCAGCTCGCGAGCGAGGCGCTCCGGCGCCGGGCGGGATAGAGGCCGTGCACGGCACCTCCTCCATCCTGCCGCTGCGCCTCGAGGCGCTGAGCTTCGCGGCCGGAGGCCAGCGGCTCATCGACGGCATCTCCGCGACGCTCGAGGCGGGACCGCGCACGCTGATCCTCGGCCCCAACGGCGCCGGGAAGAGCCTGCTGCTCCGTCTCTGCCACGGTCTCATCGCCCCGAGCGAAGGGCGCGTGCTCTGGGGCGGGCGCCCGCTCGGCGAGGCCTGGGTGCGGCGGCGGCAAGCGATGGTGTTCCAGCATCCGGTGGTGCTGCGGCGCTCGGTGCGCGCCAACGTCGCCTATGGGCTCGCCCTCGTGGGCGTGTCGCGGCGGGAGCGCAACAAGCAGGCCGAGGAGGCGCTTGCGGAGGTCGGCCTCTCTGCGCTTGCCGATCGTCCCGCACGCGCGCTTTCGGGCGGCGAGCGGCAGCGGCTGGCACTCGCGCGCGCCTGGGCGCTCCATCCGGAGGCGATGCTCCTCGACGAGCCCACGGCAAGCCTCGATCCCGCGGCGACGCGCGCGGTCGAGAAGGTGATCGCGGCCTTCGACATGGCCGGCACCAAGATCATCATGACCACGCACGACCTGGGCCAGGCACGGCGCCTTGCGGACGACGTCCTCTTCCTGCACAAAGGACGGCTGCTCGAGCACACCCCCGCGCAGCAATTCTTCTCGCAGGCGACCACGGCCGAGGCACGCGCCTATGTCGCAGGTGAGCTATTATGGTAAGAGGATCGCGAGATCGGCGGAGGCGAGATAAATGACACGCATCTTCATGTGGCTTTTGGCGGCGAGCTTTGCCGCAGTGACCCTGTCCGCGGGCGCCCGTGCGGACGAGAAATTCATCACGGTGGCGTCGACGACCTCGACGGAGAATTCGGGGCTCTTCGGCTATCTGCTGCCGGCCTTCACGAAGGCGACGGGAATCGAGGTGCGCGTCGTCGCGGTGGGGACGGGCCAGGCGCTGAAGCTCGGGGAGCGCGGCGATGCCGACGTCGTCTTCGTGCACGACCGCGAGGCCGAGCTCAAATTCGTCGCCGCGGGATATGGCGTCGGGCGCCGCGAGGTCATGTACAACGACTTCATCATCGTCGGTCCTAAATCCGATCCCGCCCGCGTCGTGGGCACGGCCGATGCGGTCGGCGCCTTCAAGAAGATCGCCGCGGCCAAGGCGATCTTCCTCTCCCGCGGCGACAACAGCGGCACCAATGCCGAGGAATTGCGGCTCTGGGCCGATGCCGGGATCGATGTGAAGAAGGAGGGCCAGGGCTGGTACCGCGACACCGGCTCCGGCATGGGCGCCACGCTCAACACCGCCGCGGGGATCGGCGGCTACACGCTCGCCGATCGCGGCACCTGGCTCAGCTTCAAGAACCGCGGGGACCTCGCGATCGTCGTCGAGGGCGACAAGCGCCTCTTCAATCAATATGGCGTCATGCTCGTCAATCCCGCGCGCCATCCGTCGGTCAAGGTCGAGTGGGGCCAGGCCTTCATCGACTGGCTCACCTCGGCCTCGGGACAGCAGACGATCGCGGGCTACAAGATCAACGGCGAGCAACTCTTCTTCCCGAACTACAAGCCGCCGAGCTCGTGACGCCGGCGGAGGCGGATTTGCCAATGACGGCGGCGGCGCGATAGCCTCTCCGGGCTCGAACATTCTCTAAACAGGGGGGAAACCATGAGGACCAGCCTCACGCTCGCGGCCGCCATCGTGCTGGCCGCGACCGCTTCCGCGCATGCCGCCTCGACGAAGCTCACCGTGAACAAGATCGACGCGTCCGGCGTGGGCGCTCCGATCGGCACCATCTCCTTCAGCGACAGCAAGAGCGGGCTGGTCATCCAGCCGCATCTCAAGGGCCTGCCGCCGGGGCCGCACGGCTTCCACATCCACGAGAACTCCTCCTGCGCTCCCGGCGAACAAGGCGGCAACAAGGTCGCGGGGCTCGGCGCCGGCGGACATTTCGATCCCGACCGCACCGGCAAGCACCTCGGGCCCGAGGCCTCGGGCGGCCACCGCGGCGACATGCCCGTACTGACCGTCGACACCAAGGGCATGGCCGGCGGACGCCTGATAGCGCCGCACCTCAAGGTGAGCGACCTCAAGGGCCATGCTCTCGTGATCCACGCCGGCGGCGACAATTACTCCGACCAACCCGCGCCGCTCGGCGGCGGGGGCGCGCGCATCGCCTGCGGCGTATTCAAGTAGATCGCCGCTCGACCGTCCGGAAGCGCTCGACGATTCCCTGCGGACCGAACTCGCGCTCGACCGCAATGAGGGTGCCGATGGGCCGCTCGCAGAGGCTTTGCGCGAACTTGCACTCCTCCTCGGCGAAGGCGCGGGCCGCGGCGCGGTCGGGGGCGTGGTAGCGCTCGAGGAGAAGCCGCGCCAGCGCCTCGACTACCGCCTCGTACTCGGCTTCCCCGATCTCCTCGACGCTCACCACGCTCGACCAGCCGAAGCTGCCGGTCCCGAGAAAGCCGCTGCGGAAGGCGCGGCGCTCCTTGCCCATGAGCAAGGCCGGCTCGCGGTCGGAGAAAGTAAAGGCGCCGGAGACGGCCCATTCGCCGGGCTCGGCCGCGACGTCGAAGACCTCGGCGTCGGAGGCGTCGAGGCGGAGGGTGCGGGGAAGGCGCATCGAAGCGTCAGCTCACCTCGGCGGTCTCGCCGCTGGCGCCGTCGCGTGCGAGCCGGTCGATCGCGCCCGCGACGAGGCGGAACTTGACGTCGGTGACGGTGAGGTCGCGGAAATAGGTCACGAGGTCGCCCCAGGGGTCGTTGAGGCGCCCGACGCCGGAGATGAAGGCGACGACCCCGCCGATCTCGAGCTCCTGATTCAGCACGTACCAGCCGCCCAGCAGCAGTGCCGCGATCACCTGCAGGTGGTTGCAGAAGTTCATCAGGAAATTCATGGTGAACTTGATGCGGAAGATGCCCATGTCGAGCTCGAAGACGCGCTCGATGCGGGCGTCGTCGGCGCGGCCGCTCTTCACCTCGTCGTAGGCAGCGCCGACGATGCTGATGCTGAGGCCGCGCAGCACCTTCACGCGCGCGCCGGTGCGGTCGATGATCGCCTTCTGCATCAGCGGCACGAAGACGAGCTGCGGCACGAAGATCGCGACGGCGATCAGCGCCATCCAGGGATCCAGGTGGATCATGTAGGCGAGGACTGAGAGCAGCACGCCGCCCTGCAGGAGCGGCTCGGAGATGCTGCTGCCGACGAAGCCGCCGATCGGCTCCACTTCCGCCACGATCATCGCGACCTCGATCCCCTGCGCCTCCGGATCGATCACGGGATCTGGGCCATGCCCCACGAGATGGCGGATGCGCATGCGAAGGTCCCGGATCGCCCGCTCGCCGACCCAGCCGCGATAGACGTTGAGCACGAGCTTGGTTGCGCCGTGAACGAGGACGACGCCGGCATAGACCGCGCAGAGCACGAGGACGAAGCTGTAGCTTCGGTGCTTCACGAGATCGTTGACGATGCGGCGCTGCAGCTCCAGGGGCACGATCTCGATGAGGAAGACCGCCACCGTCAGCAGCACCAGCATCGCCTGATGGAATCCGCTGGTGGCGACGATGTAGCGAAAGACGCTGGACGGGAGCGCGATCTCGACCCCGGCGTTTGGCGGGGATGGCGACGATTCGGAGAGTTGCGACGATGCGGAAATGGCGGCGTCCTCAGCCCGGGACCCAGTCATGCCCAACCTTGCGATAGCGCCGCTTCACCGCGGCCCAGGCAACGCGGTGCGCGATCTCCTCGATGCGCCCGGGCTCGCGGTCGGCATATTCGGCCCAGGCATGGTTGAACGCCTCGCGATAGATGTCCTGCGCCCGCGGCGGCAGATGCGCCCGCACCGAGGGCGGGAGGTCGCTGTTGCGGGCATAGGGCAAGTCGCTCTCCCGAGCGGCCGCTCAGTGCGACATCAGCACGGGGACGGTCATGTGCTGAAAGAGCTCGCGCGAGACGCCGCCCAGCACCCGCTCGCGCAGCCGCGAATGGCCGTAGGCGCCCATGACGAGAAAATCGGCGGCCTCGTCCGTGATCCGCGCAAGCAGCAGATCGCCGATGTCGATGCCGTCGGCGACGATCCGGCTCGTCTCGGCGGCGATCCCGTGCCGCTTCAGGTGTAGCGCCAAATCCGCGGCGTCGCCGTCGGTGGCGCCGCCGTGCTTCGACTCGATGGTGAGGATCATCACGTTCTTCGCTTGCTCGAGGAGCGGCAGCGCGTCGTTGACGGCGCGCGCGGATTGCGGGCTGCCGTTCCAGGCCACGAGCACGCGCTGCCCGAAGGACGCGAAATTGCCTGCGAAGGGAACGACGAGCACCGGACGCCCCGCGTGGACCGCCACGTGGTCCGGCAGGTTCGCGGGCGCGGTGTTTCCGACCTCCTCGGGGTCGTTCTGTCCGAGCACCGTCAGGTCGAAGTGGCGCGCATGGGCGGCGACCCGGTCCAGCGGATCGCCGCTCTCCTCGAGCCACTCGCATTCGACGCCGGCCGCGCGCGCAGCGGTCTCGAAGAGCTTCTGCGCGGTCTCCTCCTGCGCAGTCGCCTTGGCTGCAACCTCGTTCATGAGGTCCGACGGGAACTGGTCCGCGAGGAAAGGAGAGATGCCGAGCTCGGGCGCTATGTAGACGCCGGTCAAATGCGCCTTGAAGCGCCCCGCGAGCCCCGCCGCGGCTTCTAGCCGCGTCTTGCAGTGGCGCGACGGGTCGACGTGAACGAGGAGGTCCTTGTACGACATGGCCGTGTCCTCTCCTGCTCGAGGTGGGTGCCTTTTTCAATCGATTATGCGACGCCGCTTTCCGGCGCGTTGAGATGGATCAAGGTTCTCCTGCTTCCGGGAGCTCCGGCAAGCCCAGCATAAGTCGGAGCGCGGTGATTTGACTATCCCGGCCGTAGGGGGCGCCGCCCCTCTCCCCTGCCCGCTCAGCGCGTCAGAAAGGCGGTCACTCTCGGGATGACCTGGTCCGGCGCCTCGTCGATCAGCCAATGACCGGAGCCCTTGACGACGACGCCCTCGACATCCTTCGCGACCAGACGGCCCTGTGCGATCAGGAACTCGCCGGACGCTTTTTCGGCGGTGAGGACCTGCATCGGCATTTCGAGCTTCGTCCTGCTGAAGCCCGCGAAGTCCGCGGCGTCCTGCTCGAAGGCGCGGAACACCTCGAAGCCCGCACGCATGGCTCCCGGCTGGGCATAGGCCTCGGCATAGACGCGACGGTCTGCCTCGGAGACGGAATGGCCGGGATCGGCTGCGAAGTCGTTCCAGAAATGCTCGAGGTAGATGCGCTCGCGCCCCGCGACGAGCGCCAGCGGCGTCTTCCCGTAGAAATGAAAATGCCAGAGATCCCGCAGCAGCCAGACTTTCGTCCAATCGCCGACGCCCGGCAGGAAGGCATCCATCAGCACGATGCGCTCGACCGCGGCCGGATGCTGCGCGGCGTAGGCATAGGCGACCATGAGCCCGATGTCGTGGCCTACGACCTTGACGCGCCGAAGCCCGAGCGAGGTCGCGAGCGCGTGGACGTCCTCCGCCATGGTCTTCTTGTCATAGCCGCGCTCGGGCTTCGACGACCCCCCGAAGCCGCGCAAGTCCGGAGCGACAACCCGATGGGTTCGCGCCAGGAGCGGAATGAGCGGACGCCACATGTGGCTCGTCTGCGCGTAGCCGTGGAGGAGGATCACCGGCGCTCCGTCGCCCGCCTCGAGATAGTGAAGCCTCGCTCCGTCGAGCTCGGCGAACCTGCTTTCCATGTGCGTGTCCTCCCGTCCTTCCGCCGCATCCGGGCAGCGGCGCACCATCAAGCTATGGCGGAATAGGCGCCGTTCAATCGAGCGAAGATCTTCGATCGCGCGCCATGGCATGCGCTCCGTCGTCGCTACAGTCTCGCGACCGCCACGACGTAGATGCATTCGACCGCGTCCTCGTTGCGGAATTCGCGGTCCTGCGGCGGGCCGAAGGCGAGGCAGTCGCCGGCATCGAGGCTGAGGCGTTGTCCGCCCTCGACGAGGCTCAGCGTCCCTTCCTGTACCCAGATCAGTTGGCGGATGAAGGCGTAGGAGCTCGCGGGCATGGCGACCGCTGCACCCGGCGGCATGCGCACCTGCGTGAGCTCCAGGGGCGTCGCCTCCGCCGGTGAGATCTGGCGGCGGACATAGCCCGAGCCTGGATCGGTCCAGACCGGCTGCTCGGCCGCGCGCCGCAGCCGCTCGCCGGTTCCGTCGAGCCGGCCCAACAGCATCGAGAGCGTGAGCCCGAAGGCGCCGGAGAGACGGCCCAGGAGTGCGGCCGTCGGGCTCGCCTCGCTGCGCTCGATGCGGCTGATCATTGCCTTGGAAACGCCGGAGCGCTGCGCCAGCTCCGCCAGCGACCAGCCCCGCCGCTCCCGCTCCACCTTGAGCCGCGCCGAAAGCCGCTCGGAAAAATCGTTGACTGTCTCAGACATTCGTCCACTATAGTAGACGACCGGCGAAAGGCAAGCGAGATGCGCGATCTCTCGAAGGACTATTCGGTGCGGGAGTTGGACCCGCGGGGTATTCGCGCCGCGGCGGCGGAGTTGGCGGAGGTGCTCGTCGACTGCGTCGAGGGCGGCGCTTCCGTGAGCTTCATGAGCGGCCTCACCCCCGAGAAGGCGCGGCGGTTCTGGACCGGCGTCGCCGCGGCGGCCGAGGCCGACGGCCGCGCCCTCTTCATCGCGATGCGCGAGCACGACCGCAAGATCGTCGGCACCGTGCAGATGATCCCCGCGGGCTTCGAGAACCAGCCGCATCGCGGGGAGGTCGCGAAGATGCTGGTGCTCCGCTCCGAGCGCCGACAGGGCCTCGGCGCCGCGCTGATGCGCGCGGCCGAGGCGGCGGCGCTGCGGGCGGGAAAGACGCTCCTCACCCTGGACACCGCGAGCGCGGATGCCGAGCGGCTCTACGCCTCGCTCGGCTGGACGCGCGTCGGCGTCATCCCGGACTACGCGCTACTGCCGGGCGGCAGGCCGTGCGCCACGGTCTTTTATTTCAAGATGCTCGAGGGCGAGGCAGGCCGCGCTTCCGCCGCGTGACGCCAACGGCGCCGCGTGCTAGGACCACGCCGACGCGTGCGAATTCGTCTGCGGGGAGCATCGAGATTCCATGACGCCGGAGATCACTGCGGAATTGGCGCCGACGGGCAAACTGCGCGCGGGCGTCAACCTCTCGAACTTCCTGCTGGTGACGGGGAAGAGCGCCTCGGGCGATCCCGAGGGGGTCTCGCCGGACATGGCGCGGGAGGTCGCGCGGCGGCTCGGCGTCCCCCTCAAGCTAGTGCCCTTCAAGACCCCGGGCGAGCTCGCGGACGCGGCAACGCAAGGCCTTTGGGACATCGGCCTCATCGGCGCCGAGCCGCAGCGCGCGGAGCAGATTGCCTTCACCGCCGCCTATTGCGAGATCGAGGCGACATATCTCGTGCCCGCGGGCTCGCCGCTCAAATCGATCGCGGAGGTCGACGCTCCCGGCGTGCGGATCGCCGTCACCGGAAGGAGCGCCTACGGTCTCTGGCTCGACCGCAACATCAAGCGCGCCGAGCTTGTGCGCACCGAGACGCTCGACGCCTCCTTCGAGAAGTTCGTGGAGGCGAGGCTCGAGGCGCTCGCGGGCTTGCGCCCGCGCCTTCTCACCGACGTGACGAAGCTCCCGGGCGCACGCATCCTCGAGAGCAAATTCATGTCGGTCCAGCAGGCGATCGGCACGCCGCGGAAAAACACGGCCGGCGCGGCCTTTCTCCGCGGCTTTGTCGAGGAAGCGAAGGCCTCCGGATTCGTCGCGGGTCTCATCGAGCGGCACAAGGTGCGTGGGTTGAGCGTAGCGCCGGCGGCGTGACCATTCCTGGCGAATGACCGAGGAGAGAAGAGAGGGGTCGCAAGGTTGAGCGCCAATTTTCAGTCGTCGCTGCCTCGACCCGGTCTGTAATATCGAATTCGATGGCGATAAGCTTGTAATGGCTTCAGCGGGCCCGTAGTTCAGTTGGTTAGAACGCGCCGCTCATAACGGTGTTGTCGCAGGTTCGAGTCCTGCCGGGCCCACCATTGCTGGAATGTACATTACAAAATTTTGCCGCGGTCCATTGCTGACGCGGCGGCGGATGAAGCGGGGCCTTTTACCGGTTACTCACGTCCGCCCCTTCGGCCATTTCCTCGCGCAGCGCTGCCCATTTTAGCAAAGCGTCGAGCGCCGGGCATAGAGCCTGACCCCACTGCGTAAGACCGTACTCGACCTTGGGCGGCACTTGATGATGGACGATCCGCCGGACCATGCCGTCGTTTTCCATCTGGCGAAGTTGCTGGATCAGCATCTTCTGGGAAATCGTCGGTATGGCGCGCTCCAGTTCGGAGAATCTGAGAATCTTGCCACCGAACAGATGGAACAGGATCAGGAGTTTCCATCGCCCCTCAATGACCTTGAATGCCTTCTCCATGTCCTGCGCGGCGGTGACGGGTGTATATTCCTTGTCCTTACTCTTGGGTGAGTACCTTACTTTCTTGTGCGTTTTTGCCATTTGGTTAGCTTATCGCCATCTTCATCGTCAGGCAACACCAGCACTCGGAGAACAAGAGCAAGAAGGAAGGATTCGCCATGTCACCGCATCTGCCCAAGCCGATTGATCTTTTCATGTCTTCTGAAAATACCCACGACCCTGACGCGATCGGCGATTGCTTTGCGTCGGATGCGGTGGTCAAGGACGAAGGCCGAACGAGGACAGGGCTGAAAGAGAACGCGGCATGGCGACGTGAAACCGGAGCCAAGTACCATCACACGGTCAGGCCGGTCGCCGTAGCAGAGCGCGCGGGCAAGACGGTCGTTACGACCGAAATGACTGGCGCCTTCCCCGGCAGTCCCGTCACGGTTGACTTCGTGTTCCAGCTCGACGGCGACAAGATTGCCTCACTGGAGATTGCGCCGTGAGCCGATACATTGGCCTTGAGGGTAAGCGCGCACTGGTAACGGGAGGCACCAAGGGCATCGGCGAAGCTGTGGTCGCGGCGCTGCGCGATGCAAACGCGACGGTTCTTGCCATTGCGCGCTCGCAGCCAGAAAAACTTGCTGACGGGGTTCATTTCATTGCTGCCGATGTGTCAACCTCCAACGGATGCGAGGCCGTCGCCAAAGCTGCTGCCGAACGCCTCGGCGGGATCGACATCGTTGTGCATGTTGTCGGCGGCGCATCGGCTCCGGCAGGCGGCTTTGCGGTGCTCGACGACGAGGAATGGGGCAAGGCGTTGGACCAGAACCTTTTCGCGGCGGTACGTCTCGACCGCGCGCTGCTGCCGGCCATGATCGAGCAAGGCTCCGGCGTCATCATTCACATCACTTCGATTCAGGGCCGGCTGCCCTTGCCCGAAGCGACGATGGCTTACGCCGCCGCAAAGGCCGCACTCTCCAACTACAGCAAGGCGCTGTCCAAGGAGGTGAGCCCCAAGGGCATACGCGTGGTGCGCGTCGCTCCGGACTGGGTTGAAACGGAAGCCGCGGTTCGCCTAGCCACGCGTCTCGCGGAGGAGGCGGGCACAGACTATGAGGGTGGCAAACGGATCATCATGGAAAGCCTTGGTGGCATTCCCATCGGCCGTCCGGCGAAACCCAACGAAGTCGCGGACCTCGTTGCCTGCCTAGCTTCGTCCCGTGCCACATCGATCACAGGAACGGAGTACGTCGTCGATGGCGGGACGGTTCCGACCGTTTAGCGCTACCGGCGGAACAAGGTGCGGGTCCACCCCCAATGGAAACGACGATTTCCCAGTTCCCAGTTTGACCCCGGTTGGTCCACTTTTTGCGATGTGCATTACATAATGGGTCAGCGTTTCCGGACGGCCCCCGAAGAGCCGCCCGCTCGCCGTCAGAGTTCCGCTCGGAGCAGCTTGATCGGGGCAGCCAGCCCTATACATTCCAAAAATGAGCAACAGGACCGTACTGATTTCCGGTTTAGGTATCGCCGGTCCTACGCTCGCATTTTGGTTGAAGGCAGGCGGATTCGAACCGACCGTGATCGAGTATTCGCCTCGATTGCGAACCGGAGGTTATGTCATCGACTTCTGGGGATTAGGCTACGATATCGCCGAGTATATGGGGCTGAGGAAAGATATCGAACGAGTTGGCTACCATGTCCAAGAGGTGCGTGTCGTCGATGACCGCGACAAGCGGGTGGCCGGTTTTGGAATTGGAGTTTTCCGTGAACTGACAAACGGACGCTATGTGACGCTGGGGCGGAGCGAACTGTCACGCCTGCTTTTCGATAAGGTCCCTGGTGCTTCAGAGGTGATATTCGACGACGAGATCGTCAGCCTCGAAGATCGAGAAGATGGAGTATACGTTCAATTCAAACACGGGCACGCGCGCCAATTCGATCTCGTGGTTGGCGCCGATGGCCTGCATTCACAGGTCCGCAAACTAGCATTCGGACCGCTACATCAATTCGAGAAAAACCTTGGCTACGCGGTCGCGGCCTTCGAGGTGTCCGGATACCGACCGCGCGATGACGACGCATACGTGATGTATGGACGTCCTGGGCGGATGGTCGGGCGGTTCACTATGCGTGAAAATCGAACTCTGTTTCTGCTCATCTTCGCTACCGGCGAGGACGCCCTGCCGGAAACACTGGACGGCCGGAAGGAGTTGCTCCTGGCCCTGTACGCCAATGACAAGTGGGAATGCCCGCGTATTCTGCATGAGCTGAATGGCACGCAGGAACTTTATTTCGACAGAGTCAGCCAAATCCGAATGCCTAGCTGGTCGCGAGGCCGGGTTGCCCTCGTTGGCGATGCGGCGTTCTGCGTTTCCTTACTGGCCGGGCAAGGTTCCGCCCTTGCAATGACTTCCGCCTACGTACTAGCGGGCGAGCTTACTAGTGCCGGTGGCCGCCATGAAATCGCGTTTCAGCGGTACGAAGCGTTCTTGCGGGCCTACATAGATACCAAGCAGAAAGGTGCCAAGCGGTTCGGCGGTGCACTGGCGCCAAAGACCCAATGGGGACTTTGGTTTCGTAATCAGGTGATGAACGCGTTTTCAATCCCAGGATTGGCGAGGCTCGCCGTCGGCAGGGAGATTACCGACAAACTGGTCCTGCGGGATTATTGCTGGAAACGCGCTAGCGAATCGGCAGCGGAATAACGAAATTCCAGTGCCCAGTTTGGTCCCGGTTGGCCCACCATCGACAAATGGCGGTTCCAATCACCGCGAGCAAAGCTGACAGCCCTCGCCTTCTGGGCCGGGACGAGCCCGGCCAGTATGAATCCCCGCGGTGCACGCGGCCGAAGGGAGGCCGATAGCGCGGGATTGTCCGCCTCAGGTGTCCAGGAAACTCCGCAGCTTCCTCGAGCGGCTCGGGTGCTTGAGCTTGCGGAGCGCCTTGGCCTCGATCTGGCGAATGCGCTCGCGGGTCACCGAGAACTGCTGGCCCACTTCCTCGAGCGTGTGGTCTGTGTTCATGCCGATCCCGAAGCGCATGCGGAGCACGCGCTCCTCGCGCGGCGTGAGCGACGCGAGCACGCGCGTCGTCGTCTCGCGGAGGTTCGCCTGGATCGCGGCCTCCACGGGCAGCACCGCGTTCTTGTCCTCGATGAAGTCGCCGAGATGGCTGTCCTCCTCGTCGCCGATCGGGGTCTCGAGGCTGATCGGTTCCTTCGCGATCTTGAGGACCTTGCGCACTTTCTCGAGCGGCATGCCGAGCTTCTCCGCGAGCTCCTCGGGCGTGGGCTCGCGGCCGATCTCGTGCAGCATCTGCCGGCTCGTGCGCACGAGCTTGTTGATGGTCTCGATCATGTGCACGGGGATGCGGATCGTGCGCGCCTGGTCGGCAATCGAGCGCGTGATCGCCTGCCGGATCCACCACGTCGCATAGGTCGAGAACTTGTAGCCGCGGCGGTACTCGAACTTGTCGACCGCCTTCATCAGGCCGATGTTGCCCTCCTGGATCAGGTCCAGGAACTGCAGGCCGCGGTTCGTGTACTTCTTCGCGATCGAGATCACGAGGCGGAGGTTCGCCTCCACCATTTCCTTCTTCGCCCGGCTCGCCTCGCGCTCGCCGCGCTGCACCGTCGAGACGATGCGGCGGAACTCCGAGGGCGGCAGGCCCGCCTCGCCGGCGATGTTGCCGAGCTCGCCGCGCAGGTCCTTCACCTCGGTCTGATGCCGCCTGATGAAGTTCGCCCAGCCCTTGCCCGAGAGGCGCTGCACGCGCTGGATCCAGCGCGGCGCGAGCTCGTGGTTGAAGTGGTTCTCCAGGAACTCCTGGCGCTTGACGCCAGAGCCCTCGGCGAGACGCAGGAGCTTGCCCTCGATCCCCATCATCTTGCGATTGAGGCCGTAGAGCTGGTGCACGAGCTGCTCGATCCGCGCGTTGTTGAGACGCACGCCGTTCATGACCTCGACCATCTCGGTCTTGAGCTTGGCATAGCGCCGCTCCGTGGGCTTCGGCAGCTCCTGGCCCTTCTGCATGGTATCGAGGCGCTGCTCCTGGACCTTGTGCAGCTTCTTGTAGGTCTTCGCGATGGTGTCGAAGGTCTCGAGCACCTGCGGCTTCAGCGTCGCCTCCATCGCGGAGAGCGAGATCGAGGCCTCCTCCTCGCTCTCCTCGCCCTCGGCCGCGATTTCCTCGCCTTCTGTCTCCGCCTCGCCGTCGCCCTCGGCCTCCGCGGCGCCGTTCGCGTTGTCGGCCTCGAAGGCGCTGTTGCCGTAAGTGGCGTCGAGGTCGATCACGTCGCGCAGCAGCATCTTCCCGTCGTTGAGCGCATCGCGCCAGGCGATGATGGCGCGCATGGTGAGCGGGCTCTCGCAGATGCCGCCGATCATCATCTCGCGGCCGGCCTCGATGCGCTTGGCGATCGCGATCTCGCCCTCGCGCGAGAGCAGCTCGACCGAGCCCATCTCGCGCAGATACATGCGCACGGGATCGTCGGTGCGGCCGATGTCGTCGTCGTCGACGTTGCCGCGGCTCTCCGCCTCCTCCTCGGCCGCGGCCTCGGTGGCGTTCGCCTCCTCGCCCTCCTCGCTCTCGACCACGTTGATGCCGAGCTCCGAGAGCATCGTCAGCGTGTCCTCGATCTGCTCGGAGGAAACCTGGTCCGCAGGGAGCGCCTGGTTGATGTCGTCGTAGGTGACGTAGCCGCGCTCCTTGCCGCGAGTCACCATCTTCTTGATCGCCGCCGCGACGCTGTCGAGGAGTGGGGCTTCCGCCGCCTCCTCTCGCGCCTCCGGCGCTTCCGCCGTCTTTGCCGCCGATGCCTTGCTCGCCATACTCGCTCCAGTCCCCGAAATCGCAGAAGACGGTGCAAGCCGCCCGCCGGCGCCTTGGTCCGTCGTGTCCCTCTACCCTATGTCGACTCCCGATACCCCCTGGTTAGAGGCCTTATTACTCGGATGCCGAACTAAGTACCCTAGTCAATTAAACTACCGGTTGTCTTGTCCTCGTCTTCGCGCTGCTCGTGCAGGGCTTTGAGCCGGGCCCACCATTCTTCCGTCATCTCGCCCGCGAGCCCGCGCTCGATCTCCGCGACCTGCTGCGGACGGCGTCGGCGGAGGAATTGCGTTCTGGTGTCGTGCCAGCCTCCCCGCGCCGCTTCCACCTCCGCCTCCCTCCGAGCGAAGGGGGCGTGAGTAAGGACTTGAGGCGCAAGCAGGCTCTCCACCGCCGCAGCGTACCCGTTTTGAGCAAGGTGGAGTTGGAGCGCCTCCGCGTCAAGGTCCCGATGGAGCCCATGCACGTGCAAAATCTCGCGGCAGAGCCTGTCGAGCTCGGGCGTTAAGAATTCGAGCTGGGCAAGCTCCTCGCCGACCTCGTCGAGAAGCACGGGATGATTGATTAGGACGGCCAACAGGACCTGCTCTTGACGCTTTGGTTGAGCGAGCGGCGGTGTCGGCGGCCGCTCGGCCCAGCGCGGCGGCTCACCCCGACGCGGCCCTTGGCCGTAACGGGTGGGGGTCCGTGGCCATTCCTGACCCCTTGGACGAGCACCCCGTAAATATTCGTAAAGCCGCTCGCGGAAGAAACGCTGGTAATGGGCCTGGACCGTGCGGTCCGCGATGACGCGGGCTCGCTCCCCGAGCCGGCGCTCGAGCGCCGCGCGGCGCTCCGGCGTATCGGCGGGGCCAGCGGCGACCTCCAGATTCCAAAGGAACTCGGCCATCGGCTGCGCCCCGGCGAGGATCTCCCGCATCGCCTGCACCCCCTGATGCAGGACCAGAGTGTCCGGGTCCTCGCCCGGGGGGAGCGTCGCGAATTGAAGCGTCTGGCCAGGCTTCAAGAGCGGGAGCGCCCGCTCGAGGGCGCGCCCCGCCGCCCGCATTCCCGCGGCGTCGCCATCGAAGCAGAGTATGGGCTCGGGCGCGATCCGCCAGAGCTCCTCGATCTGCCGCTCCGTGAGGGCGGTCCCGAGCGGCGCCACGGCGCCCACGAAGCCCGAGCGCTGGAGCGCGATCACGTCCATATAGCCCTCGACGACGATGACGGGCCCCCGCCCGCCCCCCGCCGCCGCGCGTGCCTGGGCCCAGCCATAGAGGACGCGGCCCTTCTCGAAGAGCGGCGTGTCCGGCGAATTGAGGTATTTCGGCTGTCCGTCGCCGAGGATGCGGCCTCCGAAGGCGATGACGCGCCCGCCGCGATCGGCGATCGGGAAGATCACGCGGCCGCGGAAATAGTCGTAGCTCTCGCGCCCTTCCTCGCCTTTGCGCAGCAGCCCCGCCTCGATGAGAAGCGGCTCGGGGAAATCCTTGGCGAGGGCGCGCTTGAGCCCGTCGCGCCGGTCCGGCGCGTAGCCCAGGCGGAAGCGCAGGATCGTGTCGGGGTCGAGTCCACGCTTCGTCAGATAGGCGAGCGCCTCGCGGCCCGCGGACCCATGAAGCTGCTCCTCGAAATAGGCGGTTGCGGCCTCGAGCGCGCCGCGGAGCGTCGTCTGTCGCTGCGCCCTCTCGCGCTCCTCGGGGGTCGATTTCGGAACCTCGAGTCCCGCCTCGCGCGCGAGCTGCTCCACCGCCTCGGGAAAACTGAGATTCCCGGTCTGCATAGCGAAGCTGATGACGTCGCCGTGGGCTCCGCAACCGAAGCAATTGCCGGTGAGGATATTGTCTTCGAGCGCAAAGGCGTGCTCGCCGGGAACCTCCGCGCAATAGACTTCCTCGACCCGATCGGTCGGCGCTACCGACATGACGGTCCAGCGCAAGCGCTCGAACTGCTTCCGGCTGGCCGCGAAGCGCGACCTTGCCTCCCGGCCCAGGAACATCGAGGTATGGAGCGTGCTCGAGACGAAATGGAGCCGGTGTATGGGCCGCTCCTCGGCATGGAAACCGCGACGCATTGCGGTGGTCACACCAAATGTCCCCACCCCAAGAGGGCTCGCGACGTCGCGCACCCATTCGAGATGCGACGGCTTCACGCTGTGCAGCATCGCCGTCCCGTCCCTGGCGACGTGGCCGTCCGCCGCGACGTAGCCGGCGATGAAGCCGAGAAGATATTCCTCCGACTTCTCCTTCTCGGGCAGGCGCTTCATGTGCCCGAACTCTCGCCCGCCGTAGATGCGCAGATAGGGCCTCCCATTCTCGCGCACGCGCCGTTGCGGCACGAAGTCGGGGAACCATCGCGCGAGCTCAGCGTCCTTCTCGCCATGCAGATGGACGTGCCCGTACCGTTGGTGCTGCACGCTGCCGTCGCCGAAGACGATGCCATGCCGAACGCCCTCGGCATCCAGCCGCCACTCCGCCCGGCGGTTCGGCAGGACCGCCTGTAGGCGGTGACCGGGACGCAATTGCGTCGTCACGACTTCGCTTTCTCGGCCGCGAACGAACCAGCGATGGCCGGAGGTCGCGTAAAGCGTCTTCTTTACTCCGTTGCGCGAGAGCTCGATCCGGTAAAGCCTTTGGCGGCCGAATGCCCGGAACTCCGCACTCACCCATTCGCCGCCGCGGGTCAGGACCGTGGCGGATTTGCCCGCCAGCATCGAGATCGGCACATTGCCAGCCCGTGTGATGACCCGGGTCTCGGCGGCCAAGCAGTGAAAGAAGCCTTTGTCCTCGACCACGCTGAAGGACGGGGTCTTTTCTTTGTGGAAGGGGCAGAGGCCCGTGAACTCGCGCCCGCGCCGCTGCAGCTTCACCCGGCGCGAGACCACGTTCGCGAGCGAGACGCGACGCCGCAACTCCTCGAGGAAATAAGGCGGAAAGGCCATGGAATGCCGTCAGCTCTCAGCTGTCAGCCGTCAGCGGACGGAACCGACGGAAGCGCTATCGTACCCCAGATCGGCCGCAGGCTGAAATGGATCGTGCGCGCGTTAACCTCTACCGTTCCGCTGCGAGTCGCAGTCCGAGGCCGATGAAGACGAATCCAGCAAGCGCCGATACTCCCCGCGCGACCCTGCGATAGAAGGCGACCATCGGATCGGTTGCCATTGCCCAGGCACAAAGGCTGTACCAGCCGCCCGCAACCGCCGTCACCGACGCCAACAGAAGACCTTCGAACCACAGGGGAGCCGAGGGCGGCACGGCGACCGCGAAGAGGCTCGTATAGAACGCCGCGGCCTTGGGATTGCTGAGGTCGGTGACGAGGCCGTGGCGAAAGGCGCTGAGCCCCGAGACCGTGGGCCCGGACGCGCTGGGCGCGGCACTCGCCCGCCGCGCCGAAAGCACCATCCGAGCGCCGACATAGACGAGGTATGCGGCGCCCGCGATCTTGATGACCTCGTAGAGACCGCCCACCGCCTTGAAGAGAAGCCCGAGGCCGAAGAGGCTCGCGGTCCCCCAAAGCGCGGTGCCCAGCGTGATCCCCGCAGCCACCAGCAGGCCGGAGCGGCGCGAGCGCGCGAGGGTCGCGTGCACGGTCGCGAGGAAATTGGGGCCCGGCGTCACGACGGTGACGACCCAGATGCCCAGCACCGTTGCGAAGCCCGCCCAGAGCGGTTCCATCGCCGGCGGCTCAGCCCAAGAGCTTCTTCACGATGCCGCCGGCCTTGGAGAGGTCGAGCTGGCCCGAGTATTTCTCCTTGAGCGCAGCCATCACCTTGCCCATGTCCTTGACGCTCGCAGCACCGACCGCGGCGATCGCCTGCTTGATCGCGGCCTCGGCCTCGGCGTCGGACATCTGCTTCGGCAGGAAGGTCTCGATGACCGCGATCTCCTCCCGCTCCTGCTGCGCGAGCTCGGGGCGATTGCCCCGCTCGTAGAGCTCGATCGCCTCGCGGCGCTGCTTCACCAGGCCCTGCAGCATGCGCTGGATGTCGCCCTCGTCGATGCCGCTGGGGTTGCCCTTGCCGCGGGCGTCGATGTCGCGATCCTTGAGCGCCGCGATGATCATGCGCACCGTCGAGACCCGACGCTGGTCGCCCGCCTTCATGGATGCCTTGAGCGCAGTGGTGAATTGCTCGCGCAGCGCCATGGCCTTTGCTCCCCGTAAGTCACTCGCCCGTAGCGAGTCGAAAGACGTTCGGACGTTACTCAAACGAGACCCGCTTGGCAATTCCCGGTCACCCCTTTAATCCATTGATCCACAAAGATTTTGCGCCCGACTTCAGGCTTGACGCACCGGGCGCGAGCGACTATCTCAATGGCTTCAGGTCAGATTGTGGGATTGCTCGCGCCGCCGACGCCCGCTCCGGCGGCGGTTTCTTGGCGCGAGCATCCTGCCGAACTCGAAGAGAGAGCCCGCAACCGTGGTCGACGGCGCCGCCCCGAAAGCTCCCACGCCGCCCCCGCCGGGGACCACGGCCGCCCTGGTGCTGGCCGACGGCAGCGTCTTCTGGGGCCGCGGCGTCGGCGCGCCGGGCATGCAGGTCGGCGAGGTCTGCTTCAACACCAGCATGACCGGCTATCAGGAGATCATGACCGATCCCTCCTATGCCGGTCAGATCATCACCTTCACCTTCCCGCACATCGGCAATGTCGGCGCCAATCCCGAGGACATCGAGACCCTGACGCCGGTGGCACGCGGTCTCGTGCTCCGCGTCGACATCACCGAGCCCTCGAACTATCGCGCGAGCGAGCATTTCGACCGCTGGCTCAAGTCGCATGGCGTGGTCGGCGTGGCCGGCATCGACACGCGGAAGCTCACGCGGCGCATCCGCGACGGCGGCGCGCCCAACGGCACTGTCGTTCACGGCTCCGAGGGCCGGATCGACGTCGGCGCCGCGCTCAAGATGGCGCGCCAATGGCCCGGCCTCGAGGGCATGGACCTCGCGAAGGACGTGACCTGCCGCCAGACCTATGCCTGGGACGAGACGCGCTGGGCTTGGGGCAAGGGCTACGGGCGCCTGGAGCATCCGCATTTCCACGTCGTCGCCGTCGACTATGGCGCCAAGCGAAACATCCTGCGCCTCCTCGCCTCGCATGGCTGCCGCGTCACCGTGGTGCCCGCGACCGCGACCTCCGAGGAGATCCTCCGGCACAAGCCCGACGGCATTTTCCTCTCGAACGGTCCCGGCGATCCCGCGGCGACCGGCGAGTATGCCGTGCCGACGCTCAAGGCGCTCATTGAGAGCGGCAAGCCGGTCTTCGGCATTTGCCTCGGGCACCAGCTCCTCGGCCTCGCTTTCGGCGGACGCACGCGCAAGATGGCGATCGGCCATCGCGGCGCTAATCACCCCGTCAAGGACCTCGCGACCGGCAAGGTCGAGATCACGAGCCAGAACCACGGCTTCTGCGTCGTGCCGGAGAGCCTGCCCGCCGACATCGAGGTCACGCACACCTCGCTCTTCGACGGGAGCAACGAGGGGCTGCGCAGCAAGAGCAAGCCCATTTTCTCGGTGCAGTATCACCCCGAGGCGAGCCCCGGCCCGCAGGACAGCCACTATCTCTTCCAGCGCTTCGTCGATCTGATGGAAAAGTCGCGGTGATCGATGTCTAAGCGCACCGACATCAAATCGATCCTCATCATCGGCGCGGGGCCCATCGTGATCGGGCAGGCCTGCGAGTTCGACTACTCCGGCGCGCAAGCCTGCAAGGCGCTGCGCGAGGAGGGGTATCGGATCGTCCTCGTCAACTCCAACCCCGCGACGATCATGACCGATCCCGGGCTCGCGGACGCCACATACATCGAGCCGATCACGCCGGAAATGGTCGAGCGCATCCTCGCGAAGGAGCAGCCGGATGCGCTGCTGCCGACCATGGGCGGGCAGACGGCGCTCAACACGGCGATGGCGCTCGCGCGCTCGGGCGCGCTGAAACGCCACAAGGTGGAGCTGATCGGCGCCAAGGAGGAGGCGATCGCAAAGGCCGAGGACCGGCTCCTCTTCCGCGAGGCGATGGAGCGGATCGGGCTCGAGAGTCCCAGGAGCCGCCTCGTGCGCTCGCTCGACGAGGCGCTGGCGGCGCTCCAGCATGTGGGCCTTCCCGCGATCATCCGGCCCTCCTTCACCTTGGGCGGCACCGGCGGCGGTATCGCCTACAACCGCGAGGAGTTCGAGGAGATCACGCGCGGGGGGCTGCGCGCCTCGCCCACCCACGAGGTGCTGATCGAGCAGTCGGTGCTGGGGTGGAAGGAGTTCGAGATGGAGGTCGTGCGCGACCGCGCCGACAACTGCATCATCGTCTGCTCGATCGAGAACGTGGACCCCATGGGCGTCCACACCGGGGACTCCGTGACGGTGGCGCCGGCGCTCACGCTCACGGACAAGGAATACCAGATCATGCGCAACGCCTCGATCGCGGTGCTGCGCGAGATTGGCGTCGACACCGGCGGGTCGAACGTGCAGTTCGCGGTCAATCCCGCCGACGGCCGTCTCGTTATCATCGAGATGAATCCGCGGGTCTCGCGGAGCTCCGCGCTCGCCTCGAAGGCAACGGGCTTCCCGATCGCGAAGGTCGCGGCGAAGCTTGCCGTCGGATACACGCTCGACGAGCTCAAGAACGAGATCACGCGGATCACGCCGGCCTCATTCGAGCCCACGATCGACTACGTCGTAACGAAGATGCCGCGCTTCACCTTCGAGAAATTCCCGGGCGCGGAGCCGATCCTCACGACCTCCATGAAATCGGTGGGCGAGGCGATGGCGATCGGGCGGAGCTTCGCGGAATCCGTGCAGAAGGCGCTCCGCTCGATGGAGACGGGCCTCACGGGCTTCAACGAGGTCGAGATCGCGGGCGCCGGAGCCGGAGACAAGAACGCGATCCGCGCGGCGCTCGCGAAGCCCACACCGGATCGCCTCCTGGTGATCGCTCAGGCTTTGCGCCTCGGCCTCACGGTCCCGGAGATCCACGCGGCCTGCAAGTACGACCCATGGTTCCTCGAGGAAATCCGGAAAGTCGTGGCCGCGGAGGCCGAGGTTCGCGCCAAGGGCCTGCCGCAGGAAGCGCCCCGCCTCATGCGACTGAAGCGAGCGGGCTTCTCAGACGCGCGGCTCGCGGAGCTCTCCGGTGGAACGGAAGCCGCGGTCGCATCGCTCCGCGAGAAGCTCGGCATCCATCCCGTCTACAAGCGCATCGATACCTGCGCCGCGGAGTTCCCCTCGCTCACGCCTTACATGTACTCGACCTACGAAGGCGACGGCATCGCACCGCCCGAGGACGAGGCGGAGCCGAGCGAGCGCAAGAAGGTCGTCATCCTCGGCGGCGGCCCCAATCGGATCGGCCAGGGCATCGAGTTCGACTATTGCTGCGTCCATGCCGCCTACAGTCTCAAGGAGGCGGGAATCGAGACGATCATGGTGAACTGCAACCCCGAGACCGTCTCGACCGACTACGACACCTCCGATCGGCTCTATTTCGAGCCGCTGACGGCCGAGGACGTGATCGAGCTGGTGCGCGTCGAGCAACGCAAGGGAACGGTCCTCGGCATCATCGTGCAGCTCGGCGGGCAAACGCCGCTCAAGCTCGCGGCCGCCCTCGAGGCCGCGCGCATCCCGATCCTCGGCACCTCGCCCGACGCGATCGATTTGGCCGAGGACCGCCAGCGCTTCCAGCAGCTCCTCAAGAAGCTGGGGCTACTGCAGCCGGAGAACGGCACCGCCACCTCCGCCGCCGAGGCCGAGGCGGTCGCGCAGCGCATCGGCTATCCCGTGGTGATCCGACCCTCCTATGTGCTCGGCGGGCGCGCGATGGAGATCGTACATGACCCTTCGGGCCTCGCGCGCTACATGACGACCGCGGTAAAGGTCTCCGGCACCAGCCCCGTACTGATCGACCGCTACCTCCAGGACGCGATCGAGGTCGACGTCGACGCGCTCGCGGACGGCAGCGACGTCGTCATCGCGGGCATCATGGAGCACATCGAGGAAGCGGGCATTCACTCCGGCGACAGCGCCTGCTCGCTCCCGCCCTACTCGTTGCCGCCGGAGGTCATCGCGGACATCGAGCGCCAGACAGCCGCCATGGCGAAGGCGCTGGGCGTGGTCGGGCTCATGAACGTGCAGTACGCGGTCAAGGGCGAGACGGTCTACGTGCTCGAGGTCAATCCGCGCGCATCGCGAACGGTGCCCTTCGTCGCCAAGGCGATCGGCGTGCCCATCGCCAAGATCGCGGCGCGGCTGATGGCCGGCGAGAAGCTCCCAAGCTTCGACCTCAAGCTCGCGCGTCCCAAGCACGTGGCGGTCAAGGAAGCCGTCTTCCCCTTCGCGCGCTTCCCCGGCGTCGACCTGATCCTCGGACCGGAGATGAAATCGACGGGCGAGGTCATGGGCCTTGACCTCGACTTCGGCCGCGCCTTCGCGAAGTCGCAGCTGGGAAGCGGCGTCGATCTGCCACTGACCGGCCGCGTCTTCGTCTCGGTGCGCGACCACGACAAGCCCGGGGTGGTCGAGCCCTGCCGACGTCTTGCGGCCATGGGCTTTGCGCTCGTCGCCACCGGCGGCACCGGCCGGTTCCTGCAGGCGGCGGGGCTCGAGGTCGAGATGGTGAACAAAGTGCTGGAGGGCCGGCCGCACATCGTCGACCGCATGCTCTCCGGCGAGGTCCAGCTCATCTTCAACACGACCGAGGGCGCGCAGGCGATCGCCGACAGCTTCAGCCTGCGTCGCACCGCGCTAACCATCGGAATTCCTTACTATACTACGGTCGCGGGAGCCCGGGCGGCAGTACAGGCGATCGCCGCCCTCCGAGCCGGAAGCCTTGAAGTCGCCCCCCTCCAATCCTACTTTACGGGGCCGTTTTAGCGATTGCGCTCCGAGCGCCCATAGAGGCGTTGCGTAGCGCGAAGCGCGAGACCAAGATATCTCTCCCCGGCGCCCGCCCGTTTAGGGTTGGGTGGCAGGGATTTTGACGCCGTTGAACCTCACGAACCTCGCAAACAGACCTAGACGTCCATGACCAAGATTCCGATGACCTCGGAGGGCTTCAACCGCCTCCAGGACGAGCTGAAGCGGCTCAAGAGCGTGGATCGGCCCGCGATAATCCGCGCAATCGCCGAGGCGCGCGATCACGGCGACATCTCCGAGAACGCGGAATACCACGCCGCGCGCGAGCGCCAGGGCTTCATCGAGGGACGCGTGCTCGAGCTCGAGGACAAGATCGCCCGCGCGGAGGTGATCGACGTCTCGAAGCTCTCAGGCAAGGCCGTGAAGTTCGGCGCGACCGTGACGCTCGCCGACGAGGAGACCGACGAGGAGACGCGCTACCAGATCGTCGGCGAGGACGAGGCCGACATCAGCCAGGGACGGCTCTCCGTCACCTCGCCTCTCGCCCGCGCCCTCATTGGCAAGAGTGTCGGCGACAACGTCGAGGTCTCGACCCCCCGCGGCTCCAAGTCCTACGAGGTCGTGAAAGTCGCGTTTCGCTAAGGGAGCTGTCAGCTATCAGCCGTCGGCTCTCAGCTCTCCATCGTCGCCCTAAGCCTCCGAGTCAGTACGCGACGCCCGCAATTCGCGGCCGCATCTCGATGGCCGATAGCTGATAGCTGACAACGTCTCACTCCCCCTCGATCGGCACGCCGGGCTCGTGCTTTGCGCTTCGAAGCACGAGCGCGGTCTTGACGTGATTGACGTTGGGGGCCGCGGTGAGCTTGGTCGTGAGGAAGCGCTGGAAGGCGTCCCAATCGTCCGCGACGATCTTCAGCAGGAAATCCGCCTCGCCCGAGAGCATGTGCGCCTCGCGCACCTGCGGCCAGCTCTGGACCAGGGCCTCGAACGCGCGGAGATCGGGCTCGGCCTGGCTCGAGAGACCCACCTGCGCGAAGACGGTGACGCTGTAGCCGAGCGCCTGCGCGTTCACCTCGGCATGATAGCCCCGGATGTAGCCGGCCTCCTCAAGCGCGCGCACGCGGCGCAGGCAGGGCGGCGCCGAGATACCCGCGCGCTTGGCGAGATCGACGTTGGTCATGCGGCCGTTCGCCTGCAGATCCCGCAGAATCCGCCGGTCGATCCTGTCGAGCTTGATCCGTCGCATGGGAGCCGCCTCGCGGGAGAGCGGAATTTGAAATAATATTGCCCGCCGTCCTCGTTTGCGCAACAAGGCTTGCGCGGAAGGCACCGAGGAACTACCACCCCGCGACGCAGCCAGACCCGGAGGACGCCGCCTTCATGACCGCCGCGAGCCGAGTGCCCCTCGTCTGGGCCTTGCATGACGGCAAGATCGGCATGGCAAACCAGGTCTGCGGCCTCGCGGAGGCGGTGGGCTATGGCTTCGTCGAAAAGGCGGTTGCGATCAAGGCGCCGTGGCGGCATCTCTCGCCGTCGCTTTGGATCAATCCGCTGGCGGCGGTGGCACCCGAGGGCGCGCGGCTCGAACCGCCCTGGCCCGATCTGCTGATCGCCTGCGGCCGGCTGGTGACGGCGCTGGCGCTCGCGGTGAAGCGCGCAAGCCGGGGGCGCACCTTCTGGGTCCAGGTGCAGGATCCGCGCTTTGCACGGCGCGAGGTCGATCTCATGGTGGTGCCGCAGCACGACCCCGCCCGCGGCGAGAACGTGCTGCTGACGCTCGGCGCCGTGCATCGCGTGCGGCCGGAGCGGCTCGCCGAGGGTCGCGAGCGCTTCGCGCCGGTCTTCGCGGGCTTGCCACGGCCCCTCGTGGGCGTACTCATTGGCGGCAGCAATCGCGCCTATCGCCTGACCGAGGCAGCGCTCGAGACGCTCGGCGGGCAGCTCGCCGCGCTTGCCGACCGCGGCTTCGGCATTGCGATCACGGCCTCGCGCCGCACGCCCGAAGCGGGGCTCGCGGCCTTGCGCGCAAAGCTCCGGAAGGTCTCGCACTACCTCTGGGCCGGAGACGGCGAGAACCCTTATTTCGGACTTCTCGCCGCAGCGGATGCGTTCCTCGTCACGGCCGATTCCGTCAACATGGTGAGCGAGGCGGCGGCGACCGGAAAACCCGTTCACGTGATTGAGCTCGCGGGCGGCTCCGCGAAGTTCCGGCGCTTCCACGAGGCGCTGCGCACCGCAGGCATCGCCCGTCTCTTCCGCGGCGAGATCGAGCAATGGACCTATCCACCCCTCGACGACACCGCGCGCGCGGCCGCGGAGATTCGCCGGCGGCTCGCCCTCCGTCTTTCCTGCGTCGCCTGACATGAGGAAATGGCTGCTCGTCTATCTCGCGGCGCTCATCGCTGCGAGCGCGCTGTTCCTCCTCGCGCCTGGCATCGATCTCTGGGTGAGCGCGCTCTTCTACCGGCCCGGCGATGGTTTCTTCCTCGCTCAGTGGGAGCCGGTGCAGGCGCTCTATCGCTCGGTCCCCTTGCTGGTGACGGCGCAGGCCGTGGGCATCCCGCTCCTGCTGCTATTGGGCTGGTGGCGCGGGAGGTGGATAGCGGGCCTCACGCCCAAAGCTGGCGCCTTCATCCTCCTGGTGCTCGCGCTCGGCCCGGGCTTGCTGGTGAACGCCGCGCTCAAGGATCACTGGGGCCGCGCGCGCCCATCGCAAGTGACGGAGTTCGGCGGAACGAAGGAGTTCACAGCGGCGCCGCTTCCGGCGGGACAGTGCCAACGCAACTGCTCCTTCGTCGCCGGCCATCCGGCGGCGGGCTTCGCCTTGCTCGCCTACGCCTTCCTCACGGCGGGATGGCGGCGCCGCTCGATTGCGGCGGGGGCCATTGGTTTCGGCAGCCTCCTTGGCCTCGTACGCCTCGCGCAAGGAGGGCATTTCCTCTCCGACGTCGTGTTCTCGGGGCTGCTCGTCGGCGGAGTGGCGTGGCTCCTCGCCTGGCTCGTGCTCGAACGCGACATCGCCGGCGCGGTCTGGAGTGGCCTGGCCTCGCGTCTCGGCAGGGCGGGAGCAATCTGGGTCCTCTATGCGCTTCTCACCCTGGCGGGCGTAATCGCCTGCTACGTCTATGTGGACCGGCCTGTCGCGCTCTTCTTTCATCGCGCCGATCCCGCCGCGGTCGACGTCTTTCGCTTTATCACGCGCTTCGGCGTCTCCACCTACTATCTCATCGGCAGCGCGCTCGCGGTGGCGGGCCTCTGGGTCGCGGCCCGCCGCGCG
>Ga0335085_10003626_pt1 | contig 26516 bp, 23 predicted proteins | sample Lox_Sample_45_FD_206712 | JGI IMG/M metagenome (GOLD analysis project Ga0335085, IMG submission 206712) | Soil microbial communities from Loxahatchee National Wildlife Refuge, Florida, United States - Lox_Sample_4.5 | ecosystem: Environmental > Terrestrial > Soil > Wetlands | place: USA...
CACCGGTAGTCGAACCACGATTTTGGGTACAGCGCATAATAGTCGCCCGCGCCCGCGGGATAGTCCCACTGCCACCCGGTCAGTTCCTTGCCTGTCGGGTGGCCATTCATCAGCACGCGCGCTACTCCCGTTGCTTCGCCTTCCGTCTTCTGAAACATCGCAAACTGATCGCCTGCCACGGTCTCGTACTTGTGCACGCCTCCCTTGATGTGCCAGCGCACAAAATCTCCGCGGTAGCTGCGCGAGAAAGTTCCCGCGCCAAATCCTCCAACGGGCGCACCTTGCCAGTAACCGTCGTCAATATGCTCCGCCTCCAGGTTTGCTTTCTTCTTCCCGGGATTTTCGACCGCGGCTCCCAGTGGCCGTTTCCACGCCGCCTTCGGCACATCATCATTCGCTCGCAAACCGGGCGCAGCCCATGCAAGAAACAAAAATGCCGCAAGCGCAATGCACTTTTTTGGATGCACCATGGCACCTCCCGGGGCGGAACGAAGGCTTCCTCGAGGCACAGGCCTTCGCGATACTTAAGCAAACATTAGTACAATATCGATTTTGGGTAAAGCGGCCTGGCGATACCCTGTGTCTCACTAAAAGTCCTCGGCTTCTGAACTTGGCAGGGCGGCCGCTAGCTCCGGGCCATGCCCTTCTGAAAACCTGCCGAAACTCAGACTGGAATATTGCTGCTCATCGCTGGAATACCGTCCACTTTGGCTCCTGACGGGACCAACTCCGAATGGCTAACATTCACTGCCTCGAGAACTTCCTCGACAAATTGAGGTGCAGGATGAATCATGACTTATCCCAAACCGTCGCTCTTCTGGATCGCACTCCCGCCGCTTTAAACGCTCTTCTGCGCGACCTGCCGGAAGCCTGGACGTTGCAAAACGAGGGAGAAAAAACCTGGACCGTTTTCGATGTGGTCGGACACCTGATTCACGGGGAACGGACGGATTGGATGCCTCGCGCCAAGATGATTCTGCAGTTTGGCGAAACACAGGCGTTCGTGCCTTTTGATCGTTGGGCGCAAGAAAAGGACAGCCAGGGCCAGTCGCTCGGCCAATTACTCGATGAGTTTGTTCGCCTGCGTTCGCAGAACCTGCATGAGTTGCGCGCCTGGAATCTCCACCCAGAAGACCTGTCGCGTCGTGGCCGCCATCCCGCCCTCGGCGCAGTCACGCTCTCTCAGTTGCTCGCTACCTGGGCAGTTCACGACCTGACTCACATTCACCAAATCTCAAGGATCTTGGCGTATCAATATCGCGAGACCGTCGGCCCGTGGGAAAAGTATCTTGGCGTACTGCACTGCTCCGGCCACAGCGAGTAACTTCAGCCTGAAAGTGGGGCGTCACGAGGCAGCGTTACTATGCGGCGTGCCTCTGGCTGTTGGGTTTCGACCCGCTTAACGCGAAGAATAAAATATACAGGTAGCAAATCACCGGCAAGAAGAACGCATGATGAATTCCAATGCGATCCGCGATCCATCCCTGCAACAGTGGGATAACGGCGCCGCCCACAATGGCCATGATCATGATTCCAGAGCCATCGCCGGTGAGAGGTCCCAACTCCGCCACACCCAGCGTGAAAATGCTTGGAAACATGATTGAGTTGAAAAAACCTACCAGGATGATGGAGTACATCGCAACGTGGCCCGTTGTAAGCATTGAAATAGCCACTAACCCTGCAGCGCAGATTGCGCAAACTCCAAGAAGCTTGCCGGTGTTCATCTTCTGTAACAGCCCGGAGCCGATGAATCGCCCCACCATCGCGCCACCCCAATAAAACGCCACAAAACTCGCGGCGACTTTCGCCGTCAAACCACCGATATCAGGCTGACTGAAATAATTCACCAGGAAGCTCCCGATGGACACCTCGGCGCCCACGTAAACGAAGATTCCAATTGCGCCGAAGATCAGGTTCAGATGGTTCCAGATCGAATCGTTCACCTTCTCGCCCACTTTATGTTGCGCGTGTTCAATCGTCGGTAACTTGAACGTCCCGATCGCTATGGCCAGCACCACCAATGCAACACCCAGTCCCACATACGGCGTCTTGACCGTGGCCGCTTCGTGCAAACGGTAGGCCTGCAATGCATCCGGAGCCAACGCCCGAATTTCCGTGATGGTTTTCGCCGCCGTGCTCAGAATCAATACACCACCGAAGAACGGTGCAAGAAACGTGCCCAGCGAGTTGAAGGCCTGCGTCAGATTCAAGCGACTCGAAGCCGTTTCCGGTTTGCCCAGCACCGTCACGTAGGGATTCGCCGCCACCTGCAAACACGTGATCCCGGCCGCCAATACGATCAGCGCCCCCAGAAACAATGGATACGATGGCGCGCTTGCCGCCGGTACAAACAGGAACGCTCCCACACCCATCGTCAGTAACCCGATCACCATCGAACGCTGGTAGCCGATCCAGTCGATCAGCTTCGCTGAAGGGATCGAGAAAAGGAAGTACGAGCCGAAAAATGCGAACTGAATCAGCATCGTCTGCGCGTAGTTCAGATCAAAAATCGATTTCAGGTGCGGAATCAGAATATCGTTCAGGCACGTCAGGAATCCCCACATGAAAAACAACGTGGTCACAACCGCCAGCGCTCCTCCGTAACTCTTCTGAGCCCCCGTCGTCGCCACGGTCTCCACCGTCGCACTTCCCGTGCTTATATTGGGCATCGTGAATCCTTTTCTCCGCTCGTCTGCGGCCGCTGACCCGCCCTAGATACTGCCACACCTACGGCTTTACTCAAAAGGTATCTCGTCACAAGGCGCATGCGAAAAAAATGGTATAAGAGTGTGCCGTATCGTTATTCTTCACGCGAACCCGAGGAGCGGCTATGAATTACCCCCTTTTCATTCTTCTGGCGTCAGCTCTCTTCCTCTCCTTGCTCACACCGCCCGTTACCAATGCTCATCTGCAGTCCCCGATCGTCATTTGGTCCGAAGCCGCCTTGCCTTCGGCCGATAGCGCTGTCGCTACTCCCGCACAACTCGCGCAGATCTTCGCTCCCGCCCGCATGGCCACCACAGATCAACTCGCGTCGGCACTCGCCGATTCCCAGATTCGCCTGCTCATCCTTCCGCAGGGGTCCGTGGTTCCCGAAGCGGCCTGGTCCGCCATTTCGGATTTTCTCCATCACGGCGGAAATCTTCTCGTCCTGGGCGGACGCCCCTTCACCCGTGCCGCCTATCACGACGCTTCCGGCTGGCACCTGCGCGAATACAGCACACGTTTCACTCGCCCGATGTTGATCGATCAATATCAGAACACCCCCGGCTCTTCCGGCGCCGTCTTCACTCCGAATCCCGATATTCCCATCGATCTCCCGGCGTTCTCCTGGAAAGAAGCCTTTAGCCCCATCATTCGCCTCAGCACCACCGACCTCTATAACCGCGGCGGCGCTGCCGGCTCCTTGGACGTGAATCTCGACGCCCTCGCCTGGGGCGCTTCCAACGGACGACGCATGTCCGCGCCTCTTCTGCAGATCGATCACTTCTCTTCGGGTTTCGACGGCGGCCGCTGGATCTTTCTTTCCGCGGATTTGGCGCCCGATTTTTATTCCTCGCCTGATTCCATCAAGCTCCTGCGCACTCTCGCTGATCGCGCGCTCCAAGGCTCTTTGCTATTCACCGTGCGGCCAGTCCTCCCTCTCTACCTGCCCGGCGAATCCATCGAGCTTGAAACTGCTTTTCACTCCGCGACCAAGTTCTCCACTCCCCTCACGGTCCAAGTCAGTTCCTACGCTGCTGATCCACAACAGAAGCCGACCGGAATACCAATCGCCACGATTTCCCTCCCCGCCAGCGCTACCACCGTTCTCCCCGCGCCCGCGCAGCAGGGTCTGCACTTTATCGAAGCACGCCTCATGGAAGGCGCCACCGTACGCGCCATCTATCATTCCGCGTTCTGGATTCGCGATGACACTTTTCTACGCTCCGGGCCCACGCTCGGCGTCAATTCCGATTACTTCACCATCGACGGCAAGCCCTTGGCCGTCGTCGGCACCACTTATATGTCCAGCGAAGTGCAGCGCCTCTTCTTCGATCACCCCAACGTGTACGTCTGGAACAGCGATCTTTCGCTCATCCATTCCGCTGGCCTCAACATGATTCGCACCGGCTGGTGGACCGGCTGGGACAAACTCTGCGACGAGACTGGCCGCCCCTACGAGCGCACCCTCCGCACTCTCGAAGCGTACCTGCTCACCGCGCGCAAATATAACCTGCCCGTGCAATTTAATTTCTTTGCCTTCTTACCGGAGATTCTGGGCGGCGCGAATCCCTATCTCGATCCCGAAGCGGTCCGCAAGCAGCAGAATCTTGTCAGTTCTGTCGCGGCGCGTTTCCACGACGTCCCGTACCTCGCGTGGGATCTTATCAACGAACCCAGCATTTCCAAGACTCTTTGGAAGACGCGTCCGAACTACGATCCCATCGAGCTTGCCGCATGGAACGCCTGGCTCGCGCAGAAATATCCCGATCGCGCCGCACTCGCCGCTGCGTGGAACGTCCCTCCCAGCGCCGTGGCGGGCGTCATTTCGCTGCCCGCCGAAGACGAATTTGCCCCGCGCGGCATGTACGTCGGCATCAACTCCCTGCGCGTGAATGACTACTTTCTCTTTGCGCAGGAAAGTTTCGCAGGTTGGGTCCACGGCATGCGCGCAGCCATTCGCGCTGCCGGTTCCAACGCGCCTATCACCGTCGGTCAGGACGAGGGCGGCTATCTCGATCGCCTCAATCCCGCTTTCTTCACTCCTGATGTCGACTTCACCACCAACCACTCCTGGTGGCAGAACGACTATCTCCTCTGGGATTCTCTCGTCGCCAAGCAGCCCGGCAAGGCCATGCTCATTCAGGAAACCGGCCTGCAACGCGAACTCACTCTCGATGAAGTCGCGCGCCGCACTCCCGATCAGGAGGCTATGCTCTTCGAACGTAAATTTGCCATGTCCTTCGTCGGGGGCTCCGGTGCGATCGAGTGGCTCTGGAATTCCAATTCCTACATGACCGAGAGCAATGAAACTCCCATCGGCGCCCTCCACGCCGACGGCTCGGAGAAACCGGAAGCCACGGTGCTCCGCGATATGGCCAAATTCGCCGCCGCCGCTTCTCCCTATCTCGTCAATCCCAAGCAGCCCGTCATCGCGGTCGTCACTTCGCAAGCCGCGCAATATTCCGTGCAGGCCGATCTGCAAATCGCCGCACAGCAAAACGCCGTCCGCGCGCTCGGCTACGATCTCCATCAGCCCTGCTACGTCATCGCCGAAAACCAAATCGCCAAACTCGGCTCGCCCCAACTCGTCATTCTTCCTTCCGCCCAAGTCCTCCGCGAGTCCACCTGGCAGGCCCTTCTGACCTACGTCCGCAACGGCGGCAGTCTCCTGGTCACCGGCCCCGTCTCCCGCGACGAACACTGGCACCTCGTCGACCGCTACACTCCTCTCGGTATCAAAGCCGCCACCGAGCCGCTCACGTTCCACTACGCGTCCACGGAAAATCCGGGCCACCCATCGTCATATTCTTTCGCGCAAGATCGGCAGCAACTGCTCGAATATCTGGCGTTCGAAAATAAGGCTCTCAGCAAAGAAATCTCCCTCGGCGCCGGAAAACTCATCCTCTTCGCTTATCCGATAGAATTGGCCGAAAGCACCACTCCCGCAGCCCGCGAATACGAAAGCCTCCTTCAACGTCTTTCAATAGCTGCGCCCTTCACTGCTTCCGGCACCATGCCGGCGGGTGTCCTCGTTTACCCCGTTGAACTTCAGGATTCCCTTCTCTATGTCCTGGAATCCGAATCCGATCGCGACGCCGATCTCGACATCAAAGATTCCGTCACCGGCTCCAGTATTAAGTTCCGCCTTCCCGCTCAGCGCGCCGCCCTCGCTGTGATCGATAAGAAGACCAAACAAATCGTCGCCAAATACGGCTTTTGATTTCGCATGTGGGCGACACCGCTGGCTTACGTTGAATTCAAGAAAAGGCGAGGTTTCTAGTTCATCTGTGCCCAATATCATCCCAAGAAGCACTCGTCATCCCGAGCGCAGCGAGGGATCTCTCTTCTCTTTCTTTTCAACCCACGCCGAATAACTCTCTGCGTGTCCCGGACATCCTTACTTATATGTGAGGTGATGCCATGCCACGCACCGAAGGCGTCCAAGATAATCAAGCCGGCCTGCTAACCCGTATCCTCTTCTTTTTCGCAAAACGCCAACTCGGCCACGTTCCTCTGGGCATGCGTGTCCGCGCCCTCGTTCCGCGGTACTTTCGCAACGCGGTCCGCATGGATCTCTACGGCGCCTCCAAAGGCGCGGTCCCCATGCACCTGAAAGAACTCGCACAACTCAAAACCGCGCTGCTGGTTGGCTGTCCCTTTTGAATCGACATCCATTCTGCCGTCGGCAGAAAATCCGGAATCACCGAACAACAGTTGCAAGAGATCTCACAATTCGCATCTAGCCCGCATTTCAATGATCAGGAAAAGACGGTTCTGCGCCTTGCCGTAGCCATGACCGTTACGCCTGCGAACGTCTCCGACGACCTCTACGCATCTCTTCGCCAATATTTCTCCGAACCCCAACTCGTCGAACTCTCTGCCGCAATCTCTTGGGAAAACGCTCGCGCCCGCTTCAATCGCACCTTCGCCATTGCTGCTGAAGGCTTCTCGGAAGGCCAGTTCTGTCCCATGCCAGAGCACCACGCGGTCTCACAATCCTGATATCCAGCGCATAAGCAGGATTAAGACCCGCTCCTTCGGTGGCCGCATCTATAATCCACGGACCCGTTGGTTCGGGAGAAGCCTTCGCCACGGCTGGTTGACCCGCGGAAACCGCACAATCCGATTACTGCGGCTTCTTCGCGTCCAAACTCGTATGGTCGTGAATGATTCGCCAACCTTCCGGGAATCGTTCAAACACCAACGTGAACACGCCGCCCAATTCATCGCTGTCCCGCTTCAAATGCCACCGGCCCAGCACCAGCGCCGCATCCTTCCCTAACGGCCGCACCTCCAATTCCGAGAATTCCAGATGCCCCATGGCTTTCTGGTCTGGATAGTTCCTGCGATAACGATCCATAACTGGCTGCCAGCCTCGCGTGATTCCACTGCTGCCGGAAAAGGTGAGCTCCGGCGAGTTCCAATATCCCCTCATGAACGCATCGACATCCCCGCGATTCCACGCCGCCTGCTGCTCGTTCAACACGGCGGTCACAGCACTTTGAGGCGAATCTTCGGCTCGCGCTTGGCTGGGATGAGCATGCCAAGTCGCCAGTAGCGCAGCCACAATGATCGAACTTAATGCTATCCTTAACACTAATATTTTCATGTACTTACCTCGCACCGCCGGGTCGCAGCATATGCGACAAACACACTTCTTCGCAACCCCTATTTGTACGGTATCGGTTAACCCCGTGAAGGCTATCCCGCTAGTACCCCCGTGCTATTGGGAAATTCCTCCTGTAAGCGCATTCTCTACGTGGAGGCTGAGGGATGTTCTCCGCAATATTATTTGCGATCTCCATCGTAGCCCTGGCACAGTTCGGGCTCTACTACTGGCGCGCGGTCCTTGCCGGGGTAGCCTCTCAACCGATCTCCGCCGATATTCTCGAAGCCGTCCAGGTGGAAGAATCCCAGCTTTGCGGAGCCGACTTCGAAAAGCTGGTCAGTTTGCTCACTCTTACACCGGAATTGAAGCGCAGTCGCGGCGGTCTCGGTCTGGTCCCCGCCTATTTCAAAATTGTTGGAGAACTTTCCAATTTGTTCGGTCAGTTCTCTCCCGCGTTGGCGAGTTGGAGTGAACACGAACGCGTTCTCTGCGCTCGGTATGCCGCCGTTCAAGTGGGCCTTCGCTTGGAAGCGAATCTCGCGCAGGCCGCCTCCATCCGCTCCTGCTAGTTCTCGCCGGCTCCTCCAGCGAAAACTCTCCCAGCAAACTTTCTGGCGTCCCGCCTTCCTCTCGGTGCTATGCTTGTGGCCCGCCCGATACTCTTCTAGAGAGGAAGACCTCATGGCTGACCTAGAGCAACTCAAGTTGAAGTACGGGTCTGTGTTAAATGCGATCAATCAATCCGGTGTGCGCCTCGCCCATGTGCATATTCAGGACGATAAACTCTACATTGAAGGAGCCTGCGGGAGCGAAGCGATCAAGAACAAGATCTGGGATCAGGCGAAACTCGTCGATCCTAGCTATAGCGACTTGACCCTGAACCTCTCCGTGGATCCCTCGCTGGCGCCCCAGCAGAAGACCTACACCGTCGCGGCGGGTGATTCACTCTCCAAAATCGCCAAGCAGTTTTACGGCAATGCGAACGAGTACATGAAAATCTTTGAGGCCAACAAAGACAAGCTAACCGACCCGAATGCCATCAAGGTTGGCCAACAGCTCGTCATTCCCAACTGACTGCTTGCTTAGGTTCCAAACGCAAATCGGGCGGAGTCCATGCGACTCCGCCCGTTCTTTTTTGTTTCTTATCACGGATTACAAAAACGCGGAGGGTGCCCCACTCTTGGTTCCAAAGGGTGGCTCTTGGGTCTGTTCTTCCTCAGTAGGCCCAGCGCAGCAACGTCGCCCCGGAAGTGAACCCCGCGCCCACCGCCGCCAGCAGCACCACGTCACCCTTCTTCAGGCGTTTCTCTTCCAGTGCCGTCTGCATCGCCAGTGGAATCGTGCCCGCGGTCGTATTGCCGTACCGCTCAATGTTGATGATCACCTTCTCCAGCGGCATCCCCAACCGTTCCGCGGTCGCCGTAATAATCCTCCGGTTGGCCTGGTGCGCGATGAAACAGTCCACGTCCTTGCCGGTCATCCCGTTCTTCTCCAGGATACGTTCCGTCATCTCCGCCATTTTCTTCACGGCATACTTGAACACGTTCTTGCCGTCCTGATGGATGTAGTGCATCTTCTGATTCACGGTGTCGTGCGATGCCGGATTCAAGCTGCCTCCCCCGGGCATATACAGAAATTGTCCTCCCACGCCTTCTACCTGCGCCACGTGATCAATAATTCCGGCCTCGTCATCGTTCGCCGGTTCCAGCATCACCGCTCCTGCTCCGTCGCCGAAAATAATGCACACCGCGCGGTCCGTGTAATCCGTCATCGACGAGTTCACATCCGACCCGATCACCAGCACCTTCTTGTATTGTCCGGACTCCACGAATTTCACGCCCGCATTCAGCGCATACAAAAATCCCGAACCTCCCGCCGACACGTCGAATCCCCAGGTGTTCGCAATTCCCAATTTGTGTTGCACCAGGCAGGCGGTCGACGGATACATCATGTCCGGCGTAACGGTGCCCACCACGATCAAATCCACTTGCTGCAAATCGAACGGGTGCTTCGCCTGCAGCTTCTTCACCGCTTCCACCGCCAAATCGCTGGCGGCCACCCCTTTATCCGCCAGGTGGCGTTCCCGGATACCCACCCGCTCCATGATCCAGTCGTTCGTGGTATCTACCATCTTTTCCAAATCCGCGTTCGTCAACACCCGTGGCGGAACGTACCCGGCTACACCCGTAATTTTTGCGGCAATGCGGCGAGACATGATGCTCCTTGGAAATTACAACCACTGACACTAAACCATAGATTCTATGCGAAGCTCTTCCGCCGAAACAAGCAAAACGCCCATGTCACGCCGCGGGCAGGATTTCGTAACGCCACGAAATCTTCGCAGTCTTCTTCAGCATCGCCGCCACCGAGCAGTATTTCTCCTTCGTCAGCTCAATCGCATGTTGCAACGCCCCTTCGTCCACTTTCCCGCGCAAGCGAAACAGCACCTCCAGCTTTACCCATACCGTCGGCGGCTCCGCCGCGCGCTCCCCAGAGCACACCACTTCCAGCAACTCCACCTTCTGCCTTTTTTTCTCCAGAATGATCACAATGTCCGTTGCCGTGCATGCCCCCAGCGCCATCAACACCATCTCCATCGGTCCGGGCGCGGAATTAGACTCGCGATCGGAGTCGAACGCCACGGCATGCCCCGACGGACTGGTCGCGGCGAATTTCTGTCCACCTGTCCACTTCACGATTGCGGTTTGCATGATTCTTCCTCGCTGCGGGAGGCAGCCCCGCATTTCACTCTAGCAGACCTCGCAAGATTTTCACTTACGGCAAGCAGGGCTCGCCCCCGGGAAATAACCGGACCTTGGTCTCTACGAATTGCGCGACAGTATGGAATTCACTTCGATGATCGGATTCGGCAATTGCCGCATGGCGCGCACGAAGGCCACCACCAGTTCGGGATCAAACTGCGTGTTCGCGCACCGCTCCACTTCCGCCAACGCCTCCTCGGCCGTGCGCCCCTTCTTATAACTCCGGTCGCTGGTGATCGTGTCATAGGAATCCGCAATGGTAATGATTCGCGCGCCCAGAGGAATGTTCTTCCCCGCCAGCGCCTCGGGATATCCCGACCCGTCGAAAAACTCGTGATGGTGCAACACCATCTGGCGTATTCGCGCCAGCGGCTCCAGCGGTTCCAGCAACTTCCCCCCAAACGTCACGTGGGTCTTCATGGTGTCCCACTCTTCCGGATTCAGCGGCCCGCTCTTATTCAAAATGTGTTCGGGGATCCCCACTTTGCCGACATCATGGAGCACCGCACCCAGTCGAACTTCTTCCACTTCGCTCTCCGACATGCCCAACGCTTCGGCCAACAGCGCGGCATAGGCCGAGACTTTCTGCGAATGCCCTTGCGTGTATTGATCTTTGGCGTCGACGGCATATGCCAACGACGTCACGGTATCCAGAATCGATTGCGGAACTCCCGGGGCACTCTCCCCGGCTGGCCCGGCAACCTCCGTAGCGGGCAGCGAATCAGAGAACTGCCGCAAGCGCTGGTAAATCTCTTCGAAGGCCTCCGGTCCGGTAGCGAACAAGCGCTTCAGCGTCACACCCAGATACGCTTCCAGCACGTCGCGCTTCCACCGCCGCGATTCGTTGGGATCGATATGTTCCGCCGTGGATACCGTATTGCCGCCCTGATGCTTCGACAAATACATCGAAGCGTCCGCCACCTGGATCAATTCTTGCGGCGCAGACCCGTGCAACGGATACGAGGCGATTCCGAAGCTGGCGCTGATATTTTTCTCGCGCAGCAATGGATCAGAGGCAATCCATCCGCGCAGCTTCGACGAGAGTTGCCGCGCCTGCTCCATCGTGGTTTCCGGCATCAGAATCACGAATTCGTCCCCGCCGTAACGCGCCACCACGTCCGAACGTCGGCAGTTGGTTTCCAGAATTTGCCCGACCCTCTGCAGCACCAGGTCGCCTTCCAGGTGTCCATAGAAGTCGTTGACGAATTTGAAGCGGTCCAGATCCATCAGCACCAGCGCAAACGACCGGCCCGCGCGCGAAGACCGCTTCCATTCGGAAGAGAGCGCCTCCATGAAGAACCGGTGCGTTTTCACACCCGTCAGTCCGTCGGTAATGGCTTGCTCTTGCGCTTTCTGGAAGGTCTGCGCGTTATGGTAAGCGCCCGCTATCAGGTCGGCCAACGTTTGCAACAGCAGCGATTCTTCTTCAGAGAATTCGGTGCGTTCCAGTGTCTCCACATACAGAACTCCGTGGAGATGGTCACCATAAAAAATCGGTAAGGCCATCGCCATGCACGAATCCGGCAAAACCGGCTGCGGCGTGTCCTGCGAATTGGCCGACGAACGATAGATTGCCGATTTGCCGGTTCGCGCCACCTGGCCAATTAATCCTGTATCCAAAGGAATTTTCCGGCCCAGCGCGCCTCGCCGCTTGCCGCTCTCCGCAGACACAATCAGTTCGCGCGTGGTGTATTCCAGGATGGCGATCCCGATGTGGTCGTGCGACAGCCCGTGTTCGAGTTGCCCGGCAATCTTCGTCAGGATTTCGTCGGGATTCAGCGTCGCGATCGCGTCGCGCGAAATCAGATTCAACAGGCTAAGGTGGCGCGCTTTCGTTCGCTCTTCCTGGAACAATCGCGCGTTCTCGATTGCGATGCTCGCTTCGCTGGCCAGTACTCGCATCAATTCCAAATGCCCCTCGTCATACGCCCTTTCGTTGTCAGAGAAAATGCACAGCGCCCCAATCGCGTGGTCGTACGCCACCAGCGGAACACCGCAAAACGATCCCGTCGTTCGCAGCGGCTCCACTCCCAGCTTGCGTATCTCGGAAACAAAATTGTCGCGAATCAATACCGGTTGCCGCGTCCTTAGAATGTATTCCGTCAAGTGATTGCCCGCCGGACGCGCGCGCTTGGGCATACGCACGCCCTTCATCAGTTCCAGGTCGAACTGGATTTGGTCGCGTGCTGGATCGAACGTCGCCAGATACAGATTCTCCACATCGAACAAACGCCGCAACTCCTCCCACAATTTGCGCAGCAAATCCTCTTTGTTCAGCGTGGAGCTAAGCGCCCGTCCGATCTCGTTCAGCATGTGCAGCTCTTCCGAACGCCGCGAGGTTTGCTGGATCAAGTAGCTGTTCTCCACGGCCACGCCGATTTGGTGTCCCAGCGCCAGCAGCAGGCGCAGTTCCGCCGGTGTGAATCTCCGGCTATCCGGCGTACCCAGCAGCAGCAAGCCGAACGCCTGCTCTTTTGCCTGGAGGCTGATCACCACGGCGCTGCGCAATCCGTGCTGTAACGCCAGTTCGCGAAAGCGCCGGATGGGCTCGTCTTTTTCCAGCGCGGACAAATTGTCGTCGCGCAAATCCCGAAATCCCAGCAGTCCTCCGAGCCGCGATACCATTCCCACCAGATAATCGTCCAGCCCTTCGGTCTGTGCAGCCTGGCAAAACTCATCGGAGATTCCCGCCGACACCACCGAACTCGGTCCCGAGGGATCGCCGTGATGCAGAAACAGCACGCCCGCCGGGAGCCGGACCACGCCCAACACCCGGTCCAGCGCCTGCGCCAGCATTCTCTGGATTTCGCCGCCCACAAAACTGGAAGTCGCCAGATTCAGATTCGACAGCGCCAGCATGTTCCGTTCGACCCGTCGTTTTTCCTCTTCGTAATTCGCCATCAGCAGCAGCATGCATACGATTAGCGTCGGGGCCACGGTCGTCGCTTGCAGCGCTTCCCCAAAAAACGTACGTGCGCCCGGCCATGCGTTTAACGTGAAAGTAAGAACGCCCCACGCTGCAAAGGCCGCCGCCAACAACTGGTCCGCCAGCGTTTCATGGTGATGGCTTTCACGTAAAAACAAGTACCCCACTCCGATATAGATCAGGGAAGCGGGCAGCAGCGCGGACACCGGCAAAATCTGCCAGACATTCAGAGCCGCCCAGGTCGTCAGCACTACGCCGGCCCCAATCGCTTGACCAGTCCACAATTTCTGGCGAGTGTATCGCTGCGTGCCCAGAAAAAACCCGATGCCCGCCACACCGAAAAAAACGCTGCTCACCGCCATGCCCACGCCGTTCGACCCGCCCCAGTGAGAAGCCGCGGAGGGAGCCAGATGCAATGCGTACAGCAGCCAGGCCACCGACCAGAACAGCAAATACGGCTGACGCTTCAGGGAATAAATGGAGGCAAAAAAGATGCCCACCAGCACGGTGGCAATCAAAAAGCCGAGCGCGATGAGGCTGTGAACCATTGCAGAGTCTGGGACTTTTCCTTCGTGTGGCCACACTTAACTGGCGTTGCGATGCAGCGCTCAGGCAGTCGAGCAGTTTCGCGGCCAACCGCCGCCGCGAAAAAACCCTGATTTACGCGCCTGCGAGGAGCACCGCAAGAGCCCAACCACACACGAAACGAATCATTTGCGATTATGCGGCACGGAAAAAGGGACTCGCAAGCCTACTCCCGTACTGGTGGCGTAAGAGGTAGTAGGCGCCACGCCACCCAGGAATCGTCGCCAAATCCCGCTGCCCTTGTCGGCCTTGTGTCCCCGGCCCCCCGCAGGTTAAGTTGCTAAAGCTCGGAGGGCCTTCCATGTTGATGTCTTGTAAGCGGTTGGGGTCTCGCATCGCCAGTTCGCAATCCGCACGAAAAGGCCTGTCGCTGCTCCTGCTCGCATCTGTTTCTCTGGCTTGGCAACTCGCATCCTGGGCGAGCAATCCCGCGATTTTCCGCTACGCCGCCCCCAGCAGCGATCCCGCGGAAATTTCATCGTCTATCCCCGCAGGGACGGTCCTGCCAGCCGCACTCAACGGCACCCTCTCTCTCAAGGACGCACAGCGCGGGCAGCCCATCGAGGCCAGAATCACGCAGGAAGTTCCCCTTCCCTCTGGCTCGATCGCCTCCAAGTCCACGCTCAAGGGTTCCATCATGTCTATTGAGAAGGATACGGAGGGCTCGGGCGTTAGGCTCACCCTGAAATTCAATCAGCTCGAATATCGCAAGGAAACTGTCTCCATCCTTACTTATCTGCGCGCCATCGCTTCCTTACGAGCGGTGCGCTCGGCGCAAGTGCCATTGACCGGAGCGGATGCAGGCACGCCCGAAGGTTGGGGCAACACCGTCCAGATCGGTGGTGACATCCGCTATGGTGATGGCGGCCCCGTTCGCAATCGCGCCAAACTGAAAATCGGCAAAGGTGTTCGCGGCGGCGTCCTGGTTCCGCTCTCTGCCAATCCCGCTCTTGGTTGCGATGGCCCTGTGAATGGCGACAACCACCCTCAGGCGCTCTGGATCTTTTCTTCCGACGCGTGCGGCGTCTATGACTTGAAGGGTGTGAAAATCACCCACACCGGCAAGTCGCCCCCGGAAGGTTCCCTTACCCTCCACTTTGACAAGGACGACATGAAGCTGGAAAGCGGCACCGGCCTGCTTCTCCGTATCGTTCCGAAATCCTAATCCGTCGCCACGCCTTCCATTTAGCGGCTGTGTTGGACGCACCGCCCCGCCTTCCGCTACACTGAAGTTTTCACTACCACACACGGAAAGTTACAGACCATGACAGACACAAGCCACTCTCCCGCCGGAACTGTACGCGTGCGCTTCGCGCCCTCCCCCACCGGCTATCTCCACGTCGGCGGCGCTCGCACCGCTCTCTTCAACTGGCTGTTCGCTCGCAAGCATCACGGCACCATGATCCTCCGCATCGAGGATACCGACGCGGAACGCAACAAGCCTGAACTCGTCACCGGCATCATCGACGGTCTCAAATGGCTCGGCATCGATTGGGACGAAGGCCCGTTCTATCAGTCGCAGCGCACGCAACTCTATCGCGACGCCGCCAAAAAACTGCTCGCCAACGGCAGCGCTTTCCTTTGCTATTGCCCCCCAGAGCGCTATGCCGGCGGCGACCACGCCGAAGAGGGCGCGGAAAAATCACAGGTGCGCCGCGTAGTCCGTTGCTCCTGCCGCGACGGCAAGCCTACTTCGCCCGACACCAAACCCGCGATCCGCTTCAAAGTGCCCACCGGCGGCACCACTAAATTTTCCGATGCCGTCTTCGGCGACAGCGAATTCTCGAACGACGAAATCGAAGATTTCGTCCTGCTCCGCTCTGGCAAAGACGGCGAAGACTTCGGCCAAGCCATGTATCAGATGAGCGTCGTGGTCGACGACATCGATATGCGTATCACCCACGTGATTCGCGGCGCCGATCACATCTCGAATACCCCGAAGCAGGTGCTTTTGTACCGTGCGATGGGCGTCGCGCCGCCTGTTTTCGCGCATGTACCTCTGATTCTCGGTGCGGACAAAAAACGCCTCTCCAAGCGCCACGGCGCCACGGACGTCAACATGTACCGCCGAGAAGGCTTTCTGCCCGAAGCGTTTCGCAACTTCCTCGCGCTCCTGGGCTGGGCTCCAGGTGGCGACGCTGAATTTCTGCGCACCGATGATCTGCTCGAGAAGTTTTCCCTCGAAGGTGTCAGCCGCACCAATGGTGTCTTCGATCGCGCCAAGCTCGAATGGTTCAACACCCAGTATCTGCAGAAACTGCCGATCGAAGATCTTCTTCCCGAAGTACAGCAACAGTTAGAGGAAGGTGGTCTCTGGAAGGCGGAGTGGGCCAGCGGCCCCGGCCATGAATGGTTCGCGAAAACGGTGGACCTGCTGCGTCCGCGCGTCCGCCTGTTACCCGACTTTTGCACCTGGTCTCGCGCTTTCTTCAGCGACGAATTCCCGATCGATCCCGCAGCCAAAGCCAAGTTCTGGAAGGATGAAAAGGTCCCCGCGCTGTTAAAAAATCTGGCGGACGCCTTGGCGGCGCTGGCCGAGTGGAATCACGACGCCTGCGATCACGCGGCCCGCAAAGTTGCCGAAGACGCCGGCGTCAAAGCCGGCCTGCTCATCAACGCTACCCGCGTCGCCATCGTCGGCCAGGCCGTGGCGCCACCTTTATTCGACACTATGGTAGTGCTCGGCCAGGAACGCGTAGTCCGTCGCCTGCGCGAATCCTTGCACCTATTCTGATTGTCAGTTGGAATTCGGTTGCTGAATCATCGATCCGCGCTGGCCGCCCGGCTACTTCCCGAACACCGTAGCGTTCGCCGCCTTCGCTCCAGCCTTGCCCGCCACCACCGCAATCGTCGCGTCCACATCCTTGGTCACTGGCGGCAAACAAATTTCCGAGCTGCACGCCTGATACCGCAGCTTCATCGCCAGATGCTGCGTCCCTAGCGGCGCATTCGCCAGTGCCGTCAACGGCAGACGCACGGTCACCGTGTCGGTGTACACATTCAACGGCTTGTTTTTCGAAAACGTAAATGTCTGCAGCGTCCCCTTGGGGTAAATCACATTGCCGGCTTGGAATCCTGCTGGCACTTCTGCACGCAAATCCGTAGGAATCAGATAATCGAAAGTCACTTCGCGGGCGTTCACGTGAAATCCAGAACGGATCTTCAAAACCACCGCCACCTGAAACTCCATCCCCCGCGCCACTGGATCGTAAGACACGTACGCCGTGGGCGCCAACACGTCTTTGCCGGACGGCACCTGCGAACTCGCGATGGGCGGGCTCATCAGGCATGCCACGGCAAAAATGGAAAAAACCAACGCAGCAAAATATTTCACACCGTCACCTGGGTTCCCAACTGTTCGGAAATCACGCGACTCATCACCCCGCGAAGATCGTCCCCACTCTTCTCATGCACAAATACTCCGCGCTCCTCGGACCAGCCGAGTTTGAAGCTGGTCGATAGCGCCGAAATCCAAATCTCGCGAATCGGCGTGTTCGGCGAAATCACAAACTTCGCGGGTTCTGGCTCTTCGAAGATCACTTCCAGTTTCCCGCTTTCCCCCTCCACGTCGAAATCATGTTCGTCGCCAAGGGTCAACAACCGCCGCTTGAGCTCTTCGAACGCCGCATCCGCTTTTTTCTGGAATTCGTGTTCCGTCAACATTCGTGATTCCGATTAGTCCGAAGACTCGACAGCCTTCTCCACAATCGCCGGATCGGGCGGCCCTTGGAATTTCATGATCTGCTTGCCACTGCGCGAGATCAGGAAGCTCGTCGGGTATCCCATGATTCCGCCAAACTTATCCGCGGCCTCGTCGCTGCCGATCACGATCGGATAGTTGATCAGCACCTTCTGTCCATTTACTTCATATTTTTCTTTCGCTACGAACGGGGCCACCACGCTTTTCCCTTCGTCATCCATCGCGATTCCCAGAACCGTGAAGCCCTTGCTCGCGTACTTGTTCTGCATGTCGATCAGGGAAGGGATCTCATCCTGGCACGGCCCGCACCACGTCGCCCAAAAATTTACGAACACCACTTTGCCCTTCAGATCTGCCAGCGCCAGATCTTTGCCTGCCAAATCCTTCAGCTTCACATCCGGCTCAGGCTTGCTGATCGGCGCAGCCGCTTCCATCGTTTCTATCTGCGCCGGTTTGTTTTGCAGACGTGTAGCCCGATCAAAATAAATCGTGATACCGATCAGCACGGCTACTGTCGCAACGATAATGGCAACTTTTTTCATAACCCATTCACCCGAAACGGAATCTCCTACAGATTAAATCGGTTCAAAAATGTCAGCTTCCCGGCCAGCCACGCCAGCTTATTAAAGAATACCAGCCCACCCACAAACAGCAGTAGCGCTCCGCTGAACAACTCCACGGTATGCAGGTGCTTCCGGAAATTCTGGTAGAACCGCAGGAACTGGTTCAGCAACACCGCGGTCAGCAAAAACGGTACCGCTAATCCCGCCGCGTACACACCCAGCAGCAATACTCCCCGGGCCAGCGTCCCGCTGGCAGCCGCCAGCACCAACACCGCCGAAAGAATCGGTCCAATACACGGCGTCCAGCCAAACGCAAACGCAAATCCCAGCAAAAATCCGCTCACAATTCCCGGCTTGGTGTCCTTGCTGCGCAGGCGCACGTCCTGGTTCAGCCACCGCGCCAGTACCGGCCCGAAAAATCCGATGATCGACAGCGAGAAAAAGTGTATCGCCCCCAATCCCGCAAACAGCGGGCCGCCATGCACCAGCGCCGCGATTCCCAGCGCCACCAGCGCGGCACCCAATATAATTCCCGCCCGCACGTTCATCTTGATCAGCCCGCCCAGCAGATGCAGGCCAAACAGCAGGATCAGCGCTCCCGCGACCGGTGCTAGCAGATTCTTATGGGCTTGCAGGAACCCACCCACCGCGCTCGCCGATGCGCCAAACGCGATAAACACCACGGAAAATCCAATCACGAACGCCAGCGCCGACGAAAACAGTCCGCCCTTGGGCTGCTCGCCCTGCCGCAACTGTTCCACACTCATCCCCGACAGCATCGAAATGTATCCGGGCACAAGCGGCAGCACGCACGGCGATAAAAACGAAATCAATCCCGCAAGGAAGGCACCGGCTAGAGGAACATCCTTCATGTCAACGTGTCCTTTTCCCTTCCATTCTCGCACAAAACCATCGCTCGATTCGTGTCGCGGGCCTGTATTCGGTCTGTCTTTCTGATTGCTTCCCGGCACTTCAAGTTACAACGCATCCCACATTCCGTTTCTGACTGCTGGCGTCAGCCCCAGCCCGCCACCCGCCGGGTTTCCCTGACAGCCAGCGCCTCCCACCCCGCCACTCGCCTACCCATCTCCATGAAAAACCGCCGCTTATCCAGCCCGTGAATGGCAGCGTCTTTGCTCCTCCGCTTCCAGGAGTTATCCGGCATCCGTAATGATTTTCACGCCCAACAAAATCACGTTTCTTCGCGTCGCCGTGGGATTTCTCGCCGTCAGTCTCTTTGGGCGAAGCCCATGGCTGAATCTCTTCGCGGTCGCTCTCACGGTCGCGGCTATCGCACTCGACGCGCTCGATGGCCACATCGCGCGTAAAAGAAAATTGGCCACGCCGGAAGGCGCGCAGATCGACATTCTCGGCGACCGCCTGATCGAGAACATGTATTTCACGTATTTCGCTGTGGTCGGTATGGTCTCCCTCTGGCTGCCGATGGTCTTTTTCGCGCGCGGGGCCACCACGGATTTCCTCCGCGGCCTGGCAATGAAAGCTGGCCGCTCCGGCTGGGGCGCGAACGCGATGCTGCACGGCAAGTTCACCCAAGCCCTGGTGGCATCACGTTGGAGCCGCGGCGCCTACGCCACCCTAAAATGCATTTGCTTCTGCTATCTCGGCTTGGAACTGGCATTGACTCGCGGCCCGGTCGCGCTCCTCGGCCCCGTTACCGTCGACGTCCGCTCCGCGATTCGCACGGGTGCTCACTCGCTCGCCTGGGCCACCGCCGCATTCTGCCTGGTCCGCGGCTTGCCTGTATTTCTCCAGGGCTGGAAGTACTTCACTGAAAAGGTTTCCTCCCCAGCGCCAAAAACACGTGCCCAAGGAAACCCCGCGTGACCGTTGCGGCAAAAGTCGCTCGTGCAGCCGCCTTCTTCGATCTCGACGGCACCCTTATTCCCGAGCCCTCGCTCGAAAAGCGATTGTTCTCTGCGCTGCGCCGTCATCACAAAATTCCTCTCACAAACTATCTTCGTTGGACCGCGGAGGCTTTTCGCCTGTTGCCTCACGGCCTTCTCGCCGTCCGGCACAACAACAAACGCTATCTCTCCGGCATCGCTCGCGACCTCATTTTTCGCTACATGGATCCCATCGCCTTCTTCGAAGAAGGCGTTGCGCGCATTTTCTGGCACGCCCGGCAAGGCCACGAAATTGTCCTGGTCACCGGAACGCCACACGATCTCGCGCAACTCGCCGCCTCCGCCCTCGAATGTGAACTCGAACTGCGCGGCATCCAGCTTCCATTACACATCTGCGCCACCCGTCTCGCTGAAATACGCGGCCATTGGACCGGCCGCCTCGACGGTGAAGTCATCTGCGGTCCCGCAAAGGCGCGCGCCACGCAAGCGTTCGCCCAGCATCACCAACTGGATCTGCGCGACTGTCATGGCTATGGAAACTCTTCGCTCGATCGCTCGTTCCTCTCTTCCGTCGGCCATGCCCACGCCGTAAATCCCGGCAGAGCTCTCGCCGCTCTGGCCAACGAAAATGACTGGCCTATCTGGCACTGGCACGTCGAAAAACAAATCCCTTCGCACGAACCCGCTAATTTAACGAAGGAAATCCACCGTATCGAGGAACAAGCATGAAGTCGGAAAACAGCAGAGAATGGAACCCGCGCTCCGTCGACTCATCTTGGGTGCCGGCCGGCCCATTTGGGCGCTCGGTGACGGCATTGCCAATTACCAGAGAGGATTCCACTCGCGTGTGGCGAACTTGTAAGCGAACCATCGCGGAAGCCTGGGCCGCCGGCGGCGCCTTCGAATGGCTCGCACTCGGCTATCTCGCCACCACCAGCCTGTTCATCACCATCTTCGCGGAAAATCTCGCGCACCCCATTCGCCTGCTGGCTGCGCAGGCCTTCGTCGCCACCATCGTCCTCGCGCTCTGCCTGATCCAGGCGCGTTCCGCCGCACGCGTAGCTAACTACGGGCCATCGTTCACCGCCAGTTGGTGGCACTTCTGGCGCCATTGGTATCCGCACCTGTTCTTCCTCTTCTGCTTCGAAGAGTTGGCGTTTCTGATGACTCTCGTCACGCCGCACTGGCAAGACGCCAAGCTCATCGCCCTCGATTACTGGCTCACCGGCGTGCATCCTTCCGTCTGGCTCGAGCAATTCGCCACGCCCTTCCGCAACGACGCGATGCAGCTTGTCTACTTCACCTACTTCACTTACTTGCTCATCGTTGGTGGCCTTCTGTATTTCCGCCGCGAATGGCGCGCCTATTGGTCGGTCATGACCTTTTCCATGGCCGCCTACATGATCGGCTATTTCATCGCCATGTTTTTCCCCATCGAAAGTCCTTGGTTCTCCATGGCCGGTTGGTGGAAGGATTCTCTTCACGGCGGCCCCTTCACGGCCATGATGGCTTTCATCGAACACTACGGCCGCGTGCGCGGTGCCGCGTTTCCTTCCGCCCACGTTACCGGAGCGACCGCTGCTCTTTGGGGCGCCTGGAAATTCCGCCGCTGGCTCTTCTGGGCGCTACTCCCGTTCTATTTGGGTATGTGCGCTTCCACGGTTTGGGGCAGGTACCACTATCTCGTCGACGTGCTTGCCGGCATGTTGACCGGCACGCTCGGTTATTTGATCGGTACCTGGTTGATGAATCGCCGCTCGGCCGTCACTACCGAGCGCGACACTCCAGCGACCGCTTAACTCTCAGGCGAGCGAATCCAAATCCGGTCGTCGCTCGCACGGATGATCGCGTTCGAAAGCTCGCGCGATTTCCAGCAGTAGCGGCTCCTCGGTCCACGCGGCAATAAATTGCAGCCCAATCGGCAGTCCGCCCTTCGTGTATCCGCACGGAACCGAAATCGCTGGAACCCCCGCGAGATTCGCCGGCCGGTTTAATCGCAGCAGCAACGCCCGCGTGGGATAGGTGCTCCCGTCGACCACGATGGAATCCTCGCCAACGCGCGGCGCGGCGATTGGCGTCGTCGGCACCACCAGCGCATCCAGTTCATTCGTGGTGAAAACTTCCAGCAGTTCCGCCTTGAATTTTTCCCGGAGTACCCGCGCCTTCAAGTAATTCATCGCGGTCACTTGCGTGCCCATTTCCAGCCGCTTGTACACGTCTTCGCTATATTCCGCGCGGTGCTCGGGAAACCACCCCGCCTGCTGGTGATACATCGTCGCTTCCACCCACGCGATTTGATTTCCCGCATCTTCCGTCTCCTGCAACTCCGGTAACGACACTTCCTTCACCCGCGCTCCTCGTTTCTCCAGACTCTCTGTCGCCGCTTGAAAAGTCTGTCTCACCTCCGGATCTAGTACCTCCAGAAAGAACTCCTTCGGAATCCCCAGCGCGGGCCGCCTTCCGCGCGAGGAACTCTTTCCCAGCACGCCTTCGTTCTTCTTCCCGCCCCGCACAAAGATCGGATCCAAAAGCAGCGTCGCATCCTCTACGCTGCGTGCCAGCGGTCCTACAAAATCCAGCGTTGGAGAAAGCGGGATCACATCCTCCGCGCTGACGCGCCCCAGCCCCGGCTTCAGTCCCACCACGCCGCACAGCGAAGCCGGGATCCGGATGGAACCTCCCGTATCTGTACCGATGCTCCCGTAGCACATACCTGCCGCCAACGCCGCTGCCGATCCGCCACTCGAACCGCCCGCAATTCGCTCGTGATCCCACGGATTTCGCGTCGTCCCGAAATGCGGATTCTCCGTGGTCACGCCGTACGCGAACTCATGCATATTCGTTTTTCCCAGGATCACCGCACCGGCCTTTTTCAACGAGCGCACTACCGGCGCATCGTGCAACGGCACAAAGTTCTTGAGGATTTGTGATCCCCCGGTAGTCCGCACGTCTTTGGTATAAATATTGTCCTTCAGCGAAATGGGGATTCCGTGTAGCGGCCCACGGTCTCGCCGGCTTTTCTTTCTCGCCCGGGTGCTCAGTTCCATTTCCGCCTGTTTGGCCGCTTGGATGGCCAGCTCATCGCAAACCGTGATGTACGCATTGCAGTCCGGATTGATCTTCCGGATCCGCTCCAACAGGAACCGCGTCAGTTCCACGGGCGAGAGCCTGCCCCGCCGGAAAAGCTCTCCGATTTCTCCAATCGAGGCGAAAGCGAGTTTGTCGTCTCCGCTGGTCAGAAAATCCTCTCTTGCCGCCGCAGATTTCCAAACGTCCCGATATTGGCCAGGATCAGTCCCACACGAAACTGGTTTTCCGAACGTACCGTCGCTAAATTGAATCGTCCATACTCCACCGACAACCCGCAGCACCCGCCGTTATAACTCACCTGCACAAACTGGTTCAGCAGCGTATTCGTCAGAATGTCGTAGCTCAGCCCCGCGGACAAGTTGAAGCCCTTCCGCACCAGGTCGCCATACCCGATGATCCCGCGAATCTGGTGCGATGGCGGCTGCACGACGGGATCGCCCTGCAGACGAAAATCCGCGACCGTCGCATAAAATTCGCTGTACGGTTTCACCTTCAGCAGCGTGCCAATCGTCGTGACTTTGTGCAATTGCGGATCGTACTCGATGATCGATTCCGCATCGTATTTCCCGCCCGGCGTCAGCTTCAAATCGCTAACGATCGGCGACCAGTTTCGCGCTGTAGCCGCAAACGCAAACGGCGTAATCGAGTCCAGCGCCTGAAACACGTTGCGTTGGTCCGGCACCAGCGCTCCGCCAAACGTGGAATCGAAGTAGTGCTTCTGCACCAGCTTCCAGGAGAGAAAATCCACCGGCTGATCGTCTCCCTGCTTCAAATATAAATGCTGGTTGATTCCGTATTCCACTTCGTTCGTATTCGTCAGCGTCGCGTTGCTATCAAACCGGATGAATTCCGCAAAATTATTCACGCCCGTCACGTAGCGATACGTGATGACGGGTTCGATGGTGTGTTTGTACCGGTGGCGCGTCCCCGGCCGGTCAAAATAACGCTCCAATGTGGGCGGCCGCAGGTCCACCTCGATTTCTCCGGTATTGCGCGTGACAGATTGCCCAGACACGTTACCGCTCGCGTCAAACGAGTCGCCGTAATACGTCGAACGGAACGTCGCGGATGTCGTCACACCAAGCCAGGCGCCAAAATGAATGGGAATCGTTACCTTGGGCGCCAGCTCCGCGCGCGTCACAAAACTCGGTGTGCTGATGAACTCGTCGTCGCGATGGACCGCCCCCGCAAACGACGTAAACGAAAAATAGATCGGCAAATTCCGCCACGGCCCCTGTTCCACCGACGAGAAACTCGCTTCCGGCGCGCTCCGCAATAGCACGCTATTCTCCGGCGTCAACTCCAGGAAGCTGCGGTCGTTCAAACTGTCCACATTAAAACTGAATCCGCGAAAATTATTCGTGAGGAATATCGAGCTGCGAATTTCCGAGTTGATGGCTTCTCCGTACGTTCCCGCGAACGCCAGCCGGAAGGTCAGCGAGGAAAGTTGATTCAGGTCGGTAACGAATCGCCATCCATGATTCCATAGCGATTGCACCTCCAGCTGCTGCTCATACCCACCTTGTTTGTCGATCGTTCCCGGCACAGACCCCGGTATCCCGCGATCCTCTACTCCGAAATAGCTATATTGGATCGAGGTGTTCTCGAACGGCCGCGCACGAAGCGCTGCTCGCTGCCCCGGCCCGCGCTTGCTGAAATACTCAAAACCCACCGTCGCATCCATCCACGTCGTGGGCGCCCAATAGAAGGCATCCCCTATCGTAAATCCCTTGCTGTTGCTGTTCCCCAGGATCGGTATCATGAACCCGGACTGCCGGATGTGCTCTCCCGCGGGCGCGGTGGCGTAGGGCATCCAGAACAGCGGCACGCGGTACAGCCGGAAGTTGGCGTTCACCAGCGCCACCGATTTTTCCAGTGTGACCTTCGCTTCCGGCGCGAAAAACTGCCACGTCGGACTTCGTGGATCGCAGATCGTAAACCACCCGTGGTGCACCAGGTACACGTCTTCGGAAATTCGATCCACTTCTGTCGCTTCAAAATACAGCGGATTCTCGGTAACCAACAGCAGTGGGTTCGGGTGCCGGTCCAGCCGGATCGACCCTCGCACCTTCTGGAAACTCCCCTGATTCGTCGCCACATTCATGCGCGCTTCGTCGGCTTCCAGGTGCTCGTTCTGAAAGTCGTACACCACATGACCGCGGGCCACTGCCTCCGAGGAAACCGTGTTGTACTCCACGTGGTCGGCCTGCAGGTGCATCCCCAGGTAGTGGATGTCCACATCTTTGTCTGCGATGTACACATCCCCTTCCTTCCGCTGCGGCCCGCCCGCGGTAATCTCGGCAACCGGCGCCGACTGGCGCGCTAAAGGGGGGTTCTGCGCCTGATCGGGCGGTACAAAAAGGAACGCTGCCAGAAGAGAAAACAGCAGCCGCCAATGTCCGCTCGGCTTGGAAATGGAAGATGTTTTCTTCACGCGGTCAATGCGCTCGAGGATCGAAGAGTTAGCCTAGCATGCACACCCGAGGATTTGTAGCCAACAGCTTCCTCTTCCGTATCTAGATGCAGGATGTCCTTCGCGCGCTGACTTACTTCGCGGCGTTTTTTGCGTGATGAACCCGATACCACTCGAATGTGCGTTCCAAGCCCTCTTCGAACATCACCACAGGCTCGTAGCCCAGGACTTCGCGGGCTTTCGTGATATCTGCCTGGGAATCCCTTATGTCTCCCTCGCGCGCTGGCTCATACTTCGCTTCCAGCTTTTTCCCGGACATTCGTCCGAACTGCTCCAAGGTCTGATTTAAGGAAACCCGGGCGCCCGTGCCCACATTGAACACCGCCCCAGGCGCGCCGGGAGCTTCGCACGCGAGTAAATTCGCCTGCACCGCGTTGTCCACATATGTGAAATCCCGCGTTTGCTCTCCATCCCCATACACAACCGGCGGCTGCCCCTCCAGAAATGCCGCGGCGAATCGTGACAACACCCCGGAGTAGGGCGAGTCCGGGTCTTGCCGTGGCCCAAAAATATTGAAGTACCGCAAGCTCACCGTTTCCAGCCCGTAGCAACGCCCGAACGTCTGTGCGTAGAGCTCTCCCGCGTACTTGGACACCCCATAAGGAGAAATAGGTTGCGGCTGCATGGCCTCGCTTTTCGGTAACGTCGGCGTTTCCCCGTAAACCGATGACGATGCCGAGAACACCACGCGCTTCACTTTGTTGTCCCGCGCCGCAACCAGTACGTTCAGCGTTCCTTCCACATTGATTTTGTTTGTTTCCAGCGGGTCTTTCACCGAACGCGGCACCGAGGTCCTCGCCGCCAGGTGAATCACATATTCCGCCTGGTGGATCGCCTTGTGCACCGCCTCCAGGTCCGTGATCGACCCTTTCACAAACGTGATCTTGCTGCGTATCTCCGCCAGGTTCTCTTCTTTTCCGCCAGACAGATCGTCCAGCACCACCACACTATGGCCGCGTCGCACTAACTCGTCCACGGTGTTTGACCCGATAAAACCCGCACCGCCCGTAACCAGGTAGCGCATTTACTCCGCCTCCTGTGAACTTTCCGGTCTTATTGTACGATGGGAACTGGAGCGCGCAGCCTTTGATTCTCCCCTACGTCTCAGAAATAGCATGACTAAAAAACTCATCTGGTTGCTGGCCATCTGCATTCTCCTTATCGCGGCGGGCGGCTTTGTCTATTGGAAACTTTCTCGTTCGATCCCCCACCCTCCCAGTGCGGCCACCAAATGGCC
>Ga0335085_10003627_pt1 | contig 26505 bp, 32 predicted proteins | sample Lox_Sample_45_FD_206712 | JGI IMG/M metagenome (GOLD analysis project Ga0335085, IMG submission 206712) | Soil microbial communities from Loxahatchee National Wildlife Refuge, Florida, United States - Lox_Sample_4.5 | ecosystem: Environmental > Terrestrial > Soil > Wetlands | place: USA...
ATGAAGTCGACGACGATCAGCCCGCCGAGGTCGCGCAGGCGCAGCTGGCGCGCCACCTCGTCGGCCGCCTCCAGGTTCGTGCGCAACGCGGTTTCCTCGATGTCGCCGCCCCGCGTCGCGCGCGCCGAGTTCACGTCGACCGCGACCAGCGCCTCGGTATGATCGATCACGATCGCGCCGCCCGATGGCAGCGTGACGTGGCGCGAGTAGGCGCTCTCGATCTGGTGCTCGATCTGGAAGCGCGAGAACAGCGGCACGTCGTCGCGGTACAGCTTCACCTTGCCCACGTTGGCCGGCATCACCGTCTGCATGAACGCGCGCGCCTGCTCGTAGATTTCCTCGGTGTCGATGAGGATCTCGCCGATGTCGGGCTGGAAATAGTCGCGGATCGCCCGAATGACCAGGCTCGATTCCAGGTAGATCAGGAACGGCTTGCCTTCGTGCGTGTGCGCCGCGCCCTCGATCGCGCCCCACAGCTGCAGCAGGTAGTTGAGGTCCCACTGCAGCTCTTCGAGCGAGCGGCCGATCGCCGCCGTGCGCGCGATCACGCTCATCCCCTCGGGTACCTGCAGCTGGTCGAGGACGTCGCGCAGCTCGTTGCGGTCCTCGCCCTCGACGCGGCGCGAGACGCCGCCGCCCCTCGGGTTGTTCGGCATGAGCACCAGGTACCGGCCCGCGAGGCTCATGTAGGTGGTGAGCGCCGCGCCCTTGTTGCCACGCTCGTCCTTCTCGACCTGGACGATGAGGTCCTGGCCCTCCCGCAGTGCATCCTGGATGCGGGCGCGGCCCGCTTCCGCGCCGGGGCGGAAGTAGACCTTGTCGATTTCCTTGAATGGGAGGAACCCGTGCCGCTCCTCGCCGTAGTCGACGAAGGCGGCCTCGAGGCTGGGCTCGATCCGGGTGATGACCCCTTTGTAGACGTTGCTCTTGCGCTGCTCCCTTGAAGCCGATTCGATGTCGAGGTCGACGAGCTTCTGTCCGTCGACGATGGCGACGCGCAATTCCTCCTGCTGCGTCGCATTGAACAACATGCGTTTCACTAATTGTTCTCCTGCGCGCGCAGGAGCTCGCCTGGACGGCTGGTCAGATTTCTCCCTGAGGAATTGACCCGTGGTGTCGGGGGACCCGCGGCGCGCTATCAAGTACCATCGCTACTTCCGGTGAGCGAAATTAACCACTGCTTCAGGCCCGGCTGTGGCCGGACAGGAGGCGGGTTGCAGGCTCCAATCGCGGGATTCGTGCTCACCGCGTCCGGGAAACCTGTGCCTCGCGTCTCGAAGCAACGCGCAGATCATACGGAAAATGAAAGACTTAAGCAAGGCACGCGCGACCCTGCTTGAAGTGGGTGAAGAAGCGGTCGCCCAGCGCATCGACAACTACCTCCTGCGGCGCCTCAAGGGCGTGCCCAAGAGCCACGTCTACCGGGTCCTTCGCAGCGGGGAGGTGCGCGTCAACAGCGCGCGGGTCAAGCCCGACTATCGGTTGCGTGCGGGGGATCGGGTACGGGTCCCGCCGGTGCGGCTGGGGGTGCCCGCATCGCGTCCCGCGCCCAAGGCGCTGGACCTGCCCGTCGTCTACGAGGACGAGGCGCTGCTCGTCATCGACAAGCCGGCGGGCCTTGCCGTGCACGGCGGCAGCGGCGTCAGTTTCGGCGTGATCGAGGCGCTGCGCGCGGCGCGGCCCCAGGCAAAGGTGCTGGAGCTCGCGCACCGGCTGGACCGAGACACCTCCGGGCTCCTCGTGGTCGCCAAGAAACGCGTGGCCCTGACCGAGCTGCATCGCATGCTTCGAGAAGGCGAGGTGGAGAAGACCTACCTCGCGCTCGTGAGAGGCAGGTGGCGCGGCGGCGCGCGCGACTTGCGCGAATCACTGCACAAGTACGTAACGTCGAGCGGCGAGCGGCGCGTGGCCGTGCGCGAAGATGGCATGCGCGCCCATACGCGGGTGGTCCCGCTGGCGAGCTCGGAGGCGATGAGCGTGCTCGAGCTGAGGCTGCTCACGGGGCGCACGCATCAGATCCGCGTCCACCTCGCCCATGCGGGTCATCCCGTGGTGGGGGACGACAAGTACGGCGATTCCGCAGCGGATCGCGCTACGTACGGCGCGGGCGCGAGGCGCCTGATGCTGCACGCGCGCAGGCTGGCGTTCCCGCATCCCGTGACCGGCGAGGCATTGCGGCTCGAGTCGCCGCCGCCCCGCGAGCTTCGTGAATTGGCGGAGGCGCAAGTTGCGCTACCGGCTGATCGTCTTTGACTGGGACGGTACGCTCGTCGACTCGGCGGGCGCGATCGCGGCGTGCATCCAGGCGGCCGCGCGCGAGCTCGCGCTCACGGTGCCGGACGAGGGGCGCGCGCGCCACGTCATCGGGCTGGGCCTGCACGACTCGCTGCGCCACGCGGTCCCCGACCTTCCGCCCGGGCGCGTCCAGGAATTCGTCGAGTGCTACCGCCGCGAGTTCCTGGCGAGAGAGGGCGCGATGGGGGTCTTTCCGGGCGTGCTCGGGCTGCTCGACACGCTGCTCGCGCGCGGCCATGTCCTCGCCGTGGCGACGGGGAAGAGCCGTCGCGGCCTCGAGCGCGCCCTGGACGTCGCCGGGCTGCGATCGCACTTCGCCGCGACGCGCTGCGCGGACGAGACCGTGCCCAAGCCGAGTCCCGCGATGCTGCACGAACTGATGCGCGAGCTCGACGCGGCGCCTGCCGATACGCTCATGATCGGCGACACCTCGCATGATATCGGCATGGCGGCCGCCGCCGGCGTCGACGCCGTCGCCGTCACCTACGGCGCGCACGTCGGCGAGGACCTCCGGGCGCTCGCGCCGCGCGCCTGCGTCTCGAGCGTCGAGGAGCTGGACCGATGGCTGACACGTCACGCCTGATCTGCCCTTCGGATGCGATCGAGGAGGGCGGCCTTGGCGTGCGCTTCGAGGTCGAGTACTTCGGCGAGCCCGCGCAAGCGTTCGTGGTGCGCGCGGGCGGGCAGGCCGTGGGCTATCTGAACCGGTGCGCGCACGTGGCGATGGAGCTCGACTGGCTGCCCGGGCGCTTCTTCGATGATGCCGGGCGGGATTTGATATGCTCGACGCACGGCGCCGTCTACGCCGCGACCAGCGGCCGATGCCTCGGCGGGCCGTGCGGCGGCACGCCGCTGGTGCGCCTGCGCATCGAGGAGCGCGACGGCGGCATCTTCTTCTCGGGAGTCGACGATGACTGACAACGACGGACAGTGGGAGCGGACCGTGATCGAGCGGCTCGCGACGGAGGCGCTCAAGGAGCAGCGGCGGGCACGACGCTGGGGCATCTTCTTCAAGCTGCTGGCGTTCGCCTACCTGACCGCCATTCTGGCCATGGCGCTCGACTGGCGGGATCGCGGCGAAACTGCGGGCAAGCACACCGCGCTCGTCGAGCTGAACGGGGTGATCGCGGCCGGCAACGACGCGAGCGCCGAGCGCGTGAACGCCGCGCTCGGCGCGGCGTTCAAGGACAAGAACACGAGCGGCGTGGTGCTGAGGATCAACAGCCCGGGGGGCAGCCCGGTGCAGGCGCAGGACATCTACGAGGAGATGCGGCGGTTGCGCAAGAAGTACCCCGCCATTCCCTTGTACGCGGTCGTCGAGGACTTGTGCGCGTCGGGCGGCTACTACGTCGCCGCCGGCGCGGATCGCATCTACGTCGCCAAGTCGAGCATCGTGGGTTCCATCGGCGTGCGTATGGACGGCTTCGGATTCACGGGCCTGATGCACAAGCTCGGCGTCGAGCGCCGGCTGCTCACGGCGGGCGAGAACAAGGGATTCTTGGATCCCTTCCTGCCCGAGGACGCGAGGCAGAAGCGGCACGCGCAGGCGTTGCTCGACGCCGTGCACCAGCAGTTCATCGCAGTGGTGCGCGAAGGGCGCGGCGCGCGGCTCAAGGAGACGCCCGACATGTTCTCGGGCCTGGTGTGGACGGGGCAGAAGAGCATCGAGCTCGGCCTCGCCGACGCGATCGGCAGCGTCGACGACGTCGCGCGCAACGTCATCAAGGCCGAGCACATCGTCGACTACACGCAGAAGGAGAACATCGCAGAAAAGCTCGCGCGCCGATTTGGCGCGGGCGTCGCGGGCGCGGTGCTGGACTTCGCGGTGCGCGAGGACGCCCGGCTGCGCTAGGCGAGCAGCAGGAACACCGCGGGCCGTCGCCCGACCCGCGCGCGCGCCCGCCGCCAGTCGGCGATGCTGCGGGTCGAGATCGTCTCGCTCGCGCGCATGAGATCGGCGGCCACGCACAGGCGCGATTGGGGCGCGCAGTGCGCGATCAACGCCTCGAGCAGGACGTCGTTGCGGTAGGGCGTTTCGATGAAGATCTGCGTTTCGCGCTGATCGCGGGATCGACGCTCGAGCGCCGCGATGCGCTGCCGGCGCGCTTCCGCGTCGCGTGGAAGGTATCCGCAGAATGCGAACCGCTGGCCCTCCAGCCCGGAGGCCATCAGCGCCAGCAGGAGGGCCGAAGGACCGGGCAGCGGCACGACGCGATATCCGGAAGCGTGCGCCGCGGCGACCACCGCTTGCCCCGGATCCGCGACGCCCGGACAGCCTGCGTCGGAGAGCAGGCCCAGCGGCCGTCCGCGGCGCAATGGCTCGAGCATGGCGTCGGCGTCGTCGCCGATCACCCGGACATCGATGTCGCGCATCGGGCAGGGCATGCCCAGCGCACCCAAAAAGGCGCGGGCGGACTTCGCATTTTCAACCGCGAAGTCCCGCAGGCCGCGGACGACATCTCGCGCGGGTGCCGGCAGGGACTCGGCGGGCGACGCGCCGATCGTGGACGGGATGAGAAAGAGCGTCGTCACGCGCCGACCACGCGAATCCCGCCGCGCTCCAGCATTTGCGTCAGCGCGATCAGCGGCAGCCCGATCAGCGCGGTAGGATCCTCGCTCTGGACTCGCTCGACGAGTGCGATGCCCATGCGCTCGATCTTCGCGCTGCCGGCGCAGTCGTAGGGACGCTCGCGGCGCAGGTAGCTCTCGATCTCGTCGGCCGAGAGTGGCCGAAACGTGACGATCGTCGGGACGAGGCGCGCCTGCATCTCGCCCGAGCGGGCGTCGAGCACGGCGACTGCGGTGTCGAACCTCACCGCGCGGCCGCTCATGGCCGCGAGCTGGGCCACCGCGCGCTCGTGCGTTCCGGGCTTGCCCATGCGCAGCTCGCCGCACGAGGCGACCTGGTCGGAACCGATGACCATGGCGTCCGGAAAACGCGCGGCGACGGCGCGCGCCTTCGCCTGCGAAAGTCGGATCGCGGTGTCGGCCGGCGACTCGCCGGCGCTGGAGGACTCCTCCACCGCCGGATCCTCGCTGCGAAAGGCCAGCCCCAGCCGGGAGAGCAGCTCCTGCCGGTAACGCGAGGTGGAAGCGAGTATGAGAAGGCGGGATTCAGGCATGACTTTGTTTTGACACGTCTTTTTCAGCGATGATATCATTCGCGCCTTCATGGTGCCGCGTAGGCGGTTTCCCCTGATCGACGGCTTCGAATTCGCGGCGGCCGGCGCAACCCAGCAGGGCGCGTGGCCGGTCGGCGAATTTCCGCGGCTGCGCGAGCTGCTGCACGACGAATCTGGCACCGTGCGCTACGAGCTGCGCGGAGCGATCGATGCGCACGGCCGCCACAGTCTGGCGCTGCGGGTGACAGGCACACTGCGCCTGAGGTGCCGACGGTGCCTGGAAGCGGTCGAAGTGCCGGTGCGCGAGCTGGCCGTCTTGTGGCTTGCGAGCTCGCAGGCGGAGATCGACGCCCAGCCCGTGGCCGCCGACGGTGACGATGGCGTGGTCGCGTCGCGCGAGATGGCGGTGCGCGATTTGGTCGAGGACGAACTGCTGCTGGCGCTGCCGTATGCGCCGCGGCACGAGGATTGTTCGGCGCAGGGCAGTGTCGCGCCGGAGGGACGGCAACGGCCGTTCGAAGGTCTGCGCGGCATGCTGCGCGGCAAGCAACGACATTGAGAGGAGCCAGAACATGGCCGTACAGCAGAACAAGAAATCCCCGTCGCGGCGCGGCATGCACCGGGCCCACGACTTTCTCGGCAAGCCGCCGCTCGCCGTCGAGCCGACGACCGGCGAGGTGCATCAGCGCCACCACATCAGCCCGAGCGGCTACTACCGCGGCAAGAAGGTGACGAAGGGGCGCGACGAGTAGTCGCGAGGTGCCGGGTCGCCGAGGAGGGCGGCGTCCGCGCTGCGGTTCCGATGGGCATTACCGTTTCCATTGACTGCATGGGAGGCGATCACGGCCCCCGAGTCACGGTGCCTGCTGCGCTCGCGTTTCGACGCCGGAACCCCGGCGTGGACCTCATCCTGGTCGGGCCTGCGGACGCGCTGGCCGCGGAGCTGCGCGCGCGGGGCGGCGAAGCGACGCCCGGCCTGCGCATCCAGCACGCCGCGCAGGTGATCGGCATGGACGAGCCGCCGGCGCAGGCGCTGCGCGGGAAGAAGGACTCGTCGATGCGCGTGGCGGTCAATCTGGTCAAGAGCGGCCAGGCGCACGCCTGCGTCAGCGCAGGCAACACCGGCGCGCTGATGGCGATATCGCGGTTCGTGCTGAAGACGCTTCCCGGCATCGATCGTCCGGCGATCGCCACCGTGCTGCCGAACGCCAAGGGTGGATGGACCTACGTGCTGGACCTGGGCGCGAACGTCGACTGCACGGCGGAGCAGCTCACGCAGTTCGGCATCATGGGCGCGATGCTGGTCGCCGCGGTCGAGCACCGCGAACGCCCGTCGGTCGGCCTGCTCAACATCGGCATCGAGGACATCAAGGGCAACGACACGGTGAAGCGCGCCGCGGACCTGCTGCGCGACAGCGGCCTCAACTTCTATGGCAACGTCGAAGGCGACGACATCTACAAGGGAACGACCGACGTCGTGGTGTGCGACGGATTCGTCGGCAATGCCGTGCTCAAGGCGTCGGAGGGCGTGGCGACGATGATCACGGGATTCCTGCGCCAGGAATTTGCCCGCTCGCCCTGGCGCATGCTGGCGGCGCTCGCGGCGCGCCCGGTGCTGCGCGCGCTGCGCGCGCGCATGGACCCGGGCCGCTACAACGGCGCGAGCCTGCTCGGATTGCGTGGCATCGTCATCAAGAGCCACGGCTCGGCGGACGCGCGAGCATTCGGCAACGCCCTGGAGCGAGCCGTCGAGGAAGTGCGCAACGACGTCATCCAGCGCATCGCCGCGCGCCTCGCGCCGCCGGCGGCCATCGACACGCACGCGGTGTCGCTGTGATCTTTTCGCGCATCGTCGGCACGGGCAGCTATTTGCCGCCCCGCGTCGTGACGAACGCCGAGTTCGCGGCGCGCCTGGCAACGAGCGATCAGTGGATCCGGGAGCGGACCGGGATCGTGGAGCGGCGAATCGCCGACGCGTCCCAGGGTTCGAGCGATCTCGCGCTCGAGGCGAGCCGCGCCGCGCTGGGAGCGGCGGGCATGCGGGCCGACGACATCGACCTCATCGTGCTCGCGACGTCGACGCCCGACTACATCTTTCCGAGCACCGCCTGCCTGCTGCAGGCCAAGCTGGGCGTCCGGAACTGCCCCGCCTTCGACGTGCAGGCGGTCTGCAGCGGCTTCGTCTATGCGCTCGCGACCGCGGACAACTTCATCCGGTCGGGCGCGTACCGGCGGGCACTGGTGGTCGGTGCGGAAGTGTTCTCCCGCATCCTCGACTGGAACGATCGTGGTACTTGCGTTCTGTTCGGCGACGGCGCAGGCGCGGTCGTGCTCGCGCGCGCCGACGCGCCGGGACTGCATGCGTCGGTGCTGCACGCCGACGGCTCGTACGCCGACATCCTGTCGGTGCCGGGCAACGTCTGCGGCGGCAAGATCGTCGGCTCGCCGTATCTGCAGATGCAAGGCAGCCAGGTATTCAAGTTCGCGGTAAAGGTTCTCGATGAGGTCGCGCGGGAGACGGTCGCGGCCGCGGGCCTGGCGCTCGACGATATCGATTGGCTCATCCCGCATCAGGCCAACGTGCGGATACTGGATGCGACGGCGCGAAAGCTCGGGATCCCCCAGGAAAAGCTCGTTGTGACGGTGGATCATCACGGGAACACGTCGGCTGCCTCCGTGCCGTTGGCGCTGGACGAATACGTGCGAGCGGGCAGAATCCGCGCCGGGCATCGGGTGCTGATGCAGGGGGTGGGGGGCGGATTCACGTGGGGCGCGACTCTGGCGACAATGTGAAGACATGAAGATCGCAATGGTGTTTCCAGGGCAGGGATCGCAGTCGGTGGGCATGCTGCGCGCGTACGCGGGGCTGCCCGGGGTGGACGAGGTCCGGCGGCAGGCCGCGGAGGTCCTCGGCGCGGATTTCCTGAAGTTGCTCGACGAGGGCCCCGCCGAGTCGCTGAGTCTTACCGTGAACACGCAGCCGGCGATGGTGACCGCCGACTTCGCGGCGTTCAGCGCGTGGCGCGCTCTGGGCGGCCCCGAGCCCGCGATGGTCGCTGGGCACAGCCTCGGCGAATACGCGGCGCTCGTGGCCGCCGGTTCGATCGGCTTTCGCGACTGCCTGCCGCTGGTGCGCTATCGTGCGCAATCCATGCAGGAGGCCGTGCCGGAGGGGCAGGGGGCGATGGCGGCGATTCTCAATCTCGATGACGAGGCGGTGCGGGCGGCCTGTGCCGCGGCAGCGGGCGACGAAGTCGTCGAGGCCGTGAACTTCAACGCACCCGGACAGGTCGTAATCGCGGGGCATCGGGGAGCCGTCGCGCGCGCAATCGATGCGTGCAGGGCGCGGGGCGCGAAGCGGGCGGTGCCGCTTCCGGTCAGCGCCCCGTTTCATTCGAGCCTGATGCGTCCCGCCGCCGAGCGCCTGCGAGGCTACCTGGCCGACGTCGCGATCGCGGCTCCCCGCTATCCGCTCGTGAACAACGTCGATGTCAGCATCGAGACGCAGCCATCGGCGATCAAGGACGCGCTCGTGCGCCAGGCCGCGGCACCAGTGCGCTGGGTGGAAGTCGTGCGGCGCATGGCGGCGGACGGCGTGACGCATGTGCTGGAATGCGGCCCGGGCAAGGTGCTCGCGGGGACAGCGCGGCGAATCGAGGACGGCCTGCAGGCGCTTGCGCTGTCGGACCGCGTTTCGCTCGAGCAGGCGCTGGCGACACTCAAGGCGGGCGCATGAACGCGCTGGACGGCAAACTGGCGCTGGTCACCGGTGCAACGCGGGGAATCGGCCGTGCGATTGCGCTGGAGCTCGCCCGCCGGGGCGCGCGGGTGGTCGGAACCGCGACGACCGCGCAGGGCGCCGCCGACGTCGGTCAGGCGCTTGCGCAAGCGGGTGCGGCCGGAGAGGGGCGAGCGCTCGACGTCCGCGATGCGGCACGCTGCGAAGCGCTCGTCGAAGAGCTGCAGAAGTCCGTGGGTGCGGTCGACATCCTTGTCAACAACGCGGGCATCACACGGGACAACCTGGCACTGCGCATGAAGGATGCCGAGTGGGACGACGTGATGGAGACCAACCTGAAGGCGGTATTCCGGCTCTCGCGCGCGGTGATGCGCGGCATGATGAAGGCTCGCTGGGGGCGCATCATCAACATCACGTCGGTCGTCGGCGCGTCCGGCAATGCGGGGCAGGCGAACTACGCTGCGGCAAAGGCCGGCGTCACGGGACTCACGAAGTCGCTGGCCCGCGAGCTGGGCAGCCGCGGCATCACCGTCAACTGCGTTGCGCCGGGCTTCATCGACACCGACATGACGCGCGCGCTGGCGCAGGCGCAGCGCGAGGCGCTGCTCGGACAGATTCCGCTCGGTCGTCTTGGCGAACCCGGCGACGTCGCCGCGGCGGTCGCCTACCTGGCGTCGCCGGCTGCCGGCTACGTGACGGGCTGCGTGCTGCACGTGAATGGCGGCATGTACATGGCCTGAGAGGCCGTGCCTCGATTTGGTAAAATCCGGGCCGCCGCATGGCCCCAACAGGGAAGGAGCAGAACATGGAGAACGTCGAGCAACGCGTCCGCAAGATCATCGCCGAGCAGCTCGGGGTGAACGAAGCGGAGATCAAGAACGAGTCATCTTTCGTCGATGACCTGGGCGCGGATTCGCTGGACACCGTGGAGCTGGTAATGGCGCTCGAGGAGGAATTCGAGACCGAGATTCCCGACGAAGAGGCGGAGAAGATCACCACGGTCCAGCAGGCCATCGACTACGTCAAGTCGCATTCGAAGTCATAGCGCGCCTGCAGTGTCCCGCCGCAGAGTCGCAGTCACCGGCCTCGGCATCGTCTGTCCGGTCGGAAATACCGTAGGGGAAGCTTGGCAGAACCTGATTGCCGGCAAGTCCGGCATCGGGACGATTACGCGGTTTGACGCGGCTTCGTTCGCCTGCCGAATCGCCGGCGAGGTGAAGGGGTTCGATGTGGCCGCCTACCTCCCCGCAAAGGAGGCGCGCCACATGGACACGTTCATCCACTACGGCGTGGCGGCCGCGATCCAGGCCTGGAAGGACTGCGGCCTCGAGGTTAGCGAGCGCAACGCCGAGCGCATCGGCGTCAATATCGGCTCCGGCATTGGCGGCCTGCCGCGCATCGAGGAAACGCACGCGGAATTGACGCAGCGCGGGCCGCGCCGCATTTCACCGTTCTTCGTGCCGGCGTCGATCATCAACATGATCTCGGGGCACGTCTCGATCCTGTACGGCATGAAGGGCCCCAATCTGGCGGTGGTCACCGCCTGCACGACGGGCTTGCATTCGATCGGACTGGCCGGGCGGCTGATCGAATATGGCGATGCCGACGTGATGCTGGCCGGAGGCGCCGAGGCCACCATCTCGCCCCTGGGCGTGGGTGGCTTTGCGGCGGCGCGCGCGCTGTCCACGCGCAACGACGATCCGGCGACCGCGAGCCGTCCCTGGGACCGGGACCGCGACGGCTTCGTGCTGGGCGAAGGCGCCGGCGTCGTGGTGCTGGAGGAGCTCGAGCACGCCAAGGCGCGCGGCGCGAACATCTACTGCGAGCTCGTCGGGTTCGGCATGAGCGCCGATGCGTTCCATATGACGGCGCCCGACCAGGACGGCCCGCGACGCTGCATGCGGGCGGCGCTCGCCAACGCGAGGATCGCCCCGGATCAGGTGCAATATCTGAACGCGCACGGAACCTCGACGCCCCTCGGGGACAAGAACGAGACCGTCGCAATCAAGCAGGCCTTTGGCGAGCACGCCAAGCACCTGGTGGTGAACTCCACGAAGTCGATGACCGGGCATCTGCTCGGCGGCGCCGGCGGCATCGAGTCGGTGTTCACGGCGCTCGCGGTCCGGCGGCAAGTCTCGCCGCCTACGGCGAACATCTTCAACCAGGATCCCGAGTGCGACCTGGACTACTGCGCGAACGCCCCGCGGGACCTCGAGATCCGCTTCGCCGTGAAGAACAACTTCGGCTTCGGCGGTACCAACGGCACGCTAGTCTTCGGCCGAGTCTGAAGGCGGGCACCGTGATGCGGCTGGAGCTTCGGGAGTCGCGGGCTCTGGGGGCGCTGCTGCTCGCTCTTCACGGGGCGGGGGCAGCCTGCGTGCTGCTCGCCTGGCCCGGCCCGGCCGGTGCGGCGCTTGCCGGGGTGCTCGTGGCGATCGGCGCCTGGGCCTCATGGGGCGTCGCACTGCTTCGACGGCGGAGTTCGGTGCGGGCGATCGAGCTGGGTACCGAGGCCGCCGCGGTTCTCGAGCTGGTCGACGGGCGGCGCGTGCATGCCCGCGTCGGGCCGCGACGCAACGTGAACAGCTGGTGGGTGACCTTGCCTCTTTCGGGGACCCGACGCACGCTCCTCGTCGTGCGCGGAATGCTCTCGCAGGACGAATTTCGCAGGTTGCGCCTGTGGGCGTTGTGGGGCAGGGTCCCGGGCGCCTCCCGGGCGGCCGATCGGATGCCCGAACTTATTGATAAGAGGCTTGTCTGTGGCTGAGGGGCGTTGCATCCAGGCATCGGGCAGGTATGCTGCCCGGGCCGGTAGGACGGCGGCGGTCGAGCGCGGCGATGTCTGAGCGCGAAATTGACCGCCAGCTGGTGGAGCGGGCTCAGCGCGGGGACAAGCGCGCCTTCGAGCTGCTGGTGCACAAGTACCAGCGCAAGCTCGGGCGCTTGCTGGCTCGCTTCATTCGCGATCCGGCGGAGGTAGAGGACGTGACGCAGGAGGCTTTCATCAAGGCGTACCGTGCGCTCCCCGCGTTCCGGGGCGACAGCGCGTTCTACACGTGGCTCTACCGAATCGGCATCAATACCGCCAAGAACTATCTGATGGCGCTGGGGCGGCGGGCGCCGACCTCGACCGAGGTGGAGGCCGAGGACGCGGAAGGCTTCGAGGACGGGGAGCAACTGCGCGACATCAATACGCCGGAGAGCGTGCTGCTGTCGACGGAAATCGCGAAGACGGTGAATGCCACGATCGACGAGCTGCCCGAAGAGCTGCGCACGGCGATACAGCTGCGCGAGATCGAGGGCATGAGCTACGAGGACATCGCGAGGATCATGGACTGCCCGATCGGTACCGTGCGGTCCAGGATATTCCGGGCGCGCGAGGCGATCGCGGAGCGGTTGCGTCCGCTGCTCGATACTCGCAAGGACCAGAGGTGGTGAGGACATGAAAGCGAAGATTTCGGCGATGATGGACGGCGAGCTGGAGCAGGGCGAGCTCGTCGAGCCGCTGGCGGCACTTCGCCAGGACGGCGAGGCGCTGGAAGCCTGGCGGACCTACCACCTGATCAGCGACGCCTTGCGGGGGCGCACGCTGCTCGCGACGGATTGCGGTCGCGCCGTGGCGGCGCGCCTGGCAGGAGAGCCGACCCTCATCGGGCCGCTCCCCGGCACGGTCGCGGCGGCCGTGCGCACCCGGTGGTTCGTCCCCTCTGCGGTCGCGGCCAGCGCGGCGGCGGTCGCGCTCGTGGGGTGGATGGCATTCGCCCCGCAGCAACGGCCGGGGCCCGCCTCGATGGAGGTGGCCGTGGTGCAATTGCCACAGCGGGACGTTCTCACCCCTCCCAAGCCTCCCGAGGTCGTTCGGCACCCGCTCACGGCAGCGTCCGCGGACTACCTGCTGGCGCACCAGGCGTTCTCCCCGCGCAATTCGCTGCAGGGCGTAGCCGCGTACATCCGGTCGGTATCCGACGAGTCGATGCAGGGGTCACCGTGAGCCGTGCCTTGGGGGCGCTCGTGCTGTGCGCGGCCGCGGGCTTTGCGCACGCGCAGACGTCCCCGGACGCCGTAGCCTGGTTGCGGCGGATCTACCAAGCCACGGAGCAATTGTCGTATACGGGCACGTTCGTCTATCAGCAGGGCGCGCGCACCGAGACCTCGCGCATCGCCCACCTCGCCGGCGCCTCGGGCGGCACCGAGAAGCTGGAGGTGCTGGAAGGTGCGGCCCGAGAAATCCTCCGCACGCGCAACGAGATCCGTTGCTATCTCCCCGATCGCCACCTCGTCAAGGTCGAGCCCCGAGGCGACCCGCGCGCTTTTCCGGCGGTGCTGCCGGAGCAGGTCACGGCGCTCTCCGAGTACTACGCGATCACGATGGGCCACACCGGTCGCATCGCCGGTTTCGACTGTCAGGCCGTGGAGCTGAAGCCGCTGGATGAGATGCGCTACGGTTACCGCCTCTGGGCGGACACGCGCAGCGGCATGCTCCTCAAGGCGCAGACCTTCAAGCTGGACGGCGCCATCGTGGAGCAGTTCACGTTTGCGCAGCTCGACATCGGCACCGTTGCCCGCGACCGGCTGCGTCCCCCGCGCATGGCGAAGAAGTGGCGCGTCGAGCAGGCCGCGGTGGCGCCCGCCGATCTCGCGAGCATGGGTTGGCGGCTCGAGCCGGCCGTGCCCGGCTTTCACAAGGTAGTCGAGATCCGGCGCATGCTGCGGGACTCGGAACCCGTCGATCAGGTCGTCTTTTCAGACGGGCTCGCCGCGGTCTCGGTCTTCATCGAGCCGAAAAGCAAGCGCACGGAGGCGAGCCGCGACGGGCTCTCGGGAATGGGCGCAGTCAACGTGGTCACGCGCCACATCGCCGACCACTTGGTCACGGTGGTGGGCGAAACGCCCGTGGTCAGTGTCCAGCGCATCGCCGACGGCGTCAGCTACCACAAGCCCGATTAGTCTCCCGCCTACAGCGCCGGCCACGTACCGGGCGCGCAATTTCAGAGAGGAAGGTCCCCATGTCCCTGATTCGAGTCGCCGCCGGCCTGCTGCTGGGCGCCTTCGTCGGCGCGGCAGCGGCGCAATCCCGCGACCTGCCCGACTTCACCAGCCTGGTCGAGGAACAGGGTCCCGCAGTCGTCAATATCAGCACGACCCAGGTCCCGCACCGTAGCGTCGCGCCGCAGCTGCCGAACATCGAGGACGAGGAAATGCTGGAGTTCTTCCGGCGCTTCATTCCCCGGCAACCGAGCCCCGGACCGCGCCAGGAGAGCCGCTCGCTGGGCTCCGGCTTCATCATCAGCGCCGACGGCTACATCCTGACCAATGCCCACGTGATCGACGCCGCGGACGAAATCGACGTCCGCCTGACCGACAAGCGCGAGTTCAAGGCCAAGGTCGTCGGCGCGGACAAGCGCAGCGACGTGGCGCTGATCAAGATCGACGCCTCGCACCTTCCGGTCGTGCGCGTCGGCGATCCGGGCCGGCTGAAGGTCGGCGAATGGGTGGTCGCGATCGGCTCGCCGTTCGGCTTCGAGAACACGGTGACCGCAGGCATTGTCAGCGCCAAGGGGCGTTCGCTGCCGCAGGAGAACTTCGTCCCGTTCATTCAGACCGACGTCGCCATCAATCCCGGCAACTCGGGCGGGCCGCTGTTCAATATGCGAGGCGAGGTGGTCGGCGTGAACTCGCAGATCTACAGCCGCACCGGCGGCTTCATGGGCCTGTCGTTCGCGATTCCGATCGACGTCGCGCTCGACGTGCAGCAACAGCTGCGCGACAAAGGGCGCGTCTCGCGCGGCAGGATCGGGGTGGTGATTCAGGAAGTCACGCGCGATCTCGCGCAATCCTTCGGCCTCGACCGCGCGCGCGGCGCGCTCGTCAATTCGGTCGAGAAGGGCAGCCCGGCCGAGAAGAGCGGCATCGAGGCGACCGACATCATCACTCGATTCGACGGCAAGGACGTCGAAAGCTCGAGCGACCTGCCGCGCATCGTCGGCGCGACGCGCCCCGGGTCGAAAGTCCAGCTCGAGGTCTGGCGCAAGGGGGCGTCGCGCGCCTTGACGCTCACGGTAGGCGAGCTGCAGGAGGAGCGCGTGGCGTCGACCGACGCCCCGCGCGAGCGAAGCAAGCCCGGCGCGCTGGCGGCCAATCGCCTCGGCGTCGTCGTCGCCGAGCTGAGCGCGGAGCAAAAGCGCGATCTCGGCCTCGAGCAGGGGCTCGTGGTCACGGATGTGCGTCCCGATGCGCGCGCCGACCTGCGCCGCGGCGACGTATTGCTGAAGCTGGTGCACAACGGACGCCATACGGAGCTGAAGAGCACGGAGCAGCTCAACCGCTTGCTCGCCGGCCTCGAGCGCGATGCCGTCATCACGCTCCAGGTGCGTCGCGGCGAGAGCATCGCCTTCGTGACCGTATCGGGGCTGGGTGACAAAGGGTAGCGGGGTGCTGCGGCTCTATGGACGCGAAGGCTGCGGCTTGTGCGAGGAAATGGCCGGCGCGCTGACCGCGGCGGGCATCGCGTTCGAGGAGGTCGACGTGGATGGCGATCCCCGGCTGGTGGCGCGCTTTGGACGCCGCGTGCCGGTGCTCGCGGATGCGCGGGGCAGGGAGATCTGCCACGCGCGCCTGGACCCGGCGGCCCTGCGTGCGCACCTTGAGCTAGAATAGCGCCTGGTTGCAGACGCCGAAAGGGTGCCTCCGGCACCCTTTTTTTCATGACGCCGCAAGGCCGCATCCGAAACTTCTCCATCATCGCGCACATCGACCACGGCAAGTCGACGCTTGCCGACCGGATCATCCAGCGCTGCGGCGGCCTGGAGCAGCGCGAGATGAGCGAGCAGGTGCTCGATTCGATGGAACTGGAGCGCGAGCGCGGCATCACCATCAAGGCGCAGACGGCGGCGCTCGACTACGTGGCGCGCGATGGCGAGCGCTACCTCCTGAACCTGATCGATACGCCGGGGCACGTGGACTTCTCGTACGAGGTCAGCCGGTCGCTTGCGGCCTGCGAGGGGGCGTTGCTGGTCGTCGACGCCTCGCAGGGCGTGGAGGCGCAGACGGTCGCCAACTGCTACACGGCGATCGAGCAGGGCGTGGATGTGATTCCCGTGCTGAACAAGATCGACCTGCCCTCCGCGGATCCCGAGAAGGCGATCCACGAGATCGAGGACATCATCGGCCTCGAGGCACGCGACGCGCTGCGAGCGAGCGCGAAGACGGGGGAAGGGGTCGACGACATCCTCGAGGCCGTCATCGCGCGCATCCCGCCCCCGAAGGGCGACCCGAATGCGCCGCTCCAGGCGCTGGTGATCGACTCGTGGTTCGACAATTACGTGGGCGTGGTGATGCTCGTGCGCATGATGCAGGGAACGCTGCGCCCCAAGGACCGCCTGCTGCTCATGAGCACGGGCGCCACGCATGCTTGCGAGCAGCTGGGCGTGTTCACGCCGAAATCGCAGCCCCGCGACGAGCTGGGCGTGGGTGAGGTGGGTTTCGTCGTCGCCGGCGTGAAAGAGCTGCGCGAGGCCAAGGTCGGCGACACAATCACGCGCGCAGACCGCCCCGCGCCGGCGCCGCTTCCCGGCTTCAAGGAGATCAAGCCGCAGGTCTTCGCCGGGCTCTATCCGGTCGAGTCCAACCAGTACGAGGCGCTGCGCGACGCGCTGGGCAAGCTGCACCTCAATGACGCGTCGTTCCAGTACGAGCCCGAAATCTCGCAGGCGCTCGGCTTCGGGTTCCGCTGCGGTTTCCTCGGGCTGCTGCACATGGACATCGTGCAGGAGAGGCTCGAGCGCGAGTACGGCATGCACCTGGTCACGACGGCGCCGTCGGTCGTGTATGAAGTGCTGCTGCGTGACGGCAGCGTGGAGCTGGTGTCCAATCCCGCGAAGCTTCCCGACCCGGCGCGCATTCAGGAGATCCGGGAGCCGGTGATCGCGACGACGATCTTCGTGCCGCAGGAGCACGTGGGCCCGGTGATGACGCTGTGCACCGAGAAGCGGGGCGCGCAGACCAATCTTCGCTATTCGGCGCGCCACGTCGTGCTGTCCTACGACCTGCCGCTCAACGAGGTCGTGCTGGATTTCTTCGACCGCCTGAAGTCGGTGACGCGCGGCTTCGGCTCCATGGACTACGAGTTCAAGGCCTACCGCGCGGCCGACGTCGTGCGCCTCGACATGCTGGTCAACGGCGAGCGCGTCGACGCGCTGTCCTCGATGGTGCATCGGGACGTGGCGCAGCGGCGGGGCCGGGAGCTGGCGGCCAAGCTGCGCGGCCTGATTCCGCGCCAGATGTTCGATGTGGCGGTCCAGGCGGCCGTGGGCGCGAACATCATCGCGCGCGAGAACATCAAGGCACTGCGCAAGAACGTGCTGGCCAAGTGCTACGGGGGCGACGTCACGCGCAAGCGCAAGCTGCTGGAGAAGCAGAAGGAAGGCAAGAAGCGGATGAAGCAGGTTGGCGCGGTCGAGATCCCGCAGGAGGCGTTCCTCGCGGTGCTGCAGCGAGATGGCAGCACGCGATGAGCTTCGCGCTGTTCCTGTTCCTGCTGCTCAGCGTGACCGGCGTGGTCTGGGCGCTCGAAGTTGCCTGGCTGAGCCGCCGGCGCGCGCCCGAGGCCAAGCAGCCATGGTGGGTCGAGTATTCCGCCAGCTTCTTTCCGGTCATCCTGGCCGTCTTCCTGCTGCGATCGTTCCTGGTCGAGCCCTTCAAGATCCCCTCGGGATCCATGATCCCGACCCTGCTGGTCGGCGACTTCATCCTGGTCAACAAGTTCGCCTACGGCATCCGCCTGCCCGTGCTCGACGTCAAGGTGCTCGACATCGGCTCGCCGCATCGCGGCGACGTCATGGTATTTCGCTACCCCAGGGACCCGTCGCTCGACTACATCAAGCGCGTCGTCGGCCTCCCGGGCGACCGCGTCGAATACCGCAACAAGCGGCTCACCATCAATGGACGGCTGATCCCGACGCGCCAGATCGAGGACTACCTCTCGCGCGAGCGGATGCAGTACTCCCGCCGCTACGTGGAAACGCTCGACGGGATCGAGCACCAGATCCTGCTCGAGGACGACGCCCCGGCGTTCGTGCCGCAGGAGCACGCGTTCCCGTACGCCGGCAATTGCAACTACAATATAAGCGGATTGGCGTGCACGGTGCCGCCAGGCCACTATTTCGTCATGGGCGACAATCGGGACAACTCCGCCGACAGCCGGTTCTGGGGATTCGTGCCGGACCGCAACATCGTCGGCAAGGCTTTCTTCATCTGGCTCAATTTCAGCGAGCTCGGGCGCTTCGGGCCGTTCAATTGAGCAGCGGGCGCGACGGGAGGTACGGCATGCGAGCACGGCAACGCGGCATTTCCCTGATGAACCTTCTGTTCGTGTCGTTCCTGATCGTCGTCGCCGCGCTGCTCGTCATGCGGCTGGCGCCCTCGTACATCGAGTACTACACGATCAAGAAGGCGGTCACCGGCATCGCTGCGGAGACCCGCGGACGCGGCGTCACGATAGGCGAGGTTCGGCGGCTGTTCGAGAACCGACAGGCGATCGACGACTTCAAGAGCGTCGACGCGAAGGATCTCGAGATCACGAAGATCGGCAATGACTACGCGATCAGCGCGTCGTGGCGGCGCGAGGTGCCGCTGTTCGCGAACGTCGGCATCTACATCGACTTTGTCGCCAATTCGCAGTCGAGCGGGCTGTGAGCGCGTCGGCGGCCGTTTGTCCGACGACGCCCGTCTGGAACAGCGACTCGGCCACCGCTTCGGCGACGCGGCCCTGCTGCGCCAGGCGCTGACGCACCGAAGCTTCGGCGCGCCGCACAACGAGCGGCTCGAGTTCCTGGGCGACGGCGTGCTGGGCTGCGTCGTCGCCGAGGCGCTGATTGCGCGCCATCCGCAGTCCAGTGAGGGCGAGCTGTCGCGGCAGCGGGCGAGCCTCGTTCGCCGCGAGTCGCTGGCCGAGGCCGCCTCGACCCTGGGACTTGCCGGTCACCTGCGCCTCGGACCGGGAGCGCGCGAGGGAAGCGCTGCGATCCGGCCCTCGATCCTGGCCGACGCGCTCGAGGCGCTGATCGGCGCCATCTTCCTCGACGGCGGATATGACGCCGCGCGGGCTGCCGTGATCCGCGTCCTCGGCGATGCGCTCGAGGGCGCGGGCGAGGACGCGGGAGCGAAGGATCCCAAGACGCGACTGCAGGAAGTGCTGCAGGCCCGCCGGCAGGGATTGCCGCGCTACGACGTGGTGGCCACGCACGGCGCGGCGCACCAGCAGACCTTCGACGTCGAATGCCGCATCGAGGGGCTCGGCCTGAGCGGCCGTGGAAGCGGGTTCTCGCGCCGGGCGGCGGAACAGCAGGCCGCCGCCGATCTGCTGCGCAAGCTCGACCGATGAGCCGCTTCCGCAGCGGCACCGTCAGCCTCGTCGGCCGCCCCAACACGGGCAAGTCGAGCCTGCTCAACCGGCTGCTCGGCCAGAAGCTGGCGATCGTGTCGCCCCGCGAGCAGACGACACGCCATCTGCTGACCGGGGTGCTGCACGCGCCCGGCGCGCAGATCGTCTTCGTCGACTCCCCGGGGTTCCAGACCCGGCACCGCAACCTGCTGAACCGGTCGCTGAACCGGCGCGCCGTCGACGCGGCGCGCGACGCCGACGTCGTGGCGTTCGTGGTCGAGGCGCTTCGATTCGGCGCACCCGATCGAGCCGCGCTCGGGCGCGTGCCGGCGGACCGGCCGACCGTGGCCGTCGTGAACATGGTCGACAAGGTGCGCCCGGCGGCCCGGCTGCTGCCGTTCCTCGAGCGGCTGTCGCGCGAGCGGGAATTCGCCGCGCTGGTTCCGGTATCGGCGGCGACGGGCCGGAACGTGGGCGAGCTGGTGCGCGTGCTCACCGGGCTGCTTCCCGAAGGCGAGCCCCTGTTCCCGGAAGACCAACTGACGGACCGCGACGAGCGCTTCTTCGCCGCCGAGCTGCTGCGCGAAAAGCTGTTCCGGCACCTCGGCGAGGAGCTGCCCTACAGCTGCGAGGTCGTCATCGAGTCGTTCCGAGAGGAGGAGAAGGTTCGACGCATCGAAGCGACGCTGTGGGTCGAGCGCGACGCGCACAAGCCGATCGTGCTCGGCAAGAGCGGCGAGCGGCTCAAGCGCATTGCGAGCGAGGCGCGCAAGGACATGGAAAGGCTCTTCGGCGGCCGAGTGTTCCTCACCTGCTGGATCAAGGTGCGCTCGGGCTGGTCGGAGAATGCCCGGCTGCTGCGCGAACTCGGCTACACGTGACCGCCGCAGCGCGCCGACGCAATGAGCAGGAGCCCGGCTTCGTCCTGCATTCCTATCCGTACAAGGAGACCAGCCTGATCGTCGAGGCTTTCACGCGGCATCGCGGGCGGCTCGGGCTGCTGGCGCGCGGCGCTCGGCGGCCGCGCTCGGCGATCCGGGGATTGCTGCTTGCGTTCCATCCGCTGCGGCTGGGCTGGACCTCGAGCGCGGAGCTCGGCACCCTGACGCAGGCCGAGTGGATTGGCGGGCAGCCCGCGCTCGCCGGGCGCGCGCTGATTTGCGGGTTCTACATGAACGAGCTACTGATGCGGCTGCTGCCGAGGGAGGATCCGCACGAGGCGCTGTTCGACACCTACGCGCGGACGCTCGCGCGCCTCGCGGCGGGCGAGGATGCGGCGCCGCTGCTTCGGGCCTTCGAGCTCGGGCTGCTGCGGGAACTCGGGTATGCTCCGCCGCTGGACTGCGATGCCGACAGCGGTGAACCGGTGCGCGAGGACGTGCGATACGCGTACGCGCCCGAACGCGGTCCCCTGGCGATCGGGGCGGGAGGGCGCGGCGCAGCGGACGACGGCTCCTCGGTGTCCGGACAGACGCTGCTCGACATGGCGCGCGGAGACTACTCCCGGCCGCAGACGCGCGAGGAAGCGCGCGCGCTGCTCCGGCTGCTTCTCGCGGCGCGGCTGCCCGGGCAATCGCTGCACACGCGCGACATGCTGAGGGAGCTTCAGGACCTGTGATCGAGCTCGGCGTCAACGTGGACCACGTGGCGACCGTACGCCAGGCGCGCCGGACGTACGAGCCCGACCCCGTCTGGGCTGCGGTCGAAGCGCACCTGGGCGGCGCGGACGGCATCACGGTGCACCTGCGCGAGGATCGCCGGCATGTCCAGGACGAGGACGTGCGCCGGCTGCGCGAGCTGACGCACATCAAGCTCAACCTCGAGATGGCCGCGACCGACGAGATGGTCGGCGTCGCGCTGCGGGTCCGGCCCGAGATGGCCATGCTGGTGCCCGAGGGGCGTCACGAGATCACCACCGAAGGCGGGCTCGACGTCGCGGCGCAGGAGCGCCGGCTGGCCGACGTGGTAACGCGGCTCGCCGGCGGCGGAATCGTGGTCTCGGTCTTCATCGACGCCGATCTGCGCCAGGTGGAGGCGGCGCGCCGGATCGGGGCCGCGGTCTGCGAAGTCCACACCGGGCCCTATGCGCATGCCTTCCACGCGCGCGGCCGGGACGCGGAGTCGCCCGCGGTCGTGGCAGAACTGGAGAAGGTGCGCCTCGCGGGAGACCGCATCCGGGCGCTCGGCATGCGCTTCAACGCCGGCCACGCGCTCAACTACTTCAACGTGGCGCCGGTCGCGCGCCTGCCGGGCGTCCGGGAGCTTCACATCGGCCACGCGATCGTCAGCCGCGCCGTCTTCGTCGGCATGCGCGAGGCCGTGCGCGAGATGAAGCAGCTGATGCTTCAGGCTGCAAGATGATCTATGGCGTCGGCACGGACCTGATCGAGATACCGCGGATCGAGCGCGCGCTCGCGCGCTTCGGCGAGCGCTTCGCCGAGCGCATCCTGTGCGAGCCCGAGCTCAGGCGCTTTCGGCGCCACGCAAAGCCGGCGTCGTACCTCGCGAAGCGATTCGCGGCGAAGGAGGCCTTCACCAAGGCGCTGGGCACGGGCATCCGCGCGCCGGCCAACTGGCACGGCGTCTGGGTCAACAACCTTCCTTCGGGCAAGCCCGAGCTCGCCTACACGCCGGGCCTCGCGGCGCTGCTCGAGTCGCGCGGCATACAGCGGGCGCACCTGACGCTGACCGACGAGCGCGGCATGGCCGCGGCAACCGTCATTCTGGAATGCGGCGCTTAAGGGCCCGGCTGCCGCTGGGCCCGGTCATGCTCGATCCCGCGGGGCCGGCGCTGACCGATGACGACGTCCGGCGGTTGCGGCATCCCGCCGTCGGCGGCGCGATCCTCTTCGCGCGGAACTACGAATCGCCTGCGCAACTGCTGGCACTCACGCAGGACATCCGCGCGCTACGCGAGCCACAGCTGCTGATTGGCGTGGACCACGAGGGCGGTCGCGTCCAGCGCTTCAAGGACGGATTTACCGCGCTGCCGCCGATGCGCACGCTGGGTCGCCTCTGGGACCGGGATCGGGACGCGGCGCGCGCCGCTGCGCACGCCGCCGGCTACGTCATCGGTGCGGAGCTCGCCGCGCACGGGCTGGACTTCAGCTTCGCTCCGGTGCTGGACCTGGACTACGGCGCGAGCTCCGTGATCGGAGACCGCGCACTGCACTACGATCCGCTCGCGACGGCGGCACTGGGCGCGGCCCTGGTGCGCGGCCTCGCCGACGGCGGGATGGCCGCGGTCGGCAAGCACTTCCCCGGGCACGGCTATGCTGCTGCGGATTCGCATGTGGCGGTGCCCACGGACGAACGCTCCCTGGCGGAGCTCCTGCGCAAGGATCTCGTTCCGTACGCGCGCGCGATCGAAGCCGGCATGGCCGGTGTCATGCCGGCGCACGTGATATACACGCGTGTCGACGCGGAGCCGGCCGGCTACTCGCGGGTGTGGCTGCGGGAGGTGCTGCGCGAGCGCCTCGGATTCCGGGGACTCGTAATCAGCGACGACCTGTCGATGGCGGGCGCGAGCACCGCGGGCGGCGTCGCGGAGCGGGCACAGGCGGCGCTCGGCGCAGGCTGCGACATGCTGCTCCTTTGCAACGATCCGCAAGGGCAGGACCGGCTGCTCGCCTCGCTCGAAGGCTGCGCGCCGGTGGACGCGGCGCGCGCCGAAAGGATGCGCCACCGCGGCGGGCGCGACCTGCGCAGGAGCGTCGCCTACCGCGACGCGCTGGCCGCGCTCGGAGCGCTCGCCTAGGCGCGCTCCATGTAGGTGCCTTCGTTGGTATCGACCTTGATGCGCTCGCCCTTGTTGATGAAGGGCGGCACCTGCACCGTGATCCCGGTCTCCATCTTCGCCGGCTTGAAAGTGTTGGTGGCGGTGGCGTTCTTGATGCCGGGCTCGGTGTCCACGACCGTGAGCACCACCGACGGCGGGATCTCGATGCCGATCGCGCGCCCGTTGTAGAAGTTGATCTGCACCTCCGAGTTGGGCAGCAGGTAGCCGGACTGGCCCTCGAGGAATTCCGCGGACAGCGTGAGCTGCTCGTAGTTTTCCTTGTCCATGAACACGTAGCTGTCGCCGTCCTGGTACAGGTATTCCATCGCGCGGGCGTCGACAAACGCGCGCTCGACCTTGTCCTCGGTGCGGAAGCGCTGGTTGGTCTTGGTCCCCGACTCGATGTCCTTCATCTCGACCTGCATGAAGGCGCCCCCGCGTCCGCCGACGTGCACGTGATAGCACTTCAGCACGCGCCACACGCGCTTGTCCCACTCGATCAGATTGCCGACGCGGATTTCGACTGCGGAGGCCTTGGCCATGGCGAATTCACTGTGCGAAAGGGCGCGAATTCTACACTGAATCGAAGTCGCGGCGCTAGAATTCCCCGACCCATGGACACCGTCCCCTTCGACGCCAAGCCCTTCATTGCCGGGCTGCCGAGCCTGCCCGGCGTGTACCGCATGCTGGGCGCGGCCGGCGAGGCGCTCTACGTGGGCAAGGCGCGCGACCTTAAGAAGCGCGTGTCGAGCTACTTCCAGAAGACCGTCGACAGCCCGCGCATCCGCCTGATGCTCTCGCAGCTCGCGCGCATCGAGGTCACGGCCACGCGCTCGGAGGACGAGGCGCTGCTGCTCGAGAACAACCTGATCAAGAGCCTGGCGCCGAAGTACAACATCGTCTTCCGCGACGACAAGTCCTACCCGTACCTGATGATCAGCGGCCACCGCTTTCCGCGCCTGGGCTTCCATCGCGGCGCCCGCGATGCGCGCGACCAGCATTTCGGCCCCTTCCCGCATGCGCACGCGGTGCGCGAAAGCATCCAGCTGCTGCAGCGCGTGTTCCGGCTGCGCACCTGCGAGGACACGGTGTTCGAGAACCGGTCGCGCCCTTGCCTGCTGCACCAGATCCGGCGCTGCACCGCGCCGTGCACGGGGCTGATCGGCGAAGGCGACTACCGGCTGGACGTCGAGCACGCGGTGATGTTCCTGCGAGGTCGCGAAGACGACGTGGCGCGCCGTCTGACCGAGCGCATGCAGGCGGCCGCGGACGCGCGCGAGTACGAGCTGGCTGCCCTGTTTCGGGACCAGGTCAGGGCGCTCGCGCGCGTGCAGGCGCGCCAGTACGTGGAGTCTGAGCGCGGCGTCGACGCCGACGTGGTGGCCTGCGTGGAGGCGGGCGGCGCAACCGGCGTCAACCTCGTGATGATCCGCGGCGGCCGGCACGTCGGCGACCGCAGCTTCTTCCCCGGCAACGCGGAAGGCGCGGGCGCGACGGAGGTGCTGCAGGCGTTTCTCGAGCAGCACTATGCCGCGCAACCGCGGCCACCGCTGGTGCTGGCGAGCCACGCCGCCGACGAGCGCGTCGTCGTGCCGCTGCAGGGCGAGCGCCGAGTGTGGCTGGAGATGGCCGACAAGAACGCGAGGCTCGCGCTCGAGCAGCGCGCGCGTGAGCGCGGCGCGCAGGAGTCGCGGCTCGCGGCCCTGCGCGAGGCGCTGCACCTGGCCGACACCGTGCAGCGCATCGAATGCTTCGACGTGAGCCACACGCTGGGCGAGGCCACCGTCGCCTCGTGCGTGGTCTACGACCGGCATGCGATGCAGAATTCGGAATACCGCCGGTTCAACATTCGCGACGCGGCGCCCGGCGACGACCTCGCCGCGATGCGGGAGGCACTCTCGCGGCGCTACGGTCGGCTGGGCGCGGAAGAAGCCAGGATTCCCGACCTCATCCTCGTGGACGGCGGGCGCGGCCAGCTCGGCGCCGCGCGCTCCGCGCTCGCGGACCTCGGGCTGAGCGACGTCAGCGTGGTGGGCGTGGCGAAGGGCCCGGAGCGAAGGCCCGGCCTGGAGACGCTGGTCATCGAGGCCGACGGGGAGACGCTCAGCCTGCCGCCGACCCACCCCGGGCTGCACCTGATTCAGCAGATCCGCGACGAGGCACATCGCTTTGCGATCGTCGGCCACCGGGCCCGGCGCGGGAGGGCGCGCACCACGTCCGGGCTCAATGAGATCCCGGGGATCGGCACGCGACGGCGGCAGCGGCTGCTCGCGCACTTCGGCGGCCTGCGCGAGGTCCAGGCCGCGGCGGTCGATGAGCTGGCGCAGGTCGAGGGCATCAGCCGCCCGCTCGCCGAGCGCATCTATCGGGCGCTGCACTGATGCCGTTGAACATACCCAACCTGATCACATGGCTGCGGATCCTGCTGATCCCGCTGCTGATCGGCGTGTACTACGTGCCCGACGCCTGGCTGTCGATGGGGGCGCGCAACATCATCGCTTGCGCGACCTTCGTCGTCGCCGCGCTCAGCGACTGGCTCGACGGCTATCTCGCGCGCGCGCTGAACCAGGCCTCGGCGTTCGGCGCGTTCCTCGATCCGGTGGCCGACAAGCTGATCGTGGCCGCCGCGCTGATCGCCCTGGTGCAGCTGGGACGCGTCGACATGCTGATCGCGCTGATCATCATCGGACGCGAGATCGCAATCTCCGCGCTACGCGAGTGGATGGCGAGCCTCGGCCGCTCGAAGAGCGTGGCCGTCGCCTTCGTCGGCAAGGTCAAGACCGCCGGCCAGATGGTCGCGATCCCGCTGCTGCTGTACCACGACGACCTGCTCGGGATTCCGGTGCAGTGGCTGGGTACGCTCCTGATCTACGTCGCGGCCGCGCTGACGGTGATTTCGATGCTCGTCTACCTGCGGCGCGCGCTGCCCCACGCGACCGGATGAGCTATAATCGCGGCCCCGATACGCGGGAGTAGCTCAGTTGGTAGAGCGCAACCTTGCCAAGGTTGAGGTCGCGAGTTCGAGACTCGTCTCCCGCTCCAGATTCGGCTAGGAAGGGCAACGACCTTTCCGGCGCCTTCCACATCCCCGGGCGGGATGGCAGAGTGGTCATGCAGCGGCCTGCAAAGCCGTGGACGCCGGTTCGATTCCGACTCCCGCCTCCAGATTCGTCCGCCGCACCCACGCCCG
>Ga0335085_10003628_pt1 | contig 26499 bp, 26 predicted proteins | sample Lox_Sample_45_FD_206712 | JGI IMG/M metagenome (GOLD analysis project Ga0335085, IMG submission 206712) | Soil microbial communities from Loxahatchee National Wildlife Refuge, Florida, United States - Lox_Sample_4.5 | ecosystem: Environmental > Terrestrial > Soil > Wetlands | place: USA...
GCCTTCTCATGGCCTTTTGGAAAAACATGCGCTGCCAGATTGATCGAGCCGAGATTGCACACTGCGATCTCGCTGTCGCCGGTGTTCAGCGTGATCTCGGTGCACAGGTTGGAACTGTGCACCACGCCGCTGTGCTGCTGCGGCGAACGGATATTGCAGGGATCCTTGAAGGTGATCCACGGATGGCCGGTCTCGAACAGCATGGTCAGCATCTTGCGCCATAGGCTGGCCGCCGGGATCCTCTTGAACAGCTTGAGTTCGCCGGTAACGGTCTTTGCTTCGTATGCGGTATAGGCACGCTCGAAGTCGGCGCCGTACTTGTCATGCAGGTCCGGCACATTGGACGGCGAGAACAGGGTCCAGTCGCCGCCCTCCATCACCCGCTTCATGAACAGATCGGGGATCCAGTTCGCGGTGTTCATGTCGTGGGTGCGGCGGCGGTCATCCCCGGTGTTCTTGCGCAGATCCAGGAACTCCTCGACATCAAGATGCCAGGTTTCCAGGTAGGCGCATACCGCGCCCTTGCGCTTGCCGCCCTGGTTCACCGCCACCGCGGTATCGTTCACCACCTTGAGGAACGGCACCACGCCCTGCGATTGGCCGTTGGTTCCCTTGATGTGCGCACCGAGCGCGCGCACCGGCGTCCAGTCGTTGCCCAGACCGCCTGCGTACTTGGCGAGCAGCGCGTTTTCCTTGATCGCTTCGTAGATCCCGTCCAGATCGTCCGCGACCGTGGTCAGATAACAGGAAGAAAGTTGCGAACGGAGCGAACCGGAATTGAACAGCGTCGGAGTCGAACTCATGAAGTCAAAGCTGGACAAAAGCCGGTAGAACTCTACTGCACGCGTTTCGCGCTCGATCTCGTTCAGCGCCAGCCCCATTGCGACGCGCATGAAAAAGGCTTGCGGCAACTCGATGCGTTTCCCTTCGATATGCAGGAAATAGCGGTCATACAAGGTCTGCAGGCCGAGATAGCCGAACTGCAGATCGCGCTTCGCATCCAGCTCCTTGGACAGGCGTTTCAGATCGAACTGCCCCAGTCGCGGATCTAGCAATTCTGCCGCGATTCCCTGCTTGACGAACTTCGGGAAATAAGCCGCATACCGAGTCGCCATGTCACCCGGCGCGATCTCCTCGCCGAGCGTCTCGCAACAAATGTTATTCAGCAACAGGCGCGCTGTGACGAAATTATAGGCCGGCTCCTTTTCGATCAAGGAACGAGCGGAAAGCACCAGGCACTTGCGTACCTCATGCAGCGCTACCCCATCGTACAAGTCCTTGAGCGTCAGTTTGATGACCGACTCCGCAGAAACCACATCGCCAAGTCCGGCACAGGCATCTTCGACCAGCGCCGACAAGCGGCCCTGATCCAGAGGGCGCGCCACCCCATCGTCACCCGTGACATGGATGACCTGTACCGGCTCCCTGCTTTTGGATTTGGCGCGTGAGCGTGCCCGCTCTTCTCGGTAAAGAACGTAGGTGCGCGCGACATCATGCTCACCGGAACGCATCAGACCCAATTCAACCTGATCCTGGATATCCTCGATATGCATCGTCCCGCCATGCGGCTGGCGCCGCATCAGCGCGGCGACGACGCCAGTGGTCAACTGCTCGACCATTTCACGCACGCGCGCCGATGCGGCGCCCTGACCTCCATTCACCGCGATGAAGGCCTTGGTCAACGCGATCGAAATCTTGGCCGGTTCAAATACGACCACCGAACCATTGCGGCGGATCACCTTGTATTGATCGTACGGATTGGAAGTTGCGGAAGAAGATAAAACGGGGTCGGTAATTTTATTGTCATGCTTCGGAGAGATCGGAACGCTTTCGGCAGCGGCATGCAACATAAACTTACTCCCTTGAAAATCCTGTCAGCTTGATAATCCCCAAACCACTATATCTAGTATTAATTTGCGGTTGTGAGACTAACTGTGTTCTACAACCACTATATCTAGTAATTATTACCAGAGGCGGACCTAATTGTAGTAGCTAACAAAAAATTTGCAAGCGAAAAATGTCTGCGCGCAGCCCGTCCGGGCACATGAGCAAATTCTTATGTTTTGCACTGCCCGGAAAGATAGCGCGCCCATTCGAAACAAGGACCGGGATCGGTCTTGCGCTGCGGGGCGATATCGCTATGACCTGCGATCCCGCGTATTGGATAGGCTGCACGCAACGCCGTGGTCAGACGGCCAAGCGACAGGTATTGTGCGTCGGTGAAAGGGACGGAATCGCTGCCTTCCAGCTCGATACCGATGGAAAAATCATTGCAGCGGGTCGCACCCTGCCAGCACGACTCTCCGGCATGCCACGCCCGCTTCAAACAGGGAACGAACTGGATGATCTGCCCGTCACGGCGCACAAAGAAGTGTGCGGACACTTTTGAACCGGCTATCGTCCGGTAATAGGGATGCGCCGCCACATCCAGCGTATTGGTGAACAGGCGATGCACTCCGTCGCCGCCAAATTCGTCCGGAGGCAGGCTGATGTTGTGTATCACCAGCAACTCGATCGCTCCGGCCGGGCGATCGTCACAATTGGGCGAAGGCACATATTCGCAACCGTCCAGCAACCCCTCTGAATCTATTTGCATGGGTGCATCGATCCTCAGCGGGATGTCATTCTGCATCGTCTGTTCCATGCGGACCCTTGATGCCGAGCCGCTCCATGCGGTAGCGTATGGTCCTGAAGGTCAATCCCAATAGCTTGGCGGCAGCGGTGCGATTGAAGCCGGTCTGCTCCAACGCTTCCAGCAAAGCCTGTCTCTCGACCTGATCCAGATACTTGGGCAGCGGATATTTGCTGCCCAAGGACGTGCTATCGGGTTGATCCTGCTCGACTGGAACCAGCAGCAAATCCTGCACTTCGATCACGCCGCCGGAACACATCGCCAATGCCCTTTCGATGATATTTTCCAGTTCGCGCACGTTGCCCGGGAAGCTGTAGCTCTGGAGTGACTTCAACGCGGCCTCGGCAAAACGCACATCCGCGTCCCCGCGCAAACGATCCAGAATGCGATTGGCGATCTCGGGTATATCCTCGCGCAACTCGCGCAAGGCAGGCATCTGGATCGGAATCACGCTGAGCCGGTAGTACAGATCCTGGCGGAATCCGCCCTGGCGCACCCGTTCGGCCAGGTCGTGGTGGGTCGCGCTGATGATACGCACGTCCACGGGTTCTTCGCTGGTCTCCCCCACCTTGCGCACGCGTTTTTCCTGTATCGCCCGCAACAGCTTCACCTGCATGGTCACTGGCAAGTCTGCAACCTCATCCAGAAACAATGTGCCGCCGTGTGCCGCCTGAAAAAACCCGTCGCGGTTCTTGTCCGCGCCGGTGAACGCGCCTTTCTTGTACCCGAAGAATTCGCTTTCCATCAGATTCTCCGGTATCGCGCCGCAATTCACTGCAATCATGGGCTGGTCGCGCCGTGCGCCGCTCTGCACGATCAGCCGGGCAGCCAATTCCTTGCCGCTACCCGATTCTCCGCTGATATGCACCGGCGCCTCGCTGCGAGCCACACGCTTGATGAGCTCGCGCACCTTCTGCATGGCCGGCGAATGGCCGAGCAGCGTTTTGTCGCCGGGAGGGCCTGGTTGCGGCAGCTTCAGCGCCGAGTTCACCAAGGCGCGCAATTGATCCAGCGAAACGGGCTTGCTCAGGTAATCGAACGCGCCCGCCTTGAGTGCGGAAACGGCATTTTCCATATTGCCATGCGCGGTGATCACCGCGACCGGAACATCCAGATTGTTCTGAGCAATGCTTTGGACGATCTGCAAGCCGTCGCCATCGGGCAGGCGCATGTCGGTCAGACACAAGTCATAATCTTGTGCATCCAGTTTTGCCAGCGCATCGTGCGCATTGCCGGCCTTGTCCACTTCCAGACCCATCTTGCGCAGCGCCAGTTCCAGCAACTCCAAGATGTCCGGTTCATCATCCACCAGCAGCACTTTGGGTTTCTTTGCCCCGCTATCCATTTTGACCATGCCTTTCGCCATACCTACGCATAGGTTCGAATGTTATACGAAAACAAGCACCCGTCCGCCCCTCGACCTCGCGATATTCCAGCCGCGCGCCATTCGCCTCGCACAACTCCTTGGCGATATACAAGCCCAGACCGGTGCCTTCCTGTGCAGTGGTAAAAAACGGCTCGAACAGCTTGCCTTGCTGCTGGACGGGTATACCGGGGCCGTCGTCCTGCACATCCAGCACAACCCGCCCGTCCTCATTATCCATATGCAATGCTACGCTGCCCGGAGACTTGCTCCCATAGCGCAATGCATTGCGGCATACATTCCACAGCACCTGCCGCAGGTGACCGCGATCGAAGGAAACCTCTGCGCCGGGTGTCCCCGACAGAACCAATACGCCCGGCGCGACACGCTCGGCCAGGTCAAACTCCTCGATAAAGGTGCGCAACATCGGCTCCAGCTCGAACACCTCGGCCTGGACGCGATCGCGCCGGTTCAACTGCATCACGTCATGGACGATCTGGTTGATGCGCTGCGTGTTATCCAGCACGATTTGCAGCAGGCGTTGATACTTCTCGTCGCCCAGCTCTTCCTGCAAGAGTTCCGTCGCATAACTGATCGCCGACAACGGATTGCGCACCTCGTGCGCGATATTCGCGGTCAGGCGCCCGAGTGCGGCCAGTTTGATCTGTTGCGACTCGGCTTGCACCCGCTGCATGTCTTCAAGAAAGATCACCGCGCCGCGCGCCGCATTCTGCTCAATCGCCACAAATCGCAGCCTGGCCTGCAATCCCATGTCCAGCTGCAAGATGTCCCGGTTTGTTCTGCCGGTCTGTTTCCACACCGAGTAGTGCCCGAACAGGACCGGAAAGGTTTCCGACAGCGGACTTCCGGCGCTGACGCTTTTATGCAGCAAGTGCTCGGCTCGGAGATTCATTTGCATGATCAGGCTCTGCCCATCGACCACCAGCACGCCATCCTGCATATCGCGCATCACCAGTCGATTCGCTTCTGCCAGGCTGACCAGATCGCGGCCGCGCCGCTGCGCAAGCAACTGGCTGTCCACGGCATATTTCGCCAGCGTGTTCGCCAGCCAGGCCACCGCAAAATAGGCCATGCAGAGCAATCCGACCTGGACATACTGCGTGACATCCGCATCGTCATAGAGCACCTCATAGGCGTGCTCCAACAGCGCGGCGATACTGGCCAGCGAGGCAAAGAACAGGGTGATCTTGCCGCGGCTGATCAATCCGGCGGCCGCCAGAGAAACCAGCAGCAAAAGACCGACATTGCTCTTGATCCCCCCGCTAGCATAAGAAAGCACGGTCAGAGCGGCAATATCCACCCCAATTTGCAAAGCCAGTTGCCAGGTGAAACGCGGCCAGCGGAAATGCAATGGGATGAACGACGCCACCACCACCGCCAAATACGCCACGCTGGTGCCGAAGAACAGGGGGAAATGGTTTGTGCCCAGAGATAGCGAAGGGCCGAATGCGCCGGCGAGGAATACCAGCAGACCGGCCAGCGTCATCCGGTACAGATTGAAATAGTTCAGGGACCGCCAGAAATCAACAGATGGAAATGCTGCGGTGGTCTTGTCAGACATCACGCTCAACGGAAATCACGATTACGTTCATACGCAGCGCCCTTTTCAATTGCGGTAGGCATCACGATGCGCTACCCCGCAAAAGTAATGACCGCCCGCCATCACGCCCTCGCTCTTGGGAAAATGTACGCCGCATTGTGCGCAGCGCACCATATCCTCGGCGTCCGGCTTCGCTTGCGGAGCAGAACTCCTGCGATAGGATTTGACCAGCAGGTAAACCGCCAGCGCAATGGCGAACAGCAAAAATAAACGGCTCATTCCAAATGGACTCCATTCAACCTGCCTCTAGCGGCGGGCACGCCGGACGCATTATATTACGCAATCAGCGCAACGCTCTTCACTTGTGCGAATACCTGCATATCGTTTGCCAATCCCAGCAGATCGCACGAACGGCGCGTGATGCGCGACATCAGCATCTGCCTGTCACCGACCGCAAGGCGCAAACTCGCCCGATCCCGGCCCTCGTATCGAATCTCGGCAATGCGTGCCGAAAGAATATTGGAGATGCTGGTGCCCTGCGGTGGCACGATGGCGATGCTCACGTCTCTTGCCAGCACGCGCGCGCGTACCAGGGCGCCGGTTCCGCGCGGGACCTTGCCGACCCACAGCGAGCCGCCCGGAAAATCCAGCCGGCTGAGCTGGTAAGTCTCGTCATGTTCCGCCACTCTTGCCTCGATGACCACACCCGCATCGTCCTGGCGCGCGGTCGGCAAATCCAGGCGTGAAAGGGTTTCGCCGAGTGCTCCGCTGGCGATGACCCGACCCTGTTCCAGCAGCACTAGATGGTCGGCCAGCCGCGTCACTTCATCCAGCATATGGCTGACATAGAATACCGGGAAGTCCAGTTCATCATGCAGCCGTTCCAGAAAAGGAAAGATCTCCTGTTTGCTCGCGAGGTCGAGCGCGGACAGCGGCTCGTCCATCAGCAGCAGACTCGGGCTGGTAAGCAATGCGCGCCCGATGGCCACGCGCTGCCGCTCTCCTCCGGACAGACCGGACGGATCGTCGCGATCCATCAATTTGTTCAGACCCAGCCATTCCACCACCTGTTCCAGCTGTACTTTGCGTTCGGCCCGAGGAACACGCCGCAAACCGTATTCGAGATTGCGCCGCACTGAGAGATACGGGAAAAGGCTGGCTTCCTGGAATACATAACCCAAGCGGCGGCTATGCACCGGTCGAAACATCGTGCCGTCCTGCCACACCTCTCCATGCACGCGCAGCAGGCCACCCGCCACCCGCTCCAAACCCGCGATACAGCGCAACAGCGTGGTCTTGCCCGAACCGGAAGGTCCGAACAGCGCGGTGATACCGCGGCCTGGCAGATCGAGATCGACATCCAGCGCGAAGTTCGGGTAATCCAGATTGAAGCGGGCATGAACGGTCGTCATCACCGTTTCCCGTTCGGATTGAATGTGTAGAGCACCACCAAAACCGCAAACGCGAACAACAGCATCGCCCCCGACAGCCAGTGTGCCTGGACATATTCCATCGCCTCGACGTGATCATAGATCTGCACCGACGCCACGCGGGTCTGGCCCGGAATGTTGCCCCCTATCATCAGCACCACGCCGAATTCACCGACCGTGTGCGCGAAACCGAGCACCGATGCGGTGATCAAGCCGGGTTTTGACAGCGGCAGAACCACGCTGAAGAATCTGTCCAGCGCTGAAGCGCGCAGCGTCGCGGCGGTTTCAAGCGCCCGTTCGGGGACGTTCTCGAATGCGTTTTGCAGCGGCTGAACCACGAATGGCAATGAATAGAACACCGAGGCGATCACAAGTCCGGCAAACGTAAACGACAACAGGCCCAAACCCAGTGATTGGGTGATCCTGCCGAGCGGGCCGTCCGGCCCCATTGCCACCAGCAGATAAAAACCGATCACCGTGGGGGGCAGTACGATGGGCAGCGCCACTACCGCACCCACGGGTCCCTTCCATCGCGAACGCGTACGCGCCAGCCACCAGGCGACCGGCACGCCGACCAGCAACAGGATGAATGTCGCCAGCGTGGCCAGCTTGACGGTGAGCCAGATCGCTGAAATATCCGCCGCGGACAGGCCGGCAGCTGAAAATGAAAAATCCATTCTGCTATTCTACTTCGCCCGGCAGCGCAAATCCGTAACGGGCCATGATGGTCCGCGCCTCCTTGCCCGACATGAACCGCGAGAATGCCTGAGCCAGCGGGTTGTCCGCGGCACGCCTGGTGATGATGTAGCCCTGAAGCAATGGCTGGTGCAGACGGTCGGATATCAATACATAACTGCCCTGCTTCGCCAGCTGCGGGCTTCGCGCCAGCGACAGCGCGAGGATGCCGACCTGCGCATTGCCGCTCTGGACATATTGAGCGGTCTGCGCGATGTCTTCGCCGTAGACGAGTTTGGGTTCCACTTTTTCCCATACGCCCGCAGACCTGAGCGCTTCTTCCGCACGCTTGCCATACGGCGCGTGCCGGGGATTTGCGATGGCGATCTTATGAATGGCCGGATCGGCGAGATCGGCCAGCGTCATTGCGCGTGCATCGCGCGACTGACTCCACAGCACGATGCGCCCCACCGCATAGGGCTGGGCTTTTGAGGCGGCATAACCTTCCGATTCAAGTTCGCGCGGATAGGCGATGTCGGCGGAAAAATACAGATCATAAGGCGCGCCCTGCCGGATCTGGGTGCTGAATTTGCCCGACGAGCCGTAAATGGTTTCTATCCGTGCCGCGGGATCAATGTGCCTGAACGACACGATGATTTCTTCCAGCGCAAATTGGAGATCGGCGGCGGCGGCTATGGTGAGCTTTTCTTCCGCTCTGGCCGTTTGCCCCGCTGCCAGCAGGAAGACGAGCGCCAACAACTTTGCTGCAACGCCTTTAACTGCACCTATCTTGATCGGAGCTTCCAATAAACGGTTCATTTTGATTTGAAAGCTTGAATAACAACTATCAACACTATGCAGTCGACTCACATTTCGGGGTGGCAAATCAGCGTTCGGGTTGCTTATTTTCGTGCGCCTGCCACATTCCCCACAGCGCATTCTCGAAATTCCGGGCAAAGCGCGGCACGTCGAACAGCGGCGAGGCCAGCACCTGTTGCCGCAAGCCGGCACGCAGCCTGGCCAGACTTTCAAGATCGGATGCAAATGCCACCGCCTTGGCCACATAGTCGTCTTCGCCGGCCGCGATCCACTCGGGCAATCCGGCGTTGCAAGCGATGCTGACCGCCGTGCGCGAAAGGAACCGATCACCGCGCAGGCTCAGCACCGGCACGCCCATCCACAAGGCTTCGGCGCTCGTGGTGACACCGGGATAGGGAAAGGTATCCAATGCGATGTCTATCCGGTTGTAGGCAGCCAGATGATCTTCACGGGAAGCGATTCTTCCAATCAAAAGCAACCGGTCCGGCGCTATGCCGCAAGCGACGAATTGCTTGCGGACCTTGTCGCATACTGACTGCTCACCCAGTTGTTTCGTCTTGAGCAACAGACGCGAGTCGGGCACTGATTTAAGTATGCGCGCCCATACCGCCACCACTTTGTCGTTCATCTTGGTCAGATTGTTGAAGCTGCCGAAGGTCACAAATCCGGCGGATAACGCGGGAAGCGGTTCGATCTTTACGGGAGTTGCGGGAACGGTAAAGCACAAATAGCTTTCAGGCATCCGCCATACCACTTCGGAAAACTGGTCTTCGAATTCGGGGGGAATGGCATGGGGATCACCCAGCACATAATCGATTTCCGCCACCCCGGTCGTGGCCGGCAATCCCAGCCAGCTCACCTGCACCGGTGCAGGTTTCCACGCAAACACCGGCAAACGGTTGTGCGCGGTGTGACCGGAAAGGTCGATCAGAATATGGACGCCATCGTCGTGGATAAGACGCGCAGCAGCTTCGTCGTTCAGGCCGACTATTGGCTTCCATGCTGAAAAGTGCGGCTTAATGCGCGTAGTCAGTTCGTCCTCTTCGCGAGAGGTAGGATAAGCGATCAGTTCGATGCGGGCCGGATCGATATGGGCTAACAGTCCTTCAACAAAGTATCCGACGGAATGTTTGCGCAAATCGCCGGACACCATTCCGACACGCAGGCGCGCCGGCCGGGCCTCGCATTTCCAGGCCGAGTAACGCGTACCGGCCTTGCCGGCGACGACCCGGCCAAACTGTTGAGCCTGTTCGAGATAGTACGCGGGTGTAAGGCCGGGCGTATAGTTCAGCACATACAGCAAATTCCCACTCACTTCAGCTAAATCGGGTCTGAGCTCCAGCGCCCTGCGGCAACTTGCAACCGCCCCATCAAGCTGTCCGAGGTCCCTCAGGGCGCTGCCCAAATTGCTATGCGCCTCGGCATAATCCGGTTTGATCTCAAGGGCGCGCCTGAAGCAAACCAGCGCTGGCTCGAGTTGTCCGAGATCCAGCAGGACATTGCCCAGATTGTTGTGCGCATCCGCATAATCGGGTCTGATTTGCAGCGCGCGGCGGTAACCGGCAGCCGCTTGTTCGAGTTGCCCGAGGTCCTTCTGGAGGTTGCCCAGATTGCAGTGCACCTCGGCCAGACCAGGATCGAGCTTAAGTGCGCGGTAATAGCTTGCCAGCGCGAGGTCGGACTGCCCAAGTTCCTGCAGAGCAGCACCCAGGTCATTGTGACAAGCAGCATCGTCGGGCAACAGATCCGCAGCTTTTTGTAATGCCGGCAACGCATTCTTTCCTTGCATCCGGAGCGCCGCGCCCAGCGCCTTCCAAACGAACCCGGATTTCGGATACCGTTCGATCAACAAGCGCGATTGGTTTTCCAGTTCAGCGAGGCGTCCCGCGCCGAACAAGGTGACCAGATGGTTGAGTTCGGCGACTGTCGGAGCCGCTGGTTGAAGCCCAACCTTTCCCATACAGCAATGCTTGTATTTCTTCCCGCTGCCGCAGCTGCACGGGTCATTTCTACCCGGCTTCATTCTGATTTCACAGTCATAGCCTAGCCATCGATAAGCAATAAAGCCAAAAAGGTTGCGGGGCTCGTCAATTTGATTGGCACTTTAATATTGCCTGCCCAACTTCACACGACGAGGTTTTGTATACGCTACCTTAATGCAACGCAAAGAACAATAAACAGTAGTCCGGATATTGAAGTTGAACGGGAGTCCGCTTGGGGAACATTATTGAACCGCCGGTTGAGCCGGCTGCACAAACGGCATGTTTACTTTCGTTGAGCCTGCAGGGGTCGGAATATCTTGCATTGTTCCGGATCGGATTCCAGATACGCGCCCTCGATCAGGTCGATGCAATAAGGGATCGCAGGAAACACCGCGTTCAGGCAGTCGTCGATCGCCGAAGGTTTGCCGGGCAGGTTGACGATCAGGCTGTTGCCGCGGATTCCGGCAGTCTGACGCGACAGGATCGCGGTGGGCACGAACTTCAGCGAAGCACTGCGCATCAGTTCGCCGAAGCCCGGCAACATCTTGCTGCATACCGCTTCGGTGGCTTCCGGAGTGACGTCGCGCAGCGCCGGACCGGTGCCGCCGGTGGTGACGATCAAACAGCAGCCTTCCACATCACTCAATTCGCGCAAGGTCGCTTCGATCTGCGGCTGCTCGTCGGGGATCACTCTCGCCACAGCCTGCCACGGCGAGGTCAGCACGCGCTTGAACCAGGCGTGGATCGCGGGGCCGCCCTTGTCTTCGTATTCGCCGCGGCTGGCGCGGTCCGAGACGGTTAAGATTCCAATCCGTGCAACACTCATAGGGCGCCCAGGTTCATTCCTTGAAACCCGCATCATCCTGGAATACTGTGCCATCCAGCAACTGCACCGTCACCTGCTCCCCCGCAACAAGTCCGGTACTTTCGGCGGGCACGACCATCAATCCATCGGCCCTGGCCATGGACAATAACATGCCGCTGCCCTGCGCGCCCGTGGAGGTCGCCGCATAACCTCTTTCGTCCTTCGCCAGCGTAACGCGGACGAATTCGGTGCGGCCGGGCTGATGCTTGATGTCATGGGTCAGTCGCGCCGCGATCGTGCGTCGAAACAGGCGCGCGTGTCCCATCATGCGGCGCAATGCCGGGGCGACGAATTCCTCGAAACACACCATGCTGGAAACCGGATTGCCCGGCAGCCCGAATACAAAAGCTGTTGAGCCAGCGCATTGCTGCGTTGCTCGGTGCTCGCTTCCTTGTCTATTTTCAAGATATGCCTGCGTCGCTGCGCGCCTCGCGCCTTGCACTTCATCCGCCTCAACGGCTTTTGAAGTGACATCATGATTCCGCTGTAATACTCCGAATGCGACAGGATGCCCCGGCTTCATCGCGACACGCCAGAATTTCATCCGCACTCCCAGCGTCTCGAGGATGGGACGCACGTAATCATGCACTCCAACCGAGGAACCGCCCGAGACCAGCAACACATCGAATCTCAGGCCGCGCTGCAGATATTCCTCCAGCTCGGCAGGATCATCGCGCGCGATGCCGAGCAGGTCCGGCTCGATGCCCAGCGCCTGCACCTGAGCCATCAGCGCATAGCTGTTGGAATTCGGGATCTTGTCCGGATCAACGGGATCATCCATGCCTTCCAGCTCGTTGCCGGTGGACAGGATCGCCACCCGCGGACGGCGATATACCCGCACCTGCGCGCACTTCACCGTTGCCAGCACGCCGGTCACGCCGGGCGTGATCTCGGTGCCCACTCTCAGCACCACCTCGCCGTTGCGCATGCCCTCCCCTCGCAAACGTATGTCGTTGCCGGGCTTCACCGCGCGATTGATTTGCGCCTTGTTTTCCGGCAAAGCCAGAGTATCTTCGACGCGTATCACCGCATCCGCCCCTTGCGGCACCGGCGCCCCGGTCATGATGCGCGCACACTGGCCGGCCTTTACGGCCTTGCTTGGCATATCGCCCGCCTTGATGTCCTCGATGATCGCCAGGTGCGCGGGAACGCGAACCAGATCCTCGCTGCGCACCGCGTAACCGTCCATCGCCGACACATCATACGGCGGCAGATCGCGGTTGGCGTGCACGTCTTCCGCCAAAACGCGAGCCAGCGAGTCTTCGAGCTTGACCGTTTCGACACCGAGCGTCGGGACCGTATCGAGTATGGATTTTTGAGCATTTGTTACCGGCAAATATTCCATTACTTCACTCCATGCGACGCGTTCACGACATCCTGCGGGGTATCCATATCCAAAAAGCTGCGCAACCGGGGGTCTGATTCCAGCAGGTCGGACTGATCCACATAGCGGACATCCAGCATCCGCAATGCCGCGCGCAAGCTTGTATCGTACCCGGACAGGCTTTCACGCATCGCGGCAAGACAGCTCGCTGCATAAAAAGCCGCGAGCGGTTGCGGATGTCCCTGCACGACCGGCACGACCGCCTGATATTTTGAACGGTGTTTGGCAAGTTGCTCGACCAATGCCGGTGCCACGAACGGCATATCGCACGCCACGACGAAAGCCCAGGGAGTAGTGATGTGTCCCAGACCGGATACCAATCCGGCCAGCGGTCCGGCATTCGCCGCTCCGTCGCAGACCTGGGGCAGATCGATCTCGGGACGCAGCTGGCGTACGCTGACGACGACGTGCGGAAAGATTTCTTGCATCGCCGCGATCACCCGCTGCAACAATGTCTTCCCGTCCAGCATCAGGTTCGCCTTGTCGCTCCCCATGCGCCGCGAGTCCCCGCCCGCGAGAATAATTGCGGTACAGTCGGGGATCATTTTGGCGCGTATTCCAGCATGAACCGGATGATGCCGCCGATATCGTCGAGCGCAAAATGCGGCAACTGCGGATAGATATCATCGACATCGGTGACTATCGCGATCAGTCCATCCTCGACCGCGCAGCGCGGGGTCGCCGAACATTCGCGGCGCAATACCTCGATCTTGTCGCCGGCGGCATGGGAAAACCCCTCCGCCAGCACGATATCCACCTCGCCCAGAAAACGTTGCGCCAATTGTTTTGGCTCGCGCCGGTCGACCGCATCGGCGACCAGCTGCAGCTCGTTCGAGGTGACCAGCATGCTCAGCGCCGCGCCCGCCTGTTTGTAGCGCCAGCTGTCCTTGCCGGGTGTATCCAGCCGCACCTTGTGATGCGCATGCTTGATCGTGGCCACCCGCATCCCGTTGCCGCTCAGCTCGTGCAGCAGCTTCTCGATCAGCGTGGTCTTGCCGGAGCCTGAATGTCCGACAAAGGAAAATACGTTGGGCATCTTCAAAAAGAATATTCCATTGGATCCCCTCCAGTTCCTTCCCCCTTGCAGGGGGAAGGATAGGATGGGGGTAGAACAAAGCCGGCCTCTACCCCTTCCCTCGCCCTCCCCGTGCAAGGGGGAGAGGATAATAGTAGCTCTACACGAACAGAGGACTTGTTCAGCATTTCATCTTTAGTTATGCAAAGGTCTTTAAGGATGAGGTGTGACCCACGCATCACCCCGCGGCGTGACCTCTTTCTTCCAGATCGGCACGCGCCGCTTCAGCTCGTCGATCATCCACTGGCATGCTTGCAGCGCGGAGGCGCGGTGCTCCGCGCCCGCCGCGATGAACACGATCTGCTCGCCCGCCCCGACTACGCCGATGCGGTGCACGATGCGCGCATCCAGCAGCTTGAATCGGGTGATCGCCTCGTCGCGCAGCTTGTTCATCTCCGCCATGGCCATGCTGCCGTATGCATCGAAACCGATTTGCGTGACCTCATGTCCTTCGGAAAAGTCGCGCGCGCAACCGGTGAATGTGGCGATCCCGCCCATGCGCTTCGAGCCGGCGCGCAGCGCCGCAACCTCTTCATCCTGCGAAAAATCTTCCTGCTGCAGTCGAACCGGATCAGCCATGAGGGTCTCCAAAAATTCAGAGTTCGCCTGAATGCAAGGCGTAGGGAAAATTTCGCAGCGCCGCATATGGCTTATATGTAAGCAAGAAATTTTCCCAGCAACACAGCAGTCGGGATGAAATCACGATTTTATAGGCCCTCACAGTCAGCCGCCGGAGAACTTCGACATGAACACCACCTCGCTGCCATCTTTCAGTGGCAGCGACCTATCGAGCGCATGTTCCCCGTTCACGGCCGCGAAACACACGATCTCGAACGCCTTCGGATATCTGGCCTGCAATTGCTCGCGCAGGTCCTGCAGCCGCAGCCCGGCACGGAATTCCGCCTGCACCTCACTCGCACCGACTCGCTCCGCGACCGGACCGAAGAACATTACTTTTATCATGCGGAATCCTTCGTGCGTTTTTCCGAATCTTCCCGAAACCAGGTTCCAGTCTTGCCGCCGCGCTTTTCTTCCAGCTGGATGTTCTCGATGCGCATGCCGCGATCGATCGCCTTGCACATGTCATAGATGGTCAGCAACGCGACACTGGCGGCACACAGCGCTTCCATTTCGACCCCGGTCTGCCCGACGCAACTCGCCGTCGTCACCACTTTGATGCCAACGCAGCCATGGAGATCGGGTTCCGCGACATCTCCGAATACCACTTCCACGCCGGACAGCGAGAGAGTATGGCACATCGGGATGATCTCGGCGGTGCGCTTCGCCGCCATCACCGCGCCCACATCCGCCACCGTCAGCACATCCCCCTTTGCGATGCTGCCGCTGCGGATACGCGCCAGCGTTTCGGGCTGCATGCGCAGCACGCCGCTGGCGATGGCTACGCGATGCGACGCGGGTTTTTCGGTGACGTCCACCATGCGCGCGCGTCCTGCGTCGGTAAAATGCGTCAGTTCGCTCATTTGCTATCAGCCCCAGAAAGAGAGTTCAACCTACAATTCCTTCCCCCTCGCAGGGGGAAGGTTGGGAATGGGGTAAAAAACGTTGAATGCGCTGGCGCATGGCTTCTACCCCCACCCTAGCCCTCCCCCTGCAAGGGGGAGGAGATAATTCCGCAAACCGTGCAGGCGGGATCCCTGCTGAGCCTGCTGCGCGTGATGCTCATGTCCAGCGCGTTCAGCGTCAGCAGCTTGCCGCTCAGGCCGCGGCCGACGCCGGCCAGCAGCTTGAGCGCTTCGCCCGCCTGCATCGTGCCGATGATACCCGTCAGCGGCGCGAATATGCCAGAGGTCGCGCAGCGCAACTCCTCGGCCTGGCTGTCTTCCGGGAACAGGCAGTTGTAGCATGGGGAATCTTCATCGCGAAAATCGAATACCGCGATCTGCCCGTCGAAGCGGATCGCCGCGCCCGACACCAGCGGCTTGCGCCGCATCAAACAGGCATGGTTGACCGCATAGCGCGTGGCAAAATTGTCGCTGCAATCCAGCACCACGTCGGCCTTTGCGGCAAGCTCGAGCAATTGCTCGCCGTCTGCGCGGATCTGCAGCGCGATGCATTCCACCTCGGGATTGACATCCTGCAGCACAGATTGCGCAGACCTCACTTTGGGCTGTTCCACGGTGGACGTGCGGTGGATGATCTGCCGCTGCAGGTTGCCGAGCTCGACCTTGTCGTGGTCGCACAAGGTCAATCGCCCGACACCGCTGGCGGCCAGATACAGCGCGGCGGGAGAACCCAGCCCGCCCAGCCCGACGATAAGCGCGCTGGCGTCCAGCAGGTGCTGCTGCCCCTCGATGCCGATCTCGTTCAGCAGGATGTGGCGGCTGTAGCGCAGCAGTTGCCGGTCGTTCATGCCCAGACCTTCATGCAGAAAACTGGAGAACGCTGATTATTGGTCATTGCAACGGCGAAGACAACGCCTTTGTCGCGCGCGTCAAACATATAGGCGAAAAAAACGGGCATCTTTCGATGCCCGTCAGTTTGTTGCTTACGTGCTGCGACCGGATAGCCGCAGAACGCAATCATGCTTAGAACGAGTGCTTCACACCGATCGAGATATCCGAAGGATCGGCTGCACCTGTAGTGTTGTTGGTCGTCTTCACGTAGGTGACATACGCCGAAGTGGTCTTGCTCATCGTGCGCGCATAACCGATCGCGTACTGGTTTGCATCGTTGGTAGCACCGGAAGTCGAACCAACTTTGGTGTAAGCGGCGCGGATCCCGTCGTTGGGGGTGACATTGAACAGGGCACCGATGTAGTAATTGGTCCGCTTGTCTTCCGTAGCGGCAGCAGCGTGTGTGTACTTGGTCTGCTCAACCATCGCATTCACCGTGAACTGATCGGTCTTGTAGCCGCCGCCCAGGTTCATCGCGTTGTTCTTGTCGTCAACAAGTATCGTAGTACCGTTCTCAGCCAGATCTCCGCTGCCTAACGTACCATACTTGATATCCTGCCAGCCCAGTTCCGCGAAGATCGGGCCCGCATTGTACATGGCGGCCAGCGAATAAGCCGAACCCTTGGTATCGCCGGAAACAGCGGATTCAGCGCCGAACGGGGTCGCCAACGCGATCGTGAAGCCGCTCATGTCCGGGCTCATGTAGGCGAGCGCGTTGCTCAGACGCAGGTCTTCATACAGCAGGCCGGCGATACCGGCGCCGTTGCTGGCACGGTTGTCGCCTGCGACGTCATAGAACACGTCCAGGCCGCGCCTTGCCACCTTGTAGGGAGCGTCCATGCGGCCGGCCATCAGAGAACCCATGGAGTCGCTCTTCAAGCCAAGGTAGTTGTTGCCTGCGAACAGCTGGTTTGCAGTGGTGGAAGTGTTGACACCAGTATCCGCCTGTACACGTGCATCCAATTGCCAGATCGCAGACGTGCCGCCGCCCAGGTCTTCGGCACCCTTGACGATCAGGCGCGTGTTGTTGCTGTTCAGTTGGTTGTCGGTTTGAGAACCCGCTTCGACGCCATTGTTATAGCTGTCATAAGACATGTTGACCTGGCCGGTCACCGTCGCTTCGGCAAAAGCCATAGCTGGAACGGCCAGAGCAGAAGCGATTGCCAGTGCAATGATTTTCTTTTGCATGTTATGAAACTCCTCATAAGTTTTTAGGTTATATAGCCACCGGGGCCCCGGCGACCTTTTGAAAACCCCCCAAAATGCAGAGAATTCAATGGCGCATTATCCACATCGAATCAGGCAGGGCAAGGAAAAGCGTGGTTTATGTTGCTTTTTTGCAACAAGCGAAAAATCGGGCCGGAAATTCATAAAATTGCAATCTATCCCTGATAGAGGTCTTGAAGCTTGCATCTTGATTCTGCAGTCATCCCCCGATATAGGACATCTCGATCTTCTTTGTTCCGTTCGCGCCTGCCGCCAAGGCGTCCGTCGCGGCCGAGCGCAATTCCGAATAACGGTCTGCGCGCTGCTGCCAGCACCCGGTGATCAAAGCCGTCAATTCGACATCGGTTGCACCCGCGCGCAAAGGACCGCGCAGATCCAGTCCTGAGCCGGCGAACAGACAGGTGTACAGCTTGCCGTCGGTCGAGAGGCGGGCGCGGCAGCAGTCGCGGCAAAACGCTCGGGAGATCGAGGCGATGACGCCGATCTCGCCGCCGCCATCCGCATACGCCCAGCGTTCCGCCACATCGCCGATGCGATCGGCTTCGATTGGATGGATCGGGAACTGCCTGCCGATCTGGTCCAGGATCTCCCGCGCCGTGACCACGTCGTCCATGCGCCATCCGTTGGTGTTGCCCACGTCCATGTATTCGATGAAACGCAGCACGACCGCGCGCCCGGAAGAATTCTCGGCCCGAAAATGCGCCGCCATGGGGACGATCTCGTGATCGTTGACGCCGCGCCTGACCACCATGTTGACCTTGACGGGGGCGAACCCGGCACGCTGCGCCGCCGCGATGCCCCCGAGCACGGTGCCGACCGGAACCCGGGAATCGCTCATGCGGCCGAATATCTCGTCGCTCAGCCCGTCCAGGCTGACGGATACCCGCGACAACCCCGCATCCCTGAGTTGCTGAGCGCTACGGGACAGCAACACGCCATTGGTGGTCAGCGTGATCTCCAGCGGTTTCCCCGCCGGCGTGCGCAGCGCGGCGAGCATAGCGACAAGCTGTTCGAGGTCGCGGCGCAGCAGCGGTTCGCCACCCGTCAGCCGTATCTTTTGCACGCCCAGCGCGACGAACGATTGGGCCAGCCGTGTGATCTCCTCGAAATTGAGCAATTCGGCGCGCGGCAGGAACGCGTGATGGGTATCGAAAAATTCGCGCGGCATGCAGTAGGTGCAGCGCAGGTTGCAGCGGTCAGTGACGGAAATGCGCAGGTCGCGCAGCGGTCGCTGCAAGGTATCGGCAATCGCCGGCGCGTCGCTGCGCATGCCGTCGCCGCGATCCATCATTCCATGACCCCGTAGCAATAGTTGGTGAGAAAATCGACGATGGGTTCCTTGGCGACCAGTTGCTCGAACACGGCTGCCGCCTGAGCGTAGTCGCCTGGAATGAAGCGGTCTTGTGCCGCCCCGTGGGTAACGATCTCCAGCGCCGCGGGTATCATGGACCGCACCATCTCCAGCGTCACCTTGCGCCCGTCATCGAGCACGCCGCGCGGGCTGTGGACCCACTGCCACACCTGCGACCGGGAGATCTCCGCGGTGGCCGCATCCTCCATCAGGTGGTGGATCGGCACGCATCCGGTGCCGGACAGCCATGCGCCGATATAGGCGATCGCCACCTCGATATTGAAATGCAATCCCGCTTCGGTGATCGGGCTTTGCGGTTCGAATCTCAGCAGGTCGGCCGCCGTGGCTTTCACATCCTCGCGTTTCCGGTCGAGCTGGTTTGCAGCGGGCATCAGCCGGTCGAACACCTCCATCGCCAGCGGCACCAGCCCGGGGTGCGCGACCCAGGTACCGTCGTGGCCGTCGCTGGCTTCCCGCTCCTTGTCGATACGCACGTTGTCCAACGCCGCCTGGTTTGCCGCGGCATCATCCTTGATCGGGATCTGCGCCGCCATGCCGCCCATCGCGTGCGCATTGCGGCGGTGGCAGGTCTTGATCAGCAGCAGCGAATAGGCATGCATGAAAGCGGATGTCATGGTCACTAGGCCGCGGTCGGCGAGGATGAAATCCGGGTTGCGGCCGAATTTCTTGATGCAGCTGAAGATGTAATCCCAGCGCCCGCAGTTCAGCCCGGCCGAATGCTCGCGCAATTCGTAGAGGATCTCGTCCATCTCGAATGCCGCGGGCAGGGTCTCGATCAGCACCGTCGCCTTGATGGTGCCGCGGCGGATGCCGATCCAGTCCTGGGCATGGATGAAAACCCCGTTCCACAACCTGGCCTCAAGATGACTCTCCATCTTGGGCAGGTAGAAATACGGCGCAGTGCCGCGGGCCAGCAAAGCCTTTGCATTGTGAAACAGATACAGGCCGAAATCGAACAGGCTTGCAGACACCGGCTTGCCGTCCACGGTCACGTGCTTCTCCACCATGTGCCAGCCGCGCGGGCGCACGAACAGGATCGCGGTCTCTTTGTTCAACTGGTAGGTTCTGCCGTCCGGGTTGACATGCCTGATCGTGCGGTTGACCGCATCGCGCAGGTTGATCTGCCCTTCGATCACGTTGTGCCAGTTCGGGGTCATGGAATCTTCCAGGTCCGCCATGTACACCCTGGCTCCGGCATTCAAGCCGTTGATCAGCATCTTGCGTTCCGCCGGGCCGGTGATCTCGACGCGCCGGTCCATCAGCTCGGCGGGCACCGGCGCGATGGACCAGTCGCTATTTCGAACGGAAGCGGTCTCCGCCAGAAAATCGAACAACCTGCCGGATTCCAGTTCGGTCTGACGCTGGGCCCGCCGTTCCAGCAAGTTCAGGCGCTCCGGTCCGAACTTGCGCTCCAGTTCGCCAATGAACGCCAGCGCCTCCGGGGTGAGGATGCTCGCTTGCTCCGGCGTGACCGAAGCGCTGATGGATATTCCTGCGGGATATGACATGTCCGGCTCCTCGATGGGATCGCATTACGCCACGCGGTTTCGGGGCGAACCCGCGACGAAGGCCTCGATATTGTCGACGAGTTGATCGGCCAAAACCTGCATCGCCGATCTTCCCGACCATGCGATATGAGGAGTCAGAATGAAATTGGGCAGATTAAGTTCCAACAGCGGATTCCCGCCCGCAGGCGGTTCCCTGGTCAGAACGTCGAAACCTGCTCCGCCGATCCGCCCGGCACGCAGCGCATCCAGCAGGGCGGATTCATCCACCAGACCGCCGCGTGCGGTATTGATCAGCAATACGTGCTTGCGCATGCGCGCGAACTCGGCCGCGCCGATCAGGTTGCGCGTCTCGGCATTGAGCGGCAGATGCAGCGTGATCACATCGCTGTCCTGCAGCACCGTGTCGAAGGCGGCATAACCCGGCCTGGTCTCGCTGGCCCCTTTCCGTTCCGCATACAGAACTTTCATGCCGAATGCCAGGGCGATCTGCTCCACCGCCTTGCCGATCGCGCCATGTCCGATGATGCCCAGCGTGCTGCCATACAGGTCGTTGACCGGATGGGTGAACAGACAGAATTGCGTCGCCGCCTGCCATGCGTCGTTGCGCACATCGGCGTGGAACGCCAGCAGGTTGCGGCGCAGCGCCAAGATCAGCATGAAGACATGCTCGGGCACGGTATGCACCGAGTAGTTGCGTATATTGGATACGACGATGCCGCGTTCGCGGCAGTATTCGATATCGACGTTGTCCGTGCCGGTGGCGGCGACCGCCACCATCTTGAGACCGGGCAATTGTTGCAGTACCTGCCTGCTCAGCACCACCTTGTTGGTGATTGCGATGCTGGCGTCCTTGAGCCGCTCAAGGGTCTGTTCAGGTCCGGTTACTGGGTACTCTTTCCAGTGGTGGTCGAATTTCGGGCGGCGGAAATCGGCGATGCAGGTCGATGCGTCGAGGAACACGATCTCTTCCATCATGTCATTCGCCCATGCCCGACATGCGTTTGACGACCTTTACCACCGCCGCGGAATCCAGATTGGAGTCGCCGGTGCCCATCAGCGCGTTCAGATGCTGCGTGACCAGGGCGGCTGCGGGCAGCGCCACGCCCAGCTGGTGCGCGGTCTCCATCACGATGCGCATGTCCTTCTGGTGCAAACCGACCTTGAAGCCGGGTTTGAATTCGTTGTCCAGCATGCGCTTTCCATGCACTTCCATCACCTTGCTGCCGGCGAATCCGCCCATCAAGGCCTCGCGTACCTTGGCGGCGTCGGCGCCGTTCTTGCGCGCGAAGGTCAGCGCTTCGGCCACCGCCTCTATCGTCACCGCCACCACGATCTGGTTGCATGCCTTGGCCACCTGGCCAGCGCCGTTGTCACCGATGTGGACGATGTTCTTCCCCATCAATTCGAGCAGCGGCTTGACGCGCTCGAATACGTTGGCTTTTCCACCCACCATGATGGACAGTGTGGCGTTGATCGCGCCGGTCTCTCCGCCGGAAACGGGCGCATCCAGCATGTCGACGCCCTGTTTCGCGAGCCGTTCGGCAAATACCTTGGTTGCGGTCGGCGAGATGGTGCTCATGTCGACGATCACGCTCCCGCTGCGCGCCTGTTTAGCAGCACCGTTTTCACCGAAGATCACGCTTTCGACATCCGGCGTGTCGGAAACGATCAGAAAGATCACGTCGGCATGTTTTGCCACTTCCGCTGCGGACGAGCAGGCGGTCGCGCCCGACTCCACCAGCTTCTTCGTCGCTTCGGGACGGCGCGCATAGACCCACAGCCTGTGCCCGCCCTTCATCAAGTTCTGCGCCATGGGGCCGCCCATGATGCCGGGGCCGATAAATCCGATGTTGACTGCCATATCCGTTCTCCTGAGTATCAAGCGTTAATTCGTTAATTCATCAACCAGACTGTGACGGGCAGCGTAAGCTAATACAGTACGGTGGTCCAACCGATCAGCAATGCAGCCGCGTCGGTATCCAGATGAAAGCGGTCGGACAAGATCAGCGCCGACATCATGGTCGGCATCCCCGCTTCTATCATTGCCGCATGTTGTGGTTCCGTATTATGCGCGTAAATCACCGACGCGACACCCGCCACTGCCAGCGGCATCAGCGCGGTTTTCACCGCAGCCACGCCCAGAATCGGTGCGCGGGGCTGCAGGTCGCGCCAGGGAATGGACAAACCGAGCACAAACATCATCACCGGAACGGTCGCTTGCCCGATCATGCGTCCCGCATGGATCGGCGGCTCGAACACGACGCCGCTCATGTGCAGCAGAGCCCCGGCGATAAACGCCCAGATCGGCGCTATACCCAGCATCAATCGCCAGATCGGCGGATGCAGGCTGGCGGATTCGGGAGGGCCCGGCTTCGTACAGATCCATACACCCAGACTCCATACCAGGGCATCGTCATCAGCATATCGTTGAACGCGGCATAACGCGGCGCATCGGGGCCATAGAGAAACGTCAGCACCGGCACGCCAACATAAAACGTGTTGCCGAACATGCCGCTCGCCATCAGGGCGGCACGCGTGCCGCTATGCATCCCGCGTCCAAAGGGCGACCGGTAGAGCAACAGATACAGCAGTCCTCCTGACAGCAACGAACCGATGCCGACCCAGCAGAGAGATCGGCAGCATGACCTCTATCATCAGCTTCAACAGATGATGCAGATCCATGTGCCTTTACTCCGGCTTGTTCTGCAATATCAGCCCAGCGTGGGCATGCTCAACGAAGCAGCACTCCTCGCCTCCACCTCCGGCCAGCGTGTCGTGATCGCCTTGGTGCGGGTGTAGAAATAGATTCCTTCCATACCGTGCATATGCAGGTCTCCAAACAGCGAGGATTTCCAGCCGCCGAACGAGAAGAACGCCATCGGCACCGGAATGGGCACGTTGATGCCGACCATGCCGACTTCGATCTCGTTCTGGAAACGCCTTGCAGCCGCACCGGAAGAAGTGAAGACAGCGGTGCCGTTCGCGTAGGGATTGTTGTTAACCATGCTGATCGCCGCGTCAAAGGTGGCGACACGCAGCACGATCAGCACCGGGCCGAAGATCTCCTCCTTGTAAATCTTCATATCGGTGGAAACATGGTCAAACAGCGTAGGCCCGACGTAGAAACCTTTCTCGTAGCCCGGCACCCTGATGCCGCGCCCGTCCGTCACCAGCCTGGCGCCCTGCTGCACGCCGCTGTCGATGTAGCCGACGATCTTGTCTCTATGCTGCGCGGAGATCACCGGGCCCATGTCGACCCCTTTCTTGTCACCGGGACCGACCACCAGTTTCTCGGCTCGTTGTTTCAGCTTGGCCACGAGTGCATCTGCGATATCTCCCACCGCGACCACCGTGGAGATCGCCATGCAGCGCTCGCCGGCGGATCCGTACGCGGCGCCCATGATCGCATCGGCGGTGAAATCCAGTGCGGCATCGGACAAAACGACGGCGTGGTTCTTCGCGCCGCCCAGCGCCTGCACACGCTTGCCGTGGTGGGCTGCGGTCTCGTAGATGTATTTCGCGACCGGTGTCGAACCGACAAATGAGATGGCACGCACGTCGGGATGGGACAGCAGCGCGTCCACCGCCTCTTTGTCGCCCGGCACGACGTTGAACACGCCATCCGGCAATCCGGCTTCCTTGAACAGTTCGGCCATGCGCAGGCTGCAGGAAGGTACTTTCTCGGATGGCTTGAGCACGAAGGTGTTGCCGCAGGCGATCGCGATCGGGAACATCCACATCGGCACCATCGCGGGAAAATTGAACGGGGTGATGCCGGCACACACGCCGATCGGCTGCAGCATCGAGTGACAGTCGACGCCGCGGCCGACATTTTCCGCGTGTTCGCCTTTGAGCAGATGCGGCGCGCCGACCGCGAATTCCACCACCTCGATGCCGCGCTGCACCGAACCGGATGCGTCTTCCAGCGTCTTGCCATGTTCTTCGCTGGCCAATTGCGCCAGTTCGGCTCGATGCGTTTCGAGCAGTTCGCGGAACTTGTTCAGGATACGGCTGCGGCGCAGCGGAGTGGTGTCGCGCCAGGCAGGAAAAGCGGTCTGGGCAGCGGCAACTGCGCTTTCCACATCCGCGCTACTGGCCAGCGGCACCTGGCGGATGACCACCCCGATAGCCGGGTTGTACACGTCGCCGAAGCGAGCGCTGCTGCTGATGGTACGCTGGCCGTTTATCCATAGTTGTAAGGTGGGCTGTGACATGTCGATTTCCTCAAGACTGCGCTGGTTATGCAGAAGCTACATAGCAGATCGCGGCGCCGTGATCGTTGCCACCTTTTGCCAAAGGTCTGTCAACAAGAAATGAGCAGTCGTGCTAACGTAGCTCCGCCTGCTGGCCAGCGTCAATTTTTGATCATTTATGGATTTAACGATAGATATAGTCGGGTAACCACATGGCGATCTGCGGGAAGGTATACACAATCGCCATCGAGATAAATACCATCACGAGGAACGGAAACGCTCCCGCGAAGATCTGGTTCAGCGTCACATGCTTCGGTGCCACGCCTTTGAGGTAATAACACGACATCGCCATCGGCGGCGTCAGGAACGAGGTCTGGATATTGAGCGCCACGATCACACCGAAAAACACCGGGTCGATGTTGAAGTGATGGAGCAACGGCAGAAAGATGGGCACGAAAATGATGATGATTTCGGTCCACTCCAGGGGCCAGCCCAGCAAAAAGATGATGAACTGGGTGAGCAGCATGAAGGTGACCGGGGTCAAATGCAGCCCCAGCACGAAGTTCTCCACGACGGACTGCCCACCAAGGTAGGAGAACACCGAAGAAAACGTCCACGATCCCACGAACAGCCAACACACCATCGCTGCCGTACGGGCAGTCAGAAACACCGCTTCTTTCAGGCGCTGCCAGGTGAACTGCCGATAACCGATCGCGAGGACGATCGATCCCGCGGCGCCGAGCGATGCCGCCTCGTTGGGCGTTGCCAGACCGAACAGGATCGCCCCAAGCACGCCGAGGATCAGGAACGCCAGTGGGAAAAATGATGTCGCCAGCAGCCAAACGACTTGCAGCCACGGAATGTCGGTTTGCTCCTTGGGCAGCTTGGGCGCGAGCTTGGGGTTAAGCGAGGATCGTCCGATGACATAAACCATATACAGGCCGGCAAGGAGGAACCCGGGAAGAAACGCTGCAGCATATAGCCGCACCACGGACACGCTGGCCATGGCGCCGTAAAGGATCAGCATGATGCTGGGCGGAATTAGTATCCCCAGGCAACCGCCCGCCGCCACTACCCCAGCCGAGAGCTTGGTGTCGTACCCGGCCTTGAGCATCGCCGGAAAGGCAAGCAGCCCCATCAGTGTCACCACCGCGCCCACGATACCGGTGGCGGTCGCGAACAGTGCGCAGGTTGCCAGTGTGGCCACGGCCAGCGAACCGGGAACGTGCTTCATGGAGACCTGCAGGCTGTGAAACAGCCGGTCCAGGAGGTTGGAACGCTCCACCATGTAGCCCATGAACAGGAACAGCGGCACCGCGATCAGCACGTCGTTGGACATCACGCCGAAGGCGCGCTGCACCACCAGCGGAAAGATATTGTCGCCCATGGCGTAATAGCCGAATCCCACGCCGAGCGCGATCAGCGTGAATGCAATGGGGAAACCAAGGAAAATGATGGCGATGAACCCCGCCATCATCAGCATGCCAACTTGCGGATCGGTCATTTATGCGCTCCCCCATGATGCGGTTTGCCCTCGATTTCTTCGAGGATCTGTTTTCCGGTCATACCCGCCTTGGCATCTTCGAGGATCACTTTCTCCAGCTCCTCGACGTCGTGCTGGCGCTGTGGCAGCTTGCCGTCCCGAATGGTGATCACGCAGCGGACCACCTCGACGATTCCCTGCAGTATCAGGAAAAACGCGGCCAGCGGAATAATGCCCTTGAACGGCCAGATCGGAGGACCGTTCGGGCTGGACGCACTATGCTCATCGGCGAGATACGACATGTGGAAAAAATCGAACCCGGAATAAAGCAACGCCAGCATCCCGGGAAAGAAGAACAGAAAATAAAGAACCAATTCGATGCTGGCCTGAACCCGTATCGGCAACCGGCGGGAAACAAAATCACCCCGCACGTGCGCGTTCCTCGATACGGCATAGGCCCCCGCCATCATGAACATCGTGCCATAACAAATGTATTCGGTATCGTAGGCCCAACCC
>Ga0335085_10003629_pt1 | contig 26496 bp, 19 predicted proteins | sample Lox_Sample_45_FD_206712 | JGI IMG/M metagenome (GOLD analysis project Ga0335085, IMG submission 206712) | Soil microbial communities from Loxahatchee National Wildlife Refuge, Florida, United States - Lox_Sample_4.5 | ecosystem: Environmental > Terrestrial > Soil > Wetlands | place: USA...
ATCACCGCCTACGAGACCGGCCTGGTAACGGCACCGCACTGACCGCGCCAGGGTCGGGGTGGCCACATCACCAGCCGCCTACCAATTCACGTGCTGAATCGGTGCTGACCCTAACGCCGTCGGGCACGCCGGTCCGCCCGCAGGTATACGGGAGCGCAACCACCATCATCGGGATACAGCATGTCCTGCTGCAGCGGGCAGCCGCTCGCGTACCTCCGCAGTGAAGTCCCGGACGGCCGCGACGTCGGCTCGCGGGCGCAGGACACGGACCAGGTCGCGGACGTAGCGGACGCTGCGGGCCGAGGTGAGGCGGACTGTCAGGTCCAGTGCCTGCCGCCCGACAACCGACGCCTGCACTGGCTCGTCTTGCGCCGCGTAGGCGGTGGCGAGCAGGGAGAGATTAAAGGCCCGGCCGCGGACGTAGCGGCTGTCCATGTCCAGGGAGCGGCGGGCGTAGCGCGCGGCGTGGCTGGCCTCGCCGAGGTCGCGGAAGCACTGGGCCATGCGGGCGGCCAGGTACGCCTCGTCGAAGTAGGCGAGCCAGGCCGGGTCGTCCTCGCGGGCGGCGCGGTCGAAGGTCTGCTCGGCCCTGGCGAGGGCGGCGCCGCAGGCGTGCGCGTCGTTGCGTGCGGCGTGGCCGTGTGCTTCCATGACCAGGCACTCGGTGAGCAGGGTGGCCGACCCGTGGCGGACGGCTGCGGCCTGGGCGGCCCGGGCCAGGTCGACCGCCTCATCCGGTCGGGCTAGGTAGAGCGCCTGGTGCGCCTGAGCGGCGAGAACCTCCGCCGCAAGGGCATGGTCGTCGGCATGCCGCGAGTAGGCCAGGGCCTGGGTGAGGTATCGCTGGGCCAGGCCGTGCCAGTGCCGGACGGGCGGAACGACGGTTTCGGGCTCGTCGCGGTCACCCGATGCGGGAGGATCGGAGCGTGACCGCGAGACGCGCCGGATGTTCCTCGCATGCGGCTCCCGGGAGACGACATTGAGCAGCGAACTGGCGGAACGAGTGGCGGAGTTGCGGCAGAAGGGCCGCACGCCGAAGGAGATCGCCCGTGCACTGGGCCTGCGCCCCGCCGACGTGACGCCGCTCATCAGGGCGATCGGGTCGCAATCGCCGAGACGCGAGGCGCCGGTGGCGGGCTGCTGGGTAACCGGGCACTGGTCAGACGGGCTCAGCGTGACCGGGCATGCCGACTGGCCCGGCCTGCCAGCCGCGGAATCGGAGTCCGGGGAATCCGGCCTAGTGGGGGTCCTCGTGGCCCGCGACACCGGCAGCGCGATCGTGGCGTGCGGCTTCCTGGTCGATGTCTTCTGCCTGGGCGTGAAGGACACCAACGGCCCGGAGACGATGGACCGGCGCAAGCTCTCCGTCTTCACCCGGACGTTCTTCAGCGCGTGGCCCGGACAGGCCACCGTCGCGGCACCGCTGGACCTGGCCCGACACGTCGTGCTCGGGGCGGTGGACTACGCCCGGGACCTGGGCTTTGAACCGCATCCCGACTTCGCCAAGGGCGCTGCGCTGCTAGGCGACTGGGAAGCGGGCAACAGCGACGTGACGTTCGGCCGGGACGGCAAGCCGTTCTACATAAACGGCCCGCGCGACGACACCTACGGCAACCTGGCGAAACTGCGGCGGACGGCCGGCAACGGGAACTTCGACTACCTCGTCAAGTCCCCCGGCCCCGCTTACTAGTACTAGTCCGTACTGAATCGTGCTGACACCCCGGTGGCCAATATGTGGTCTACGCTGCGGAAACTGCCCGCTGGTCCACGATCACCCAGATCTGCTCAGCCGAGTCCGCGGGCGAACCGGCTAACCGCCGCAGACAAGGTCTGGTCGATGAGCTGGTCTATTTCCTCCCAATGACTATCCACGTCATGCGTATAGACGAGGGTGACGCTATCGGTTGGTTTCAGGTCTAGGAGCGGTTCTGGCGTGTGTGCGTCTGTCTCGTCCGGTGACTCGGGGACGAGGGACTCGGCGTAGGCCGTGACCGCGAGCACGCCAGTCTCGCCGTGTCCAACTTTCTGCACCGCTACGAGGTAACGGAGCGTCTGCCCCAGCACGGTCAAGTGCAGCCGAACCCACCATGACCCCTGAGCCAGATTGGTGTAGAAGTCGACCTCCCGCGCAGCTGAGATGATCTGGCGCCGCCAGTAAGTCGCCTGTTGCTCGGGTGGCGCAGCGCTGGCAAGCGTGCAATACGCATCGGGATCGACCTCACGGAAGGCATCTTTGACGCCGTTTCCTAGCTCGCGGATGAAGGGAACAAGCCGTTCCTGGACGCGGGCGGCCAGTTCGGCTGCCCGAAGAGCTACCTCGGCAGTGTCCACGGCACGCAGGTCTCTGATACGTCCGGCGTAGGCACGTGCCACGCTAATCGCGCCTGACGCTGGCACAGTGGGTCTTGCTGGGCGTTCAAGTTCGCCACGCAGCGCGACTATCTCCAAGCGGGAGAAAAGTCGGATTAGTCTCCGCAGGTCGCCCTCATTGGCCTCATCCAGAGACTCGATGTACTCCTCGCGGTCGCGTCTGTCGACAACGAGGGGCGCGTATCTCGCTTGTAGCAGGCTGAGCAGTGTGAGAGCACGCGCCACACGCCCGTTGCCGTCTTCAAAGGGGTGTATGCAGATAAAGCGATGGTGCAGCCACGCGGCCCTAACAACCGGGTGGACTGCGGCGCTTTCCTGGTACAGCTCGACCAAGCGCTCCATCTGCGGCTGCACCTGATCCGGTGGGGTGTATTCGAGGAAGGTCCCATCTGGGCGACGGACATGATTAGGCCAAGTTTTCCACTGGCCGTGATGCAGTGGTGCCTCAACGACGCGCCCTATGGTGTCGGTTGCTGTATAAGTTGCTTGATCCCGGGTGATCGCGCCGTGCAGCTGACGAACGAACCAAACCGTCAGCGGCGTTCCCTCCCGCGCCGCTTCCGCCATGAACTCTAGGGCCTCGAACTGACTACGGATAAGCGCAAGAACGTCATCGTCGATGCCCCCTTCCCGCTCGGCAACCTTCGCCGTAAGCCCCTCCGCTACGAGAGCCTCGGTCACTCCCCAGTCCACGTCGTACAGTCGCTCGATAATTCCGGTCTCAATCGCATGCCGCCGAAGGCTGCGCTGACGGCTCTCTGCGAAGTCCTCCGGACTCTCACGGGACAGGACGTCTTCCCAGGCTTCGCGGAGCACGTCGACATTCGCCAGGACGGCGCTCAGGTCGCCGTTGGTCTCCGGCAAGGGTTCGACGTCACGCCACCGCATGCGTACCTCGGTCATGTCGTGAGGATAGATCAAGTACAAGCTGGTCGTCGGCCACAGCTATCAGGAAGACTTCCAGTGGGCCACCGCTAGGCAGGGGCGGCACCGGAATCCATCGCGCACTCACCGTGTTCCCTCCACGCTTCCGTCCCCATTTTCGCCTCAGGCGCTCCGATCACTTCGTTGCCGCTGGCTCGCCAAGCGGCATCGCGGTCACCCACCAGATCTTTGGACACCTCGTCCCAGCGCTTCGACCGCGCCCGCATCGCCCTTGACGCCGCTAACCACAAGAACAGGAAGCAGTAGTAGCCCCGGAAAACGGTGCTGAATCCGTGCTGACCTCTTGCTGTCCGACATGTCATCTACCTGCGGAAACTGCCCGCTGGTCCACGATCACCCAGATCTACGAGGGCACCAACCAGGTCCAGCGCATGGTCATGGCGCGGCAGCTGCTTAAGTAGTGATATCGGGCCGTCCGGGTGACTGCTGGCCGCCTGACCGCGGGGCGCCATCCTTAGGCGGTCCTGGGGCTGCCCGCCCCGACTGCCATGTCGCAGATTACCGGGGACGGGCCGTCTGCTCGGGCGGCGCGGACCCCGTGCGCGGCCAGGATGGCGGCGACCCGGCGGGCGATCCACTGGTCGCCCGCCGCGGTCGGGTGCAGGCCGCCGTTCGCGTGGCCGAATTGCCACCGTCCGGCCAGCGGGTCCATGATGACCGCTCCGGGGTCGGCCGACCGGGCGGCGGCCACGATCGCCTGGTCGATTGCGCGCAGCGCCGGGGTGCCGTCCGCCGTTGTCGAGAACGTGGTCAGCAGTGCGATCCGGGCGTGCGGTGCGGCCGCGCGGATCTGGCTGATCACCGCGCGGACCCGGCTGGCCTCGATCGAGGCCGGCACGCCCTCGTCGTCGTGTCCGGCTTGGACGATGACGAGCTCCGGGTTAAGGCGGCCCAGGTCTTCCTCTTCGAGCAGCCTGGACATCGACCCGGTTCCGCCCGGGCCGCCGCGCGCGTAGCCCGCCCCCGACACCCCGTAGACCACGGCGTTCCAGCGCAACTCCCGCGCCAGCTGCACCGCCCAGGACTGCACCGGGTTGCCCGGGCCGACCCCGGCTGTGTACGACGCCCCGACAATGGCCGCCACCGGGGCCCGGAGCGCGGTTGCCTCGATTCGTGTCTCGCAGCCACGGAGCGTATCGGCCACCGCCAGCAGGGCGGAGCCCGGACCCGGCCGGTCCTGGACGAGCCGTACCGATGAGTAGAACGGCACGGCCACGCCTGCACGGCTCCGCGTCACCCAAAACGACAACAGCAGGCTGCAGGCGAGAACGATCGCTCCGAAAACCGCGAGCCGGGTGTGACGCCTACGCATTTCCCTTGAGCCAGGACTTGCCGAGGGACACGATGCGCTAGGTCTTCCTGAGGGCCTGGTGATCACGGCTCCAGACCGCGCTCGGGAATCGCGGGAACTTGACGTCAATGCCCGGGCGGACGTAAGCAACCGGTAGCTGGTGAGGTAGGTGCCGGTTAGTCCGGGAACTTGCTGGTCAACGGCGGCGGACTGGTTCACGCCGGTTGTCTGGCTCATGTCTTCAGGGTCGCGACGGGCCGGCCTGGGCGGCATCGGTCCGATCACTCAGCTCGCATGCGCCGCTACTCATTCGGACCTGAGTACCCAAGCAGCGACGAGGCCAATCGCTTCCGGCCAGGTCTACGAGGGCACCAACCAGGTCCAGCGAATGGTGATGGCGCGGCAGCCGCTGAAGGGTCGATGCGGCCGCGGTCTTCGGTTCTCCGGTGAACCGCACTGGCCTGGGTGCAATAGATGAAGTGATGAACGACGGCGAGCTGATCGCGGCCCTGGCCGCGGGCGACGACACGGCGCTGCGCGAGCTGTTCGCACGGCACGCACCGTGGCTGGCCGCCCGCCTGCGGGCCGCGCTGCCGCCGCCGGACGTCGAGAATGTGCTCCAGGAGACGGTCCGCACGGACATCGCCGTGTCCGGCCCGGAAGGAGACGTGCTGCGCCTCATGTACGTAGAAGACCGCCCCGTCGCCGAGGTCGCCGCGCTGCTTGGCGTCCCGGCCGGCACGGTCAAGAGCCGTGCCCTCCGCGGGCGTGCTCGTGCTGGCAAGGAACGTGATCGGGTTCACCGGCCTCGGGCTGGCGTGCTCGCTGGTTACCGGCGGCCTGCTCGCCTGGACGCTGCCGCTCGGCTACATGATGTGCTGCCAGTACGCACTGCTCGAACTCTGGCGTGCCCCGTGGACCTGGCCGGTCCGCCCGCCCGCCGACCGCGGCGCCTGGATCGCCGCGTCCCTGGTCCTCGCGGCGGGCCTGCTGCTGTTCACTCTCCGCGGCCCCCGCACCCGCCTCAGCGACGACAGTTAACGGGCAGGAGAATCCGCTGTCGCACCCGACGCAGGTCTATCTGTCAGCCGCCTCCGCCGCCGAGCGCGACGATGTGAGCTGGCCCGGTAGCCGCGTTCCCGCGATGACCGCGATGAGGGCGACCGCGATGGCGAACGAGAACGCCAGCGCGACTCCGGTGCCGTGCCCGGTCCCGGTGGTGGCGGCGGCGACGATCGCTCCCGCCACTCCGATGCCGACGGCCTGGCCAAGCACGTCGCAAAGCTGGAGAGCCGAGGTCGCCCGGCCCTCCTCACCGGGCGCCGCGCGATCGAGCGTAGTCAAGGACAGCGGGGCGTAGGCGGTGCCGATACCGCCGCCGGCCACTGCCCATGCCACGATGCCCAGTGCGGGAGGCACAGACGGCAGGAGCACCGCGCACATCAGCGCGAGGCCAGCGACAACCAGGCATTGTCCAGCCCGGACCAGACGGCGCGGGCCGTAGCGGGCGATGCACCGGGCCTGCACCCACGATCCTGCCGTCCAGGTGAGGGTCGACGCGGTGAGTGCGATGGCGGCAAGCGCCGTGGGGGCATGGCGAACTGTCACGATCGCGTACGGCACGTAGGCGTCACCCGAGAAGAAGCAGCAGGTCAGCAGCGCCCGGCTGAGGATGGCCGCGGTCAGTCCTGGGCGCGCGGTCAGGTGCCTGGGCGGTGTCAGCTGACGCAGCGATGCGGCGAGCAGGATTCCGCCCGCGATACCGCCGGCGACGGCCACCGGCACGACGCCGGAATTGAGCGATGCGAGCGCCGCGCCGGCGCCGGCGACCACGCCGAGCACGGCCAGGTACGGCACCGTCGCCGGTTCCGTATTGGCGGGGGCCGGGACGTTCCGCAAGGCAAGCACGACAAGCGCTCCGGCCGCGACCACCAGCGGGATCAGGCCGAGGAACACCCACCGCCAGCCCACCGCCGTGGCCACCAGGGCGGCGATAGCCGGCCCGACCAGGCCGGGCACCACCCAGGCGGTGGACAGCACGGCGAACATGCGCGGCCGCGCGTGGTCCGGATAGCACCGGGAGATCGCCACGTAGGCCACCGCGGGCACGACTCCCGCGCCAAGGCCCTGCACCGCCCTGCCCGCCACGAGAACCGACATGTCCGGCGCGGTCCCGCCAATGACCAGGCCGAGGACGAACAGGCCAAGCCCGGCGAGCATCGGCCGCCCCAGGGGCGCGCGGTCGGCCAGTGTCCCGGCCACCACGATTCCGACCAGGCTGGCAAGCAGGAACGCGCTGAACACCCAGCCGTACAGACGCAGGTCTCCCAGGTGGCGTACGACCAGCGGCAGGATGGTGGCGACCGCGAGTGCCTCGAACGCCACGAAGGTCACCGCGAGCACCAGGCCAGCCGTTAGCGGGCGGCGCGACGGCGCCCAGATGCCGTCCGCCGGTCCGGCTGCCGTCGTTGCGGTGCTGTCCACATCCGTGCTCACCAGGTGAGGGTAGAACTTCAACTGCGGTTGAGGTCAAGTACGACGGCCTGCCATGCCGCCGGCACGGGCCGTCGAGCGCCTCCGCTGACCGGCCGTCCCGGTGCAGCGCTGTCATCGGCGTCTGCAACGGGCCGCCGGTGGACGTGGTCACGGTCGCCGCCACAGTCGGCAAGGACGCGTGGCAGGGCCGGTAATGTCGCGTAGGTGACTGACCCGTTTGCCGGCGGAGCGCGGAACGCCTGGCCGGCGCCGCGGGTCGTCCTGATCCACGGCGCCGCCACTACCAGTCGTGTCTGGCGCCGGGTGCGCCCGCTGCTCACCGGCTTCGACGTGGCGGTGCCCGACCGTCCGTGCAGCGGCGACCTGGCAACGGAGGTTGACGCACTGCGCGCGCAGTGCGCGGGCGCGCTTGTCGTCGGCGTGAGCGGCGGCGCGACGCTCGGCCTCGCGCTTGCCGCTGCCGGAGTGCCGATGGCGGCGGCGCTGCTGCATGAGCCCGCCGTCGGCTCGCTGCTGCCCGGCCTCCTCGACGGCGTCCGTGCTGCCTACGCCGCGGGCGGCGTTCCCGCCTTCGCACGCGCCCTTTACGGTCCAGCATGGACCGAGGCTGAGGCCCCGGCCGACCCGGCCGCGGTTGCCAGGGACCTGGCCATGTTCTCCGCGTTTGAACCGGCGGCCGCTGCCCCGGATATGGGGGAAGGGCGGGTCGTCATTACGGTCGGGGAGCGTTCTCCGGCAATGCGCCATGAATCGGTGAGCCGGCTCGCCGAGCGGTTCGGCTATCCCGTCTGGGTGATCCCCGACGCGGGCCATGCCGTCCACCTCACGCATCCGGCGGCATTCGCCGATCTGATCCGCCGCGCGGACCGCGGGTAACGGCGGGAGTCGCACCGCGCCGGCTGCATTGCGCGGAGAACGCTGCCTTGCCTAAGGTACGGGCCGCTCCAGGGCGTGCAGCAGGGCCTGAGACGGGGCGTGCGCACCGAATACTCCGCCCTGCATCGTGATCATTTTGAGTGCCGCCTGGTAGTTGCCGTAGTCGGTCGCTCCGGTGCAGTCCGACAGGAGCAGGCACTCGTACCCGCGGTCGTTGGCGTCGCGCATTGTGGTGTGCACGCAGACGTCGGTGGTGATGCCGGTCAGGATGATGTGGGTGATGCCCCGGGTGCGCAGCAGCAAGTCCAGGTCGGTGGCGTAGAACGAGCCCTTGCCTGGCTTGTCGATGACCGGCTCGCCGTCGATCGGCGCGACCTCGGGCACGATTTCCCAGCCTGGCTCGCCGCGGACCAGGATCCTGCCCTGCGGCCCGTCGTCGCCGATGCCCGCGCCGATCGACTTGGACCGCCAGAGCTTGTTTGGCGGGCAGTCGGCCAGGTCGGGGCGGTGACCCTCGCGGGTGTGGATGACGGTGAAGCCGAGCGGGCGCACGGCGTCGAGCACCCGGGCGGTCGGCTCAAGGCCCGCCCGGGTGAGTTCGAGGTCGTAGCCCATCGCGTCCACGTAGCCGCCCTTGCCGCAGAAGTCGGCCTGCCAGTCGATGCAGATCACGGCGGTGTGCGCGGCGTCGAAGGTGCCGTTGTACGGCCAGGTGTACGGCTCGGCGCTGACCTGGCCGTAGCTGGTGCTGATCATGAGCCCTAGACCGTTTCTGCGGTCGCGGTGACAGGAACCGTAACGCCAGGCTCGGCAGGTACCCCGTCGGTGCTGACCACCGGCTCGCCGCCGTCGACGGGTGTGCCCTCCTCGATCGCCGCCTCGACTTCCTCATCGCTCGGCAGCTCGACCTTCTGGCCCCTGGTCAGCAGGCCGAAGCCGGCCAGGATGACCGCGGCGAACAGGTAGCCGAGGGCGATCTGCGGGCCGATGTCCCAGCCGACCTTGGCGCCGTGTACGAGGCCGATGAAGCCGAGGATGGCGCCGCCGGCCGAGTATCCCGCCGCCCAGAAGAACTTCCTGTCGATGAGGAACGCGGTCATCGCGCCGAGCAGCAGGCCCGCGAGCACCGCGCCGCCGCCGAGCAGCATGGTGCCCTTGTAAATGGTCCCGTTGGCCGCGATGTTGGCGTAGCCGACCTTGTCAGCGGTGGTCCCCGCGGCGGCGAGGGCGTTGTCTATCTGACCCTGCGCCCACGAGGCGACGTTGGGGATGATGGCGATGACAACGGCGACGGCGTGCCGCTTGGGCACCGCCTGGAACGCCTGCGCGCCGATCAGCAGCCCGATGTAAAGCAGGATGGGGACGATCGCCGGGTTCGGCAGGATCGCGCCGAGCAGGCCGAACAGGCCGAGGAAGCAGAAGATCGCGATGACCACGCCGCTGCCCATCGAGTAGCCGGTGCGGCCGCCGACCGCCTTCCAGCCGGGGTGGCCGATGTAGACGGCGGGCGGGAACGGCGAGCCGAGCACAGAGCCGACCACCGCGCCGGTGCCGTCGGCCAGCAGGATGGCACGCAGGTTGTAGTTGTCGCCGGCCGCGGCGGCCGACTCGACGTTGCTCATGCCCTCGGTGAAGTTGTAGATGCCGAGCGGGATGGCGGTGGCGAGCAGCGGAGAGACCTCGGAAAGGCCGTGGCCGAGCCTGCCGAAGTTGAAGCTGGGCAGGTTGAAGGCGACGTCGTGCGCGGCGGCGGTCACGTCGGCCGGGTGCATGTAGCCGCCGATCCAGCCGATCGCGGTGCCGACGAGCAGCGCGGCCAGGCCGACGGGGATGTTGCCAGGCAGCTTCAGGTCGGTGAAGAAGCCGATCATGATGATGACAAGCACCGGGAGCGCGATCCACAGCGCCTCCCACATCTGGGCGGCCGGCCGCATGGAGATGAACGCGATCGAGATGCCGGCCAGGGTGCCGAGCATCGCCGCGCGCGGCGTGTACTTGCGGACGTAAGGGCCGACGAACGCGCCGATCAGCACGATGCAGCCGATGATGAAGCACCAGGCGAGGCCGGCCGCCCACGCGTTGAACGCGTTGTGCGTGGCCAGGTAGGTGGGCAGCATGATCACGAAGGTGACGATGAACATGTGCGGCACCGACGGGCCGTAGGGCATCGCGGTGACGGTGTCCCGGTTTTCGCGGCGGGAGAGGCGGCGGGCCAGGTACGTGTAGTACACGTTGCCGATCAGCAGCTGGATGCCCATCGCGGGCAGGATCACGCCGAACACGTCGCTGCCGGGAATATGCACCACGCCGAGGCAGAGGCCGGTCAGCACCAGCACGTTGACCATCACGTTGAAGCCGAGGCCGAAGAAGGCGTTGGTGTCGCCGCTGACCCAGAAGGGCAGCTTGGGTGCTGTGTCGGGTGTGGCGGGCGGGGCTGTCGTTGTCATAGGGAGTTCAGCTCCTTGCTGTACGAAGACTCGGCTTGAGTGCTTAGCGGTAGGTCAGCGCGCCGAGGTAGCCGGCCGACGGCGCGACCCAGCCGAAGATGCCGCCCTGGGCGGCCACCATCTGCAGGCCGTAGCGCTGGAAATCGGGGAAGTAGGAACCCACGCAGTCCGCCAGGACCAGGCACTCGTAGCCGCGGTCGTTGGCCTCCCTGACGGTGGTGTGCACGCAGACCTCGGTGGTCACGCCGGTGACGATGAGGCTGCTGATGCCCTCGTTCTGGAGCGTCTCGTGCAGGCCGGTGGCGTAGAAGGACCCCTTGCCCGGCTTGTCGATGACCAGTTCGCCGGGCAGCGGTGCCAGCTCGTCGATGATGTCGTGGCCGTACTCGCCGCGGATGAGGATGCGGCCCTTGGGCCCGGGGTCGCCGATCCGCAGCGACGGGTTGCCCCGGTTGAGCTTGGCCTCCGGGCAGTCGCTCAGGTCGGGCAGGTGTCCCTCGCGGGTGTGGATCACCCTGATGCCAGCCTCGCGGCTGGCCGCGAGGACCGCCTGAAGCGGCGGAATGACCGCCTGGAGCTGCTTGACGTCGTTGCCGAGGGTCTCACCGAAGCCGCCGGGCTCGACGAAATCCCGTTGCATATCGATGATGAGTAGCGCGGAGTGTCCTGGATCGAACGTGAACGCGTACGGGTCCGCGGCGATGGTCAGCGGATCGGACATGGGCACCCTCCCCGGATTACTTGGCCTTCTCGTCGATTGTCGACAGAACAAGTAACCGGAGACGCCCTTGATTGTTACGACCGGGTAAGGCGAGGGACGTCGCTAGCCGATGTAGGTGCGAGCGCCGTGGCTGGCCAGAGCGCCCGTCACGGTTTCCAGGTCGCGGGTGGCGATCGCGTCGAGCAGCCTGCGGTGCCGTTCGACTCCCTCGGCGGCGTTCCGGTTCTCGGCCTCAAGCCGGAGATTGGTGGCCATGTGCAGTTGCAGCTTCAAGATCACCGGTTCGAATGCCTGCCGCAGATGGCGCTGGCCGGCCAGGGCGACCACCTCGACGTGGAATCGCTGGTGCGCGTCGTTCTGCCGGTACAGGTCTCCCGATCGCCCGGCGGCTGCCATCTCTTCCCATGCCGCCGTGAGGCCGGCCAGCGGCACCGGCTCCGGCTGCGCGAGGGCAAGCTCGACGGCGTACCGTTCAAGCACGCCGCGAAGTCCGAAAAGCTCATCGGCGTCTTCCGCCGACAACTCCGCGACCCGGACGCCGCGCCGCGGCACGTGCTCGACGAGCCCCTGCTCGGCAAGCTGCCGCAGCGCCTCGCGCAGCGGGGCCCGGCTGATCCTGAACCGCTGGGTGAGCTGCTCCTCGATGAGCCGCTCACCGGGAGGAAGGACGCCGCCGAGGATCTCGGACCGCAACCGCCGCATCGACAGGTCGACGAGGCTCGCCGGCTCGAATGCCTCGTCCGGTTCCATGCGCGACCTCCTGGCGTCGTCCTGCCGCTCCCCGTGACGATACCGCCATGCTGACGTCACGCCGTCGGCCAGCAGCCCTGCGGCTGACCAGGCAGCCGCAGGGCGTCTCGTGCGCCGGATTGCCGGTCAGACCGCCGGCAGGTTCGCCAGGGCCGCGTCGATCCGGTCCTGCGGCAGGTCGAAGTCGGTCATCTCGCCGGACAGGTACCGCTCGTAGGCGACCATGTCGAAATGCCCGTGACCGCACAGGGCGGTCAGGATGACCTTCTCCTCACCAGTCTCCGCGCACCGCTTCGCCTCCTCGACCACGGCGGCGATCGCGTGCGACGGCTCGGGGGCCGGGATGATGCCCTCGGCCCGCGCGAACGTGAGCGCGGCGGCGAAGCACTCCCGCTGTGGCTTGGCGACCGCCTCGAACAGCCCGAGTTCGTACATGTGGGACAGCAGCGGCGACATGCCGTGGTAGCGCAGCCCGCCCGCGTGCACGGGATCGGGGATGAACTGGTGCCCGAGCGTGTGCATCTTGAGCAGCGGCGTGAAGCCCGCGGTGTCGCCGAAGTCGTAGGCGTAGATGCCGCGCGTGAACGACGGGCAGGCGGACGGCTCGACGGCCCGGATCACCGGGTTCATCCGCCCGGCCAGCTTCTCCCGCAGGAACGGGAAGAACAGCCCGGCGAAGTTCGACCCGCCGCCCGTGCAGCCCACGATCAGGTCAGGACCGGCCTCGCCTGCCATCTCGAACTGGGCCACGGCCTCCTGGCCGATGACGGTCTGGTGCATGAGCACGTGGTTGAGCACAGACCCGAGCGCGTAGCGGGTTTCCGCTGACCCGGCGGCGGCCTCGACCGCCTCGGAGATCGCGATGCCGAGCGATCCCGGCGAGTCCGGGTCCGAGGCGAGCACTGACAGGCCCGCCTGGGTGGCGCGGGACGGCGAGGGGTGCACGGTGGCGCCCCAGGTCTGCATCAGGGTGCGGCGGTGCGGCTTCTGGTCGTAGGAGGCGCGGACCATCCAGATCTCGCAGTCGAGTCCGTACTGCGCGGTGGCGAACGCCAGCGCGCTGCCCCACTGTCCGGCGCCGGTCTCGGTGGTGAGCCGCTTGGTGCCTTCGATCGAGTTGTAGTACGCCTGCGGCACCGCGGTGTTCGGCTTGTGCGACCCGGCCGGGGAGACGCCCTCGTACTTGTAGTAGATCCGGGCGGGGGTGTTGAGCAGCTTCTCCAGCCGCCGGGCGCGGAACAGTGGAGTCGGCCGCCACAGCTTGTAGACGTCGATGACCTCGCCGGGAATGTCGACGTAGGGGTCGGCGGTGACCTCCTGCCGGATCAGCTCCATCGGGAACAGCGGTGCGAGGTCGTCCGGCCCAACCGGCTGCAGCGTGCCCGGGTGCAGCGGCGGTGGCGGCGGCGCGGGCAGGTCGGGGATGACGTTGTACCACTGCGCCGGTATCTGCGACTCATCAAGGATGAACTTTGTCCGCTCAGTCACGGTTTGCTCCATCTCTCGTTTGCTGGGTGCAGCACCTGATGCCTTCAGTAACACCAGTGAAGGCTGCGGCGCACGTCTTCTTCCGCACCATACGCCTGCGATGTCAGCGCCAATAGTCCCGCGCGAACGGCCCTCAAGCCGGTTCCTGCGCCGGCCACCGGTGAGTTCTGCCGCCGACGGGGATCTGTACAGACGGGGGCTAGGACCGCCCGCCTTTTCCGTGAGGACGACGCAATCGGAGTGGGACATGCCGACGACGCAAGCCGATCCGGGCAGTGAGGAGTTCGCGCTGCTGACCGATCAGTTCCGGTCGGAGTTGCTCGTGCACTGCTACCGGATGCTCGGCTCCGTTCAGGACGCCGAGGACCAGGTGCAGGAGACGCTGCTGCGCGCCTGGCGCAGCTACGGCAGCTTCGAGGGCCGTTCGTCGCTGCGCACCTGGCTGTACCGGATCGCGACCAACGCCTGCCTGCGGGCGATGGAGCAGCGGCAGCGGCGCCCGCTGCCATCGGGACTCGGCGCGCCGAACGACGACCCGACGGCACCCATCGGCCCGCCGGCACCGGAGGTGACCTGGCTCGAGCCGTTCCCCGACGCGCTGCTGCGGCCGGAGTCCGCCGATCCCGCGGCCGTCGCGGCGGCACGCTCCGGGCTGCGGCTCGCGATGATCGCCGCGCTGCAGCGGCTGCCCGTCAGGCAGCGAACGGTGCTGATCCTGCGCGACGTGCTGGGCTGGCGGTCCGCCGAGGTCGCCGAGCTGCTCGGCGTCAGCGTGACCGCGGTCAACAGCGCGCTGCAGCGGGCCAGGGACCAGCTCAAGCGGGAGGCTCCTGACGCCGACGAGATAAGCGAGCCGCCAGGCCAGGCGGACCGCGCACTTGTCGGCCGCTACGCGGCGGCCATCGAGAACGCCGACGTCGCGGCCCTCGTCGAGCTGCTGCACGAGGACGCCACCCTGGAGATGCCGCCGATGACCGACTGGTTCCGCGGCAGGGACAACGTCGGCCTGTTCCTCGGTGCCGAGGTGCTGACCGCTCCCGGCATATTCACCGCGGTTCCGGCCGCCGCGAACGGCCAGCCCGCGCTCGCCATCTACCGCCGCGCCGAAGACGGCGCCCGCCGCGCCTACTGCGTTCAGGTTCTCACGCTGCGCGGATCGCGCGTGGCGGGCATCGTCGCCTTCCTCGACCCCGGCCTGTTCCCCGCGTTCGGCCTCCCCGCCGAACTGCACGCCGAGGCCGCGCCCCTGGTGACCGGCCGGTGACCCTCCCCGATGCCGTGAGCTGGCCTGGCCAGGAGCACCGCCGCCTCACCGAGGCGGTCGGCTACGCCGACGTCGTGCTCGGATCCGTGAGCACGCGACTCCTGCCGAGCCCGACACCCTGCCGTGCGTGGAACGTTCGCATGCTCCTTGAACACGCCGACGACTCGCTCGCCGTCCTCCTCGAGGGCCTCACCGCCCAGCGGATCGTCGAGCCGCCCGCCCCAGTGCTGTCAGACACAGTGCCGTCAGACATCGTGCCGCCAGCCGCGGCGCGGTCCGCTGCCGATCTCGTCGGCGCCCTGCGGCGGCGTGCCGCCGAGCTGCTCGACGCCTCGGCTCAGGCGGACGGCGGCAGCCCGGTCAGCGTCGAGGGCCACCCGCTGCCGGTTGACTGCCTGCGTACGGTTGGCGTCCTGGAGATCGCCGTGCACGCATGGGACATCTCCCAGGCGTGCGGCCAGCGCCTCCCGGTCCCCGAGGACCTGGCCGCAGGCCTGCTGACACAGGTCGGCCTGCTCGTCCCGCGCCTTGGCAGGGAACCGCTGTTCGCCGCGCCCGTCCAGCCGCCCGCGCGGTCCACCTCAGGCGAGCGTCTCATCGCCTACCTTGGCCGCCCCGTCCGCTTACCGCGGCGTGGCTACGGCGGCGGCGGTGCCACGAGGCTCACGTCGATCACGTCGAGGCCGAGGCTGCTGATCCGTTCCATGAGGCCGGTGAGTGCGCCCTGGTCGGGGAACTGGGTCCGCAGCGTGGTGATTCCGTGGCCGACCGTGACCTCGCAGTCGTCGAATTCCGCGCGCAGCGCGGAGGTCGCCTGGCCGAGGAACGTGATCTCGTATATCTGCTCCCGCACCGTGATGCCACCCCCGGTGTGCTCATGCTTCGTTACGCCAGTTACCCAGGGTGCTCCTGGGCTGGTCCGGCGGCATCGCCCGGCAGTGGTGATCTGACGTTTTCCCTGGTCAGCTGGCTAGCCGCGAGGCCCTTGCGGTGGAAAGGTCCGCGGTCATCGCCGAATCGCCCGAAAAGGGTGAGGCCTTAACGACTTCCTAGTGCGATCGTCGCGAAAAGGTCACGCCAAGCTCAGGTGATGCCTGGGGTGGAGGCCCATGAAACACGACTCGGCAACGGGACGGGAAGCACGGTTCGCGCAGGCGAAGTTCCGGCCGCCGGCCCGGCCGGCCACCCTGGTGGCACGGCCGGCCCTGCGCGGGCTGCTTGACGCGGGAGCCAGCCAGCGGCTGACTGTCGTCGTCGGATCGGCCGGCGCGGGCAAGACCGTGCTGCTCGCGGACTGGGCGATGACGCGGCCGCCGGGGACGACCGCCTGGCTGTCCTGCGACAGGGCCGATGCCGACCCGGTCCGGTTCTGGGCCGGCTTCGCCGAGGCAGCCCGCGACATCGAGCCGGGGTTCGGTGCCGACGCCGCCGACCTGCTCGCGATGGACGGAAGAATGTCGGCCGACGTCACGGCGTCACTGGCTAACGACGCCGCACGGCTGCCCGCGGGGTCTGCCATCGTTGTCGACGACTTCCAGTACGCCACGGCGGCCGCGGCGAGAGACATGACCGACCTGATCGAGCGCTGGCCGTCGGAGACCGTTCAGCTTGTCTTGTCGGGACGGTTCGACCCCGTGCTCAGGCAGCACCGGCTGCGCATGTCCGGTCAGCTCACCGAGATTCGCGACCGCGACCTTTACTTCTCGCTGGCGGAGAGCCGTGACCTGCTTGTCAATTTCGGCGTCGACCTCGGTGACACTGACCTGGCGCTGCTGCACGAGCGAAGTGAGGGGTGGCCGGCGGCGCTGCAGATGGCGGCCCTGTCGCTGCTCGGCACCAGGGACGGGGTGCGGGCGCAGGCACTGGAGGTCCGCAGCGACGAGGTCGCCGCCTATTTCCTCTCCGAAGTGCTCGAGCAGCAGCCGGAAGAAGTCGCGCAGTTCATGCTCGACACCTCCATCCTCGGCACGCTGACCGCGGATGCGTGCACCGCGGTCACCGGCAGGGAGGACGCGGCATCGATGCTGCGCCTCATTGACGACGCCCAGCTGTTCCTCATCGCGCTCGACGACGAGCGGACGAGCTTCCGCTACCACCATCTGATACGCCAGGTGCTCCGCGCCGAACTGCGGGCCAGGGACAGGGGACGGGAGCAGGCGCTTCAGCTCAGGGCCGCCGAATGGTTCGAGTCGGCGGGAGAGGCGCGGCGCGCGGCGCGGCATTTCATCAACGCGCGCCAGGCAGACCGGGCACTGGCCCTGCTCCAGGACAAGGTGGTGCCCGACTTCGTCGCCGACCCGGTGATGCCGGGACCTCTCGACCTGGCCATGGTGCGCAGCGCACAGCTCGCCGAGGCACCGGACCGGCTGCTCGCGGTGGCCGCCGACCTGCTGCTCTGGGGGGACACCGGACGGGCCAGCCAGTACCTTGACGTGCTCGAGCGGGTTCAGCCGCCGGAACAGGCCGATCCCAGGCTCGCGGCGCGGTTTACCGCGATCCGCGCCTTCCAGCATGCCGTGACCGGGCAGCTCCAGCCCGCTATCGACGAGGCGCACGCCGCCAGGGAACTTCAGCAGCGCGTGCAGCCCTCCGATGAGTGGAACCTCGCGGTGCCGCTGCTCCTGATGACCGTCCACAACTGCCTGGAGGACTTCGCGGCGGTCGAACGGGAGGCGGCCGCCGCCCTGGAGGTGCCGACATTCAGCGAGGTCGTCAAGCTGGTGGTGGTGCCGGGCGCGCGGGCGCTCGCGCGGTTCGGTTCCGGGCAGCTCAACAAGGCCGCCGAGCTGGCGGAAGCCGCCGACGCGCAGGCGCGCAGGCTGGGGTTCAGCGAGCATTTCTTCGCGGTGGATCACCTGCGCGCGCTCGCGGGCATCGCACTTGAGCAGCGGGATTTCGACACCGCGGAGCGGCTCACCGAGCGGGTGCTGTCCATCACCGAGCAGCGCCGCCCGCTGCACGAATTCCTTGCCTTGCTCGACCGCGGCGCTATCTGGGCGGCCAGGGGCCAGGTCCGCGACGCGCTCGCCAGCGTGGCGGCGGCACGCGCGGTACTCGAGGACCCGCCGCCGGTCCTGCTGGCGCGGGCGGACGAGTCCGAGGCGCTGATCCGGCTGTCCGCAGGCGATCTCCACTCGCCGGCCGAGCTCGCGGGCCGGCTGACCGCGGGGCGCCGGGCGATGCTGCTCGCGAGGCTCGCGCTGGCCGCGGGCGACCACGCGACCGCCCGGCGTCACCTGGAGTCGTCCGCGGAAGACGCGCTGACACCGAGGGAAGACCTGGTGCGCCAGACCCTGCTGGCCGCGGCGGCGATCGAGTGCGGCGACCCCGCGGCCGCCGGGATCGTGGGCGACGTGCTGCAAGTCGCGCGCGGCCTCGGCTTCTGCGGCACGGTCGTCACCAGCGCGCCGCAGGTCGCCAGCTACCTCATCATGCACGCGACGCAACTGCAGCAGGACCCGTTCGCGGAGCGGGTGACCAGTGCCGCCATGGACGTTCGCGCCGCCTGTCAGCCGGCACTCGGCGGCGGTCACCTGCTCGCCGAGCCGCTCACCGCCGCCGAGCAGCGGATACTGAAGCTCCTGCCAACCAGCACCTATCTGCAGATGGCGGCCACGCTTTACATCTCCCGCAACACGGTCAAGAGCCATCTGCGTTCGATCTACCAGAAGCTCGGCGCAGGCTCCCGTTCCGAGGCCGTCGAACGGGCGGTCGACCTGCACCTATTGTGACGCGCGGTGCGGATCACCCTCAGATGGTGACGCCCGCAGGTGGCGGCCGGGAAAAGGATCAGCAATGAGGTTCCGGTGACGGCTGGCCGTCACCCCGCGGGAGGAGGCCAGTATGCGCATCGTGCTCGCCCTTGGCGGAAACGCGCTGCTGCGTCGCAGCGACCCGATGACGACAGCGGTGCAACGGCGGAACGTCAGGGTCGCGGCACGGGCGATCGCGCCGCTCGCCGCGGAGCACGAGATCGCGGTGGTGCACGGCAACGGGCCGCAGGTGGGCCTGCTGTCGCTGCAGGCGGAGGCGTTCGACGGCGCCGAGCCCTACCCGCTTGACGTGCTCGACGCCGGCACCCAGGGCATGATCGGATACCTCATCCAGCAGGAACTCCGGGCCATGCTGGCGCCGGGCCGCCCGGTGGTGACCCTGCTCACCATGGTCGCGGTCGACCCGGCGGACCCGGCGTTCGGCAACCCGACGAAGTTCGTCGGGCCGGTGTACGGGAAGGACGTGGCCGACAGGCTTGCCGCCGCCAAGGGGTGGAGCTTCCGCCAGGACGGTGCCGCGTGGCGGCGGGTGGTGCCCTCGCCGCGGCCGGTGCAGATCCTGGAGATCCAGCCGGTCACCTGGCTGCTCGAGCGCGGTGCGGTGGTCATCTGCGCCGGCGGCGGCGGCATTCCCACGGTGCTGCCGACCGCGGGCTCCGGTGAGCTGCTTGGCGTCGAGGCGGTGATCGACAAGGACTTCGCCAGCGAACTGGTTGCCGAGGACGTGGGCGCCGACCTGTTCGTGATGGCGACCGACGTGGACGGGGTCTATCTCGACTGGGGCACTCCGCGCCAGCGCCGGCTCGGCCAGGTAACCGCGGAGGAACTGGCCGGGCACGAGTTCCCTGCCGGGTCCATGGGCCCGAAGGTTGAGGCCGCGGCCCGGTTCGCGGCCAAGACGGGCAAGCGGGCCGCGATCGGTGCGCTCGGTGATATCGCGGGGATCGTCAGCGGGACGGCGGGCACCAGCGTGGTCGCCTCGCCGGCCCGGGTCGCGGCGGGCGGCTGACATGGCCGCCGCACCGGTGCCTGATACGGCGCCCCAGCCCTGGTACACGCGCACCTCGGGTGAGACCCTCGCCGCCATCGGCGTCGATCCCGCGGTCGGGCTGTCCGCCGCGCGCACGGCCGAACTGCTCGCCGCGAACGGCCCCAACGCGCTGCCCGAGGAGAAGCCGGTGCCCGGCTGGCAGCGCTTCCTCGCCCAGTACCGCACCTACATGCAGATCATCCTGATCGTGGCCGCCGTCGTGTCGCTTGCGATCAAGGAGTGGAGCACCGGGATCGTGCTGATCGGGCTGACCGTGCTCAACGCGGTGGTCGGCCTGCGCCAGGAGGGCAAGGCGGAGAGCGCGATGAACGCGCTCAAGTCGATGATGAAGGCGACTGCGCGGGTGCGGCGGGACGGCACCGAGTCGCAGATTCCCGCCGCGGACGTGGTTGTCGGCGACGTCGTGCTGCTCTCCGCGGGTGACGAGGTTCCCGCCGACGGGCGGATCATCGAGGCGAGCGCGCTGACGATCGACGAGGCGGCGCTGACCGGGGAGAGCACGCCGGCCGCCAAGAACGTGATCACGCTGCACGAAGACGGGCTCGCGCCCGGCGATCAAACCTGCATGGCCTTCATGAACACGCCGGTCACGCACGGCAGCGGACTCCTCGTCGTCACCGCCGTCGGGGCGGACACCGAGGTGGGGAAGATCTCCGGACTGCTGTCCGCGACGGCCACCGAGGAATCGCCGCTCACCAGGGAGCTCAACCGGCTGACCCTGTGGATCGCCGCCGCGGCCGGGGTAACGATGATCGTCATGTTCGCGCTCGGCCGCGCGCGCGGCCAGGCCTGGGACCACCTGTTCACCGCCGCGGTCTCGCTGGCGATCGCGGCCATACCGGAGGCCCTGCCCACCGTGGCCCAGGTCATCCTCTCCGTCGGCGGAACGGACCTGGCCAAGCGCAACGCCATCGTGAAGGACCTGCCCTCGGTCGAGACGCTCGGGTTCACCTCGGCGATCAACTCCGACAAGACCGGCACGCTGACCATGAACCAGATGACCGCCGTCGAGGTGCTCGACCCGACCGACCGGTACACGATCTCCGGCACCGGCTACAGCCTGGAGGGCACGGTCATGCACGCCGCGGGCAGCACCGCGACGATCGAGGACGCGATCCTGCCCTATCTCGTCGCGAGCGACGCGACGCTGGTGGACGGGCATGTGGTCGGTGACCCCACCGAGGGCGCGCTGCTCGTCCTCGGCTCCAAGGCCGGTCTTGACATCGACGCGACCCGTGCGGACCTGCCCCGGCTCGCCACCCTGCCGTTCGACCCGTCGTACAAGCTGATGGCCACGTTCAACACCGCGAAGGACTCAGCCGGACGTCCGGTGGTCCGCTGCTTCATCAAGGGCGCGGCGCCCGCGGTGATGGCGCGGGCGGCATCGGCGCTGTCCGCGGGCGCCATCGTCCCGTGGGACGCGGCGCTCAGCGAGCGGGCCACGGCGGCCATGGAGCGGATGGAGGGCGAGGGACGGCGCGTGATGGCCGCCGCGATCCGCGACATCGAACCGGCCGAGTTCGACCCGAAGGGCGATCTGCTCGCCCTCGTCGCCGGCGTGACGATCACCAGCCTCGTCGCGATGGTCGACCCGCCGCGCGAAGAGTCGAAGGCCGCGGTGGCGAGCGCCCAGGCGGCGCACATCAGGGTCCGGATGGTGACCGGCGACGACATGCTCACCGGCGCGGCGATCGCCAGGCAGCTCGGCATCGAAGGCGAGGCCATCCTCGGCGCCGACTTCGCCGCGATGCCGGAGGCGGAGCGGCTGGAGCGGATCGACGACATCGGCGTGGTGGGGCGGGTCGCGCCCGAGCACAAGGTGCTGCTCGCCAACACGCTGAAGCAGAAGGGCTACGTGGTGGCCATGACCGGGGACGGCGTCAACGACGCGCCCGCGATCAAGGCGGCGGACATCGGCATCGCCATGGGCAGCGGCACCGAGGTGGCGAAGAACGCCGGCCGGATGATCCTGTCCGACGACAACTTCGCCACGATCGTGTTCGCCGTGGAGCAGGGCCGCAAGATCTACGACAACCTGACCAAGTACATCAGGTTCGTCCTGGTGCTTCTCGTGGTCTTCGTGCTGACGTTCCTCGGGGCGGCCCTGTTCAACATCGCCGCGGGCGAGCCGTTCACGCCGGCCCAGGTGCTGTGGATCCACTTCTTCGTCAACGCGCCGTTCGGCTTCGCGCTCGGCTTCGACAACGAGAGCCCAGGGCTCATGCTGCGACGGCCGCGACCGCGCGGCGAGTCGGTGCTGACCAAGGGGGTCATGATCACTGTCGGTCTCGCCGGGCTTGCCATCACCATCGGCCTGCTGTCGATGATCGCGGTGGGCCAGCACCTGTTCGGCAGCATCCAGGCCGGCCAGTCCATCGCGTTCACCTCGTTCGCGCTCTGCCTGATCGTGGCCGCCGTCGAGTGCCGCCATGAGACGGACACGGTGCTGACGACGGCCACCTTTGACAGCAGGCAGCTGAACTGGGTGATGCTCGGCCAGTTCATCCTCGCGGTGTTCGTCACCCAGTTGGACGTGTTCAACCGCATCCTCGGCACGGTCCCGCTCAACCTGCGCCAGTTCGGCTGGGCACTGGTGCCCGCCATCGCGCTGCTCGCGCTGTGGGAACTCGGAAAGCTCATCGGGCGGCGAGGTGTCCGGCAGAGCCGGCGGGGTTAGCGGTGTTCCTTCGCCAGGTCAGTACCCGCCGATCCCGAGCACGTGCAGCAGGATGATGATCGCGAGCGCCGCCGCCGCTGCCAGGCCGGCGATGACCGCCGAGCGGCTGACCGCCGGCAGCTTGCCGCCCTGGCCCGCCGCGGGCGGCGGCGGGTCAGGAAGGCGCGTGACGGGGCGTGCCGCGGCCGCCGGGGCGGGGAACGCGGGTGTCGGCGTACTGCTGCCGGCCGGCGGCTGGGCGGGGTTTCCTGACGGCGCCCCCCAGGCGGGCGCGGCCGCGGCGGGCGTGGCGGCGGCGATGGTGTCCGGCCACACCGCGGTGTCCGGCCACGCGGGAGCCTGGGGCGTTTGCGGCGGCCGCGACACCGCGGTCTGCGGTACGTGCGGCGGCCGCGAAGGGGGCGGGGTGAACTCCCGCCTGGTCTGCGGGGCCGGCCTGTCGACGCGGGTGCCGTCGGCGGACGCCTGCCCGGCGCCGCCGAGCACGTCCCGCAGCGCGGCGGCGAACTCGCCGCACCGCGCGTACCGGTCGCCCGGCTCCTTCGCCAGCCCGCGGGCGAGCACCGCGTCCGCCCCCGGCGGCAGGCCGCCGCGGTACCTGGACAGCGGCGGCACCGGGTCGTTCAGGTGCGCGAACAGCGTCGCCATGGTTTCCTGCCTGCGGAACGGCAGGCTCCCGCTGAGCAGCGCGAACGCCATGCATGCCAGGGAGTACTCGTCGCCGCGCCCGTCTACGGGCAGGCCCCTGATCTGCTCGGGCGCGCAGTAGTCGGGCGTACCGAGGAACGTTCCAGTCGCGGTCAGCCCGGAGACCGCCATCGCACGCTTGCTCAGCCCGAAGTCCGACAGGTAGGCGTGCTCGCCGCGGCCAGGCACCACGTCGACCAGGATGTTGCCCGGCTTCACGTCCCGGTGCACCAGCCCCGCCGCGTGTGCCGCGTCGAGCGCGGAGGCGACCTGATCAATGAACGTCGCCGCCCGTTCCGGCTCAAGCACCCCGCCCTCCCGCTGCAGCAGGTCGGCGAGGTCACCGCCGGACACGAACTTGGTGGCGATGTACAGCACCCCGTCGACCTCGCCGGCCCCGTACACCGGGATGATGTGCGGTTCCTCGACCGAGGCCACCGCCTGCGACTCGCGCAGGAACCTGGCGCGGAACTCCTGGTCGGCCGCGAGGGCCGGGGACAGGACCTTCAGCGCGGCCAGCCGTCCGAGCACCGCGTCACGCGCGCGGAAGACCACGGCCATCCCGCCGGCCCCGACCTGCTCCTCGATCACGTACCCGGCCAGCTGGCTGCCCGGAACCAGTCTCGCCATCACCGCATACTGCTCTGCGCTGAACTCGCCGCTCACTCACGCCTCCTCGCCGGCGCATGAATCCCCATGCCCGCCGGGAAAAGTGTGGCATCAAATGGCCGTGCATTCCGGGCACTTCGCCGGGCTGTCTCACCCGTGAGGTGCTGGGTAACGGCAAGCGGTGGAGCCGTCCGGCTGAGCCCGCGGCAACGCGGGCTCAGCCGGACGCTCAGGTCCTACGGCAGGGTCCAGTGCTGGTTAGCCGAGTTCTTGCACACGGCCAGCGTGAGCTGCGTCCCGTTGGCCTTGCGCGATGCGGGGTCGGTGAGGCACCGCCCAGTGCTCTTGACCACGTACTCGCCGCCTGACGTGCGCTGCCACACCTGGCTTGCCGCTGCCGAGCACGGCTTGAGCAGTGCGTTCTGGTACGCGGTGACGCACTGGCCGAGCAGCATCAGTTCGCCGTTGGCGGCGAAGGTGATCTGCTGCTGGCTCTTGCCGTCGCACGACCACAGGTCGATCTTGCCGTTCGTCGTGTGGCCGAGGTAATCGTCGACGCACTTGGCGGCGAATCCCTTGATCGCGCCGGGCTTGGAACTGACCGACCACTTGAACTTGATCGAGACCGAGCCCGCGTAGTAAGAGACCTTGACCGTTGGGTGGTACGTACCCGCGGTGACCCCGAGCGTGCCGGTGATCTTGCCGGTGTGCTTGCCGATTGACAGGCCGTGCGGCAGGCCGGACGCCGTGAAGGTGAGCGCCGCGTGCCCGTTGCCCGACGTCTTGACTGTCAGGCTGACCTTGCTGCCGAGAAGGCTGGACTGCGGTGCGGGCGGGGTGGCGGTGATATTGAGCTTGCCGCTCATCACGCACCCGCCCGCCGCGTTGGACCACAGGCTCTGCATGGCGAAGGTGCCGGTCGCGAGCTTGACGTCGCCCTTCGGGTCTTTGTCGCCCCAGTTGGAGCCGCCCCAGGAGCACTTGTCGGCGACTTCGCCGCCGCTGGTCAGGTCATTGCTGTCGTACCACGCTGACTCTTTCGGATCGGTGGCGGTCTCCGCGCTCTCGTGGCCGGCGACCACGCTGAACCCGTCAAAGGTGCCCGGGGTGTTGATGTAACCCATGCCGCAGTCCGTCTTGGCGTCAGGCTGGAACGGCAGCGTGATCCAGGGCAGGAACAGGTTGGGGGTCGCGGTGTCGTAGTTGTAGGTGTGGTAGGCGCAGTAGTTGAGCGTCGCCGATGAGGCCGCCAGTGGCTTGCCGCAGTTGCCCTCGAACTGCCCGAGCGAGGTCGCCTTGTAGCAGGTGCCTGACTGCGGCGCGACGACCACCTGGGCGTCGTCCGGGTCCTTGATGCCGAAGAACTTGAACGCCTTGTTGGCCTCATTGCCGAGGTCGTTGAGCGTCACCGTCTTGGGCGGCGTGCCCGCGTCGATGTGCGTCCCGGCGTATTCCGCCTTGCCGACGGCCAGGTGACCCTTGCTGTCCGCGTACTGCATGATGGCCACCGACCAGTTGTCCTGCGGTGACTTGCCGAGCCCCTTGAAGAACTTCTGCAGGTAGCTCGCAGCGGCCTTCTCGGCGGCGGCGGTCTTCCACTTGGGTCCCCAGAACAGCAGGTAGACGTGTGGCGAGTGCTGGACGCGACCCCCGTGGTACCCCAGGTTGCAGTCGGGTTCGCGGCAGGACGCGGCGGGAGCGCCTGTGCTGGCTGGCCCCGTGCTAGCCGACCCCGTGCCGGACCGTGCTGCCGCGGCTGCCGCGCTCACCGGGCGTACCACGCCGCCGAGCGAGGTGGCCGTCACCATGTGCGTCGCGGCCGTCGCGGCGGCCGGGGCGGCAGCCGCGCCGGCCAGGGCAGGCACGGTCAAGGCCAACGCGGCCGCGCTGAGGGCCGCACCCGCGGCCAGCAGTATCCGAGTCTTTACCACGCGTCTCTCCCGTAAGCGTCTGGTATCGGCCGGCCGGCGGCCCTCCGCAGAGGCTTCCATAGGTGATAAGGAAACCGCAATCAATTCGACTTACTTCAATAAGGGGTACAGAACGGGTTCAGGTGACCCTAGCTGCGAATCATCTCCAAGAATGAACATGTCCTGATATCGACCGCGATGATGTTGTGACCCACACTTTTTGCCTGAATGTAACCCAGCGCCTGAGGCGGGACAGGACAATGTGACCTGTCCGCATTCGGGTTGGCGCCGGCGGCGGACATGGGTCGGGAGCCCGGCATGGGAAAGCCGGATACCGAGGTTGGGGACTTTTTGCTGGTCGTGGGGGAAGATTTCATGCTGTACGCCATCAGGCGGTCTTATTTGCGTGCCCGGAGAGCGGTGATCCGTCACCGGGCGCGTGCAGGGCGCCGGCTGGCCGTGGCTCTGGCGGTGGCGGCCGCCGCCGCCGCGATAGGGGCGGCATGGTGCGCGCTCGCCCCGCCCCTCGTGCCCGCCTTTCTGCTCATCGCGACGGGGTTCAATCTCGTCATCGGCGGGACCGAGGCCCGCTGGCGGCTCTACGGCTGGCGCACGCCGGTCGCGAGCGCTGAGATCGCATGGCCGGAGCCGGTGCAGCCTGGCTCGGAAAAGCTGAACTTCGACATCATCGTGCCGCTGCGCGATGAGGCGAACGTCATCGGCGAGACCCTGCGCGGCCTGCTGCGCCAGACGCACCCGCGCTACCACATCGTGGTGTCGCTGTGCGACGACGACACGTCGACGATCGACGCGGTCCGCGCGGTCGTCAGGGAGAACCTCCTGGCCAACAACATCACGATCATCACCGACCAGTACGCCAACCCGACCAAGGCGCAGCAGCTCAACCGGGCGCTCGAGGTCTGCATGGGGGACGTGGTCGGCGTGATCGACGCCGAGGACGACGTCGCCGAGGACCTCCTCGTGCACGCGGAGGCGCTGCTGTCGCGCAGCGGCGCCGACGTGGTGCAGGGCGGCGTGCAGCTGATGAACCTGGGTTCGGGGCTCGGCAAGTGGTTCCAGGTGCACAACGTGCTCGAGTACTTCTTCTGGTTCACCAGCCGGATGGCCTTCCACGCGAGCA